>Ga0116230_10000050_pt1 | contig 81288 bp, 64 predicted proteins | sample S1TSphfallax_3_FD_88678 | JGI IMG/M metagenome (GOLD analysis project Ga0116230, IMG submission 88678) | Host-associated microbial communities from peat moss isolated from Minnesota, USA - S1T2_Fd - Sphagnum fallax MG | ecosystem: Host-associated > Plants > Peat moss > Unclassified | place...
CGACTCCAGTCGATCCTTCGGCAGTTTCAAAATCGTTTGCCCTGTCTCCCGCCAGCGCAGCGCGAACTTGCGCTTGTTGACACGGAAGGAAGGACCGCCGAAATGAAGGTCTTCGTACGAGAACGGTAACGAGAGCGCGATTTTTCGGAGATCGTTGAACGCAGCCATCCTGGCACCGTGCGGGCAAGACTACCGGATCCAGGAAGCATACCGAATTCGATGGATTTCGGCTGCAGGCCGATGTCGAGTCGGTGCCAACCCGGACCCGAGGTGAGCGCGGCTCTTGAGGACCGCAACTTATTGGTGCTAAAGGAATTTTGGAGCGGGAAACGAGACTCGAACTCGCGACCTCAACCTTGGCAAGGTTGCGCTCTACCAACTGAGCTATTCCCGCCCGCAGCAGAGGCGCAATTGTAGGGCCGAACTTCCGGGAGTCAAGAAAAACCCGCCGGTATCGACGGCTAAACCCTTGAACAGGGCCAGAATTCTCCAATTTCCTGCGGTCTCGAGGCTGGCCCCGCTCACTGCGGAAAGAGCGAGAAGGCCTTGAGGGTGGCTTCCTGGTGACCTGCCCGCAGCGACGTCGCGGTCTGCTCCACGGAAAAATGCGTTGCGGGTAGACCGGCGGCATCGGCGAGGAAAAAACTCGTGAGCGCAAGCACACCGGCCGCTTGGCGCAGGTCGCGCGGGTTCACCGTGGCGAGTACATCGCGCGAGGAATGCGCGATCTCTCCATAACTCGGCGCATGGATCAGGGGTGCGATACCGGGATACCCGGCGAGCGTGAAAGCGAACGCATCAGTGAAGAACAGCCACCCGTCGACCGGCGCCTGCAGCGCCAGCTCGGGCATGAGCGCATTGAAGCGTTCGAGTGCGGGCAGCAGTTCGGGATGTCCGGCCGTCGGCAGTAAGCGAACCGGGCCTGCGCCCCAATCGAGAACCACGGCGGCAACGAGATGGTCCAGTTCGCCGGCATGTTGCTGCACGTAGGCCCTCGAACCGAGCATGCCCTGCTCCTCGCCCGTGAACAGGACAAAGCGCAGCGTACGCCGTGGCCGCAGGCCCGATTCCCGCAGCGCGCGGGCCGCGCCGAGAACGGCCGCCGCTCCAAAGCCATCGTCGCTCGCGCCCGTGCCGACATCCCAGGAGTCCAGGTGCGCCCCGACGATCACGAGGCCGTCGTCCGAGGAGCCGGGGATCTCCCCGACCAGATTGTCCGCCGCCACCGGGCCCGGGCTGAATCGATTCTCGACGTGGATGCGCAGGCGCGGCGAGCGGTGCCGTCGCAACAACTGCTCGAGCACTTGCTCCTTATCCAACGGCAGGTCGAGTGCAGGAATCAGGCTCGAGTCGATCTGCGCCGGCAGGGGGACGGCGATCGGCTCGATATGGGTGCCGGAGACGCCGGGCCGCGGATCGTGGATCAGCACCGCGATCGCGTGGGCGGCAGTCGCTGCACGCAGCAGAGGCAACAAGGCAGTATAAAGGTGCAGCCAATCCTCATGGCCAGCGGAGACGAGCAGGACCTTGTTGGACCACCCGGCGCCGTCACGTGCAATGAGCAGGTCGAGCTGCCGGCTGATCTCGTCGGCGTCGAGCAGCACGATCGGCACCGCGCCGTGATGAGGCGGTGTGGAACCCGACCATCCATAGGCGGCGATCGGAATCCGCAGGGACCGCGGCGAGACGAGCCTCGCGACGGCATCCCCCCGATCCCAAGCACGTGGCAGGTCCCAGGCTTCTGCATGCACATTGCTGAGCCCGATCGACTCGAGGCGCGCGAGCATCCTTGCGCCGGCGTCCCGGCCGGCCGCACTGCCGGTCAAGCGTGAACCCCGCCGGCACAAGGACACCAATGCCGGGTAGGGATCGATGCGCTCGCCGGCGTCGCGCAGCCGGAACAGCCGTTCCCGTAAGACGCGATCCCCCGGCACGCCGCCCGCATACGTGACCACGGGCTCATCGGCAAGAACAACCATGACCCAGGCGAAGTTCAAGACGAACAAAACACCAATGAGCCGCAGAGCGGCCACCGTTACAGGCTCGCGCTGCCGCGCAGTTCGGGCCAGGCCAGGCGCAGGTACAAAATCATCGACCACAAGGTCAAGACGGTCGCGACCACGGTCAAGCCCAAGCCGATCGTGTAAATCGGCAAACCGAATAAGTCGCGGCGAAACAGCAGACAGGACAAACCGACGATCTGCACGATGGTCTTGTACTTGCCCCAGACCGAAACGGCGATCTTGCCGCGCGCACCGATCTCGGCCATCCACTCGCGCAGCGCCGAGACCGCGATCTCGCGGCCGATGATCACGACCGCGACGATGACCACGTACCAACGCGGGTCCTTGGCGACGATCAAGACCAGGGCGCTGGCAACGATGAGCTTGTCGGCGACAGGATCGAGGAAGGCGCCGAGCCGGGAGGTCTGACCGAGCTTGCGGGCATAGTACCCGTCGAGCGAGTCGGTGATGCCGGCAAGCGCGAACGCTGCGCACGCGGCCGGACCGGCCCACCAATACGGCAGGTAAAAGAGGACGACGATGGCCGGAATCATCAGAATGCGCAGCCAGGTCAGCGCGTTCGGAACGTTCATCGTCGATGAGCGTTCAGTGCCCCGGGTGGAGGTGCTCATAGATCACCTCGGCCAAACTACGGCCAAGTCCCCGGATTTGCACGAAATCGTCGATGCCCGCACGCAGTATCCCCTGCAAACCTCCGAAATGCTTCAGAAGTTCGCGTCTCTTCACGGGCCCTAGACCCGGTATGGTCTCGAGGATCGACTCACTATGACGTTTTGCCCGTTTGCGTCGATGTCCCGCGATCGCAAAGCGGTGTGCCTCGTCGCGCACGCGCTGAATCAGGTGCAGAGCACTTGAGTCCGGCGCCAGTATAGTCGGCGTGTCCTGACCCAACAAGAACAGCTGTTCCTGGCCCGGTCGTCGGTCGGCACCTTTGGCGACGCCGATCAGCGTGATGCCCCGGACTCCGAGTTCCTCGAGCACCCGCCCCGCCTCCGCCAGCTGACCCTTGCCGCCGTCGATCAGCAGGATGTCGGGGGCGGTGATCTCCCCGTCCCGTACCCGCTTGTAGCGCCGGGTCAGCGCTTGATACATCGCGGCATAATCGTCGCCGGGCTGTATGCCGGCGATATTGAAGCGCCGGTAGTCGTTCTTGAGCGGACCTTCCACGCCGAACACGACGCACGAGGCGATCGTATCGGTGCCTCCCGTGTGACTGATGTCGAAGCACTCGATCCGCGAGGGCGTTTCATCCAGATTGAACACCTCCCGCAGTTCCTCGAGATTCGCCTCGATGCTTGCCCGCGCGAGACCCCGCATCTTGAGGGCCTGCTGGGCATTGCCCTGCATCATCTCCAGCCAGCGGGCGCGGATCCCACGCACCGAGGCGGCGATCCTCACCCGCCGACCCGTGCGCTCGGTGAAGCTCGCCTCGAGCAGACCCAGTTCCTCGAACTCCTGCTCGACGATGATCTCGGCGGGCGGTTCTCGCTCGAGGTAATACTGCGCGACGAAGGCCGCCAGCACTTCCTGCGGCTCGGCCAGCGGGGCCTTGGGGAAAAATGTCGTGCTGCCGAGACTGCGGCCCGCGCGCACGAACATCAAGGCGACGCAGTACTCGCCATTACCGGCCGCAAGCGCGATGACATCGGCATCGTGTTCGATCTCGGCGGTCATGATCTGCTGCGCTTGGACGGTCTTGAGGTTCGCCAGTTGGTCGCGCAGTTTCGCGGCGGCCTCGAACTCCAGCCGCTCTGCTGCGCTTTCCATGCGCCGCCCGAGATCATGGGTCACCTCTTCGTTGCGGCCTTCGAGCACCTTCACCGCCGACTGCATGTCCCGGGCGTACTCGTCCCGCGAGATCAGCCCGACACAGGGCCCCGTGCAACGCTGGATCTGATACTGCAGGCAGGGACGCGAGCGATTCGCAAAATAGGTGTCGTCACAGTTGCGCAGTCGAAACAGCTTCTGCAGCTGTTGCAATGTCTCCCGCACCGCACCCACGGACGGATACGGGCCGAAAAAGCGGCCGCGCTCCTTGCGCGATCCGCGGTACAGGTTCAGGGCCGGGAACTCGTGATCCGTCGTCAGGTGCAAAAACGGAAAAGTCTTGTCGTCACGCAGAATGATGTTGAAGCGCGGCCGGTGCTTCTTGATCAGATTCAGCTCGAGCAGCAGCGCCTCGATGTCCGAATTCGTGATCGTCACCTCCATCGAGGCGGTCTTGGCGATCAGCGCCATGACCTTCGGCTGGACGTTGCTCGGCTGGAAGTACGAGGCGACGCGGCTCTTCAGGCTGCGCGCCTTGCCGACATAAAGGATTTCACCTGCCGCTCCCAGCATGCGATACACACCGGGGCGGGCCGGCAGACTTTCGACGAAGGACTTGGCGTCGAACGCCAGGTCGTTGGTTTGCAGCGCATCGACGCTCATCGTGCCAGTTCCGCCGCCCTGCCCACCACCGCCTCGAACATCGGCGCGGTCAAGCGCCGCGTTTGCGTGTTGTAGCGGCTGCAATGATACGAGTCGAGCAGCACCCGCCCCTCGGGAAGCCGGTGCTCGGCCGCGTGAGCGAAACGCAGCCGCACCGGTGGCAAACCGCAGGCCTGAAGCACGGCCGCGTGGGCGATCGTTCCGAGCGCGAGGATCACGCGCAGATCGCCACTTTGCTCGAGCTCGGCGCGCAGAAATTCATTACAGCTCCGGATCTCGATCGGCAGCGGCTTGTTGTCGGGGGGAAGGCACTTTACCGCATTGGTGATGCGCGTTCCCACGAGACGCAATCCGTCGTCCACGGCCAGCGAAACGGGAGCGCTGGCCAGACCGAACTTGTACAAAGTCGCGTAGAGCAGGATGCCGGCAAAATCGCCGGTGAAGGGTCGACCGCTGCGATTCGCGCCGTGCTTGCCCGGGGCGAGACCGACGATCAGGATCTTCGCGGCGGGATCACCGAAGGCCGGCACCGGCTTGCAGAAATAATCGGGCCGCTCCTGATGTACGTCCGTCAGGAATTGGGCCAGACGGGGACAGCGGCGGCAGTCGGCATCGTAAACGCTATTCATCGCGCCATTCAATTATAAAAAACGGGCTACGCGGAGTTCCGCGTAGCCCGCCGTAGATCGCGCCTGGCTTTGGACTAACCCGAACGCAACCCAACCTGCAGCCCAAGACTTCGCTATGGGCCCTATTGACCGGTTTTGGGCGATTACCCGAGTCCTGTAGGACAGCGTCTCGGGGTAAGAATTCGCACCTTCAAATACAAAACGGCGGGAAGGGACGAGGAGGATAGCACCAACGCGAGTCGAGGCAAGGCGGCTTTTCAAGAACTGCGGCCGCCTTGTTCGGGTAATTCTCGAAAAATTCAGTAAGATATTGTTTAATATAAAAAAATATACATTCAACGGGAGGGACTCGAGCGCCTCAGCCCAGGCCTTCCCTGTTGCGGCGAGTCATAAAATTGCCGGGGTGAACCGTCGATTGGCGCCTGCCCGATCGGCGATGCGCATGGCCAACTCCAGCGCCTGTTCCCCGTTCAAGCGCGGATCGACCGCCGAGCGGTAGGCGCGGGCCAAGTCCGCTTCGGCGAGACCCCGGGCGCCACCGATGCACTCGGTGACGTCCTCACCGGTCAATTCGATATGCACTCCGCCGAGCAACGAACCGCACTCCGCATGAATGCGGAACGCCGACTCCACTTCGCCGAGGATGTTCTCGAAGCGACGGGTCTTGACCCCACCGGCCGTGGTCTCCGTGTTGCCGTGCATCGGGTCGCAGACCCAGAGCACCTGCGAACCCGTTGCGCGCACGGCGCGTATCATCCCCGGAAGCCGTTGCTCGATATCCTTGACGCCGAAGCGGTGAATGAACGTGAGCCGTCCGGGAATGTTCTGCGGATTGAGGATCTGCACGAGTTCCTGCAGCCACTCCGCGCTCATGGCTGCGCCGACCTTGACGCCGATGGGGTTCGCGATCCCGCGGAAGTACTCGATATGCGCGCCGTCGATGGCCGCGGTGCGCATACCCACCCAGGGCATGTGGGTGGACAGGTTATACCAACGTTTCTGCCGTTCGATGTACCGCGTTTGCGCCTGCTCCGAGAACAGGTGCAGGCCCTCGTGACTGGTATAAAAGTCGCCGCGCGTGGCGGCATGGACCCGCAGTCCGCTCATCGATTCGAAGAACTCCAGCGATTCGGCGATCGAGTCGACGATCTTGCGGTAACTGCCCGCCAGCGGCGAGTGGCGCAGGAAGCCGAGATCCCAGTATTCCGGGTGGTGCAGATCCGAGAAGCCGCCGTCGATCAAGGCCCGCACGAAATTCAGGGTCAACGCGGCACGCTCGTATCCGCGCAGCAGCAGCTGCGGATCGGGTTCGCGCTCGGCGGCGGTGAATCCGGGGTGGTTGACGTTGTCGCCGCGGTAACACGGCAGGGTCACTCCGTCGCGCGTCTCCGTGTCCGTGGAACGCGGTTTGGCATACTGGCCGGCGAATCGTCCGACGCGGATCACCGGCTTCTTCAGTCCCTGCAACAGCACCAGACTCATTTGCAGCAGGATCTTCAGCCGTTTCGCGATCTTGTCGGATTCGCAATCCTCGAAGCTCTCCGCGCAGTCCCCGCCCTGGAGCAGGAATTGCTCACCGCGCTGCGCCTGCGCCAATTTTTCGCGCAGCGCCTCGACCTCCCAAGAGACGACGAGCGGTGGCAGTTTGCTCAAGGCGGCAACCGCCCGCTCGAGGGCCACCGAATCGGCGTACCGGGGCTGCTGGGCGGCGGCCTTACCCTGCCAGCTCGCCGGATGCCAATGAGTCAATGCGGAAGAGTGCGACATAGCCGGCAATGGTAGCCTTCGCGTCGCTCGCGAGTCAAAATGCCGCCTCCTTCGTCTCCGAGTACGTTCATGACGCCAGCTGCACCCCTTCCCTCCCCGTCGGTCACCCCCGAATCCCGGGTCGCCGCCGACTGCCTCGCCGCTCTCGGACTCGAGGCGGTCAACGCCGGCTCTTGGTCCGGCACGCACGGCTGGTCGCAAGAGCCGGGCAGCCTGTTCGACTCATACAACCCGTCGACGGGTCAGAGCCTGGCGCGGGTCCGCGCGGCCACCCCGGCCGACTACGACCATGTCCTTGCCGACGCCGTGGCCGCGGCCCGCTCATGGCGCCAGGTCCCGGCACCGAAGCGCGGCGAGATCGTGCGCCTGATGGGCGAGGAACTGCGGACCTACAAAAGTGCGCTCGGCAGCCTCGTGTCGCTGGAGAATGGCAAGATCAAGGCCGAAGGCGATGGCGAAGTCCAGGAAATGATCGACATCGCCGATTTCGCCGTCGGTCAGTCACGCATGCTCTACGGATTGACGATGCACTCGGAGCGCAGTCAGCATCGGATGTACGAGCAGTGGCACCCGCTCGGGGTCGTCGCCGTCATCAGCGCATTCAATTTTCCCGTCGCCGTCTGGTCCTGGAACGCCTTTCTCGCAGCGATCGCCGGCAACGCGATCGTCTGGAAGCCTTCGCCGAAAACCGCGCTCTGCGCGATCGCCGTCCAGCGCATCTGCAACCGGGTGCTGGAACGCCACGGTCTGCCGCCGATCTTTCAACTTCTCATCGACAATGGCACCGAACTCGCCAGCCGTCTGGTCGAGGACCGTCGTGTCGCCCTCGTCTCGTTCACCGGTTCGACCGAAGTGGGCCGTCAGGTCGGCATGCGCGTCGCCGCTCGGCTCGGCAAGAGCCTGCTCGAGCTCGGCGGCAACAATGCCATCATCGTCGATGCGAGCGCCAATCTGAATCTCGTGGTGCCGGCCATCGTATTCGGCGCAATCGGAACCGCCGGGCAGCGATGCACGACGACCCGCCGCGTACTCGTCGAACGGAGTGTCCTTCCCGAACTCGAGCGGCGGCTCGTCTCGGCCTATGCGCAGATCCGCATCGGCGACCCCCTCGCTGCCGACACCCTGATGGGACCCCTGATCGATGCCGCCGCGATCACCCGCTACGAGCAGGTCGTGGCCCTGGCGCAAACACAGGGCGGCCGCGTCCTGTACGGCGGTAAGCGCATCGCACGGCCGGGGCATTTCGTGGAGCCCACGCTGATCGCTGCCACGCCGACCCTCCCGATCGTGCAGCAGGAGACTTTTGCGCCGATACTCTATTTGATGCCCTACGACACGCTCGAAGAGGCGATCGAAATCCAAAACTCCGTCGCGTACGGGCTGTCGTCGGCGGTCTTTACCGACCGGCTGCAGGTGGCCGAGCGCTTTTTGTCCGCGGATGGCAGTGATTGCGGCATCGCGAACGTCAATCTCGGCACGTCGGGCGCCGAAATCGGCGGGGCTTTCGGCGGCGAGAAAGATACCGGCGGCGGACGCGAGGCCGGCTCCGACTCTTGGAAGGCGTACATGCGCCGTCAGACGACCACGATCAACTGGAGCCCTGAACTTCCTCTGGCGCAGGGAATCCGTTTCAACGTCTGAGCCAGGCTTCGATTGCGACCGCCCGCTGCTCCAGGCGGGCGGCCGAGACCGGCCGCGCGGTCTTCAGCTCCTGCGCATAGAGCGAGACGCGATATTCTTCGAGGAGCCAGGCCAGTTCGGCGACCTCGGGCAACCAGCGCTGCTCGTCGGCGACCGCCTGCTGCAAGCTCCTCAATCGGGCGCTCCAGCCGGTCACCTCGCCCGCGATCGAGGCGGCTTCGCTGCCGCGCGACAACAAACGCTGCCAGCGCCGCTCCTCGGCGCGCAGGTAACGCGGCAGCTGTCCCAGATATCCCAGGGGTTTGTCGAGCCATGTCCCGGGATCCAGCAGCGACTCGATGTGCGCGAGCGTGGCCCCGGTCTCGCTGGAATGCGTCCGCGCGCGCGGGTCTTCGAGTTGGCGACGCACGGCGCGGGCTGCCGTGAACCACTCCAAGGCCTCGGCGCCGATCTCCAGCACCGCATCATGCAGGGAGGATCTGGCGCGTTCGACGGTCGCTGCGAATCCCTCACGACCTCGGGGCGGTCCATCGCCGCCGAAGCAGGTGCGCGATACGGCGAGCGAGATCAGGGCCTCGACGAGCGCGTCGCCGCGCGTATAGGGACTCGCTGCGAGCAGCAGGCGCGGATCGCCGCGCAGGGTCTTGCCGAGATCCGCGCACTGACGGCCCAGCAATCGGCGAGCGAGTTGCGTCGCGCCGAACAAAAATTCCCGTTGCGCCTCGGCGCGGCTCCAATGCAAGCTCACTTGCGCACCGGCCGCGCTCACGCGCACCGCCGGAAACAGGGTCAGCGTCAGTTCCCCGCCCGCTTGCGGCACGACGACCGATTCCGGCAGCGCTTCCCAGTCGAAGCGTTGGAAGGTCTCGGGATGGCGCGCCCGCGCCAGCGCCTCGAGCCGGGACTTGGCGAGGACAGCGCAGGGCCGGCGCAGGGCCGCGAGCTCCCGTCCGCGCACGACCTCCTCGCCCTCGTCGACGACGCACAGCTGGGGTATCAAGTGCGGGTCTATCGCCGACGGTTCGAGACGCAGCAGCGCGGGAGGAATCGATTCGGCGTCGCGCAACCAGGCGGAGAGGCCGTCGGCATCGGCGGCGCCGCCGGCGTCCAGAAACCGGGTCACGCTGTCGGCGATCGGTATCAGGCGCCGGCGGGCGTCCTTCGGCAGCGTTCGCAACAAGGCCTCGATGCGCGGCCTCGACAGGCCCGGGACCGCTGCATCGACCGCCGAGCGCGTCAGCAAGGGCAGGGCCAACACCGGGATATGGAGGGTCGCGCCGTCTTGCGCCTCCCCCGGGGCGAAGTGGTACTGCACCTCGACCGTCACCTCGCCGGTCGCGGCGGCACTCTCCGGCGCGAGGTCGGGCGCGGGACCGGGCGCCGTCGCCACGAGCGGCAATCGCGCGCGCTCCGGGAACTGCAGAAGCGCGGCCTCGTCCGGCCGGCGCGCGTACAGTGTGTCAGCGCTCAGGACCAAGGCTTGCAGCTGATCGTCACCGAGGTGCCGCGTGAAGTTCTCCAGCGTGACTGCGCTCGACACCTGGCGCGGCAAGGCGCGGTCGTAGAAGTCGACGAGCGCTTCCGCATCGACGAGCAGGTCGCGGGAGCGCAGACGGTCCTCGACGCGACGTGCGGCCTCGATCGCCAGATCATTGACGCGCAGCCAATCCGGGCGGCGCAGCAGCCGATGGTAGACGAGCGCCTCGCGCGCGAAGATGTGTCGCGACTCCTCGGGTGCGATCGGACCGTAGTTGACGATCCGGTCACCGCTCAGGATCAAGCCGAGAAAGCTCGTGCGTTCGCGGGCGACCACCTCTTCGCGCGTCTCGCTCCAATCCGGCTCGAGATACTCGCGTTTGAGCAGCTGCTCGGCGGCCGACTCGATCCATACCGGCTGGATTTCGGCGAGGCGCCGCGCATAGACGCGCGAGGTTTCGACGATGCTCGCTGCCATGACCCACTTGGGCTTGCGCCTCTTCAACGGCGAACCGGGGAACAGATGGAAGCGTACGCCGCGGGTGCCGAGGTAGATGCCCTCCTCGCCGCGCACACCGACCATCGTCGCGAAACCGGCGAGCAGAGCGCGGTGGACGGCCGTGTAACTCGCCGGTCGAGCGCCGGCGACCACGCCCAGCTCCGCCGCCCGCTCCCGTACTTGCGCGTAGACGTTGTCCCATTCGGACAGGCGCTGCAGGGAGAGGCGTCGCTCCTTGCACCAGCGCCGCAATTCGCGCCGCGGACGCTCCCGCGCGCCCCGATACGCGCGCCACAATTTGACCAGGGCCGTGAATTCCGACTTGGAATCGTCGAAGGCAGCCGCCTCGTCCGACTCCTCGCCGTCGCCGCCGTTTGCCGCGAGACGCACGTCCGGGACGCTCAGTCCGGAGACGATCGCGAGCACCTCGGCCTCGGCGTGAAATCGCTGACTCTCGAGCAGCGCCCGCGCCAGGCGCGGGTCGAGCGGCAAGCGCGCCATCGCCCGGCCCCGGCGCGTCACACGGCGCGCGTCATCGAGCGCACCGAGCTCCTGCAGCAGCCGGTAGCCGTCACCGCGCGCCCGCGCGTCCGGTGGGTCGATGAAGGGAAATTCCTCGGCGGCTCCGAGGCCGTCGGCGGCCAGACGCAGCAACAGCGCCGCGAGATTCGTGCGCAGGATTTCCGGCTCGGTGAATTCCGAACGGGCGGCAAAATCCTCCTCCGCGTAGAGTCGCAGGCAAAGACCGGGCCCGAGCCGTCCGCAGCGGCCCTTGCGCTGCTCCGCGCTCGCGCGCGAGATCGGTTCGATCGGCAGACGTTGCAGCCGATTGCGCACGCTGTAACGACTCACGCGGGCCAAGCCGGAGTCGATCACCGCGCGGATGCCCGGCACGGTGATCGACGTTTCCGCGACGTTGGTCGCCAGCACGATGCGCCTGCGCACGGCACGCGAGAAAATCTTGGCCTGCTGTTCCCAAGCCAGGCGCGAATACAGCGGCACCACCTCGGCGTCCTGCACTTCGCGCTCCAGCAGGTCGCCGACGTCGCCGATCTCGCGCTCGCCCGGTAGAAACACGAGTACGTCACCGGTGAGGCCCGGCTCGGTTTCGATCTCGCGATAAGCCTGCAAGACGGCGGCCGGGAGATCGAGCTCTTCGGGACCGGAGTCGACCGGGCGATAGCGCAGCTCGATCGGATGACTGCGGCCGCTCACCGTGATGACCGGTGCGTCCGCGAAGAACTGCGCCATGCGTCCGACGTCGAGCGTCGCCGACGTGACGATCACCTTGAGGTCCGACCGGCGCGCGAGGAGCCTTCGCAGCACGCCCAGCAACAAATCGACGTTGAGGCTGCGCTCGTGCGCCTCGTCGACGATGACGGTGTCATATCTTCGCAGCAGCGGATCGGCGTTCAACTCGGCGAGCAGCAACCCGTCGGTCAGCAACGCGAGGCGCGTCGCATCGCCCACCTTGTCGGCGAAGCGCACTCGAAACCCGACGGTCTCCCCGACGGTCTGCGTGAGTTCGTCGGCGATTCGCGCCGCGAGCGCCCGCGCCGCGAGGCGGCGCGGCTGGGTGTGGGCGATCATGCCCTCGATGCCGCGCCCGAGTTCGAGCGCGTACTGCGGTAACTGCGTGCTCTTGCCCGAACCGGTCTCGCCGGCGACGATCACGACGCGCTCGCGCTCCAGCGCCGCGAGGATCTCCGGGCGTCGAGCCGTGATCGGCAACTCGGGATCGTGTTTGAAACGCAGCGGCGGCGCCGCGCGGCGCGCGAGCAGCCGCTGGGCATCCCCGTCTCTGGCCCGTGCGGACTGTCTCATTCGCCGCGCTTCATTTCCCGCCAAAGCCGCTCCTGCTCCGCGAGCCCGAGCGCCTCGAATTCGAGGCCGCGCGCCGCCGCCAGTCGTTCCATGCCGCGAAACCGACGCTCGAATTTCCCGTTCGCGGCGCGCAACGCCGTCTCGGCATCGACACCGAGTTTTCGGGCCAGATTGACGGCGGCGAACAACAGGTCTCCCACCTCTTCTACGACCTCCGGCGAAGGCGACGCTCCCGGATTTTGCGCTGCCGCGACGCGGACTTCCTCGAGTTCCTCGGCAACCTTGTCGGCGGCCTGCGCCGCGACGTCGAAATCGAAGCCGACGCGTGCGGCGCGTTTGCTGAGCTTGTCGGCGCGCAGCAGCGCCGGCAGCGCCGCCGGGATGTCGTCCAGCTGGCTGATCGGAGCGGCCACCGGCCCCGCCGCGCGGCGTTCGGCGGCCTTGATGTTCTCCCAGTTGACCAGTCGCTCGGCCGAGGTCGTGATGCGCGCGACCCCGGCGGCCGGGGCGAACAGATCCGGATGACGACGCATGAGCTTCGCGCTGATGGCCGCCGCGACGGCGTCGAAATCGAACGCGCCCGCCTCCTCGGCGATGCGGGAGTGGAACACCACCTGAAACAGCAGATCACCCAGTTCGTCGCGCAAATGCGCCAGATCGGCGCGTTCGATCGCGTCGATGACTTCGTAGGCCTCCTCGAGGGTGTAACGGGCGAGCGAGGCACTGGTCTGTTCTCGATCCCAAGGACAGCCGTCCGGCGCCCGCAGCCGCGCCATCACGGCGATCAACGCATTCATCGCCTCACTCATCGATTTTTCTCCGTCGCTGCAAGAACTAGACCCCGCAAACTCATCAGGATCGCGGCGGTCGCGCCCCAGATCGTGCGCGAGCCGAAAGGGATGTCGGTCGTCTCGACCTCGAGTTCGCCCAGCCGGCGCAGATGCGAACGGTGATTGCGGGCGTCGAATAAAAACTCCAGCGGCACCTCGAAGGCGTCGTGCACCTCGGCCGCAGCAAGCCGCAGATCATGCACGGGATTCACGAAACCGACGACCGGGGTGATGCAAAACCCGCTGGCCACGAGATGATCCGGGAGGTAGCCCGCAAATTCGACCTTGTCGGCGGACAAGCCGATCTCCTCGTCCGCCTCGCGCAGTGCGGCCGCCCGGGCATCGGCGTCGGCGGCGTCGATCCGGCCCCCGGGAAAGCTGATCTGGCCCGCATGCTCGCGCAGCGCCGGGGAACGCTGGGTCAACAGGATGGTCCAGCCGGCCGTGCGCTCGACCAGCGGCACGAGCACGGCCGCCGGTACGCGACGCGCCGGCATGCGGGCGCGCAGATGCGCGACGACCTCGGGTGTCGCGTTCCTGATCCAGCCCAGATCCTCCGCCGGCGCCGATGCGGTCGGGCTCAGGGCCGAGCGGATCTGCCCCCGCGAGAACGGGAAATCCATCGGCACCGTCAGGCGGGACCGCCGGCGCCGGCGACCCCGCCGCGGGTCAGCCGCAAGGGGTCGAGCAGGCGCTGCAACTCGTCCCGGTCGAGACCGGTCATCTCCGCGGCAACATCGAGAATCGGGCGTCCTTCGGCATAGGCCTTCTTCGCGATCGCCGCACCACGCTCGTAGCCGATCACGGGATTCAAAGCCGTGATCAGGATGGGATTGCGCGCGAGCGCCTCCTCGAGCGCGGCCTCGTTGACGCGAAATCCGGCGAGCGCGTGATCGGCAAGGTTCCGGCCGGCGATGGCGAGCAATTCGATGCTCTGGAGCAGATCATAGGCGATCACCGGAAGCATGACGTTGAGCTGAAAATTGCCGGATTGTCCGGCGATGGTGATCGTGAGGTCATTGCCGATGACTTGGGCGGCGATCATCGTGACCGCCTCGGGCACCACCGGATTGACCTTGCCGGGCATGATACTGCTGCCGGGCTGCAGCGCGGGCAGCGACAGCTCCGCGAGTCCGGCCAACGGTCCACTGTTCATCCAGCGCAGATCGTTCGCAATCTTCATCAGCGCGACGGCCAGCGCCTTCAGCTGACCCGAAAGCTCCACGGCGGTGTCCTGGCTGGACAGGGACGCGAAGTTGTTGTCGCTGGGGGAAAACGCGATGCCGGTATGCGCCGACAAATGTCGCGCGAACAGGCGGCCGAAATCCGCCGGCGCATTGATGCCGGTGCCCACGGCGGTACCGCCCTGGGCCAGTCGCGTGAGCCGCGGCAGCACGTCGGTCAGACGTGCGGAGGCCTGTCCGATCTGTGCCTGCCAGCCGGACAGTTCCTGGGCGAGCGTGATCGGCATCGCATCCATCAAATGCGTGCGGCCCGTCTTCACGGTGTCACGAAGCGGCGGAATGCGGGCGCCGATGACCGCGTCGAGATGTGCCAGGGCCGGCAGCAGATTCTCGGTCAGTCCCAGGACGGCGGCCACGTGGATCGTCGTCGGAATGACATCGTTGCTGCTCTGTCCGAGATTGACGTGATCGTTTGGATGCACGGAGCTTCCATAAAGCCGGCTCGCCAGAGTCGCGATCACCTCGTTGGCGTTCATGTTGCTGCTCGTCCCCGAGCCCGTCTGGAATACGTCGACGGGGAACGCGGCGTCATGCTGACCCCCGGCGATCTCGAGACAGGCCGCCTGGATCGCCTCCATCAGCGGCGTCGGCATGGCGCCGATCTCGCCGTTTGCCGCCGCCGCGGCGTGCTTGACGAGCGCCAGGGCGCGCACGAACGCTCGCGGCAGCACCAGGCCGCTCGCGGGAAAATTCTGGATGGCGCGCTGGGTTTGAGCACCCCAGAGGGCATCCTTCGGCACCTCGAGCGTACCCATGCTGTCGGACTCGAGGCGGAAGCTCGCGGTTGTCATCGCACCTCTGCAGCGCCTTACGGTAATATCCTCAAGATTCTAACACCTGGCGGCCGTTACCCATGTCCAGCACGAACATCGATGCCTTGTCGCCGCTCGACGGCCGCTACGCCGGCAAGCTCGCGGCACTGCGCACGCTGTTCAGCGAAGCGGGATTGATGCGCGAACGCGTGCGGGTCGAATGCGCTTGGTTGCTGGCCCTCGCCGCCGGGCCGGCACGGACCGCCCTCGCCGACCTGCCCCCTGCGGCACGTGACTGGCTGCTCGCCATGGCGGCGGATCCCGCCGAGACCGACGTCACCGCGATCAAGCAGATCGAAGCCCGAACGAACCACGACGTCAAGGCGGTCGAGTACTGGCTGCGCGCCCGCCTGACCGAACTCGGCTGCTCGCCGCTGCACCTCGAGTGGATTCATTTTGCCTGCACCTCGGAGGACATCAACAATCTGGCCTATGCACTGATGCTCGCGGCCGCCCGCAGCCGCGTGTTGCTCCCGATGCTCGAACAGCTCGGCGCGCAGCTCGAGGCGCTCGCCACGCAACATGCCGACGCCGCAATGCTGGGACGGACGCACGGCCAGACCGCGACGCCCACGACCGTGGGCAAGGAATTCGCGAACGTCTCGCGGCGCCTGCGCGCGCAGCGCCTGGCGCTTGCGAACGTCGAAATTCTCGGCAAGATGAACGGGGCGGTCGGCAACTTCAATGCGCACGTGGTCGCGCTCCCCGACGTGGACTGGCCGGCGGTCAGCGCGGCGTTCGTCGCCTCGCTGCAGCTGCGGGCCAATGCCTATACGACCCAGATCGAACCACACGACTGGATCGCGGAATTTTGTCACGCGCTGCTGCGTGCAAACACCGTCCTGATCGATCTCGCCCGCGATTTGTGGAGCTACATCTCGCTCGGCTACTTCAAGCAGCGCGCCGTCGACGGCGAGGTCGGCTCCTCGACGATGCCGCACAAAGTCAATCCGATCGATTTCGAAAACGCCGAAGGCAACCTTGGGGTCGCCAACGCGCTCCTTGCGCATTTTGCCGAAAAGCTGCCGATCTCCCGCTGGCAGCGCGATCTCACGGACTCTACGGTGCTGCGCAACATCGGCGTGGCCCTGGGCCATGCCAGCCTCGCTTACCAATCCCTGGCGCAGGGACTGAGCAAGATCGAGCTCGATTCGGGTCGCCTGCGCCAGGATCTCGACGGCGCCTGGGAAGTCCTCGGCGAGGCGGTCCAAACGGTGATGCGCGCCCACGGGTTGCCGGACGCCTATGACCGGCTCAAGCGCTTCACGCGCGGCCGCCCCGTGGACCGGGCGGCCATGCAAGCCTTCATCGAGACCCTGGACCTGCCCCTCTCGGACAAAGCCCGTTTGCTGCGGCTGGAACCGGCTGAATACCTCGGCTTGGCGCCCGAACTGGCGCGACGCGCTCCCTGACACCATTTTCCCAGGGGTTTTCCCGCCTGTTTCCGGCCCGTGGCCTCGGGTCTCGCACCCAAAACGTGACGGACTTGGCACGATCCCGGGGCACTCCGACGGTAGGATGGGACACAGCTCAGGGGCATCTGTCCTCGTTCATCTCAAACCGAGGCGCTTAAGACATGGCGGGAAGCACCGAACAACCCACGACGACGGTCACGAACAACGGCCCGGCGGCCGGCGGCGACCTCTCGACCGGCACACGCAGCATCTTGAGCACGATGCCCGAGGTCCGCGATGCAAGCCTCAAGGTGGCCAAATCGGCCCAGCGCCTGTTATCGATCTTCACGCCGGATCTCGAGCCGCTGATCTACGGGGAAGAGGCATTCCTCGAGGCGATCAAGCGCTTGGTGCTTGCCCGCTCCTACGCCAAAGTGCGTGTTTTGCTGGCCGACCCCTCGCGCGCGATGGCCGACAACAACCGTTTCCTCGCCTTGGCGCGCCGGCTGACGAGCTGCATCGATCTGCGCGCGATGAGCCCCGAATACCCGGCCAGCGCCGGCGCCTTCATCATCGCCGACGACAAAGCGCTGGTGTATCGCCTCCAAATCGATCGTTGGGACGGCATCGCCGACATGAACGATCCGGCCGTGGTCCGTCGCTATCTGAATTTCTTCGACGAGGTCTGGAACAGCAGCATGCAAGAGTCCCAGATGCGGCAAATGCTGATGTGAACGGCCCCGGGCGCGCCGCTATAATGGCGGCATGTCCGACCCGCTCCCCGCCCCCGACTCGGCCGGCACCATCATCGTCGGCATCTCCGGCGGAGTCGATTCCGCCGTCGCCGCGCTGCGCCTCAGGCGGTCCGGTTACGCGGTGCAGGGCCTGTTCATGTCGAACTGGGAAGACGACGACGCCTACTGCACGAGCGCCGTGGATTTCCAGGACGCCCGACGTATTTGCGAGGCGCTCGGCATTCCGCTCCACCGCGCCAGTTTCGCCGCCCAGTACCGCGAGCGGGTGTTCGCGCACTTCTTGAGCGAATACGCGGCGGGCCGCACCCCGAATCCGGACGTGCTGTGCAATCGCGAGATCAAATTCGGCGTCTGCCTCGAGTACATGCAAAGGCTGGGCGCGGCGTGGATCGCGACCGGTCATTACGCGCGCGTGCGGCGAACGGCGGCGGGTGCGCAGCTGCTGCGGGCCGTGGACCCGAACAAGGATCAAAGCTACTTCCTGCACGCCGTCTCGCCGGCGGCGCTCGCGAAGACTCTTTTCCCGATCGGCGAATCGCGCAAGGACGAGGTGCGCCGCGAGGCGCACGCGGCGGGCTTGCCGGTTTTCGACAAGCCCGACAGCACCGGCATCTGTTTCATCGGCGAGCGGCCGTTTGCCGAGTTCTTGAGCCGCTATGTGCAGGCCAGCCAGGGGCCCATCGAAGACGAGCATGGGCGCGTCGTCGGGCAACACCGGGGGCTCGCCTTCTACACGCTCGGACAACGCTCCGGACTCGGCGTGGGCGGCCGCGCGGGAGCGGGAAGCGCTCCTTGGTACGTCGCGGTCAAGGACGCGCGTCGTAACGCCTTGATCGTCGTCCAGGATCAGGATCATCCGCTGCTCCTCTCGGACGGTTTCGAAGTCGCCGAGCCGCACTGGCTGCATTCACCCGGCGACGGGCAATTCGCGTGCGGCGTCAAGACGCGTTATCGACAACGAGATCTTCGCTGCGAGGTCCGCAGGCTCGCGAACGGTTGGCTCGACGTGCGTCTCGACGCGCCGGCACGCGCCGTGACGCCGGGCCAGTACGCCGTGTTCTACGCGGACGATGTGTGCCTGGGCGGCGGCGTGATCACGCGACGATACGGCGCCGGAAGCGTGCTGGGCGCGGGCGTTATCGCCTATAATTACGGAATTTCCGCGGAGCCTTCATGACGCAGACGAACACCAGCAACGCAGCCAAAACGCTCACCGTCGGAGCCCATCGGTATCAGATCCAGAGTCTCCGCGCCCTGGGACCCCGCGTCGATCGCCTCCCCTATTCGCTCAAGATCCTGCTCGAGAACCTGCTGCGTTTCGAAGATGGCGTGAATGTGACTCGCAACGACATCGAGGCGCTGCTCGATTGGGATCCCTCGGCCACGCCCGAACATGAAATCGCGTTCACGCCCGCGCGGGTCATCATGCAGGACTTCACCGGCGTTCCCTGCATCGTCGATCTTGCCGCGATGCGCGAGGCCATCGTGCGTCTCGGCGGTGATCCTCAACGGGTCAATCCGCTCGCCCCCGCCGAACTCGTGATCGACCACTCGGTGCAGGTCGACGAGTACGGCGCGCCGGACTCGCTCGCGCACAACAACGCGATCGAGTTCGAGCGCAACGGCGAGCGCTACATGTTCCTGCGTTGGGGCCAGACGGCGTTCAGCAACTTCAAGGTCGTCCCGCCGAACACCGGCATCGTGCACCAGGTCAACATCGAACGCCTGGCCCGCGTCGTGTTCGCGCAAGGGTCGAGCGCCTATCCCGATACGCTGGTCGGCACCGACTCGCACACGACCATGGTCAATGGACTCGGCGTGCTCGGATGGGGCGTGGGTGGCATCGAGGCGGAAGCGGCCATGCTCGGGCAACCGGTCACGATGTTGATCCCGCAGGTCATCGGCTTCGAACTCACGGGCTCCCTGCCGGCCGGAACAACCGCGACCGACCTCGTGCTGACCGTCACCGAGATCCTGCGCAAGCTTGGCGTGGTCGACAAGTTCGTCGAATTCTTCGGGGATGGTCTCAAGGGTCTGCCCCTGGCGGACCGCGCGACGATCGCGAACATGTCCCCGGAATTCGGCTCCACCTGCGCGATATTCCCGATCGACGAAGAGACGATCCGGTATCTCGAATTGACGGGCCGATCCGCCGAACAGATCGCGCTCGTCGAAGCCTATGCGCGCGAACAGGGTCTGTGGCGCGTGGACGGAGCGCCGGCTGCCGCTTACACGAAGATCGTGGGTCTCGATCTGTCCACGGTGGAACCCTCGCTCGCGGGCCCGAAACGACCCCAGGATCGCGTCCCCTTGCGCAGCGCCAAGGCGATTTATCGTCGCAGCGTCGAGAAGCTCATCGAGGAGCGCGCCCAAAAGAACCCCGTCGCCACCGGCAAGGCGTCTGCGACCGTTGGCGGCAAGAGTTTCGAGGTGCGGGATGGGGCGGTTCTCGTGGCCGCGATCACGAGCTGCACGAACACCTCGAATCCCGCCGTGCTCGTCGCCGCGGGTCTGCTCGCGCGCAATGCGCGCGCCCGCGGTCTCACGTCCAAGCCCTGGGTGAAGACCTCGCTGGCGCCCGGATCGCGCGTGGTCACCGAGTACCTGCAAAAGGCGGGCTTGCTCGCCGACCTCGAGGCCCTGGGTTTTTACACCGTGGGGTACGGCTGCACGACCTGCATCGGCAATTCCGGCCCCTTGAGGCCGGAGATCTCCGAAGCGGTCAAGACCGGGGACGTGGTGGCATGCTCCGTGTTGTCCGGAAATCGCAACTTCGAGGGTCGGGTCCATCCAGAAGTGAAGATGAACTTCCTGGCCTCGCCGCCCTTGGTCGTCGCCTACGCCTTGGCCGGCAATCTCGACGTCGACATCACCACCGAACCCCTGGGCCTCGACGTCGGGGGCAAACCGGTCTACCTCTCGCAAGTGTGGCCCAGCGCCGCCGACGTCGCCGCCGCGGTCGCCGCATCGGTCGACTCTTCGATGTTCGTCAAGGGTTACGCCAACGTGTTCGCCGGCGACGCGAACTGGAGCGCCATCAAGACACCGGCCGGCAAGATCTACGCCTGGGACGCAAGCTCGACCTATGTCAAGAATCCGCCCTATTTCGACGGGATGACGATGACCCCGGCGACCGTCGGCGATCTGCACGGCGCCCGCGCCCTGGCCGTGCTCGGCGACTCGGTGACGACCGACCATATCTCGCCGGCCGGCAACATCTCGAAATCCAGCCCGGCGGCGAAATACCTCCTGTCGCAGGGAGTGCAGGCGGCCGATTTCAATTCCTATGGTTCGCGCCGCGGCAATCACGAAGTCATGATGCGCGGGACCTTCGCCAACATTCGCCTGCGCAATCTGCTCCTGCCCGGCACCGAAGGCGGCGTGACGCTGCACGTTCCGAGTGGTGAACAGCTGTCGATTTTCGATGCCGCGATTCGCTACAAGGCGGCGGGCGTGCCGCTCGTGATCCTCGCGGGCAAGGAATACGGGACGGGCAGCTCGCGCGACTGGGCGGCGAAGGGCACGATGCTCTTGGGCGTGAAGGCCGTCATTGCGGAGAGTTTCGAGCGCATCCACCGGTCCAACCTGATCGGCATGGGGGTGCTCCCCCTGCAGTATCGCGATGGTCAGAATGCGCAGTCACTCGGATTGACGGGCCGTGAGACCTTCTCGGTCGTCGGTTTGCAACGTGGCGCCGCAAAAATCGTCACCGTCATTGCGGTGACCGACGAGGGACAGCGAACCGAGTTCGAGGCACGCCTGCGAATCGACACGCCGAAGGAGCTCGATTACTACCAGCACGGCGGGATCCTGCACTACGTCTTGCGTCAACTCGCGCAGGCCGGCAAGGCCGCATGAGCCTGCGGGCCTCCGGGAGCGTCCCCTAGAGGCTTCCCGCCTCGACCACGACCATCTTGGCGGGGTCGAGGTGGGCCTTGATCGCCGCGTCGATCACCGGCACGGTCAGGGCATCCACCGCCCGCGGGTAGTCGTCCAGCCAGCCGAGACCGTAACCCCGCTGAATGGTCAGCAGTATCCGGTCCGCGAGTCCGGTGGTGGACGACAGTCCCACGAAGTAGGCGCCGATGATGCCCTGCTTGCGCAGCGCCAGTTCCTGGTCGGTGACTCCGTCCTGCCACCAATGCTGCAGTTCGCGCCGCGTGGAAGCGACGCCCTTCGGTAACAGCACGGGGGCGAACGTGGCCTCGATTTGCCAGGCACCCGGAACCAGCGTGTCGTCGAACAGCGCGGCGCCGATTCCGTAGGTCAATCCTTCCCGATCGCGCACGGCCGACATCAGGCGGCTCGTGAAGCCCTCACCCAGGATGGCGGTGCCGACCTGCAGGGCGAGCGCATCGGGATCGCGATCGCGTAGGTCGGTGGCCTGTCCCAGCAGGAAGGAAACGCTGGTCTTGTCCGCGAGCGGGATCCGGATCTCGCCGCCACCGGGGCTCGGGCCGGTGCTCGCCGGGGAGGCGTCCGCTTCGCGATAGGCCTGGCCACCGCTCCAGCCGGCGAAGACGCGAGACAAGACCGATTCGGCTGCGCCCATCGTCACGTCGCCGGCGAGGACGAGGGTGAAATGCGCGGGACCGTAATACGCCGCGTGAAAGGCGCGCACCTCCTCGAGGGTCGCCGCCTTGGCGGCGGCGACCAATTCCTCGAGCGTGTGGGGACGATTCGGATTGCCCGGGGGGAATACGGCGCGCGCGAATGCCTCCTGTGAACGCGCATCGGTGCTTTGCAGCGAGGACTCCAACAAGCCGATCAGCTGTTGTCGGGCCTTCGCGAATTCCGCGGCCGTGAGGGCCGGCGTGCGCAGTTCGGCGGCGATGATGCCGAGCACCAGCGGCAGATCCTTCTCGAGACACTTGGCGCGCACCTGCAGCGATTGCGGCCCGACCGCGTAGCTGATCTCTGCGCCGACGTCTTCGAGCTGCCGGGCGATCGCGAATTGGTCCGCAGTGGTCGTGCCACGGTCGAGCATCATGCCGGTCAGCGTCGGTACGGCCCCGTTGCCGGCGCCCGCGAAGGCGTCGCCGGCCGGCAAAGCGCCGACCAACACGACCACGTCCTTGACGTCGGTGTGATAAGTGACGAGGTCGATCCCGGCCACGGATGCGCGCTGCGCGCGCGCCGCCATCTGCGCCATGAGCGGCGGCGCAGCAAGTGCGAAGGATGCGGTCAGGCCTGCGAAAAGCTTACGCAGCTTCATGGCGCACGCTCCGCAGGCGCTTCCGGAACGAACCAACCGATCGTCGCCTCGGTGGGGGAGAAATATTTTCGCGCAACGCGCTGCACGTCCGCCGGTGTGACCGCCGCCACCAGTTGCGGGAAGCGGACGTACAAGGTCCAATCGCCGATCGCGATCCATTCGTTGATTTCGGCCGCCTGCCCGGCCGTTCCATCGCGGCGATAGGCATCCGCCGCGACGTACTGCTGTTTGACGCGCTCGACCTCCGCCGGCGTCACCCCCTGAGCTTGGATCTTGGTGATCTCCGCCAGCAGCGCCTTCTCGACCTGCGCCTGGGTGGCGCCCGCGGCCAGCTGCGCATACAGGGTGTGGAGCGACAGATTGCGGTGCAGATCCGTACCCGCGGACGCGGACAGCGCGAGGCCCGAATCGACGAGGGCCCGATAGAGCCGCGCGCTCTTGCCCGAACTGAGGATCGCGTCCAGCACGTCGAGCGCCGGCTGGTCCGCGTCGCGGCCGTTCGGGACCTTGTGCGCCACCACCACCGAACCGATCTCACCCGGCCGATTGACCGTCAGGCGCCGCTCGCCGATCTGTGCGGGCTCCTCCGTATAGATCTCGGGAATGGGCGCCGGCGAATGCGGGTACACGCCGTAGTACTGCTTGATCCACCGAAGAACGGAGCCGGTGTCGAAATCGCCGACGACCGTCACGGTCGCGTTGTCGGGCCAATAGAACGTGTCGTAGAACGCCCGGAGCTTTTCGATCGGAACGTGCTCGATGTCGCTCAACCAGCCGATCACCGGGTGGTGATAGGGCAAGGCGACGTAGGCGGCGGCGGTCACGTCCTCCAGGAGCAGGCTGTCGGGATCGTTCTTGCCGCGTTCGTATTCATTGCGAACCACGGTCATCTCGGCTTCGCGATCGCTCTCGCGCAGGAGCAGCCGGCGCATACGGTCCGCCTCGATCGCCACGTAGCCTTCGAGATCCTTGGCGCCCACGGTCGCGAAGTAGGTCGTGCGATCGACCGAGGTGTTGGCGTTGTACTCGCCCCCGACGCGCTCGAGGTACTGCTTGACGCTGTTGCCCTTGGCATCGTTGTAGCCCTCGCTGCCCTTGAACATCATGTGCTCGAGAATATGCGTCGCTCCGGTCGTGCCCGTCACCTCGTTTCGCGAACCCACGCGATAAGTGACCTGGAACGTGACGACGGGCGCGGAATGATCGGGCACGAGCAGGATCGCGAGGCCGTTGCCCGCCAGGCGGTATTCATCGATTCCGCCCAAGCTCTTGACGAACGCCACCCCATCGACCGCGGCCTCCGCGGGTCCCGCGTCGGCGATCCCGGTCGCGAACGCGGCGGTGAACGCAATCCACAAGGAGCAAAGGATCGACGAGCAACGTGACACGAGACTCTCACTGTTCAGACACCACGGGTGCCGATGAAACCTACCATAGCGACCCCGGAGCTGCTGCGATTTCCTGCGGCGCCGACCAGACCGTGAAGCCACGGAGATGGTCGGCCAGGCGCGTCAAACGCTGCGCGCCCGCAGGTGCGTCAAACGCTGCGCGCCCGCAGGCGCGTGAGGCCTAGAATGGCGCGGCAATACGGCGCGGGCTCCCCGAGTCGTTCGGCGATTTCCACGACCGCGCCCAACTGCGGCTGGTACTCGAGCGGCCGGCCTGCCTCGAGGTCGGCGAGCATGGAGGTCTTGAAATCCCCCAGGCGCTGCGTCACGGCAATGCGCTCCTCGCCGCTCAGGTCACCGGCAAGCCCCAGACGCAGGCCGCAGGCGCGCATCTCCTCCATCATCGCGAGACACAGGCCACGCACGTCCGCATCGGCGAGCAGCGCGGCCGTGCCGGAGCGCGTCAGGGCGGACAGCGGATTCATGTTCATGTTGCCCCAGAGTTTCGCCCAGATCTCGGCGCGCAAGCGTGGCGTGACGAGCGCATTGATGCCGCCGCGTCGCAGAGCTTCCGCCACTTCCACGGTCCGGTCGCTTTGCAGCCCCGTGGGCTCTCCGATCAGGAAGCGATCCGCCGCAACGAGCTGCACATGCGCCGGCGCGAGGACGCGCGCGGAGGCATGCACGACCGCGCCGAGTGCGCGGTCCGACGGGAAAACGGCCAGCTGCGCGCCGGTCGGATCGACCGAGTCCAGACGGACATCGCGCAGCGGCCCGTCGAATCCTTGGAAAAACCACCACGGGATGCCGTTCGTACCGCTGATCACCACGGTCTGCGGGCCGATCAGCGGCGAGAGCGACGGCGCGAGTTCCGGCAGAGTCTGGGCTTTCACCGTGAGCAGCACGTAGTCCTGCACCCCCAGTTCGACCGGACTGCCGGCGCGCGGCGCGGAATGTCGGGACTCGCCGTCGCGCTCCAGGCGCAAGCCCGCGCCGCGCAGGGCCGCGAGCGTCGCACCGCGCGCGACCAAGCCGACGTGCCAGCCGGATCGCTCGAAGGCGTCCGCCAGCCAGCAACCGATCGCCCCCGCCCCCACTATCGCCACTCTGGCCATGCTTCACCCACATTTTGCTAGGCTAGTCGCCCGATGCACCCGCCAAATCATAGAGCGATCGCCGTCTTCGATCTCGATGGGACCTTGACGTGGCACGACACCCTGCTGCCGTTTCTGCTCGGATATCTCGCGCGTCATCCCCGACGGCTGCCGCGATTATGGCGTCTGCCGGCGGCACTGGCGACCTACTTGTTCGGCGGCCACGACCGGGGGGTTCTGAAAGCCACGCTGATCACGCTCGTCATGGGCGGGGACGAGCGCAGTCGAATCGATGCCTGGGCCGATGCGTTCGTTGCGTCCTTGACCGGGCGCGGCGCCTTCCGCGCCGACGCCCTCGCTGCGGTGAAGGCTCATCGCCACAACGGCGATCGGCTCGTGCTCTTGTCGGCGAGCCCGGACCTCTATGTTCCGCGCATCGGCGCCCTGCTCGGTTTCGAGACGACGATCTGCACGGAGGTGGCCTGGCATGGGCAGCGGCTGGCCGGGGGTCTCAAGAGCTTGAACCGCCATGGCGAGGAAAAGCGGCGTTGCATCGACGCCCTGCGGGCGCAGTATGCCGGGGCTCCGATCGCCGCCTACGGGAACAGCGCCTCGGATTTGCCGCACCTGATCGAGGTCGAGCGCCCGCTGCTCGTGAACGGGAATTCGGCCGCCAAGCGCCAGGCGGCGGCGGCCGAGGTACCGATCGCGGACTGGCGGTGATGCGGCTTCAGCGCCGGATCGTTTGCAGCGTCTCGTGCAGGTTCAACAGCAAGGATTCGGTGGTCTCCCAGTCGATGCAGGGATCGGTGATCGAGACGCCGTACTCGAGCTTGGAAAGATCTTTGGGAACCGGTTGATTGCCGGCGTGCAAATGACTCTCGAGCATGAGTCCGACGATCGAGCGATTCCCCTCCCGGATCTGGTTGATGCAGTTCTCCGCGACGCTGGGCTGCAGCCGCGCGTCCTTGTTCGAGTTGCCGTGACTGCAATCGACGACGATGTTGGTCGGCAACTGGGCGGCCTCGAGTTCCCGTTCCGCGACGGCGATGCTGACCGCATCGTAGTTCGACCGGCCGCCGCCGCCGCGCAAGACCAGATGCGCGTAGGCGTTGCCGCGCGTGCGGAACACCGCCGACTGACCCTGTTGAGTGATACCCAGGAAGTGATGCGGACGGCGCACGGACTGCAGGGCGTTGATCGGCGTGACGAGGCTCCCGTCCGTCCCGTTCTTGAATCCGACCGGGCTGGACAGTCCGCTCGCCATTTCACGATGGGTCTGGGATTCGGTCGTGCGAGCGCCGATGGCCGTCCAGGTGACCAGCTCAGAGAGGTACTGCGGCATGATCGGATCGAGCGCCTCGGTCCCGGCAGGGAGTCCGAGTTCGGCGATGTACAGCAGCAATTCGCGTGCGACGTGGATGCCCCTCTCGATGTGAAACGAATCGTCGAGATCCGGATCGTTGATCAGGCCCTTCCAGCCCACCGTCGTGCGCGGTTTCTCGAAATAGACCCGCATGATAGGAAAGATCGTCGTATCGATCCTGGCGGCCAGCGCCTTGAGGCGCTGTGCGTACTCGCGCGCGGCCACGACGTCGTGGATGGAACAGGGACCGACGACGACGAACAGCCGCGGATCGCTGCGCTCGAGGATCGCGCGCACGACGTGACGGGAACGAAAAACGGTGTTCGCCGCCTTCTGGGTCAGCGGCAACTTGCGCTTGACCTCCTCCGGAGTGGCCAACAGGTCGCTCGAGGCCAGGTTGACGTTCTGCAATTGATCTTGGATGTTTACCATTGACTCGATCTACATGGATGTTCGGATGGTCCAAAGTTCCGGGAAGAACTTCAGTTCGAGCGCCTTGGTGAGATAGCTGACCCCGCCGGTGCCCCCGGTGCCGCGCTTGAAGCCGATGATACGCTCGACCGTCTTCACGTGCGCGAAGCGCCAGAGTTGGAACTTGTAATCGAGATCGACCAGACGTTCCGCCAGCTGGTACAGATCCCATTCCTTCTCCGAATTGTGATAGACACTCAGCCAGGCGGCCGCGACCTGTTTGCTCGCCTGGTAGGGCTGCGCGAAATCGCGGTCGATGGCCTCGGGCGGCAGATCGAAACCGCGCCGACTGAGGAGCAGAAGGACCTCGTCATAGAGACTGGGCGCGCGCAGCGCGCGCTCCAGACTCTCGTGCGCCGGCGGATCGCTCTGGAAAACCTTGATCATGCCGGCGTTCTTGTTGCCGATCACGAACTCGAGCATCCGATATTGCCAGGATTGGAACCCGGAGGATTTTCCGAGCGCGTTGCGAAACGAGGAATAATCGGACGGCGTGATCGTTGCGAGCACGTCCCAGGAATGCAGCAGTTGCTCCTGGATCGTCGAGACCCGCTCGAGCATCTTGAACGTCGGGCCCAGATCGTCACGGCGCACACAGTCGATCGTCGCGGTGAGCTCGTGCAGGCAGAGTTTCATCCACAATTCGGAAACCTGATGGATCATCACGAACAGCATTTCGTCGTGGTGGTACGACAGGGGCTGTTGGGCCCCGAGCAGCTTGTCGAGATGCAGGTACTGCCCGTAACTCAGGGCCTCGGTCAGATCCCAATGCACCGGCTCGTCGCTGAGATCGACGAACGGGGAGAAGCGCGGCGTCGGTTCGCTCATGCTTTCAGATCTTGAATACCCATTCCGGAACCGTCCGCCAGCCGGAGAGCAGCTCGCGATCGAGGCGCTGGTAATCCGGTTCCAGCTTCTCCACGAGGCCCCAAAACCGGGGCGAATGGTTCATGAATTTCAAGTGGGCGAGTTCGTGCACGTAGAGGTAGCGCACGACGGCGGGCCGCTGAAACAGCAGCGAACAATTCAGACTGAGCGTGCCGCGGGTGGAACAACTGCCCCAGCGCGTGCGTTGACACCGGATGGACACGCGGGCGACGGGATAGCCGAGGCGATCGGCCAGTTCGAGCAGTTGCGGAGTCAGGCGTTCGGCCGCGGCGGTGCGCAGCCAGCGACGCAGCAGGGATCTGGCGTCACGATCGTTCGGCGCCTCGAGGCAGAGACGCCCACCCTGCTCGCGCAAGGAGCGCCGCGCACCCACGCTCCAGTCGACCTCGAAAATCTCCCCGGTCGCCTGGAATTCGACGCTTGCCGGCACCGGTTCGGTGGCCTGCACGACGCATTGCATGGCCGCCACCTTGCGATCGATCCACGGCGTGAAACGCTGCACGAAGTCGCGCACCGATTTTGCCGGCACGCCCTCGGGCACGACGATCTCGACGCGTCCGCCGACGTGGACACGGGCGGTCAGGCGACGCGCGCGGGCGCTGACACGTACGGCAAATGAATCGCTCGGGCCGCGCGCCTCGAACAAGGACAATTGGGTGCCATGATTCTTCATTGCGCGCCGAATAATACCAGGTTCCCGGCGTGCACAAGGACGCGCCGGATTATGTGAGAGATCAGCGCTGCAAGAGGGACGCGCGCTCGCGTTGCGCCGCGCGGTAGTCGGGTGCGGAGATCAAGGACTTTTCGATCCAGTTGCGGGCGGCGAGAAGGTCGCCCCGCTGTCGGTACTCGCGCCCGAGCGCGAGGTAGGCCTCGGCATGACCCCAGCCCGGCGTGTCGACGCTGGTCGCCGAACTCTCCTCGAACAGCGTCGCGGCCAGACTCAATTCGGCGAACGCCGCGGCCGCCTCGCTGGAGCCGGGCGCCGCGTGTGCGAGTCCGTTGCTGGCGCGCAGCAGCAGGGCGCGAGGATTTCTCGGCGCGAGCTTGGTGGCGCGCGCCAGTCGATCGGCCGCGGCGGAACGCAACAAGACTCCCTCCATTTTGCGGTAGGCCGACAGTTCTTCGAGACAGGCCGAGTCGAGCACGAGCCCTTCGACCGAGCGCTCGTCGGCGCCCACGACGAGCTTCAGCTGTTGCACGCAGTCGGCGAGGGCCAGCTCGGCCGCGTGCGGGTCCTTCTGCTTGACGATCAGCGCGTACCGATAGTCCGCGTGTCCGAGGTGGTAGCGCAGGGACTGGTTGTCGGGCTCGTCCTTGACCTGGGTGCTCAGGCTCTGACGGAGGTCGGCGAGTTCGTTGGAATCCTCGGTCTGATAGGCGTAGAGGATCTGTGCCTGCAGATCGCCGCCCAGCTGCGCGACACTGGCGCAGGCCGCGAACACTCCGAGCAGCGCCGCGACGACCTGATGCTTCACGTTCATCGTCACAGTTTACAATGTCGGCCATGACGAACAAACCCGCAGCCTGCCGGCCGTGACCGCCCCTTCCGGGGGCGTGGGTCCCTTGATCGACATCGGCGTCAATCTGACCCATGAAAGCTTCACGATGGACTTGGACGCGGTGCTGGAGCGTGCCCGTCAGGCCGGGATCGTGCACCAGATCGTCACGGGAGCCTCTCTCGAAGGTTCGTTGGCCGCCGCGGAACTCGCGTCCACGAACCCCGCGCTGTCCTCCACTGCCGGGGTGCATCCACACCACGCCGGGGGCTTCGACGCGTCGCAGCTGCCGGCGTTCGAGGAGCTCCTCGCGCGCCCGGAGGTGGTCGCCGTCGGGGAATGCGGACTCGACTACTACCGGGACCTCGCGCCTCGCGCGTCCCAGCGGCAGGCATTCACGATGCAGCTGGACCTGGCGGTCCGTGCGGCCAAGCCCGTATTCCTGCATCAACGCGAGGCGCATGACGATTTCTTGGCGATCTTGCGCGATTACGCGCCCCGGCTCAGCGGCGGGGTCGCCCATTGTTTCACCTGCGGCCGGCGGGAGCTCGAAGCCTACCTCGAACTGGGATTGTCGATCGGCATCACCGGGTGGGTCTGCGACGAGCGGCGCGGCGGTGCGTTGCGCACGGCGGTCCCGCACATACCGATCGACCGGCTGATGCTGGAAACGGATGCGCCCTATCTGCTGCCGAGGGACCTGCGGCCGAAGCCGGCGTCCCGGCGCAACGAGCCGGCTTTACTGCCGCATGTCGCGCGTGCGATCGCCTCGCTGCGCGACGAGGACACCCCCGCTCTCGCCGCCGCGTCCACGCGAAACGCGCGTCGCTTCTTCGGCCTGCGGACAAACGCCGATGAGCGGCCGGTCGGCTGACTACAGGTTCGTGAAGCTGTGCGGGCTGGGCCGCAGTTGTTCCCGCAAATGGGTCCAGGCTTCCAGCAGCCGGGGATAGCCGGGAGCATCCTTCATCGACGCATCAACGACCGGGAAATCCACCTCGATACTGTCGAGCATCACCACCCACTTCGGCACGCCCTTGGTGAATTTACCGAGGTTGGAGAACAACAGACGACCTTCCACGGGCACCTCGCCGACCAAGGCCTTGACCGCGGCGATCCGATCATAGAGCGCAGGTTGCGGGTTCTCGAAGGTATAGCGTCGCCCGCGCGCCATCACGGTCCATTCGCTCATCTGGTCGCCGCCGAAGATCAGTCCCGGCACGCGACGCGTGTCGAGGATCAACAGACCGCGAGGCGTCAGCAGCAGATGGTCGATATGAAAATAACCGCCCATGCCGTCGGGCACCTGGGTCTGATGAACCGCATCGAAGGCGATCCGCTCGAGTCGAGCCAGCAAGGCGCGGCGCCGCGAGCGCCGACGGAAGTAACGGACTGCGACGGTGAGCGCGAGAGCGATGGCCGCCAACGCGGCCGCCAACCAGATCCAGCGCAGGTCGACCGGCAGATCCGTCATTCGAGCGCCGCGGCCAGTGCGCGCAGCGTCGGCGGGATGTCGAGGAATCGGCTCGGCAGGCGCAGCAGGGCCGCCAGACTCTCCGGTACGTCGACGGGCTTGCCGATCAGGGGCTCCACGATCTCGTTGAACTTCGCCGGATGGGCGGTGGCGGCCAGGATCCACGGGCGCCGGCGCTCCTCGGGTGCCAGCCGGGCGTGGATTTCCGCGGCCGTGGCCGTGTGCGGACACCATTCCCGGCCAAAGCGATCGAAGTCATTGCGAATGCGTGCACGGATGGTTTCATCGTCGATGCTCGACGCCGACAATTGGCCGCGCAAAGCCTCCAAGCCGGGGTACAGGGCGCGCAGCCGCTCCATGTTGCTGGGATTGCCCACGTCCATCGCGGACGCGAGCGTCGCGATGCTCTTGCGCGGCTCCCACACCCCGGTCTCGAGAAAATCGGGCACGGTACGATTGCGGTTGTGCGCAAGGATGATGCGCCCGATCGGCAATCCCAAGGCGCGTGCCCAGACCGCGGCGAATGCATTCCCGAGGTTGCCCGCCGGGATGACATAGGAGGGGTTCTCACCGGTGCGCGCGCGCACCGCGAGACTCGAGGCAACGTAGTAGCTCATCTGTGGCAACAGCCGGCCGATGTTGATGCTGTTGGCGGAGCTGAAGCGGTGACGGGCTGCGAGCTGCCGATCGACGAAGGCCTCTTTGACGAGCCGCTGGCAGTCATCGAAGCTCCCGTCGATGCGCAAGGACAGGACGTTGTCGCTCCAGCAGGTCAGCTGCTGCTCCTGGCGCGGACTGACGAGGCCCTTCGGATAGAGAATGACGATGCGCACCCAGGGGCGCCCGTGGAAGGCCGCGGCAACCGCACCGCCGGTATCCCCCGAGGTCGCCACGAGGATCGTCAACGGGCGTGTGGACGAGCCTTCCAAACGCTGCAGGCACTCGGCCAGAAAACGCGCGCCGAAATCCTTGAACGCCGCGGTGGGACCGTGGAAGAGTTCCAGGGCGAACAAAGGATCCGGGCTGGCCTCGACCGGCGTCGTCGGAACGGGGAAATCCAAGGCGGCCGAGGCGATCGCACCGAGTTGGGGTTGCAGCGGATCGCCCTCGAAAAAACCCTCCAGTGCCACGGTCGCAAGAGCGGCGATGTCCGAGGTCGCCCCGAGCCGGGACGCGTCGAACGCGGGCAGCCGGCTTGGCACGTAGAGTCCACCGTCGGGCGACAAGCCGCGGGTGATCGCCTCGTTGAGCGCCACGTCCGGCGCCGCCGCACGCGTGCTCACGAAGCGGAGCGTCGACATCAGGCTCTCACCACGCGAGCGCCGTAGTTCTCGATCGTCGAGATCCAGTGATCGGCGACGAGATCGTGCGCGGCGAACGCGGCGACCATCGCGCCGCGGACGGCCTCGGCGTATTGAATCTCCGACCATGCGAAAATCGTGGGGCCGGCGCCGGATATGGAGCAGCCGAGCGCGCCTGCGGACATCGCCCCGCGCTTCACGTCCTTGAAGCCCGGAATCAACTGATGTCGTTGCGGTTCGATGATGACGTCGTCGAATGACTCGCGAATCATGTCCAAATCGTTCGAATAACAACCGCTGATGAAACCGGCGAGATTGGCCGTCTGCCACACGAAGTCGGAGCGCGTCACGTCGGTCTTGAGAATGGCGCGCGCTTCGCGCGTCCCCAGGTGCATGTGCGGGTGGATCAGAACGCAGCGCAGGGACGGGGGTACCGGGATCTGCTTGACGCGCGGGTGATCGATGCCGACGGTCAACACCAGTCCGCCGAACAGGCTCGGCGCGATGTTGTCGAGATGGGCGGAGCCGCTTGCAACGATCTCGCCCTCCATGGCGAACTTGAGCAACTGCAGCCGGCTCAGGGGCTCCTCGAGCAGCGCATTGGCCGCAACCACCGCGGCGACCGCGGAGGCGGCGGAGCCGCCCATGCCGGACGACAAGGGAATGCCTTTGTCGATCTCCAACTCGAAACCGTAGGCCAGCCCGAGCGCCGCATGCAGCGCCTGCACCGCCCGCCCCGCCGTATTTTTCGGCGGATCGACCGGCAATTCGCCGGCGACGCCGGTGATCTTCGCAATGCGCACCTCCGGCGCCTCGATGCGCCGCACGCGCACGCGATCGCCGACCGCCTCGACGGTGTGGCCGAGGATGTCGAACCCGATCGCGACGTTGGCGACGGTGGCGGGCGCAAAGGCGGTCACGTCGGTCAGCACGATGGTTCCTTCATGGATTCGCGAGCTTACCGATGCGCGCCGAGATAGGCCGCGAGACGCAACAGATCGGAAAATACGCCCCCGGCCGTCACCTCGGGCCCCGCCCCCGGGCCCTGAACGATCAGCGGATTGTCGCAGTAGCGCCGGGTCGCGAAGCGCACGACGTTGTCGGTGAGCGCGATGTTGGCGAAGGCATGCCGGGCATCGAGACGTGTCAAACCCACGGTCGCCTTGCCCAGGGCGTCGATCCGTCCGACATAGCGCAGCACCTGACCGGCGGCCCGTGCCGAGGCGAGAGTGTCGCTCATCGCCGCGTCGAACTCCGGCAGCCGGCTCATGAACTCCTCGATACCGCAGCTCTGCACCGCGTCGGGCACTAGACCTTCGATCGTGACGTCGGCGAGCTCCAGCACCAGGCCGATCTCCCGCGCCAGGATGATCAGCTTGCGGGCCACGTCCACGCCCGATAGATCATCGCGCGGATCCGGCTCCGTGTAGCCCTTCTGTTTGGCCGTACGCACGATCGAGGAAAACGGCTCGCTGCCGTCGAACACGTTGAACAGATACGCGAGCGTTCCGGAGAAGATTCCCTCGATGCTGGTGATCTCGTCTCCGGTCTCGCGCAGGTCCTGCAGGGTCTGGATGATCGGCAGTCCCGCGCCCACGGTCGCCTCGTAGAGGTAATGGCTGCCCGCCGCGCGGCGCGCCTCCTGGATCGCCCGATAGTAAGGCAGTGGACCGCTGTTGGCCTTCTTGTTCGGGGTGACGAGATGGATTCCGGTGGCGAGCCAGTCCCGATAATGCCCGGCAATCGCCGCACTCGCGGTGCAGTCGATGATCACCGTGTGCGGAATGTAATCGGACCGGACGTGCTGCGCGAACTTGTCCAGATCGAGCGGCACCCCACGGGCCGCAAGCGCGGCGGGCCAGTTCAGCAGATCGATTTCCGCGGCCTCGAGCAGCATCCGCTTGGAGGTTGCGATCGCGCGCACCCGCAGATCGACGTTGAGTGAGCGCAGCCGCTCGACCTGGCCGGCGATCTGTTCGAGCAACACGCGGCCGACCGTGCCGGGGCCGATCAGGCCTATCGACAGCGTGTTCGGCGAGAGATAGAAACCCGCGTGCACGGCGCGCAGCGCCTTGGCGGCACTCTTGCCGTCGACGACCACCGAGATGTTGCGTTCCGAGGCTCCCTGCGCGATCGCCCGCACGTTCACGGCCGCGCGGCCGAGCGAGGCGAACACCTGAGCGGCGATGCCGTGCGCGCCCGCCATGCCGTCGCCGACGACCGCGAGGATCGAGAGCCCGAGCCCGACATCGACGCTCTGGATCTGACCATCCCGCAGCTCCGTGTCGAACGCGCGGCGCACGACCTCTTCGGCGCGCACCGCCTGCGCCTCCGGAATCGCGAAACAGATCGAATGCTCGGAACTGCCCTGAGAAATCAGGATCACCGAGATACCCGCATCGCGCAGCGCGCCGAACAGCCGATGGGCCGTGCCGGGAACGCCGATCATGCCGGCGCCCTCGAGATTGACGAGCGCCACGGGATCGATCGTCGTGATCCCCTTGACTTTGAGCGCCGACGTCGGATTCGCGCAAATCAGCGTGCCGCGCTTCGCCGGTGCGAACGTATTGCGGATGTAGATCGGAATGTCGCGCGCGACGGCCGGCTCCATCGTCTGCGGATGGATGACCTTTGCGCCGAAATAGGCGAGCTCCATCGCCTCGTTGTACGACAGCTGGTCGATGACCTGCGCATCCGGGACGAGCCGCGGGTCCGCCGAGAGGACCCCGTCGACGTCGGTCCAAATGTGTATCTCGCAGGCATGCAGCAGCGCGCCGAAGATCGATCCGGAGAAATCGCTGCCATTGCGACCCAGCGTGGTCTGGATGCCCGCGCGCGTGCTCGCGATGAAGCCGGTGATGATCAAGCGACCGACGAAATCGTCGGAAACCAGGCTGCGCAGGTTTTGCTCGCTTTCCGCCCACTGTACCGCGGGTCCGAGCGGACCCCAATCGACCACCACGACCTGGCGCGCATCGACCCAGCGGATGTCGCCGGGCGCGCGGCCGCGCTCGCGCAGAAATGGCGCGAACAATCGGGTCGACCAGATCTCACCGTAACCGGCGATCACGTCGCGAACCGAGTCGGGCGCGGATCGGATCAAGCGCACGGTCTGCAGCATGCCGGCAATGTCCAGCACGTCGCGGTCGAGATCGGCGCGGTAGATTGCCTGCGCCGCGGGCGAGACCAATTCGCCGGCCAGTGCCACATGGCGCTGGTGCAGCGCATCCAGCGCGGTCGTGAAATCACCGTCGTGACGCTCCGCCAGCTTGACGAGGCCCAGAAGGCCGTCGGTCACTCCGCGGCAGGCGGAAAGCACCACGGCTTCACGGGCATCACGGGACGCCTCGATGATGTCCGCCACGCGTCGAAAGCAGCTCGCGTCCGCGACGCTCGAGCCGCCGAATTTATGTACCGTCCATTTATCCATGATCACGCGGGCGGATTTTTCTTAAATCAGCCTCTTGCGCCGCTCCCAAGTAACACCTAAGTGGATGACACGGCGGGGAAACCGAAGGACCGAACTTTAATCGGTCGGCCCGCAGCCTAGCAAGCGATTCCGATAGACTCTCGGACGTGAATCACTCGATTGCCGAATTATGCCGTTTTTTCGAGTCGTCCGCGCGAAAGGACGCCGGACTCGTGATCGCGACGGTCCTGCGTACCGAGGGCTCGACGTATCGCAAGGCGGGTGCACGAGCACTCATCGATGTGGACGGTCGGGCCAGCGGCATGTTGAGCGGCGGCTGTCTGGAAGCGGATCTGCACGAGCGCGCGGCACGGACTCTGGCACGCTCACGTCCTGAGCGCGTCTGGTTCGACACCCGTACTTCGGAGGATCCCATCTGGGGAATCGGCTCGGGCTGCGAAGGCGCGGTCGACATCTGGTTGCAACCGGAGTCACCTCGGACCGGATTTGCCTTCATGCGTTACCTCCAACGCTGTCTGGCGGACGACCTCAGTGCGCAGATCGCGACCGTCGTGGGTGGCGAGGCTCGCCCCGAGGAACTGGGCACGCAGGCGTTTCGTGGCCAGGAAGCCGACGATCCTCTGAGCGCCTGTCTCGCCGCAGCGCTGCTGCCGTCCGTCGACGTTCAACTGCGCTCGGTTCGTTTCGAGGAGCGCTCACTCGAGGTCTTCGTCGGCACCCTCGCCCTGCCGCCACGGCTGCTGATCTGCGGAGCGGGCTTCGACGCGATCCCGGTGCACGACTTCGCCGCGGCGCTCGGGTGGCAGGTCACCGTATTCGACCACCGCCCGGCATACGCCAACACCGCTCAGTTCCCGCTCGCGGCGCGCGTGGTCTGTGCGCGCGCGGAGGAACTGCCGCGGCATTTGAACCCCGCGAGCTTCGATGCGGCGGTCGTCATGAGTCATCACCTGCCCGCGGACATCGCCTATCTGCAAGCCTTGGCGGCACAGCCGCCGCGCTACATCGGCCTGCTGGGACCGGCGGCCCGCCGACAGCGTCTGCTCGCCGAAGCCGGCAGTGCGGCGCGCGACATCGCACCGCGCATCCACGGACCCGCGGGCCTCGACATCGGTGCGGGAACCCCGGAGGCGATCGCGCTGGCGATCGTGGCGCAAATCCAGGCCGCGCTCTCGGGAAGGGCCGGCGGTCCGTTCGACGCGGACCGCCGCGGCGCTCAATCCTTGTAGTAACCCCGTGAGCCGCTGACTTCGATGTCAGTGCCGCCTTGCGGCGAGGGCTTCAAGGCGATGATGTAGGCGATGCCGTTGTGGCCGGGCGCGGCCAGCAGCCATACCTCGCGGCGGTCCGGCAGGATCTTGATGTCAGCGATCTGCGGCGGCGGTCGGCCGGCGGTCGCCTCCGTATCACCGATCAACAAGAGGATGTTGCGACGGGTCGGCGCGTCGGCGCGTGTCGGTCCACTCGGCAAATCCGCGAGCACGACCGTCAACCGCTCCGCGCCGTTGATCCTGACGCTGCGCCAACGGAACGGGGAGCCCTCGGCCGCGGCGAGGCGGTTCGAAGCTTCCAAGTTCGCGCCGCCGTTGGTCGTGCCCGTTCCGGCACAGGCCGCGAGGATGCCGCCGGCGATCAGCGCCACGAAGATCGCAGACCGTTTCGCCGATGACATCGCGGACCCGACGCGTCAGCGCGATTTGGCGCGCGGCCGGAAGGCGGGCGGCTTCGTGGAACCCGGCTTTGTCGCCGCGGACCTCGCCGGACCGGATTCGAACGGGGCTTGCTTGGCCGCGGCCGGCTTGCCGCGAACCGCACCCGCGCGCCGAGCAAATGCGGGTCCCGCCTTCGGCAAGCCCGTGTGCTGAGTACGCAGGGGCGTGGTGCCGGGACGGCCGCGCGAGGCACCGATCGGCTGATAGGCCGGCAGCAGATGATGCTTGCCGTTGCCGATCAGATCGGCCCGCCCCATCCGCTTCAATGCCTCCCTCAGAATCGGCCAATTCTCGGGATCGTGATAGCGGAGGAATGCCTTGTGCAAGCGTCGAACCTTGATGCCCTTCGGAATCACGACCTCTTCGCTGGTCCGGGACACGCGCTTCAACGGATTCTTGCCGGAATGGTACATCGCCGTCGCAGTCGCCATCGGCGAGGGCAAGAACGCCTGGACCTGGTCGGCGCGAAAGCCGTTTTTCTTGAGCCACAACGCAAGCTCCAGCATGTCCTGATCGCGTGTTCCCGGATGGGCGGCGATGAAATAAGGGATCAGATACTGCTCTTTGCCCGCCTCGCGCGAGTACTTGTCGAACAGTTCCTTGAAGCGGTAGTACGTCCCGACGCCCGGCTTCATCATCTTCGACAGCGGTCCCTCGCCGATCGCCTCGGGCGCGATCTTGAGGTATCCGCCGGTGTGGTGCGTCGCGAGTTCCTTCACGTACTCCGGCGATTCGATCGCCAGATCGTAGCGCACGCCCGAGGCGATGAGGACTTTCTTGACGCCCGGCAGTGTGCGCGCTCGGCGATACAGATTGATCAGCGGCGCATGATCGGTGTTCAGATTGGGACACACGCCCGGATAGACGCACGACGGCCGACGACAGGCGGACTCGATCGCCGGGCTCTTGCAATGCAGGCGGTACATGTTCGCGGTCGGACCGCCGAGATCCGAGATCACACCCGTGAAACCGGGGACGTCGTCGCGAATCGCCTCGATCTCGCGGATCACCGAGTCCTCGGAGCGGCTCTGAATGATGCGCCCCTCGTGTTCGGTGATCGAACAGAAGGTACAGCCGCCGAAGCAGCCCCGCTGGATCGCGACCGAGAAGCGGATCATGTGATAGGCCGGGATCTTCGCCTTGCCATAGGAAGGATGAGGGCGCCGGGCATAAGGCAGTTCATAAACCGCGTCCATGTCCGCCGTGGTCAGCGGAATCGGCGGCGGATTCAGCCAGACGTCGAAGGTTCCATGTCGCTGAACGAGGGCACGGGCGTTGCCGGGGTTCGACTCCAAATGCAGGATACGGGACGCGTGCGCATAGAGCACGGCATCGGTGCTGACCTGGGCGTACGAAGGCAGCCGGATGACGCTCCGTTCGCGCCGTGCGTTCGGCACCTTGCGGAAGAACTTCACGATGTTCTCGCTGGCCGGCGGCGCGGTTGCACCGGCCGACGGGGCGAGCGCTCGCATCCGATCCTCCTCGCTTTCGTATGGATTCACGGGGGGCGCAAGCGGACCGGGAGTGTCGAGTTCGGTCGAGTCGATCTCGATCCAATCGGACGGCAGCCCACGACGCACGAAGGCCGTGCCGCGCAGATCGGTGATCGCCGTGATGGGCTCGCCGGCGTCGAGCCGGCGCGCGATCGCACCGATCTGCCGCTCGGCATTGCCGAACACCAGCAGATCGGCCTTGGCGTCGACCAACACCGAGCGACGCACCTGTTCCGACCAATAGTCGTAATGCGCGATGCGACGCAGGCTCGCCTCGATCCCGCCGATCACGATGGGCACGTCGCCGTGGGCTTCGCGCACGCGCTGCGAGTACACGATCACGCAGCGGTCGGGTCGCTTGCCGCCCTGCCCGCCCGGCGTGTACGCATCATCGCTGCGCACGCGTCGGTCCGAGGTGTAGCGGTTCACCATCGAGTCCATGTTGCCGCCGGTGACGCCGAAGAACAGTCGCGGCTTGCCCAAAACGAGGAAATCCCGCGTGCCATGCCAATCGGGCTGGGCGATGATGCCGACGCGAAACCCTTGAGCCTCGAGCACCCGGCCGATGATGGCCATGCCGAAGCTCGGATGATCGACATAGGCGTCGCCGGTCACGATGATGACGTCGCAACGGTCCCAGCCGAGCGCGTCCATTTCCGCGCGCGACGTCGGCAGGAACGGCGCGGGCTTCGGCCCTGCGCGCGCGGCTTCAGGGTGGGGAAAGAGCGGCGAAGCGGTTTGCATCGCCGCGATTAAATCGGAACTCGGCCGGGCGACACAAGGACGGGCGTCGTATCAGCCGAGATCGAGCGGGAAGTAAATCTGGGCATCCTCGCGCTGGATCAGCAGGGCCACGCTATGCCCTGCCCGCGCGACTTCTCGCTTGAGCTCGGCGATCGAGTTGACCGTAGCACCATTGACGCCGAGGACGACGTCGCCGGCCTCGACACCGGCCGCGAGTGCCGGACCCGAGACTTCCTCGACGACCAGCCGACCCTTGGTGTGCAATTGGTGTTGCTCGTCGGGATCGAGCGGACGCAACGCGAGACCGAGCTTTCCACCGTCGTCCTCGGCATCGGCCTTGGCGACCTGCGCCGGCTCGTCCTCGAGCAGCACGGTGCGAACGGACACGTCCTCCTGTTTGCGATCGTGCCAGACGCCGAGATGCGCCTCGCTCCCCGGTGGCAGGCCGGAAATCACGGCCGGCAGATCGACGCTCTGGTCGATCGGATGGCCATTGACGCTCACGATCACATCGCCCGGCTTGAGCCCCGCCTTTTCGCCGGGACTCTTCGCTTCGACCGCGCTGATCAGCGCGCCGTGCGGGGTGCCGAGACCGAAAGTCTGAGCCAACTGCTGGTTGACTTCCTGGACCGCGACGCCGATGCGACTGCGCGCCACCTTGCCGTTCTTGAGCAACTGGTCCTTGACGTTCAGCGCGAGATCGATCGGGATGGCAAAGGACATGCCCATGTAGCCGCCCGTGCGGCTGTAGATCTGGGAATTGATCCCGATGACCTGACCGTCCATGTTGAACAAGGGGCCGCCGGAGTTGCCCGGATTGACGGCCGCGTCGGTTTGGATGAACGGCACGTAGTTCTCGTCGGGCAACGGACGACCGGTGGCGCTGACCACGCCCGCGGTCACGCTGTTGGCGAAGCCGAACGGCGAGCCGATGGCGATCACCCACTGGCCCGGACGCAGGCGGTCGGAATCACCGAAATGCACCGCCGGCAGACCGGTGGCCGCGATTTTGATCAGCGCCACGTCGCTGCGCTTGTCCACACCGATGACTTTGGCCAGGAATTCCCGTCGGTCCGTCAGCTTGACCGTGACCGTCGCGGCGTCGGCGACGACGTGGGCATTGGTCAGGATATAGCCATCCGCCGTGATGATGAAACCCGACCCGATACCCCGAGCCGGCGGCATCGCGGGCGCCTGACCCTGGCCGTGGCCGTTCGGCATCTGATGCCGGAAGAACTGCGACAAAGGATCATCGCCCCCGTTGTCCTTCTCCGGCTTCTCCACGACGCTGATGTTCACGACCGAGGGCCCGCTCTGGGCGACGAGTTCGGAGAAATCCGGCAGACCGGTGACATGCACGGGGGCGGCGCTGACCGCCGACGGGGAGGAACCCGAGACGGCGGCCGTGTCCGCGCCATGGGAGGCATACGCTTCGGCGTTCGAGCGTTGATGCACCACGACGACCACGAGAACTGCCGCGACCGCAGCCAGCGACCAGGTTCTGATACTGCCCATGTAATCCCTACCTCTGTGCCAAAAGCGACCGAATGTATGCCAAAAACAACGCAATATGCCCCTAAGGACCGGGAAATGGAGGCCTTGGTTTCGATTTTCCAGAGCTCTCGCACATATATTTCATGTTACCGGCCTTACATTGCACCATTAGACAATAAATGACGAGCCTTCAATGGTTGACAGTCGGTCGAGTGCGCCGGTCGTGATCGTGGTCGGAGGGGACCAGAAACGGCTGCAATGGTTGAATCACCACGTTACCAGTCACTGGCCAGAAGCCCGGGTGACGACCGTGGACCCCCGCCATGGCGCTTCCTTGAGCCGGATCATCGAGGATAGTGACCCCGACGCGCTCATTCTGCAAATCGACTTCGGCGCGGAAGCATCCGCGAGCCGTGGCATGGGCCAGCTGCAACAGCTCCTCCAAGGGCGGCCCGGACTGTACTGCATCGTTCTCGCCGAGCGCGGTGACGAATGGACGGCGGTTCGCTCGCTCAAAGTCGGGGCGGCCGATTACCTGCCGGTGGCCGGGTTGACGAGGGAGGCACTCCTGACGGCGGTGGGCGAGGCGGCGCGGCGCCGCGGGGATGCGCAACGCGTCGTGGAGGCGCTGGACGACGATGCGGCCGAACAGGCCCAGGTCGCCGTGCCCGGCTATCTGATCCTCAAGGAGCTCTCGACGAGCAATTTCTCCTCGGTCTATCTGGCACGCAGCGAGCGCATGCGCCGCAACGTCGTACTCAAGGTCATGCGTCGCGGGGAAACTCAACGCGAGCGCGAGGATGCGGAACGCTTCCAGCGCGAGTACGAGATCATCTCCAGCGTCGCCCACCGTTCGATCGCCGAGATCTACGATTTCGGGAGCCTTCCCGAGCATCTGTACCTCGCAATGGAATACTTTCCCTGCGGCGATCTGCGGGAGCGCATGCGTAATCCGGTCAGCGTCGCCGAAGCCTACTATTATCTGCGCACGATCGCCGCGGCCCTGCGGGTCATTCACGTGTTCGGCATCCTGCATCGCGACCTCAAGCCGGCCAACGTCATGCTGCGCGAGGACAACGCGCCGGTGCTGATCGATTTCGGTCTCGCGCGGCGCGCAATCGACGAAGGCGCGGTGACGGGCGCCGGACAGGTGCTCGGCTCGCCCTATTACATCAGCCCGGAACAGGCCCAAGGCCAGGTCGTCGATGGTCGCACCGACCTCTACAGTCTCGGTGTGATGTTCTACGAGATGCTGACCGGCAACAAACCCTACCTCGGCCGCAGTGCAATCGCGATCATGGAACAGCATTCGTCCTCGCCGATTCCGCGTCTGCCGGAGGCATTGGCCGGGCAACAGGCGCTGCTCGATCGCTTGATGGCGAAGAATCCCAATGCGCGCTACGCGTCGGCCGACGAGTTGCTGGCGGATCTGGATCCCTCGCTGGTCGAGGTGGCATGAACCCTGTGACCGCCGTCACAGGCGCGGCAGCGGCGCAGGCGCTCGCGACGACGGCTTGTGACACCCATCCTCCCGGGGCGCGCCCCGCTTTGGCAGTCTGATGCTCATGTTCATCTCGAAAAAACAGCACGGCAAAGACCTGCAGGCGATGCAGGCCGCCAGCAACCGCCTGATCGAGGCAATCCTCAACCATGTGAGTCAGGGAGTCTTCCTGCTCGATGCCCGTGACCGCATCCTGCAGCCGGTTTCGCGCGCGATGTCGACGCTCTTTCGACGGCGCGATTTTTCGAATCTGACGTTCGAGCGGCTGCTCAGTCCCGTCATCGACCCGCAGACCCTGGTCGATGTCTGTGCGACGCTCGCGAAGATGCGGCTCGCCAACACGAGCGGCGAGATCGCCTCCACGCAGGGAATGCAGGAAATCGAGGTGCGTCTGCCGCGATCGGACGACACGGTCGACATCGCCTATTACGCCTTCGATTTTTTCCAGATCGAGATACCCGGCCAGCTGCATGCCTGGATGGTACGGGTCACCGACCGAACCCTGCTGGTCCGGCAGGGGGAAGAGCTGGAGGAGTTGCGCCCGCAGCTGGCCGATGCACACCCCGAGATCCAAGATCTGCGTGCGCAACTCGCAATGCAATCGGACGTACTGCGCAGCGTCATGCAGGAGGGGCGCATCCACTTCGCCGCCGCCGTCAAACGCAGCGGCAAAGCCATGAAGGCGATCAACGCCATCCTGAAGAAGCCGGCCCGGGAGGAGGCGTCCTTCCGGCAGAAGCTGGAGGAGATTTCCTTCGAGGTCACCGAAATCCGTCGTGAAGCAGAGGCCCTGCAAATCGGCGCGATGGAGTCGGCAGCCCGATCGTTCGAGGAATCGCTGCAGGATCTGCGTTCGCGGGTCAGCCTCAGCGGCAACGACTTTTTGCCGCTCGCGGTCCGCCTGGACGAACTCTTCAGTCAATATACGCAGTTACGCTCCTTGACCAGGACGGCGGTGGCGCAGCATGCGAAGCCCGCGATCGCCCCCGCGGCGCGCATGACCGACAACGGCACCGAAATCCTGCAAGCGCCGCAGTTCATCGCGCAACAAGCCCTGTTGTCGCAGCCCGACCCGCTTGCGCAGCACGACTCCGTGGCACCGCAGGAGACCGAGGAAGCGCAATCCGCCGAAGACGAACTCCCGCCGGTACCGACGAGCACGGCGCCGGCCGGCAGCCTCGAGAGCAGCCTCGCTGCCTTGACCGCACACGTTGCCGCGGAGTGCGACAAACAGGTGAACTTCACCTGCGTCGGCCTCCATAAAGTGCCGGCGATGTATCAGTCGTCGGTCAAGAACATCGCCATTCAATTGATTCGAAACGCCGTGATTCACGGGATCGAAACGGCCGCGGAGCGCGAAGAACTCGGCAAGCCGCCGGAAGGCCGGCTGTCGCTGCAGTTCAGCGCGCTGCCGGACGGCAGCTTCGAATTGCGCTTCCGGGACGATGGCCGGGGCGTGGACCCGGTTCAAGTGCGAAAAACGGCCGTCGAGCGCGACTTGCTCACGAGCGAGGCGGCCGGTCGTCTGAGGGACCGACAGGCGATCAAGCTGATATTCAAAGAGCGGTACACGACTCTCGCCACCGGGGATGCCGCCGCGACGAACGGCGCCGGCCTGTCGTTCGTGCGCCGCTACGTGCACGACGTCGGCGGCAAAATCGCGCTGGCCAGCGAAGTGGGAAAGGAGACGCGCTTCAAGGTCAGTTTACCGCCGGCCGATGCGGAGGCCGAGGGACTGCGGGCCGAAGTCGCCTAGAGGATGGTCTCGCGCACCGTATCCGGGTTCGCCGGATCGTGCAGACTGCTGTTGAACGAAATCAACACCATCGGCGAGGAACCCGTGTTGCGGTAGGCGTGGACCACCCCGGGCGGTATCGTGAAGCGCCAGGTTTCCCCCGCGGGCACCGCGACGTCGCGGATACCATCCGATTCCTTCAGTCTGACGAGACAGGGCCCGACGACCGCGGTCACTTCGATGGAACCGGGATGGCTGTGGTTGCCGCGGACCGCGCCCGGCTCGCTCAGGACGACGTGCACGTTCTTCTGGGCCGCCAGTCCCCGATCGTCCAAGGGTTCGAACAGCATTCCGCGGGAATCACGAAACGCCGGCAGCGTCTCGATCTGAGTTCGTTCCTCTTTCAAGTTCATCTGCCTCCGCGATCAGCAGCCAGTATTCTTTGTCGGCGGCGGGCCGCCGCCACGGCCAGGGCCGCCGCCACGACGGCATCGGGCCCGCCGAGTGCACCCCCGCCGCCACTGCTCGGGGCCGTGACCGTCAGGGTTGCCGAAGCCGGACTGACGTTGCCGCCTGCGGGAGCGGTCGTCAAGGCGTTGACCGCCAGCGCGACCGGATAGCTCCCGGATGCAGCGGCGCTCGCGGCGACCGTCAGGGAACAATTACCGCCGGCCGGTATATTGGCATTGGCGAGTGCGATCGACGCCGAGCCGAACGTGGCCGCAACGCCCGCACCGCCGCAGGTCGTCGTCCCGGCCGGGGTCGATGCGATCGTCAGCCCCGCGGGCAGGGCCGCGTTGAAACTCGACTGCGTGAGCGCGTAAGGATTCGGGTTCGTCAGCGTGATCGTCAGGGTCGAGGCAACGTTCTTTGCGACGCTCGCGGGCGCAAAGGACGCCGACAGCGTCGGCGCCTGGGGCGTCACGGTCAGCGCCCGCGGACACGCGGTCGCACTGGTGCCGGATGCCACCGTCGGCGCCGTGCTCGTCGCCGAGTAGCTGCCGGCGCTGTCGCGGATCGTCACCGTTTCGACATCGACGTTGCCGGCACTGTCGGTGAGGGTCAAGACGAGCGTGCCGCCGCCGCTGGGGTTCACCGTCACCTTGGCGGTCGAGGCACCCGCCGTGATCAGGCTGCTCGGGGTCGCGGTCCAGGCGTAACTGGCGATACGTAGCGACGTGGGCGTGGGGTTCGCGAGCGTCGTCGGATCGCAGGCCGCCACGCTGGCGCTCGCATCGAGGACGCCGCCCGCGGTGAGGGGATTCGCCAGCGCGATGACGCCGATCGGCTGCAGCGCGGCCAGCACCGCCTTGTGCGCATTGACCATGCCGCTGCCGCACTGCCCGGAGGGCGGGCAGGCGCATTCGCCGCTGGTCGGATCATTGCTGGGACAGACGGCCAAACCGCCGGTGTTGGCAGGAAAAGCCGTGGCGCTCGATTCGAGCCGCGCGACCAATTGCGCAGGCGCCAGATTCGCGTTCACCGAGCGCATCAGGGCGGCAATCCCGGAGACGATGGGCGTTGCGAAGCTCGTGCCGAGATTGACGTTATCCTCGTTCGTATAGGAATCGATGCCGGGAACCGTCTGACCGAGATTCGTCGTCGTGTCGATCGAACGCAAACAGTCGCCGCTGCCCTGGATACAATTACCGGCCGGGGCGGACACGCCGACCTCGGCGCCGAAACTGCTGTAACCGACCTTCGTGCCGACATTGCGCAGGCCCGCGACGCCGATGAGCCCGGGCACGAGCGGACTGCAATTCGCGGGGGCCGCGACCGGCGCCGCTGACCCGGGCGTACCGCCGTTACCGGCGGCGGCGACGACCAACACGCCGAGCGTGGCGGTGACCTGTCCGAGGACGGACTGGTAATCGCTGGGACAGGTACCGCTGCCCCCGAGACTGAGATTGATGATGTCGGCGGGATACGGATTGTCGGGCACGCCGGTCACCGAAAGGCCCGCGGCCCATTGCACGCCCGTGAGGATGTCGGAATCGTAGCCGCCGCCCTTGCCGAGCGCGCGCACGGGTAAGATCCATGCGCCCCAACTCATGCCGGCGACGCCGGTGTCGTTGTTCGTGATCGCGCCGTAGACACCCACCACGCGGGTACCGTGCCACGTGCTGTTGCTCGTCTGGTCGCCGGAGAACAAGGCGTTCGAGAGGTCCGACGTACTGATCCAATCACCGGGATCCGAAGGATCCGGATCCCAGCCGTCGCCGTCGTTGGCGATCAAGTAGGTTCCGAGGGCGTCTCCCGCCGAGGAGTAATCCTGGCCGACGAAATCGTATCCGGGAAGCAGCCGACCACCGAAGGCTGCCCCCAAACTCGCGGGTCCCGCCCGCAACAGGTCCGGATGGTCGAAACGCACGCCGGTGTCGACGTCGGCGACGACGATCCCGGTGCTGCCCGTCGTGATGTTCCAAGCCGACACCGCATCGGTGGCCGCGAGATCCATCGTGGAATTTCCTTCCAAAACGATCGGCGTCGCACTCGGGGTGTTCAAGTACCACTGCCCGGTCCCGGGCGGGGAAGCCGACGGCGTCGGTGTGAACAAGGGATCATTCGGCAGCGCGAGGACGTACCGGCGTGCATCGACATCGGCGAATGCCACCGCCGAATCGCCGCGCAGCCGGGCGAGCAGCGTGCTCACGGCATCGCCATAGAGCATCTGCGGCAGCAGCAGCAGGTGCATGCTCGGCGTGAGTTGACGAGAACCGGCGAGCGTCAGTTGCGTGCGCCGCCCCAGGGCCGCGACGTCCGCCGCGTTCGTGTTCGCCTGCAGCACCGCGACGGCCGGCCTGCCGCGCCGTTGCACGACTTTTGTCACCGCGTTGTCGGCCGTGGCGCGAAAACCCACGATGATGCGTTGCGCCTGCGGTCCGAGACTCGGAGGCTCGCGCGCCACCGGATTGTTCTCTACCGTACCAGCGAGTGCGGTGACGGTCCCCAAAAGAAGACAGATCCAGCCAACGAACCGCCCCATGATCATCGTTCTCCCGACGCTCAGCAACTACCCCCGGACTCCGGGTAGAATGCCGCAATTCGGCGATCAAATGTGTGAGGGGCATCGAGATGGGTTACGACGATCGACAGTTTTACATCGACGGGCAGTGGGTCGATCCCGCCCGCCCCGCGGATTTCCAGGTCATCAATCCGGCAACCGAGGCTCCCGCGGGCGTGATTTCCATGGGCAGCGCCACCGATGTCGATCGGGCCGTCGCCGCCGCCAAACGCGCCTTCGAGAGTTATTCCCGGACCACGCCCGCCGAGCGACTCGCGCTCATGGAGCGGATCCTTGCCGCCTACAACGCCCATTACGACGAGATCGCGCAGGCCATATCGGTCGAGATGGGCGCACCGATCACGCTCGCGAAGGGCTCGCAGACGCGGATCGGCGTCGGTCACATCAGCGCGATGATCGAGGTATTGAAGACGTTCAAATTCGAAGAGGCGCACGGGAGCATCCGGCTCGTCCAGGAACCGGTCGGCGTCTGCGCCTTGATCACCCCGTGGAACTGGCCGATGAACCAAGTGGCGGCCAAGGTCGTGCCGGCACTCGCGGCCGGGTGCACCATGGTCCTCAAACCCTCCGAGTTCTCCCCCTTCAGCGCGATCCTCTGGGCCAAGGTCATGCACGAAGCCGGCGTTCCGGCGGGCGTATTCAATCTGGTCAATGGCGATGGCATCCACGTGGGCGCACCGCTCGCGTCGCACCCGGATATCGACATGGTATCGTTCACCGGTTCGACCCGAGCCGGCACCGAGGTCGCCAGGGCGGCGGCCGCTTCGGTCAAACGCGTCCACCAGGAACTCGGCGGGAAATCGCCGAACGTGCTGCTCGATGACGCGGATTTCGAGAAGGCGGTCAAGCAGAGCGTGCTGCACGTGTTCCAGAACTCCGGTCAATCTTGCAACGCGCCGACGCGCATGCTCGTGCCAGCCGGCAAACTGGCCGAAGTCGAGCAGATCGCCAAGCGGGTCGCAGCCGCCGTGGTCGTCGGCGACCCGTCGTCCGACCGTACCAATGTCGGCCCCGTGGTCTCGAAGCTGCAATTCGAGCGCGTCGAGGGTTACATCGAGAAGGGCATCGCGGAGGGTGCGCGCCTGATCTGCGGCGGCGCCGGGCGGCCCGAGGGCCTCTCGACGGGTTACTATGTCAAACCCACGATCTTCTCCGGCGTCAACAATCAGATGACCATCGCACGCGAGGAAATCTTCGGACCCGTCCTTTGCATCCTGCCCTACGAGACCGAGGAGCAAGCCATCCAGATCGCCAACGACACGCCCTATGGGCTCGCCGCCTACGTTTGGTCGCAGGACAACGTGCGGGCTCGACGAGTCGGCAGCCGGATACGGGCCGGACAGGTGTCCTTGAACGGCAACTACGGCGACATGCGTACGCCGTTCGGCGGCTTCAAGATGTCGGGCAACGGGCGCGAATATGGCGAACACGGTCTGCGCGACTTTCTGGAAGTCAAAGCGGTCATCGGCGTTGACGCCGCCTGAGGCCTGCCGGCTCGCCGCAACACCAGGTCGCGGTGGCTGACCTACCCGTTCTGCGGCTGGAGCGACTGGCCAAACGCTACAGACCGGATCGCCCGGCGATATTCGAGGGCTTGGACCTCTCGCTGAACCCGGGCGAGTACCTCGCGATCATGGGCGAGTCGGGTGTCGGCAAGTCGACCTTGCTGAATTTGCTCGCCGGTCTCGATCGTCCCGACTCGGGATCCGTGGTGCTCGAAGGGCAAGACTTGAGCGCGCTCGACGACGATGCGACGACGCTGCTGCGCCGACGGTCGATTGGATTCGTCTTCCAGGCCTTTCACGTGCTCCCCTATCTGACCGTGGAACAGAACGTCGGCCTCCCCCTGGAATTGCTCGGCGTCGGCGAGACGGAGCGGCGGCGGCGCGCGATGGAAATGCTGGCCGCCGTGGGCATCGGCGCGCTCGCGACGCGCCTGCCACGGGAACTGTCCGGCGGCGAGGTTCAACGGATCGCGATCGGCCGCGCCCTGATCCATCGACCGCGACTCGTGCTCGCCGACGAGCCGACCGGCAATCTCGATCCCCACAGCGCGGCGCAGACGCTCGCCTTGCTGCGCGACCAGGTGAAGGCGAACGCCGGCGCCGGAATACTGATCACGCACTCCCGCGCCGCCGCCGAGACCGCCGACCGCATCCTCGTGCTCGACGGGCGGGGCTTGACCGCCCTCGGACCGCGGCAGTGAACGCGCGCGCGCCGACGCCGGGCGCCGGGCGCGTCTGGCGCATCTTGCTGCTGTCGCAGCTGCGGGAACAGCCAGGACGGCTGCTCACCACTGTGATCGCCATTGCGCTCGGGGTTGCGCTCGCGGCATCCGTGTATCTCGTCAACGCGGCCGCGCTCGGCGAGTTCACCCAGGCGACGAAGCGGCTCGTCGGCGAGGCCGGCATCGTCGTACGCGGTCCGCGCGAGGGGTTTGCGGAGGAGCTGTTCGTGCGCCTCGCGCGCGACCCGCGGATCGCCATCGCAAGCCCCGTGCTCGAGCTCGACGCCGCTCTGCCGGGCCGGCGTGATCCGCTCAAAATCGTCGGCTTGGACCCGCTGCGCGCCGGCGCCCTGCAGCCGGCCTTGATCGGCGACATCGGCGCGAACCTGCTCGAATTCCTCGGCGGTGGCGGACTGTATCTCAGCGCCGCCGCGGCCGAGACCCTGGGCCTGCATCGCGGCGACCGGCTGCAGGTCACGGTGGGCGATCGAACCAAATCCCTGAGGGTGCTCGGCGTACTCTCGCCGGATACGTATTCACAGCCCCTGGGTCTGATGGACATCGCCGCGGCGCAATGGACCTTCGAACGGCTCGGCCGTTTGAATCGGGTGGACTTGTCGCTGCCGGCGGGGACCGACGTCGAGGACTTCCGTCGCAGCCTCTCGAGCACACTGCCCCCCGGCGTTCTCGCGATCGCGCCCCGGGTGGAACGAGACCGCGCCGTCACGGTGACCCGGGCCTACCGGGTCAACCTCAACATGCTGGCACTCGTGGCGCTGTGGACCGGTGCCTTTCTGGTGTTTTCGACCCAGTCGCTCTCGGTGCTGCGCCGGCGCAAGTCCCTTGCCCTGCTGCGTGCACTCGGCGTGACCCGGGGGCAGCTGCAACGGGCGCTGATCGGCGAGGGCGCGGGGTTGGGGGCGGTCGGCGCCGTGCTCGGCGTCATCGCCGGGGTGCTGATCGCAGCAGCAATCCTGCGGTTCTTGAACGGCGACGTGGGCAGCGGCAGTCTGCACGTGATCGGCGCGTCCCTACGCGCCGCGCCGGCCTCGTTGTTCGCGTTCTTCGCGATCGGTACGACGGTCGCGGCCCTCGGCGCGTGGATGCCGGCGCGCAGCGCGGCCCACCAGCCGCCGGCACGGGCCCTGAAAGGCGGAGACGACCTCGACTATGGCGGCCTCGCGAAATCGGCGGCGAGGGTGGGCCTGGCGCTGCTCGTGAGCGGTGGCGGCATCGCCTGCCTGCCGCCCGTCCACAATCTGCCGATATTCGGCTATGCCGCCGTCGCCCTGCTCTTGTTCGGCGCGATCCTGCTGGTTCCGACGCTGACGGTCGGCGTGCTGCGTCGGGCGCCGCGAACGGGCCGGGTCGTCTTCGATACGGCTATTGCCCAGTTGCGCGAGAACGTGGGCCTCTCGACCTTGAGTCTTTCGTCGATCATCGTGAGCTTCAGTCTCATGGTCGCGATGGCAATCATGGTCTACTCGTTCCGCAACTCCTTTGAAAATTGGTTGGGCAAAGTCCTTCCCGCCGACATTCAGCTGCGCGTTCCGTTCGGCAACGATACGGCCTATCTGCCGCCGGAACTACAGGCAAAACTGGCGGCGCTGCCGGCGTCGGCCCGCGTCGAGTTTCGGCGCACGCGGCAGATCCAGCTCGATGCCGCACGCGCGTCCGTCACCTTGATCGCGCGCGATCTGCTGCCGGGCCGCATCGGCGAGCAACTGCCGCTGCTGCGGACCGCCGCATCGCCACCGCCCCCGGGCCTCCCCCCTGCGTGGGTCTCCGAGGCGCTGCAGGACCTGTATGGGTATCGCCTCGGCGAGAAGCTCGATCTGCCACTGGGCGGACGGCGAGTCGGCTTTTACGTCGCCGGCGTCTGGCGCGACTATGCCCGCAACACCGGCACGATCGTGATCGACCGCGCCGTCTACGTCGCGGCGACCGGTGATCGCGACGCGACCGAGGCGTCGATCTGGCTCCGTCCCGGCGCCGACCCCGCGGCGGCCGTCGATGCCGTGCGGGCGACGTTCGCCCGTCCCGACGCCTTCGAGGTCATGACCAGCAGCGTCGTGCGCGAGCGCTCGCTGCAGATCTTCGATCGGGCTTTCGCCATCACCTACGCGCTCGAGGCCATCGCCGTTCTGATCGGACTGACCGGCATCAGCTTCGCTGCGAGTTCGACGGCGCTCGCGCGACGCGCGGAGTTCGGGATGTTGCGCCACATCGGCATGCTGCGTCGCCAGGTCGTCGGGTTACTCGCCGACGAGGGCATTTTGCTCAGCGTCTTCGGCGTCATCTACGGTCTAGCACTCGGCGGCATCTTGAGTCTCGTCCTGGTTTACGTCATCAACCGGCAATCCTTCAATTGGAGCATCGACCTCGCGGTTCCCTATTGGCAGCTCGGGGTCGTGAGCATCGCCTTGATCGCCGCCGCGGCCGTCACCGCGATCTGGAGCGGTCGAGCGGCCGTCGCCGAAGACGCCGTGCGCGCCGTGCGGGAGGATTGGTGAGGAGAGTCGCTGCCCTGTTGATCGGCGCCGCGCTGCAGTTGACCGCGAGCCCGGGCGTCGCCCCTGCCGCGCCCGCCCCCACCGCCGCGCCCACCCCTTACGCGCTCGTCGCCGCCGATCGAGGGATCGAGTTGCCGCGAGACTACGGCAGCCACCCGGAGTTTCGCACCGAATGGTGGTATGTCACGGGCTGGCTCACGACACGCGGTGGCGAATCGCTCGGTTTCCAGGTGACTTTTTTTCGCACCCGCCTCGACCTGCACGATGACAATCCGAGCGCCTTCACGCCGCGCCAATTGATCATCGCGCACGCCGCGATCAGCGATCCGCGACACGGCAGGCTCTGGCAGGATCAGCGCATCGAACGCGCGGGCTTCGGGCTGGCCGACGCGCGCACCGGCAACACCGATGTCTGGGTGGGGACCTGGAGCCTCGCCCGCACGGGCTCCCGTTACGCGTCGCGAATTGCAGGCAGTGATTTTTCACTGGATCTCGATTTCGACCCCCGGCAGGCGCCGATGTTGAACGGCGCGGCGGGCGTGAGCCGCAAGGGTCCCGATCCCGCGGCAGCGAGCTATTACTACAGCGAGCCGCACCTTGCGGTCACGGGGCGAATCACCCGCGCGGGTCGCGACGACGAGGTGAGCGGCGAGGCGTGGCTGGATCACGAGTGGTCGAGCGAATATCTCGACCCAGAAGCGGTCGGCTGGGATTGGATCGGCATCAACCTGCGCGACGGCGGTGCCTTGATGGCGTTTCAGATTCGCGGCGGCGACGGCGCTGCCCGTTGGTCGGGAGGCAGCCTGCGCAACGCCGCCGGTCAATTGCAAATCCTGGGTCCCGGCGACGTCGCCTTCACGGCGCAGCGGCGATGGAAGTCGCCGCGTACGGGCATCGACTATCCGGTCGTCTGGGACGTGCGCGCCGGTGCGCTTCACTACAGGCTCGAACCCCTGCTCGATGATCAGGAGAACGACACGCGCCTCTCGACGGGCGCGATCTATTGGGAAGGCGCCGTGCGCGCGCTCGCGAATGGACAGGAGGTTGGTCGCGGTTACCTCGAGCTGACCGGTTACGGCGAGAAACTGCGCCTGCGTTAGCGCCTGCGTTAGCGCCTGCGTCAGCCTTTGCTCAGACCGGCACCTGGCAATTCTCGATGATCGCGGCGATGCCCTGGCCGCCCCCGATGCACATGGTCACGAGGCCATAGCGGCCGCCGGTACGGCGCAACTCGTAGATCAGTTTCGTCAGGATGATCGCGCCGGTTGCCCCGATCGGATGCCCGAGCGAGATGCCGCTGCCGTTGGGATTGACCTTCGCCGGATCGAAGCCCAGTTCGCGCGTCACCGCGCAGGCCTGCGCCGCGAACGCCTCGTTGGCCTCGACCACGTCGATGTCCTGGACCGACAGCTTGGCGCGCTGCAACGCGAGGCGCGTCGCCGGCACCGGCCCCATCCCCATGATCGCCGGGTCGACGCCCGCGTGCGCATAGGCCACGAGCCGCGCGAGCGGTCCTTGCGTCAGCCTGCCGAGCACCTGTTCCCCGGCGAGCACCAGGGCCGCGGCCCCGTCGTTGATCCCGGAGGAATTGCCTGCCGTCACCGTCCCCTTCTCCTTCTGGAAGATCGTCGGCAGCTTGCCGAGTTCGTCGAGCGTCGTCTCGCCCCGCACGTGCTCGTCGACGGCGAAACTCGTGGTCTTGCCACGCCGATTGGCCTCGATGGGGACGATCTGCTCGACGAAGCGTCCCGCGGCGATGGCCGCCGACGCTCGCCGCTGACTCTCGAGCGCCGTCGCGTCCTGGCTCGCCCGATCGACGTGGTAGCGGGCCGCGATGTTCTCGGCGGTCACGCCCATCAATCCATGACCGAAGGGATCGGTCAACGCGCCATTGACCATGTCGATCAAACCCGCATCCCCGAGCTTCTTGCCCCAGCGCATCGACGGCGCCAAGAACGGTGCGCGACTCATGACCTCGACGCCGCCGCCGATCGCGATATCCGCGTCGCCGAGCAGGATCGTCTGCGCGGCCGAGACGACCGCCTGGAGTCCGGAGCCGCACAGTCGGTTGACCGTCATCGCCGGTGTCGCATGCGGGATGCCCGCCTCCACGGCGGCGACCCGCGCCACATAAGCATCGCGCGGCTCGGTCGTGATCACCTGACCGAAAACGACATGTCCCACCGCGGCCGGCTCGGTCCCGGCGCGCCGCATCGCTTCGCGGGTGACGCGCGCGGCCAGATCGGTCGGTGCAAAATCCTTCAGCGCACCCCCGAAGCTCCCGATGGCCGTGCGCGCAGCCGACAAGATGTAGACATTGCTCATGGACGGACTCCTGGCTTTGCTCTCGCGGTGATTGCTGGCCGCCGATTATCGCACGGCACGAGCCGATGGCAGAACCAAGGTTCTCGGTTATAGTGCGGTGAAGTAAGGAGTATTGCATGCGTGTGGTTCCGAACCTCGAAGAACTCAGCACCTTGACGGGTCAGGAAGTGGCCGTGGGCGACTGGTTCGAGATCGACCAGGCTCGCATCAACGGCTTTGCCGAGGCCACCAACGATCGGCAATGGATACACGTCGATGCGGAACGTGCGGAGCGCGAATCACCGTTCAAGACGACGATCGCCCACGGATTTCTGACCTTGTCGCTGCTGCCGTTCCTGCTCGACCGCGCCTTGCGCATCGAGGGTCTGCGGCTCGTGGTGAACTTCGGCCTCACGCGCGTGCGCTTTCCCGGTGCGGTCAAGGTCGGCACGCGAATCCGCGTGCGGGTCACCTTGGCCGAGTTCAAGGCAAGCGCCGCGGGCGCACACGTCGAGTGGCTGGTCACCGTCGAGCGCGAGGGGGAGATCAAACCTGCCTGCGTCGCGGGCCTCCTGATCCGCCTCTACACCTAGCCGCTTCAGCGCCCGGCGGGCCCGCCGAGCGGCAGGCGCACGGTGAAACAGGCGCCGCTTCCCAGACCCGCGCTGTCGGCGTGCAGAATGGCGCCGATCTCGCGGGCCGCCTTCGCACTCGCATGCAGCCCGAAGCCGTGGCCGTTGCGCTTGGTCGTGAAGCCGAATTCCCAGAGGTGTGACAGCGTCTCCTCCGACATCCCCGGGCCCGTGTCCTGGATCGAGAAGACGGCATGTTCGCCGTCCCGGTGCAGCCGCAAGACGATGCGTGGCGGCGCCGCACCACCGAGCAGCATCGCATCGCGCGCGTTGCTCACGTAGCAAACGATGATCTGCAACAATTTGTGGCGATCCGTCAGCACGAGGGGCAGATCCTCGAAGCTGCGCTGGGTCTCGATCTGCGCGAAGTCGGGGGCCTGCACGAGCAAGGCCACTTCGATCAAATCGCGCAGGTCAGTCGGCTCGAGGGTGCCCCCCATCGGGATCAGCGACTGCTGCGCGCTGATGATGTCGCGCAGATGCCTGACGTGCCGATTGATCTCGCCGAGTTCCGACTCCAGACTGCTGCTATTGGCCGTCAATTGCTGGGCGATCGCGAGCAGATAATCCGGCAGGTATTTGCCGCGTACGTCCTCGGTCAGGAAAGTCGCGATGTCGATCCGATGGGTCGCGATCAAGGTCGCGACCTGTTCGACGCGCTCCGGGCGCAGCGCCATCAGATCCCGCCCCATCACCGTCGCCGCGACGCCGACGCCGCTGAGGGCCTGCTCGACGCTTTGCAGCACCCCGTTGGCCGTCTCGGCGATTCCCGCCTGGTGGAAGCTTTCCCGCAGCTGCACCTCGAGGGCGCGCTCGCGCCGTTCCGACTCGATCCGGTCCGTGACGTCGAGTAGCACGCCGACACGCCGCCGCGGTCCCTCCGCGTCGCTCGGGGTGAACGACGCAGTCGATTGAACGTGCCGGATACTGCCGTCGGGCCGGACCACCCGATAACGCAGGTCCAAGGATCCCGACGTCCTGTCGGATTCGGCGAGCCGCGTCAGCACGAGCGGCAGGTCGTCCGGATGGATCATCGCGTGCCATGCCGTCCAGGTCGGCACGAGATCCTGCTCGGTGCGGCCGAAGATGTCGTACATCACGTCGCTCCACCAAACCGCGTCGCTGGTCGGGTCGCCTTCGTAGACCCCGATCCCGGCGGCCCGCGTCGCCAGGTCGAACCGCGCCGTCATCCGCGCGAGCGCCGGATTGCCGCCAGCCTCGCCGTCGGGAGCAGATTTCAGGGAGCGTGCGAGCCGGCCGATCTGACCGTCCCGCGTGAACCAGCGCTTGCGACCGTCTTCCGCGGCGGCGCGCCATGCTGCAGCGAGCACCAGCAGGCCACAAACCGTCAGGCCGGGCCCGACCGGCACGGTCGCGGCGACGGTGGGCATTGCGGCGGCAAGACCGACGAGCACCGCACAACCGAGCAGGCCGAGCAAGAACCAGTAAAGGGCGGTGGAGATCAGGCAGGAGTCGGAGACCAAACTGAAGCGTGCGAGCAGTTCGCACAGCGCCGTCGGCGTCGCGATGGGCGGCGCGGCATACCAAGTCGCCGCCAGAACGAGACTGGAACCCAGAACGAGGCTGGAGCCGAGCGCGGTGGCGGCCATGCGCACGACGATACCCGCGTCGTCGAGAGCGGCTGCGGGCAATTCGGCGTCCATTGTCGGCGGATCCCGGGGGAGTCGTTCAGGCTCCGGCCGTCGCGTCGACGTAAGGCTGCCACTTGTCGGTCGGTGCCAGCGCCGACTCGATCGCATCGGCGAGCTCGGTCGCGTGGAACGGCTTCTGCAGGAACGCCACGGCGCCGAGCCGCATCGCGCGTTCGCGCAGGTCGGGGCGCTGACTCGCCGTGATGAAAATGATCGGCGTCGCCGATGTCTCGACCAGATGGCTCAATCTCTGCGCCACCAGGAATCCGTCGCCGCCGGGCAGGGAGATATCGAGCAGCACGACATCGGGCTTGCACTTGCGCACCTGGGACACGGCACTGATGGCGTCTCCGGCGGTGATCACGGTGTAGCCCATTGCCTTCAAGCGCACGCCGAAAGCCAGCGCAATCTTCGGATCGTCCTCGACCATCAGTACCGTCTTCATGTCGTAACTTCCTTTGTTTCCGTGCTGGGTTGTCGGCCACCGCGCGGCGGACCTGTAGCGTCCCGGACGAGAGTTGGCGCACACTTTTCACATTCTCGGGCCCGAGGGAAAAACTGCGGCATGCGTCAAGGTTTCCGCATGCCGTATGCCCCAAGGTCGCTACCCTAGGACTCCACCCCCAGGCCACCGCATGCTCGAATCGGTCAAGACCGCGCAGGACACCCAGGAAATGACGCGGCCTTTCCGCCTGTTGATCATCGATGACGATCTGATCGATCGGCAGTCGTATCTGCGATTCCTGACCGGCGACCAGACCAACTCCTATATCGTCATCGAGGCCTCTTCGGCGCTGGAGGGGGCGCAGCTGCTGGCCGAAGGCCCCTACGACTGCGTCGTGCTCGACTACCGGCTGCCGGGCACCGACGGACTGAGCCTGCTGCAATCCTTTCGGGACAACGCGGGCATGACGCCGCCCTCGCCCGTCGTGATGATGACCGGCCAGGGCAACGAGAGCATCGCCGTCGAGGCCATGAAGCTCGGGATCGCCGACTACCTCGTCAAGGACGGGCTGACCGCCGAAGCATTTCGGCGCGCGATCAAGAACGCGGTGTGCCGCTGGCGCCTGCACGTCGCCGTCGCGGAAAAGAGCCGCCGTCTGGAGAACGCGAATACCGAGCTGAAACAACGCGCCGAGGAGATGCAGCGTCTCTACCACGTCGTCTCGCACGAATTGAAGACCCCGTTGACGGCGGTTCGGGAATTCATCGCGCTCGTCCTCGACGGAATCGCGGGGCCGCTGCAGTCCGAGGATCAGAAGACCTTCCTCGAGCATGCCCTCGACGGCTGCGATCAGATCGCCCGGCACGTCAACGATCTCTCGGACTCCTCGCGGCTGGAGAATACGAAGCTGCGTCTGAACCTCGCGCCCGTTCGGCCGGAACGCATCATCAGCTTCGCGCTCGCCTCCATCCGCAACATCGCCGTGGCCAAGGGTCTGCATCTGAAGACCGAGATCACGCCGAACCTGCCGCCGGTGCTCGCCGACGAGGTGCGTCTCTCGCAGATCCTCGGCAACCTGCTCGGCAATGCCGCGAAATTCACGCCGCCACACGGCGAGATCGCGCTGTCGGCGCAATTCAAACCCGGATCGACTTCCGAGATCGAGATCACGGTTCGCGACAGCGGCTGTGGCATCGCCCCGGAGCATCTGGACAAGATCTTCAACCGGCTCTACCAGGTGCCGCACGCGGGCGACGATCTCATGGGCAGCGGCCTCGGGCTGGGCTTGTCGATCGCCCGTGAGCTCGTCCAGCTGCACGGGGGGGCGCTCCGCGTCGAGAGCACGCTCGGCCTCGGGAGCGCGTTCCGCTTCGACCTGCCGACCACCAGCATCGAGCCACAGTCCGTGAAGGCACGCCTCAGAGCCTAGTCATTCGGTCTAGGACGCGGCCGCCGGTGGCGCGACGACGATCAGGAGGTAGTATTCCAACATCTTGGTGAGCGAGAGAATCTCATCATGGGTGTTCGACTTCAGGATGTAGCCGGCCACGTGAGCATCGTAGGCAGCCATCCGATCGCGGTCGCTGTCGGAGGTCGTCAACACGAAGATCACGGTCCGATGCAGCGCCGGATCCGCGCGAATCGTCTGGATCAGCCCGATCCCGTCCAAGCGCGGCATGCGAATGTCGACGAGCAACAGGACCGGTCCGGGGATCTTCTCGACGCCATTCGTGCCTCGCAACATATCCAGCGCCTCGACCCCGTCGTGGGCCCGGCGCAGGGGATTGGCAATCTTGCCGCGTTTGATACATCGGAGGATGGTCTCTGCATCGACTTCGTCATCTTCGACGAGCAAGAGAGTCAATGCGCCTCTGCCTGGCATCAGTTTTTTTCCCTCAAACTTCGGTCAATTTGGGCCAATCGAACCACAGGCAGGTGCCGCGACCGGTGCCGTCCTGAATTCCACATTCGCCGCCCAGCCCGGTGACGACCTTGCGCACCAGAGCCAGCCCCATGCCGCTGCCTTCCACTTCGTCACGGGGCTTCAAGGTCGTGAACATCTCGAACACCGCTTCGCGATACGGTTCGGGTATCCCGGGTCCGTCGTCGGCCACGAAAAAGCGGTGCCTCTCCCCGTTATCGACCGCCCAGAGCCTAACTGAACCCTGATTGCGGTCGTGATGCTTGATCGCGTTGCCGATCAGGTTGTGAATGACCTGTTCGAGCGGAGCGCGCCGCACCATGACCGGCTCGAGGGATCGGTCGGTGAGGATCCGGTAACCATCCGGCACCTGCAGCGTCACCGCAATTTCCGCGGTCAAGGCCGCAGCGCTCATGACCGCCGATGCTTCGGTCCTCTTGCCGGCGCGCGCATAGATCATGACGTCGTCGAGCAGCTGCGCCATCCGCTGCGCGCGGCCCTGGATCAGTTGCAGGCGCTCCTTGGTCTGCGCGTCGACGGAAGGATCGTCGTCGATGATCCATTGCGCCAGGGTCTTGATCGCCCGCAGCGGCGAGCGCAGATCGTGGGAGGCCACGTAGACGAAATCATCGAGTTCCTTGTTGATGCGCTCGAGCTCCTGCACCTGCTGCCGATTCGCCCGATCGACGCGCTTGCGCTCGCTCAAATCCCGCGCCGAACGATAAACATAGCGCAAACCGTTCAAATCGACGCTTTGCGCGCCGATTTCCACATCGATCAGGGTGCCGTCGCGGCGCCGCAATTGCGTTTCCACGACTCTCGGCGTCTCGATCAAACTCGGGATGGTCGCGGCCAGATCCGTGCCATCCTCGTCCGGGGACCAGGCCGACACGTGCAGGCGGGTCATCTCGTCCGGCGTGAAGCCGAGCATGCGGGCGAACGAGCGGCTGCAGTAGACCAGCTCGCCCCGCTCGTCGAGGACATGGATGCCGTCGGTGACCGTTTCCAGCAACATCCGCAACTGCGCGCGCTCCCGTTCGGCGAGAATCTTGGTTTCTTCCAAGACCTCCGGTTCAATGGCGGCGGCGAGCTCCCGTTCCAGATCTTCGTTGCGCTCGAGCAGCTGTTGCAGGCGGCGATTCGCGCGGCGCTGCCAGGTCCACAGGCCGAGACCGCACAGCAAGGCGATGATCGAGAACGCAATCAGATAGGAGTTCGTCATGGGTAGGGGATCGTCATGTGTAGGGGACATCCTACACGGTCGCCGCCCGCGCCTCGCGGACGCAGTCGACGCCGCGCGCCGCGCAGACCATGTCCCGCGCTACGGAGTCGACGCCCCGTGCTAGAGTTCGCGTCATGAGAATCGGCTTCATCGGGTTGGGCCATATGGGTTCCGCGATCGCCGCCAATCTCGTGCGGGCCTCGCACGAGGTGGCGGTTTGGAACCGTTCGGCGGACAAGGCCCGCCCGCTCGTCGCATTGGGAGCCAGGCTTGAAGCCTCCCCACGCGCGGTGGCCGAGGGACGGGATCTGGTCTTCACGATGCTCGGTGACGACGCCGCTCTGCAGGCGGTGCTGAGCGGCGACGAGGGACTTTATGCGGGTCTCGCCCGCGGCGCCGTGCACGTGTCGATGAGCACGATCGGGGTGCAAACGGCGGATGCGGTCGCTGCGGGTCATGCCGAACGTGGTCAGGGATTCTTGAGCGCTCCGGTCTTCGGCCGGCCGGAGGCCGCCATCGCGGCGAAACTGTTCATCGTCGCGGCCGGCGATTCGGCTCACCTGCAACGGGCGAACGGGCTGTTCGAGAATATCAGCCAGCGCGTGTTTCACGTCGGCACCAAACCCTCGAACGCGAATCTCGTCAAGCTCTGCGGCAACTTCATGATCCTCGCGGCGATCGAATCGCTCGCCGAAGCGATGAGCCTGGCGGACGCGAGCGGCATTCCGAAGCGACAGCTGCTCGAGGTGCTCACCGGCACCTTGTTCGATGCGCCGGTTTATCGCAACTATGGTGCGATCCTCATCGAGGAGCGATTTCGCCCGGCCGGTTTTGCCGCGCCCTGGGGTCTCAAGGACATGCGTCTGGCCGGCGCCGCCGCGACGGACCAAGGCATTGCCATGCCCTTCCTCGAGATCCTCAAACAGCATCTGATCGAAACGATTGCCAATGAAGGTGCCGACATCGATTGGTCGGGGATCGCCAAGACCGTCGCCGCGAAAACGATCGTCGCGAAGACAAGCGCCTGAACCTGCAGCCGCTCGATGCACCGCCTGCCCCGGCGTGGCGCGAGACCCTGCGCGCCGGCGCAAGCAGTGGACTCAAGACGGCGATCGCCGCGTGGTTGAGCTACGTGTCCGCCCAAGCCGTGGGTTTGCACGAGGGCTATTGGGCGGCAATCTCCGCGGTCGTGGTCTTGCAGGGCGATCTGCCGAGCACGCGCAGCTCCGGGCGGGATCGATTCGTGGGAACCGCGATCGGCGGGGTCATCGGCTGGGGCGGCGCGGCGCTGTGGCACGCGCATGCATCGATCTATGCCCTGAGCGTGGCACTGGCCGTGCTCGTTTGCGCGCTGTGTCGGATCGGCACGGCCGGACGTCTGGCCGCCGTCACGGTCTCGATCATCATTTTGATCCCGCATCCACCGCCGCTCTGGAAGATCGCGCTGCTGCGCTTCTCGGAAGTGTCCTGGGGAATTCTCGTTGCCCTGATCGTCGCCTACCTCGCTGCGCGGTATTCGGATTGGTCGCAGGCGCGCGCGACGTCGCAAGAGAGCCGGCCCGCGGAGTGATTTTACTTAACATGAGATTCTCTGGAAAAGCTGGCGTGCACGGTCTTCGCCCACTACAGTGATGCGGGTTCCGTCACGGACACTTGAGGGAGAATGAGGAATGAGAGCGATGTCGAACTGGATCCTGGCGCTCGCCTGTGCGGCACCCGTGGCCGCGGCCACGGCCCAGACCGCAACCTATGATTTCACCGCCACCGTCACCAAGTCATCGGGCCTGTTGTACGGATTGATCGCGCCTGGCACTGACATCAGCGGCACGTACACGATCGATTTGTCCGCGGCGAATCCCGCCCTGACCATCGATCTCGGTTCCACAATTACCTTGGGGATCGCGGCCGCGGCGGGCGGCACGAAAATAGGAACGTCCGCCCCGGCAGCGCCCGTGTTCGCCTCGACCGCGAGCACCGATGTACTGCCGTTTTCCAGCGGCTCGCAGGCTGCGTATTTCTCCGGATCTTACGTCGCAACCACGCCACCCCAGAAGCACGGCGCGGAGAGCTACTCGGCACTCGAGGTCAACGAGTACGGCGGTGGAGCGTCATCCGAATCGTTTTTCACACTCAAGGGTTCCGATCTGTTCGCGAGCGACGGACTGTTGAATCTGGGCGGCTCGACCAAGCACGACGTGGGCGGCTTCGAAGAGACGGGCTTCGGCAGCAAGAACATCGTGAAATACGACATCACGTCGTTGACGCTCGCCCCGACGTTGGCGCCGGAGATGGATGCGCGTGGCCTGAGCTCGGCGGCGAGCCTGCTGCTCGGCGGACTGCTGGTGCTGCGCGGTCGCCGCCGCATTGGGGCCGCCACCCCCGCTTGACCGGCGGCTCCGCATCGGCCGCGGTGACTTGTTGGCTCTGTCGCGAGCGGCCCCCAGCGGCCGGCGCGATCGGAGCCGCGGCGTCGCTCTGCGCGGATTGCGAGCTCGAGTTTGGGCAGCCCGGCGCTCGCGCCTGGCAAACCCTGGCTGAGTACCTCCTCGCGCACTGGGATACGATCCGTAAGCTGGGTCGCTTCGATCTCACGAAGGCGTTCCTGGGCGATGCGCGCGCCGGTGCATTGGCGGTCCATCTGCACTTTCTGACGGTGCTGGCCTGCAGGCTGCGCAGCAGCGCCGTGCCACTCGATCTCGAATCCTTCGCACACTCGCTGAGGACGCGCCGTGCGCACCCCGACGTGAGCTTGTTGGTCGCCGACGCGCGCGCCGCGCCCCAGACATTGCTCCTGCACGACGCGGAGGTGCGTCTGCTGCGCAATCAGGACGGCGCCGTGCAGAGTGCGCGCTGGACCGAATTGCGCCATCCGATCGCGATCAAGGTGAGCTATCTGAAACCCGGCGCGCCGCTGCGGCCCGCGCCCGGCGAGCCTTGGCACCCCGATCGGCAGCGGAGGCTCGTCCGCCTGAGTCCGTATCTCGGCGAGGCATCGCCGCTGGCCGGGATTCAGGGATTGCGCATCTGAACATGCCCGGCAGGCTGATCGTGTTGCCCGGTCTCGACGGCACGGGCAAGCGTTTGTCCGAGTTCACGCGATGCCTGGCGCCCACCGTGCATACCGAGGTCGTGCCCTACCCGGCGGACCAGTGCCTCGGCTACGCCGAGTTGGAGTTGCTCGTGCGCGCGGCACTCCCCACGACCACGCCCTACGTGCTCCTGGGCGAGTCGTTCTCCGGCCCCTTGGCCATCCGTATCGCCGCCGAGCCGCCCCCGGGTTTGATCGGCGTGATCCTCTGCGCGAGCTTCGCCAAGAACCCTTACCCCTACTTGCGCTGGGCGCATCCCCTGGCGCGTCGTTTACCGATGAAATCGCTGCCCCGCTGGTTGCGCGCACCGTTGCTGTGGGGATCCGCCTCCGCGCTCGCCGCACCCAGTCGCGCCGAGCGCTCATCCGCCGGGGTCGAGGAAGCCGTGCTCCGCCACCGCGTGGCGGCGGTGTTGCGCGTCGACGAGACCGACGCTCTGCGCAGGATCCGTGTACCGGTCGGCGTCATGCAAGCCGACCACGATCGCCTGGTGCCCGCCACGGCGACGCGGCACCTGCTGCGGCATCGGCCGGACGCGCACCACTGGCGCTTCGATGCACCCCACGTGCTGCTGCAGACGCGGCCGCGGGAATGTGCCCTCGCCGTCCAGGATTTTGTCGCGCGGACGACAGGCACCCGCGTTGCGCTAAACTGAGGACATCCCAACCGACTGGAGTCACCGGATGTCGAAACCGAGCCCCGATTGGCGCAGCGATGGCGTCAAAGTCATTAAGAGCGAACGCCTCGACAGCAACACCGCGCAGACACCCGGCATGTTGCGCGCCGCCGCCATCAACGCGGCTCGTGGATCCCAGAAGCTCTGGGCCGGCACCGTGACCATCCACCCGAACGCAAAAACCGGCGCACACCACCACGGCGCGCTCGAGAGCGTGATCTACGTGGTCCGCGGGATCGCCAGGATGCGCTGGGGAAACAGTCTCGAGTTCGTCGCCGAGGCCGACGCCGGCGACTTCATTTTCGTTCCGCCCTACGTGCCGCACCAGGAGATCAACCGCTCGAGCGACACGCCGCTCGAATGCGTGCTGGTGCGCAGCGACAATGAATCGGTGGTCGTGAACCTGCAGATCGATGCCGCGGAACGCGTCGAAGAAGTCTATTGGATCGACCCTATCCATCGTGACGGTGCTCGATAAGCATGTCGGCAGCCAATAGCACGAACGCGCCGCTGCCGACCCTGTTGGTGCCGGGACTGCTGTGCTCCCCCCGTCTCTACGCGGCGCAGATTCCCGAACTCTGGCGCTTGGGGCCCGTCACCATCGCGGACCACACGCGCGACGACAGCGTGGTCGGCATTGCGCGGCGGATACTCGCGACCGCGCCGCCACGCTTCGCGCTCGTCGGCTTGTCGATGGGCGGCTATATTTCCTTCGAGATCCTGCGTCAGGCGCCGGAGCGCGTCGCCAAACTCGCGCTGCTCGACACGAGCGCCCGCCCCGACACGGCGGAGCAAACCGCCAACCGACGCGCGCAAATCACACTCGCGACGAACGGGCGGCTCACCGAGGTCGTCAGCAACGCGTTTCCGAATTCCGTGCATCCCGCCCACCGCGGCGACGAAGCCCTGCGCCAGGTGTTCGTCGACATGGCCGCCGAGGTCGGCGTCGATGCGTTCGTGCGGCAGCAACTGACGAATATCGGCCGCCCCGATTCGCGCCCGAACTTGAGACAGATCCATTGCCCGACGCTGGTGTTGGTCGGCGACAGCGACCAATTGACGCCGCCGGATCGCGCAGAGGAAATCGCGAACGGCATCCCCGCCGCGCGCCTCGTGACGGTGCCGGAATCGGGGCATTCCTCGACGCTCGAGCAACCGGAGTTCGTGACGCATGCGCTCGTGGGGTTCTTGGGGGGTTGAACCCGCCGGCGCGTCGCCGCGAAGGACGGGGCACCGTGAGTGTCTCGCCCCGCGCGAGCGGCGATGCACCAAATAAATTTGCGCGACGGCGCTACGTCAGGTGCGCTACCGTACGTTCGCTCGGAGCGCCCTCGCGTACAAACGTAGCTTTTCGGAATCCCCATGAGGCAGGCGATCGACGAACGATACAAGCCGCCTGAACTCCTCCTCAGGTACATCCATCGGGAGCATATCGGTTGCCTCGATCGTTAGTCTCGGGCGTTGATGTCATCCGTCGCAACGACATTCTTGCCGGCGGCGTCTGCGCTGTTCTGGGTTTGGTCGTTCGCGCGCTCCTTTCTCCGCATCTGGGAGCGAGCGCACCATTTCTCACCTTTTATCCGGCCTTGGCAATCGCCTCGCTGATCGGCGGACTACGGGCCGGGATCGTCGCGACCGGATTATCGGCGGTGATGGCCGCCTTTTTTATCGACCCCGTTGGGTCGATCGAGATTCGTTCTTCGGCGGATCGACTCGCGATGGCGATGTTCCTTGGCAGCGGCCTGATTTTGTCCTTTGTGGGCGAACTTCTGCACCGCGAAAACACGCGCCGTCAGGACTTGCGGGTGCGTGAAGAATTGGCATCACGGGAGGCATTGAAGGCTCGCGTCGCCGGCAACCAAATTCTCCGGGTCATTGGCGAATACTCCGACAATCTCATCTACGTGAAGGATCCGTCGGGCCGATTCCTATACGCGAACCCTGCAGTTCTCAAACTCGTTGGGAAATCCGAATCGGAGATATTGGGCTTTACGGATGCCAGTTTCCGTCGCAACGCAGACCAGTGCGCGGCTGTCATGGATCATGATCAGCGCATAATGCAACTCGGCGTCGCCGAAGTGATCGAGGAAACATTCGATTCAGCGGAGGGTGGCACTCGAACGTTCCGATCCGCCAAGTCGCCCTATCGCGCAGCGGACGGGTCCGTGATCGGTATCGTTGGCATCTCCGCCGACATCACCGAAATCAGAGAATCGGAGCGACAACTGAAGGTACTCGCGGCAGATCTGGAAGCTCGGATACAGGAGGAGGTTGCCGCGCGAGAAATGGCTCAAATCCGACTGTCGCAGGCGCAAAGAATGGAGGCGCTGGGGCAGCTCGCCGGCGGTATCGCGCACGATTTCAACAACGTCTTGAGCGCCGTCCAGGGCGGCGCAAAGCTGATCGAAAACAATCCGGACGACCGAGAGCGAGTGCGTCGTTTCGCTCGAATCATTGGTGACGCATCAAAGCGAGGGATTTCCATCACGCGTCGCCTGTTGTCCTTTGCCCGTCAGGCCGATCTGATCAACGAGCCAATCGAGACCGAGGCTGTGCTCGGTTCGGTGCAAGAAATCTTGGCGCATACGCTGGGCACCGGCATCACTGTGACGATGGAAGCTGCTCCCGGCTTGCCCCGCTTGGCGGCTGACAAAGGCCAGCTCGAGACGGTTCTAATCAATCTCGCAACAAACGCCAGAGACGCGATGCAAGGTATCGGGACAATTCATATTTCGGCGTGCTTGGAGACCCTCGGTGAGGATCACGGACCGGGCCATCCGGTACGCCTCAAAAAAGGGGAGTATGTCCGGATCACGGTCTCCGACACGGGATCGGGAATGCCGCCCGAGGTTCTCGCTCACGCCTGCGAGCCGTTCTTCACCACGAAAACCGAGGGTCAGGGTACCGGGCTCGGACTCGCCATGGCGCGCGGCTTTGCCGAGCAATGCGGCGGCGGTCTGCATATTGAGACCGAAGTGGGACGAGGCACGGCAGTCCACCTGTGGTTTCCCGTCATCGAGGAGGCCCTGACGGCAAGGGATGGACCGCGCGACCCTGCGGCACGTACTTCGGGGCGGAAAACTCATGCGGGCCGACTGCTCGTTGTGGACGACGATCCGCTCGTCTTGGAAACCATGGTAATGCTCATGGAAGCCGAGGGTCACGCCGTCGTGCCTGCGAAAAGCGGCGCGGAAGCGGTTGCACAGCTACGAAGAGGGCAAAGAGTCGACCTGTTGGTTACCGACCTCTCGATGCCGGGAATGGACGGACTGGAATTGGTGCAGGAGGCTCGGCGGTTCCAGCCGGGACTTCAGGCCATCATCGTTACCGGATTTGTTACCGATGCACTCGAAAGCGCCCTCAGCGGCAAATTCAACGGCGGCGTCACTCTCTTGCGCAAGCCAGTCGCGAGCGATGTTCTAGCGCAACATGCCACGGTTTTGCTCGCCGGTTCGACGGCCGACTAACTGCGAATTTGCGCGGGTCTCGATTGGGAGCCTCGTGAGGCTTCGATTGCGCCGGTCGCGGCCAGCCTCGTTGTTATCAGAGATATTGGTCGGGGCGACAAGATTCGAACTTGCGACCCCTTGCACCCCATGCAAGTGCGCTACCAGGCTGCGCCACGCCCCGACCGTAACTCGAAATTATAGCCCATCCGGCCCGCCGATTCTCGCTCGCTGCGCGCTCAGCGACGCAGAATTTTGATGAGTTCTTCGAGCTCGAGCCGCATCTGATGGATCAGCTGCTGGCTCTGGTTGAGATCGACCTGGGCATCGTCGCCCTCGAGACGGTTGCGTGCGCCGCCGATCGTGAATCCCTGCTCGTAGAGCAGGCTGCGGATCTGGCGAATGATCAGCACGTCTTGACGCTGGTAATAACGTCGATTGCCCCGCCGCTTCACGGGTTTGAGCTGGGGAAACTCCTGTTCCCAGTAGCGCAGCACGTGCGGCTTGACGCCACACAGATCGCTGACCTCACCGATCGTGAAGTAGCGTTTGCCGGGGATCGGCGGCAGCTCGCTATTGTTGCTTGGTTCCAGCATAGGCCTCAACCCGAGCCTTCAACTTCTGGCCAGGGCGAAATGTGACGACACGGCGGGCACTGATGGGAATTTCCTCGCCGGTCTTGGGGTTGCGGCCGGGACGACGGTTCTTGTCGCGCAAATCGAAATTGCCGAAGCCGGATAGCTTGACCTGTTCGCCGGACGACAAGGCGGCGCGGATTTCCTCGAAAAACAAATCGACGAGCTCCCGGGCCTCGCGTTTGTTCAGCCCCAGTTGTTCGAATAGGGCCTCGGCCATCTCTGCCTTGGTCAGGGCTGCCATGCTTATTGGTCTCTTATTGAGGCGCTCAACACATCCCGAAGCCGCGTGATCACTTTGGTCACTACGGCGTCTGCATCTACGTCAGTAAGAGTGCGGGAAGAGTCCTGTAAAATCAAGCCTAAAGCGATGCTTTTTCGACCAGAATCTATCTTAGAACCGCGGTAGATATCGAAGATGCGCAGTTCGCTGAGGAGGCCCGCTGCACTCACATTAACATTTTCTTTCAAGACTGCCAGAGGCAGGCTTTCGTCGACGACGATCGCTAGATCCCGACGGACGCTGGGGAACTTTGATATTTTCTTGAAGGTTAATATGTTACATGCGAAAGCTGATGCAACCTCTAAATCAAATAACACGGGCGTTAGCGAGAGCCCGAGCGAGCGCACGAGCTGCGGATGCAACTCGCCCAGCCAACCGATTGCGTGGTCGCCTCGATAGATACGCGCTGCGCGGCCCGGGCGCAGACAGGCGAGTGGCTCTGGGAGGAAGCGCAGCGCTTGCGCGTCTCCGGCGAGCGTGAGCAGGCTCTCGAGATCGGCCTTGATGTCGTAGAAATCCATGGCCGCCTGCGGTTCGCCCCACTGCTCCGGACTGCGCGAACCGGTGACGACCCCGGCCAGCGATTCTATCTCGAGCAGCTCCGCGCCTTGGAGGTCGAACTTCTTGCCGAATTCGAACAGGCGCACACGTGTCTGCTGACGTCGCAGATTATCGCGAGCGGCCAGCAAGAGACCCGGCCACAGGGAGACGCGCATCGCGCTGAGCTCGGTCGACAGGGGGTTTGCGAGTTCGAGAGCCGGGGTCGTGGGGAATAATTGCCGTTGCAGACTCGGATCGACGAAGCTGTAGGTGATCGCCTCGCGATACCCGCGATCGATCAGCGCCGACAGCAGGCGCTCGTTCGGCACCCTCGACTCGGTCGCCTCGCCGGGAACCTGCGGAACGAGCGCGGGACTCTCGGGGATGCTGTCGAAGCCACGCAGGCGCGCCACCTCTTCGATCAGATCCACCTCGATCTTGAGGTCGAAGCGATGCGGAGGCGAGACCACCTCCCACCCCTCGGCCGTGGCCTGCACTTGCGGGCTGATCGCAGCGAGCACGGCGGTCACTTCGGCGTCCGGCACCGCGGTGCCAAGCAAGCGCGTGAGGCGGCTGCGGCGCAGGGCCAAGCGCTCAGCGCCGACGTGGGGACCCGGGGCGGTGGGTTCAGCGTCAGCCTCCACCCGCAGCACGGGACCGGGTTCGCCGCCGACGATCGCGAGAAGCAAGGCGGTGGCTCGCTCGAGCGCGAGCATCGGCAAGTGCGGGTCGACACCCCGCTCGAAGCGCTGGGCCGCGTCCGTGAACAGACCCAAACGACGCGCCCGTCCCGCGACCGCGGCGGGCGTGAAATGGGCCGCTTCGAGCAGTACGTCGGTCGTGGAGTCGCCGATCGCGGTCGGCCGCCCGCCCATGATGCCGGCGATACCGGCCGCACCGGCATCATCGGCCACGACGAGGAAGTCGGGGTTCAGCGTGTATTCCTTGTCGTCGAGCAGCGTGATCCGCTCGTCGGGCTTCGCCCAGCGTACGTGCAACGTGCCGGCGAGCCGCGCGAGATCGTAGGCGTGCATCGGCTGGCCGAATTCGGCCGCGACGTAATTGGTGACGTCGACCAGCGGGGAGATGCTGTTCAGGCCGATCCGGCGCAACCGCTCCTGCAGCCAGGCCGGCGAGGCGACGCCCGGACGAGTGCCGCGAATCACGCGGGCGGCGAATCGCGGACACGCGATCGGGGCATCGATTCGCAAGGGCCAGCGCTCCTCGCTGACCGCCGGCACGGCGGCCGCCTGCGCTTGCAGATAGCGCCGATCCTGTGCAGCGACGTAATCGCGCGCGATTCCGAACACGCTCATGCAGTCGCCGCGGTTCGGCGTGGCCTTGACCTCGAGGATCGTATCGTCGAGGTCCAGGGCCGCGCGCACGTCGATGCCGAGCGCCGCGTCCGGTTCGAGTTCGAGGATGCCCTCGTGATTGTCACCCAGGCCGAGTTCGCGCGCGGAACACAGCATGCCGTGCGACTCGAGCCCGCGCAGTTTCGCGCGCTTGATCGTGACGTCGCCGGGCAAGTGCGCGCCGACCGTCGCAAGCGCCACTTTGAGTCCGGCGCGCACGTTCCTGGCGCCGCAGATGATTTGCAGGCGATCCGCGCCGGTGGTCGTGACCTCGCAGACGGACAGTTTCTCGGCATCCGGATGTCGCGCGGCACTGAGGACCTCGCCGACGATCACGCCCGTAAACGGCGGCGCCACGGGCGTGAGGGCCTCGACCTCGAGTCCGGTGAGCGTGAGCTGTTCGGCGAGCACGGTCGGTGAGACCGTCTGATGCGCGAACTCCTGGAGCCAACGGTAGGTAAGCTTCACGGAAACTGCTTCAAGAATTGCAGATCGTTTTCGAAGAACAGCCGCAGATCATCGACGCCATAACGCAGCATCGTCAGCCGTTCGATACCCATGCCGAAGGCATAACCCTGCCAGCGCTCGCCGTCGATTCCCGAGGTCTCGAGCACGTTCGGATGGATCATGCCGCAGCCGAGGACCTCGAGCCAACCGGTCTGCTTGCACACCCGGCAGCCGGCCCCGGAGCAGAATACACATTGGATGTCGACCTCGGCCGATGGCTCGGTAAACGGGAAATACGAGGGGCGCAGTCGCATACCCAAGGGCCGCTCGAAGAATTGTTCGACGAAGCCGTGCAGCATCGCCTTGAGATTGGCGAAGCTCACGTTCTCACCGACCACCAGTCCTTCGACCTGGTGGAACATCGGCGTATGCGTCATGTCCGAGTCGCAGCGGTAGACGCGCCCCGGGGCGATCACCGACAGCGGCGGCGGCGTCTTACGCATGGCGCGGATCTGGACGGGCGAAGTATGCGTGCGCAACAGTCGTCCGTCGGGAAAATAGAAGGTGTCGTGCATCGCGCGCGCCGGATGATTGGCCGGGATGTTGAGCGCCTCGAAATTGTGGAAGTCGTCCTCCACTTCGGGACCCGTTGCGACTTGAAAGCCCGCCTGCTTGAAGATCTGCTCGATGCGCAGGCGCGAGCGCGTGACCGGGTGCAGACTGCCGCGCTCCTGGCCGCGACCGGGGGCCGTCACGTCGATGGCCCCACGGCTCAGCTCCTGCGCGAGCGCCAGCTGTTCGAGCGCCGCATGGCGGGTCTCGATCGCCGCGATGATCCGCGCCTTCGCCTCGTTGATCTTCGCGCCGGCGGCGGGCCGATCGCTCGCGGGCAGCGCCCCCAAGCTCTTCAATTGTTCGGTCAGCAGACCTTTCTTGCCGAGCACACGGACGCGCATCTCATCCAACTGGGCGAGATCCGCAGCCGCACCGACCTCGGCAAGGGCCTGCTCGACGAGCAGTGAAAGCGATTCTGCGGTGGGCATGGGCGCGGGAGGCGAAGGCGCCCGGTCCGACCCACAGGTGCCGGATCGTGCGCCCCCTCCCCCTTCGATGTTAGGCCGCCTTCAGACTGGCTTTGGCTTTCTCGGCGATCGCCGTGAACGCGGGCATGTCGTGGACCGCGAGGTCCGCGAGCACCTTGCGATCGATCGCGAGCTCCGCCTTGTTCAAGCCGTCGATCAGCGTGCTGTAGGTCAGGCCGCACAGACGCGCTGCCGCGTTGATACGGGTGATCCACAACGCGCGGAACTCCCGCTTCTTCTCGCGACGACCGCGATAGGCATATTGACCGGCCTTGATGACCGCCTGCTTGGCGGTGCGGAAGACCTTGCGACGAGCGTTGAAATAGCCCTTCGCTTTCTTGAGGATTTTCTTGTGCCGCCGACCGGCGACGACACCACGTTTGACTCGTGCCATATTCTGTTAACTCCAGATAGTCAAGCGAAGGGAAGCATGGCTTTGACGCGACCGACATCGGTCTCGTGCACGCCGCTCTCGCGACGCAGCTGGCGCTTACGCTTGCTGGGTTTCTTCGTCAGAATATGACGACGATGGGACTGACCACGCTTGAAGCCATTCGCCGTTTTGCGAAAACGCTTCGACGCGGCCTTTTTCGTTTTCATCTTAGGCACGCTGAACTCCTGATTTTTTTGGCCCTATTCACAAACGCGTCCCCGACCGCTTTCGCTGCTCGGGACGCGCCGCTATAGGCGGGACGGCAGGTCTTTAAGGTCCGCCGCTCACTTCTTTTTGGGCCCGAACACCATGATCATCTGCTTGCCTTCCATCAGCGGATTCTGTTCGACCACCGAGTAGGGGGCGAGATCTTCAGAGATCCGTGACAGCAGCTTGCGGCCGATGTCTTGGTGCACGAGCTCACGGCCGCGGTAACGCAAGGTCACCTTGGCCTTATCACCCTCGGTCAGGAAGCGAACGATGCTACGCAGTTTGACCTGGTAGTCCGCCTCTTCCGTCCCGGGACGAAACTTGATTTCCTTTACCTGTATCTGCTTCTGCTTGCGCTTCGCTGCATGCGCTTTCTTGTTCTGCTCGAACAAGAACTTGCCGAAATCCATGACCCTGACCACCGGTGGTTCCGCCATCGGCGAGACCTCAACGAGGTCCAGGGCTTGTGAGGTGGCCATCTGCAGGGCGTCCGCCCGCGACATGACACCCGCTTGACTCCCATCGGCGGCGATCACACGCACCGACGGTGCGGAGATCTCCTCATTGCGCCTTACGCGCTTCGAAGTTGCGATACGCGATCCTCCAAAACAAGACGGCCGCGACTCGCCACTTCGTCGGAAAGCAAGGATGCGAGCTCGGTGAGCCCAATTGCACCTAGATCTTTGCCACTGCGCGTCCGTACGGCCAGGGTGCGCCCCTCGACTTCCCGGTCGCCAGCGACCAGCACGTAAGGGACGCGCTTAATTATATGCTCGCGGATTTTAAAGCCTAGCTTCTCATTCCTCAAGTCCGTTTCGACCCGAAGCCCCTGATTCTTCAGGTTTTCCGCGATTTCTTCACAGTATTTGTCCTGCTTGTCGGTAATTCCGGTGATTACCGCCTGCACGGGCGCCAGCCAGGTCGGCAGCTTGCCGGCGTGATGCTCCAGCAAAATCCCGATGAACCGCTCGAGCGAACCGAACATGGCCCGATGCAGCATGACGGGCGTGTGCCTCGCGCTATCGTCGCCGATATACGCCGCGCCCAGCCGCGCTGGGAGGTTGGGATCCACCTGCAGGGTGCCGCATTGCCAATCGCGGCCGATCGCATCGCGCAGCACGAACTCGAGTTTCGGGCCGTAGAACGCGCCCTCGCCCGGGTTCAAGGTCGTCTCGATGCCGGCCGCCTTGGCCGCCTCTTTGAGGGCGGCCTCGTACAGATCCCAGGTCTCGTCGGATCCGACCCGCTTCACCGGCCGGTCCGAGAACTTGATGCGCACGTCGTCGAAGCCGAAATCCCGGTAGATGCTCAGGATCAGCTGCGTCACCTTGACCGCTTCCTCGGTCAGCTGATGGGGGACGCAAAAGATATGGGCATCGTCCTGGGTGAAGGCGCGGACCCGCATGAGCCCGTGCAGCGCGCCCGACGGCTCGTAGCGATGCACCTTGCCGAATTCCGCGAAACGCACCGGCAGCTCCCGATAGCTGCGCAGTCCCTGCTTGAACAGCTGGATATGACCGGGGCAGTTCATCGGCTTGATCGCGAAGGTGCGGTCGTCGGGCGTCTTCGTCATGAACATGTTGTCGCCGAAATTGGCGACGTGTCCGGACTGCACCCAGAGCTCACGGTCCATGATTTCGGGCGTGTTGACTTCCTGGAAGCCGGCCTCGCTCTGGCGCTCACGCATGTAGGCGATCAGCTGCTGAAACAGCGTCCAGCCCTTGGGATGCCAAAACACGGCACCGGGGGCCTCCTCCTGCAGGTGGAACAGGTCCAGTTCCTTGCCGATCCGGCGGTGATCGCGCTTTTCCGCCTCCTCGAGACGGGTCAGATATTCCTTGAGCTGCTTGTCGTTCACCCAGGCGGTGCCGTAGATCCGCTGCAACATTTCATTGCGCGAATCCCCGCGCCAATAGGCGCCGGCGACTTTCATCAATTTGAAGGCCTTGAGCTTGCCGGTCGAGGGCACGTGCGGACCCCGGCACAGATCTTCCCAGTCGCCCTGCCCGTACAAGCTGATCGATTCGCCCGCGGGGATGGCGCCGATGATCTCGGCCTTGTAGTGCTCACCGATGTTCTTGAAGTGCTCGATCGCGACATCGCGCGGCAGCACCCGCCGATGCACGGGCAGGTCCTTCGCGGCGATCTCGGCCATGCGCTGCTCGATCGCGACGAGATCCTCGGTCGTGAACGGCCGCTTGTACGCGAAATCGTAGTAAAAACCGTCCTCGATGACCGGCCCGATCGTCACCTGGGCCTCCGGGTAGAGCTCTTGCACGGCATTGGCGAGCAAATGCGCCGTCGAGTGCCGGATGATTTCCAGCCCTTCCGGGTCCTTCTCGGTCACGATGCTGACCGCCGCGTCGTGATCGACGACATGGGAGGTGTCGACGGTCGCGCCGTCGACGCGGCCGGCCAGGGCCGCCTTGGCGAGTCCAGGACCGATGCTCGCGGCGATCTGCGCAATGGTGACGGCCCGATCGTAGTGCCGTTGGCTCCCGTCGGGAAGAGTGATTGCCAGCATAGGTTCCGATCATACCAAAAGGGCGCCACCCCCTCCGGTGAGTCGCCCCGATTGCGAGGATGGTGCGCGCTAGTGGGATCGAACCACTGACCCCCACCATGTCAAGGTGATGCTCTACCGCTGAGCTAAGCGCGCTCGAAGGGCGCGAAAGATACCGGATTCGGGTGCGCGGATAAAGGCCTTCGAGGGACTTCGGTCAAGATTATTAACCCAGGCAGGCCACGATAGCGTCCGGGCAGGCCACGATAGCGTCGAATCAAGCCAAATCATCCCGCGGCGGGCCCCTCGCTTGCCGGGGCTGGGGGCGGGTTCGGGTCGACTGGCGGCTTTCTGCGCGTCTCGGCGACGAAGCGGAACTGCGCTTCGCCGATGGTCAGCAGATCGCCGTCGCGCAGGCGCTGGCGCGTGACGCGCTGCCCGTTGACGTAGGTCCCATTCGTGCTCTTGACGTCCTCGATGATCGCCCCACCCGGCGCACTGACGATCAGCGCATGCAGCCGACTCACGGTCGAGGAGTCGATGTGAACCTCGGCGCCCGGAGCACGACCCACCTGGTTGCGGCGCTGAAGGACATAGGTGACCGCATGGCCGCCGTCGACGCGCACGAGCTTGCCCGGCGCGCCCTCTAGGTTGGCGCCCTCTGGGTTGGCGCCCTCTGGGTGACCCGTGTCCGTCTCGCGCGCGCTGGCGACCGCGGCCTCGACCGCGGCGATTGCGGGCAGCGATGCCTCGGGTGCCGCCACGTCGCCCAGCCGCTCGATCGTGTTCTGAAGACGGCCGAGCGCGCTGGCGTTGCTGGTCTCGCTGCGTTCCAAACGCCGAATCAGAAACTCGCGCTCGTCGAGCGCGCCGCGGGTGCGCTCCAAGGATGCGTGCAACTCGCGGTTTTCCTGCTCCAAGGCGGCGATCCGAGCGATGCGGGCGGCGAGTTCGACAGCCAGTTGCTTGCGCTCGGCCGCCTCTTTTTTTGCCGCCTCCGATTCGGGCTCCTGCCGGCGCGCCGCCTGCAAATGCGCGAGCAAGACGGTCACCTCCTCTTGGGCGGTCGCGAGGGCCGTCTTGAGCGCGGCGATTTCGGCGACGCGTTCCGCGTCCCTGGCCGCGCCGGCCTCGGCATCCGGAGGCTCAGCACGCTCGTTCGCGATCGGCGACGGGGTGCTCGCGCCCGCGCGCGCGGTGGTGGTGATCGATTCCTGCGCAGCGGCCAGTTCGGCGTGCTTGCGCTTGAGTTCGTCCCGCTGAGATTCGAGTGCCACCAAGGCGGTTTGCAAGGCCTGGGGCGCGGCATCGGGCTGCTGCCATCGGCTGTGTTCATAGCTCCGTCGCCATTCCTGCGATTGCAGCACCTCGAGGTAGGCCGTCGACTGCGCCCGCGCCGCTTTCAGTTCCCGTACCCCATCGGCGAGCTCCGACTCCGCGCGGGCGAGTCGCGTCGCCAGCGTCTCGATCGTCGCCGCGCGCCGATCGAGCTCGAGTTGCAGGGTGCCGATGCGCGTCTCGGCCGCCTCGAGCTGCCCCGTCAACCGCTGACCCGCCTGCACCCGTGCCTCGAGGTCGGGCACGATACTCGCATGCTCGCGCTGCAGGGCCGTCAGCTGCGCGTCGCGTTCGGCCAGCGAATTCAAGACCTGCAAGATCGTCGCGTCGCGGGCGGCGAGCGCCTGCGAGAGCGTCTGCCCCTCCCGGGTCAAGGCGGCGATCCGTTCCTCGAGCGCGGCGGTCTGGGCGGGCCTCTCTTCGAGCCGCACCCGCGCCCGTTCATTGCCCGCGATTTTTTCGTACAGGGCACGCTCGGACTCGCGGTTACGATCCCGCTCGGCCTCGAACGCGGCACGAACCGAGGTCAACTCGACGGCCAAAGCCGTTGCCCGGGCGACCGCAGCCGCCTCGCTGTCCTGGACCCGTTCGAGCTTATTGGAGAGCGCCGTGTACTCGGCGGCCTGGCGGGCGACATGCTCCTCGACCGACCGCATCTTGGCGGCGAGTTTCGGCAGATCGAGCCGGCCTCCGCGAAGGAGGCCGCCCTCCTCGGCGTGGCGCGGCGCCGCAGGGCCCGCGAGGGCCGGCAAGGTATCGGTCTTGTCCGGATCCTCCTCGGCGCCGATTTGCGGCTCTTGAGCCATACCTCGGCGCTCAGCCGACGAGCTTGTCCGGCATGCCGAAGGCCGCCTGGCGCAGCTTTAGGATCTCGTCTCGAATACGCGCGGCCTGTTCGAATTCCAGGTTACGCGACAGCTTCTGCATTTCAGCCTCGAGCTTCTTGATGCGCTTGGCCGCCTGTTCCGGCGGCAAGGCGGCATAGCTCGCGCTCGCCTCGAGGGCCTCGCGTTCCTGCACGGAGCGAGCGCCCTCCATCGTGTCGCCGACCGCTTTGACGATGCTGCGCGGCGTGATCCCGTGCAGGGTGTTGAACTCGATCTGCTTCTTGCGACGACGGTCGGTTTCGGCAATCGCGCGCTCGATCGAACCGGTGCGCACGTCGGCGTAGAGGATCGCCTTGCCTTTGACGTTGCGGGCGGCACGACCGATCGTCTGGATCAGCGAACCTTCGGAGCGCAGGAAGCCCTCCTTGTCCGCATCGAGGATCGCGACCAGCGAGACCTCGGGCATGTCCAAGCCCTCGCGCAGCAGGTTGATGCCGACGATGACGTCGAACTTGCCGAGGCGCAGATCGCGGATGATCTCGGACCGCTCGACCGTCTCGATGTCGGCGTGCAGATAGCGAACCTTGACCCCGTGTTCGTTCAGGTATTCGGTCAGATCCTCGGCCATTCGCTTCGTGAGCGTCGTGACCAGGACCCGCTCCCCCTGCGCGGCACGCAGGCGGATCTCGGACAAGAGGTCATCGACCTGGGCTCGCACGGGCCGGATTTCCACCACCGGATCGATCAGACCCGTGGGGCGCACGACCTGCTCGACGGTCTGGCCCGAGAGACGTTTCTCGTAGGCCGAGGGGGTCGCCGAGACATAGATCGATTGCGGCGCCATTTTCTCGAACTCTTCGAAGCGCAGCGGCCGGTTGTCGAGCGCCGAGGGTAGACGAAAGCCGTACTCGACGAGCGTCTCCTTGCGCGAGCGATCGCCTTTGTACATGGCGCCGAGCTGCGGAATCGTCTGATGGCTCTCGTCGATGACGAGCAGCGAGTTCGGGGGCAGATAATCGAACAGGCACGGAGGCGGCTCACCGGCCGCGCGGCCCGACAAGTAGCGGGAATAATTCTCGATGCCGGCGCAGTAGCCGACCTCGTTCATCATCTCGAGGTCGAACAAGGTCCGTTGCTGCAGGCGTTGCGCCTCGACCAGCTTGTTAGCCGCGTGCAACTCGAGCAGCCGTGCACGGAGCTCTTCGCGGATCTCGTCGACGGCGGCGTGTATGCGCTCTTTCGGGGTCACGTAATGCGTGGACGGATAGATCGTCAACCGCGGCACCCGCCGCAGCACCTCGCCGGTCAGCGGGTCGAAGAAGCTCAAACTCTCCACGGTATCGTCGAACAACTCGACACGCACCGCTTCGCGCTCCGACTCGGCCGGGAATACATCGATGACATCGCCGCGCACGCGGTAGCAGCCCTGGCTGAGGTCCATCTCGTTGCGCGTGTATTGCATGTCGGCGAGGCGGCGCAAGAGTTTGCGCTGATCGATGCGCTCGCCCCGTGACAGGTGCAGGACCATGCTCAAATAGGCCTGAGGATCACCGAGACCGTAGATCGCCGACACCGTCGCGACGATGATCGCGTCGGGCCGCTCGAGCAAGGCCTTCGTCGCGGACAGGCGCATCTGCTCGATGTGTTCGTTGATGGAGGCGTCCTTCTCGATGAAAGTGTCAGAAGCCGGAACGTAGGCCTCCGGCTGGTAATAATCGTAGTAGGAAACGAAGTACTCGACGGCGTTCTTCGGGAAGAAGGTCTTGAACTCGCCATACAATTGCGCCGCCAAGGTCTTGTTGTGGGCGAGCACCAGCGTGGGTCGCTGCACCTGCTTGATGACGTTCGCGATCGTGAAGGTCTTGCCGGAGCCCGTGACGCCCAGCAGCGTTTGGTGAGCCAGGCCGCTCTGCAGCCCGTCGACGAGTTTTTCGATCGCCTGCGGCTGGTCGCCGGCGGGCGCGTAATCTGCAAACAGTTCGAAGCTCATGGCGAGATTATCGCATGGGTGTCGGCGTAGCGACCTGGCGGCGTGGGCGTATTTTTCGTACACTTCGGCGCCGCACACGCCGCGGCACTCATGAGGAAATTCCCGTGGCTCTGTCCCTCTCCAAGCGTGTCCAGAAGGTCAAACCCTCCCCCACCCTCGCCGTGACGGCACGCGCCGCAAAACTCAAGTCCGAGGGCAAGGACATCATCGGTCTGGGTGCCGGCGAACCCGATTTCGACACGCCGACGCACATCGCCGACGCCGGCGTCGAGGCGATCCGCACGGGTCTCACGCGCTACACCTCGGTGGACGGAACCAACGAGCTCAAGGACGCCATCATTGCGAAGTTCAAGCGAGACAATCACTTGACCTACGAGCGCAACCAAATCATCGTCTCCTCGGGCGCGAAGCAAACCTGTTACAACGTGTGCGCCGCAGTACTCGACCCGGGCGACGAATGCATCATCCCGGCGCCCTATTGGGTCTCTTATCCGGATATGGCCTTGCTCGCCGACGGCGTGCCAGTGGCCGTGTATGCGGGCCCGAACCAGGGTTACAAGATCACCCCTGCGCAGCTCGAAGCCGCAATCACTCCGCGCAGCAAGCTCTTGTTTTTGAACAGCCCTAGCAACCCCACGGGTGCCGCGTACACGAAGGCGGAGCTGCAGGCTCTCGGCGCCGTCCTCACGCGCCATCCGGATATCTGGATCGCTTCGGACGAGATGTACGAACATATCTACTGGGCCGCGGAGCCGTTTACCAGTTTCGTCGAAGCGAATCCCGAACTGTACGACCGCACGATCACGATCAACGGCTGTTCCAAAGCCTATGCGATGACGGGCTGGCGCATCGGGTATTGCGGCGCGCCGAAGAGCATCGTGGGCGCCATGGGGACGATCCAAGGCCAGTCGACCTCGAACGCCTCCAGCATCTCGCAGCGTGCCGCGACCGTCGCCCTGAACGGCGACCAGTCCTGCGTCCGCGAAATGAACAAAGCGTTCCAGCAGCGCCACGACTTCGTCGTGGCGGGCCTCAACGCCATCCCCGGAATCTCCTGTCGCGCGGGCGCCGGTACGTTCTACGCCTTCGCCGACGTCAGTGGCGCCATCCAGGCGCTGGGGCTCAAGGACGACAATGCGTTTGCCGAATACCTGCTCGTGGAAGGCGGCGTTGCCGTCGTTCCGGGGTCGGGCTTCGGCGCACCGGGCCATATGCGGATCTCCTTCGCCTGCAGCTTGAAGACGCTCGAAGATGCCCTCGCACGCATCCATCGGGTCGTCACCGCGGTCGTCGCCAAACGCGCCTGAGCACGGCTTGCCGCGGGCGAGGGCCTGGAATACCCCCTCGCCTGCGGTCCGTATCCTTGACTTAGACGCGCCGCTTCCCGACAATCCGCGCCTCCTGAATATTCCCCGGTAGCTCAGTGGTAGAGCGACGGACTGTTAATCCGTTGGTCGGGAGTTCGAATCTCTCCCGGGGAGCCATTGATTTTAGGTTTGGAAACCGCACGCAGGCACCCACTGCCAGTCGCGTTCATTCGAACCGCCGACATAAAACAAGACCGGTTCGACGACAGCGCCGCGCAGCGGCGATGGCGGTCGCCGGAGCGCAGCGTACGGCGAGCCGAGCGCCAGCGAGGCCAAGGGGCCGCAGGCCCCGCAGCAATCCGTCCCGGCGAGCCAGACGGGACGACAAAACCAGTCGTCCATGACCGCATTCATTGCGGCAATACGAAGCGCAGATAACGCCCGGAGGGCGGTGATCTCTCCCAGGGAGCCGTCTAATCAAAAACTTGCGTGACAATTCTTATGCTATTTCGACGGAATCTATAACCGATGGCTAACCGATTCTTCAGTCAAGTTCCGCCATCGATTTTTCTGGTCGGCGCAGATCGACACTTTACGGCGCTTCAGTCCGAGCCCAATTGCCACAGCGGGCGACTGAGGTGTGCTCGATGATACGACGACCATCTCCCAAACGCGCGGGCATGCCGGCACGCGCCATGGCCGCTTCCAGATCGGCCGGAGCACATGTCGTCGGCCTGAATTGACGCTCGAGCTTCCCGCCCTGACGACTGTTCAGTCCCACCAAAAGTACCACCAATTGCTGTCCATCAGCACGGCGGCCAACGCGCTCAAGGTTTGAACTCCCTGATCGACGATATCACTGCAGTAGACGTACTGTTCGCGCGCGAGCGCGAGCGCCGCCTCGCGGGTTGGCGGCCTGCTCTGGACCCGGATGTTCATGACGTCGTGACTTAAGCCGACGATCTCGGCTCCGAATCGCTCGCGCCACGAGCGAAGAGCAGCGATGTGATATTCGGGCGCGGGGCACCCGTTCCAATGGCCCCAGTTCAAATAGGC
>Ga0116230_10000051_pt1 | contig 80698 bp, 63 predicted proteins | sample S1TSphfallax_3_FD_88678 | JGI IMG/M metagenome (GOLD analysis project Ga0116230, IMG submission 88678) | Host-associated microbial communities from peat moss isolated from Minnesota, USA - S1T2_Fd - Sphagnum fallax MG | ecosystem: Host-associated > Plants > Peat moss > Unclassified | place...
CGCGAGCAATGCCCAGCTCGTCGAAAAGGCGCGCACGATCATCGAAGCGATGGGTGCGCGCGTGCTCAACGCCGCGGAAGCGCGCGAACGGTTGAAGCTGCGCTGAAGCGGGAGCACGCGTGAGCCGGCTGAGTTCCTATCGTGCGACGATCGACCCGACTTGGATCGACTACAACGGTCATCTGCGCGACGCCTACTACGGACTCGTGCTGAGCTACGCGACCGACGACGTCATGGACCAGCTCGGGCTGGACGAACCCTATCGCACGAGCACGCACTGCACCCTTTACACCCTGGAACTGCATCTGCATTACCTGCGCGAGGTCAAGGCCGCGGACGATTTGACGGTCGAGAGCCTGGTGCTCGACTGCGATCGCAAGCGGATACATTTGGGTTCGGTGTTCCGTTGTACCCGGGTCGCCGAGCCCGTCGCCATCGCTGAGACCATGCTCTTGCACGTGCGCCAGGCAGAGAAGGTCTCGACCACCCCGTTCCCCGACGCCATCGGGGCAAGGCTGCAGGCGCTCAGGCTGGAGCCCGAAGCCCGCGCGGTCTTCGGACCCGGATCGCGCGCGATTCAGCTCGTGCGACGTTGAGCGCATGGACGGCATCCGACGCCTGATCGCGCCACGCAGCATCGCGCTGATCGGATCGACCGCGTGGACCGATGCCGTGGCCGCGGGTAGTCGCGCAATCGGCTACGGGGGCACGGTCTGGCGCGTCCACCCGAGCAAGGTCTCGACCCGGGAGACGACCTATTACCGCTCCGTCGAGGAACTACCGGGCAGCCCGGATGCGGCGTTTGTCGCGGTGCCCAACCAGGAGGCTCCGGCGGTCGCGCGCGCCCTGGCGGCCCGTCGCTCCGGCGGCTTCGTCTGTTTCACGGCAGGCTTTTCGGAGACCGGCAGCGAGACCGGCGCGCGACTCACGCAGGAACTGAGCGCGGGAGCGGGGAACCTGCCCTTCTTCGGTCCGAATTGCTATGGCTTCGTGAATTATTTCGACCGAGTCGCGCTCTGGCCCGACCAAGTCGTCGGCGCACCGCGGGATCGCGGCGTCGCGCTGCTCTGCCAAAGTGGGACGATCGCGCTGACGCTGATGTTCAACGACCGTTCCCTGCCGATCGGTTATCTGTTCACCGTGGGCAACCAGACCCGCCTCGCCGTCGAGGAACTCATCGAGATTCTCAGCGAGGATCCGCGGGTGACGGCCTTCGGTCTCTACCTCGAGGGGATCCAAGATCCGGCCCGGTTCGCGCGTGCGGCGGCCAAGGCGCGCGCCGCGGGCAAACCCATCGCCGCAATCAAGTCGGGCCGAACTGCGGCCGCCGCGCGCACCGCGCACAGCCACACGGGCGCACTCGCCGGCGCCGATACGGTATTCGAGTCGTTCTGCCGTCAGGCCGGCATCGCCCGCTGTGACACCTTGAGCAGCCTCACGGAAACGCTCAAAGTGCTGCACGTCGGCGGTCCGCTCACGGGCCGCAACGTGTTGGTCATGGGCGCCTCGGGCGGCGACATGGCGATGACGGCCGACGTGGCGCGCGAACTGCCCCTGGAGTTCGCGGCCATTCCCGCGCGGGAAACGCGGCTCCTCGAGGACCTCCTGGGCGATCGCGTGACGATCGCCAATCCCTTCGATATCCACACCTATCTGTGGTTCGATCCCCCGGCGCTGCGCAAGGTGTTTGCCACGGTCCTGCACGCGGGCTACGACGCGGTGGGCTTCATGCTCGACTGCCCCCCGGATGGCGTATCGGATACCAGCGCCTTCGATGCGGTGATCGACGTGTTCATCGAGGCATCGCAGGGCTCGTCGTCGCGCGCCGCCTTGATCGCCTCGCTGCCGGAGACGCTGGGCGTGCGCCTGCGACAACGCTGCCTCGCCGGCGGCGTCGTTCCGCTGCAGGGACAGCGCGAATCGCTGGAGGCGCTGGCCTTCGCGGGCGCGATCGGCGAAACCTGGCGTGCCGGGACCGATCCGCAACTGCTGCAGCCGCGGCTCGCCGGTGGTAACTCGCGCGTGCGCACGCTCGCCGAGGATGCCGGCAAGGCGGCCCTCGCGGGCTACGGCTTGACGATCGCTCGCGGTACCAGCGGTCCTGCCGCGACGACCGCCGCCGCGGCCGACGCGCTCGGCTTTCCGGTCGTGATCAAGGCGGTCGGTGCGCATCTCGAGCACAAGACCGAAGTCGGCGGCGTCGTCCTCGGCGTGCGCACCCGCGAGGACGCCGCGGCGGCGGTCGAGCGATTGCGATCCTTGTCCGACACCCTCCTCGTCGAGCAGATGATCGACGACGGCGTCGTCGAGATTCTCGTCGGCGTGATCGCCGATCCCCAATTCGGCCAGGTGCTCGTGATCGGCGCGGGCGGTGTGCTGACGGAATTGCTGGCGGACAGCGTGAGCTTGCTGCCGCCCTGGAGCGCCGCCGCGGTCGAGGCGGGAATCGAACGGCTCGGCGTCTCTCGCCTGCTCGCCGGATACCGCGGCAAACCCGCCGGCGACCGCGCAGCCCTCGTCGAGGCCGTACTCGCCGTCGGTCGATATGCCGCCGCGCACCGGGATTCTTTGGTCGAAATCGACGTCAACCCCATCATCGTCAGACCCGTCGGCCGCGGTGCCGTCGCGGTCGACGCCTTGGTCCGCCTCAGAGAGGAGTGAACGCATGTCGGATGGAATTCTCACCGTTGCGGATGGCGCGATCCTGGAAGTGCGGATCGATCGCCCCAAGGCCAATGCCATTGATCTGCGAGCCAGCCGCCGGCTCAACGACGTGTTCAGCGCGTTTCGCGACGACCCGGCGCTGCGCGTCGCGATCCTCACGGGAACGGGTTCCAAGTTCTTCTGCCCCGGTTGGGACCTCAAGGCCGCGGCCGCCGGCGAGAAGTCCGACGAGGATTGGGGTGTCGGCGGGTTCGGCGGCCTCAACTACCCGCGCAATCTCAACAAGCCGATCATCGCCGCGGTCAACGGCATCGCCTGCGGCGGCGGGTTCGAACTCGTGCTCGGCACGGACATCATCGTCATGGAGGAGCATGCGAAATTCGCGCTGCCCGAAATCAATGTCGGCGTGCTCGCCGACGCCGGCACGATCAAGCTCCCGCGGCGCGTGCCCTACCACGTCGCCGTGGAATTTCTGATGACGGGTCGCTGGATGGACGCGCAGGAGGCCAAGCACTGGGGGCTCGCGAACCACGTCGTCGCCACGGGGGAGTCGCTGGCGAAGGCGCGGGAAATCGCGCTCAGCTTGAGCGAGGGGCCGCCCTTGCTATTCCCCGCGATCAAACAGTTGATGCGCCATGCCGAGATGGTTCCGGAGCACCAAGCCTTCGAGCTGCACGACTCGCTGGATGCCGTGCAGCGGGTCGTGCGATCGGAGGACTTGAAGGAGGGAACCCGCGCCTTTGCCGAGAAGCGCAAGCCGCAGTGGAGCGGTCGCTAGACGCGGAAGCGCTCAACCTGACCCAGCCGGCAACCAACGACCACCAGTCGGTCGACCGGAAATAGGGGTCAAGATTGGGTCGTTGCCGCCGAAAGAAGCAGAATCGAAAGTGATTCGCGGCGGCGCTGCATGTCGATTGCCTTCTTCAAAACGGCGTCATTGGCCCACAAGGTCGTGGCGATGGTGGTCGTCAGCCTGGTTTGTCTCAGCGTCGCGCTCGGGCTCTTGCTTCACGTCGAACTGACCCGCTACGCCGCCGAGCGCGCTGCGAGCCGCCAGGAGGCCGATATGCGCGTCGCCTGGCATGTCTTGCACGCCGTCGGCGAGGATTTGCACGTCGCGGATGGCAAACTGCTCGCAGGCAGCCGCATCCTCAATGATTTCGTCGAACCGGTCGATACGATCAGCCAGCTACTGGGCGTCAACGCGACGATCTTCCTCGGTGACGAGCGCATCGCCACGAACGTCAAGAAGCCGGACGGCAGCCGTGCCATCGGCACGCGCCTCGCACCGGGACCGGCCTACGACCGGACGCTCAAGCAGGGTCTGCCCTACCGCGGCGAAGCGGACATACTCGGGAAGACTTTCTTGACCGCCTATGACCCGATCAAGGATGCGCATGGCGCGGTCATCGGTGCTTTGTTCGTCGGGATACCGAAAGCAGAATTCTTCACCGCGATCCATGCGACCGAGATCAACAGCACACTCCTGATCCTCGTGATCGCCACCTTGGCGGTGGCTGCCTGTATCGAGATCGCCCGGCGGATGTTCCGGCCCCTCGACGCGCTGCGCGCCGCGATCGATCGACTGAGTCGTGGCGACACCGAGGGCATCATCCCCGGAACGGAGCGGCGGGACGATCTTGGACGTCTCGCCGGCGGCCTCGGCCGTCTACAGAGTGCCGCGCGGGAAAAGGCCCAACTCGAAGCCACACTCGAGCGTCAACGACATGAGCGCGAGGCGCTCGCCCGCTCGGTCGCGGCGCAGGGCGCTGCCGAAGTCGCCGCCCAGCAGCTGGTGGTGGAAACACTCGCGACCGGCCTCGAACGCCTATCCCAGGGCGACCTCAGTCACCGGATAGAGCAACGCTTCGCACCGAATTACGAAAAACTGCGCCAGGATTTCAACGAAGCCCTGGCGGCGGTTGGGAGGACCCTCGGGGAAATAGCCGAGGCGGCGGAAACGATGCGCGCGCGAACCGCCACGATCACGGCCAGCGCGGCGGAGTTGTCCGGTCGGACACAGGACCAGGCGGCGCAGTTGGAGTCGACGGCACAAACGATGAGCCGCGTCGCGGTCAAGGTCAAGGAGACGGCCAAGGCGGCGACCACGACCCATACGAGTGTCGAGGCCGCGCGCGAACGCGCCGAGCAGTCGGCCGTGATCGTCCGCAAGGCCATCGCGGCCATGGAGCAGATCGAGGGCTCGTCCAATCAGATTCAGCAGATCATCGGCGTCATCGACGAAATCGCGTTTCAGACCAATTTGCTCGCGCTCAACGCCGCCGTGGAGGCCGCGCGCGCCGGGGAACAGGGCCGGGGCTTCGCCGTGGTCGCCACCGAAGTACGCAACCTCGCCTCGCGCAGCTCCGATGCGGCGAAACAGGTCAAGATGTTGATCCTGCGATCGAGCGAGCAAGTCGCCCAGGGAACGGCGCTCGTGGGCGACACCGGCGAAGCCCTCGAACGGATCGCACGGCAGGTCGGCGAAATCAACACGATGGTCCGCGACATCAGCGCGAACGCGGTCGATCAAGCCGCCGAGGTCGCCGCCGTCGACAAGGCCTTGGAAGACCTCGACGACATGACGCGTCGCAACGCGTCCATGGTCGAGGAGGCGACGACCGCGAGCCAGTCGCTGGACGCGGATGCCGCCGGATTGATCGAGCAGATCGGCGGATTCCGGCTGGCGACCGGCCCGTCACACCCCGGATCCGGGCTGGTACTTCAAAGACGGCGGGCTTGACCCCGCGCCGATTCAACCTCCCAAGGGCCGCAGCATCGCGCGCGAGATGATATGGCGCTGAACCTCGCTCGTACCGTCCCAGATGCGCTCGATGCGCGCGTCACGCCAGATACGCTCCAGCGGCAGATCGCTCATCAACCCCATGCCGCCGTGAATCTGCAGGGCCTCGTCCGCCACCATCGCCAGCATTTCACTGGCCTTGAGTTTGGCCATCGCCATGTCCGTATCGGTGTCGATCTTGCGATCGCGGCGCCAAGCCGCCTGCAGCGTCAGCAGCTCGGCGGCGCGTAATTCGACCGCCATGTCCGCGAGCTTGAAGCTGATGCCCTGAAACTTGCCGATCGGCTGGCCGAACTGCACGCGATCGACGGCCCACTGCGTGGCCAGTTCGAGCGCCCGTTCCGCGCGGCCAAGACAACCTGCCGCCACCTGCAGTCGCGTCGCTCCGAGCCAGGTGTTGGCGACGTCGAAGCCGCGGTCCAATTCACCGAGGATCGCGGAGCGCGGCACGCGGCAGTCGCTGAACTCGAGAATGCTGTTCGTGTAACCCCGATGCGAGACGTTCCTGTAGCCCTCGCGCACGTCGAACCCCGGGGTTCCCACATCGACCAGGAACGCCGTCATCCTCTTGCGTGTGCCGTGCGCGCCGCGCTCCTCGCCGGTCGCCGCGAAGAGAATCACGTAGTCGGCGTGATCCGCATGGCTGATGAAATGCTTGGTGCCGTTGATCAGAAAATCTCCGCCGTCCGCGACTGCGGTGGTCTTCATCCCGCGCAGGTCGGATCCCGCGCCCGGTTCCGTCAGGGCGAGGCACTCGGTGCGCTCGCCGCGCACGGTCGGCAGCAGATAGCGTTCCCGTTGTTCGCCCTCGCAGGCAAGCAGAATGTTGGACGGCCGGCCGACGCAGGAGTAATGCAGTGCGTAATTGGTCTTCCCGAGCTCCTTTTCGTACAGAACCCAGGAAACGGTGTCCAAACCGCCGCCACCGACTTCGGTCGGCATGTTCGCGGCGTACAAGCCCGCATCGATGGCCTTCGCCTTGAGCTCGCGATGCAGCTCGTCCCGCAGCACCCCGCTCTCCTCGACCTCCTTCTCGTGAGGATAGAGCTCGTTCTGCACGAACGCCCGCGTCGAGTCGATGATCAGCTGCTGTTCATCGGACAGAGAAAAATCCATGCAACCCCCGGTTCAGCCGGCCGCCGCGGTCGGCCATTTCTTGGCCGCGGCCACGTGCCGCAGCAGATCCAATTGCAGGCGCAATTGAGCGACCTGTTTCTCGGGCGGCCAGTCCGCGGGACTCGTCACGGCGCTCGCCGTGATCCCGTTCAAGAAAGTCGCCACCGACGCCAGCACCTGTTCACGCAGGCTCTTCGGCCAGTGCGCCGACTCGGGCCAGTGTTCCGCGAAACAGCGCGCGTACAATCGCATGTACTCCCGATGCACCCAGGCATTGAGCCGGCGCAGCTTCTTGTCGGCCGATACCTGTCCCCAGAACGCCATCCAGAACGCGCACTCCATGAAGCGCTGCGAGTCGAGCGGCAGGGCCTCGGAGAGCACGTCGAGCAGCGACTTGCCGCTGTGCTCGTGCTGGCGGTTGAGCCGCTCCTCGATGCGCGTGAGGATCAACCGCAGGGCGGCGAGAATGATCTCCTGCTTCGACTCGTAGTAATGCGCAACCATGCCGGTCGTATAGCCGGCGGCCTCCGCGATCTTGGCCACGGTGGTCTGATCGAAGCCGTTTTCCGCGACCACCTGGCAGGTCACTTGCGCGATCTCCTCGCGCCGCTTCGCATGATCCACGATCTTCGGCATGTTCCTCGCCTCCTAGCCCCGGGACTGTCCGATCGACCGGCCGACCTCCGCCGGCTTCGCGAGACCGGCATGCGCGCGCGCGATTGCATCCAACTTGGCGCGGACCGCGGGCAGTATCGGATGCGCCTTGGCCGCCGCGGTGGCCACGTGCACGTGCATCTGCTCTCCCGTCGCGAGCAAAGTCGGTGCGGCGCCCACGGTGGTCGCCGGACGAAACACCCGGTGAAACACGTGCAGTCGCTTCTCTCCGACCTCGATGATCTGCGTGCTCACCTCGATCGATTGGCCCACCTTGGCCTCCGCGAGATGCCTGACATGGCTCTCCACGGTGTAGAACATGTGTCCGTCGCGGCGATAGGCGTCGTCGAGCCCGACCTGGCGGTACAGCAGGTCCATCGCATCGCCAAAAAGCTGGCCGTAACGGAAGTCCGACAGGTGTTCGTTGTAATCGACCCACTCGGGCCGCACCGTCGTCGACAGCAGGGTCAACGGTTGGCCCGTCACGACCGACTTGGAAACTGCGGAAGCGGAGGCATCCTCGTAGAGGCGCTCCTCGAGCGCGCGCAAGGTTGCGCCCGCGCCGATGTCGTATTGACGCAGGACTTGTTGAATGGCGACGAGATAGTCGTCGCGCAGACGTTCGAGTTCCCGGATCGACCGGCCGGCGGCCTGAGCCTGGGTTCCTTCGACCATGCGATCGATCAGCGTCTCGCTGAGCTCGGGCGCTTCGAGCTTGGTCCAAGGCCACTTGAGGCAGGGGCCGAATTGGGCGAGCATGTGCCGCATGCCGCTCTCGCCCCCGGCGAGGTGGTAGATCATGTTCGTGCCCATCGCAGCCCAGCGAAGACCCGGACCATAAATGATGGATTCGTCGAGTTCGCCCGTGGTCGCCACCCCGTCATTGACCATGTGCAATATCTCGCGCCAGAGCGCCTCCTGCAGCCGGTCGGTCAGGTGTCCGGGCACCTCGCGACGCACTTGCAGCGGATGCATGCCGATGTACTTGAAGAAGGCGGCGGCCGCCTCGATGGTCGCCGGCGCCGTCTTGGCCCCTCCGACCAGTTCGACGAGCGGCAGGAGGTAGACCGGGTTGAACGGATGCGCGACCAGGAATCGCTCCGGGGCCACCATGTCCCTCGCCAGATCCGTCGGGGTCAGGCCCGATGTGCTGGAGGCGATCAGCACGTCCGGCGGCGCATGACGACTCACCTCGGCGAGCATGCGCTGCTTCAGCTCCAGCTGCTCCGGGATGTTCTCCTGGATGAAATCCGCCCTGGCGGCCATGACGGACAGATCCGTCGTGAAGGACAATTTTCCCTTGGGTGGCAAGGGGGCCGCGGTGAGGCGCGCCAAGGCGGGTTCGGCGTTCGCGACGGCGCCGCGTATCCACCCTTCCATCTCCGGTTTGACGTCGGCGGCGATCACGTCGATGCCGAAATGCAACGCGCGTGCCGCCCAGCCGCCGCCGATCACGCCCGTGCCCAGCAATCCCAACGTCCGAACCTTTCTCATGCGCGCTCCCCGAGTGTGGTCCGCTTATAATATCACGCTTGTAATATAAAGGCGCCGCGCCGGTGGGCAAGGTCTCAGTGCAAAACAGCCTCGATGGGCCGCGCCGCACGCGGTTCCGCCCGGTTGTAATCCTCGCCGAGCAGCGCGGCGACCGTCGCCGCGATCTGCGCCTGGGTCACCGGCGCCGACCGACTGCGCTCGCCCAGCGCCGGGGTGTCCGGCCCGAGCACGCCGATCCAGACGTTCTCGGAGCCCCGCTCTTCGATGCCATGCTCCTTCCATTCCGTGAGACCGCTGCCGCGGCCATGATCGGTCGTGATGATGAAGGTCGTGCTCCCGCGGTAGGCGGGCATGGCCTGCATCGTCTCCCACAGTTGGGCGACGAAACCGTCGAAACGCCGGGCGCTGTCGAGGACCAGATCGTATCGACCTTGGTGGGCCCAGTTGTCGGTTTCGCCATAGCCCACGAACAGGACGCGCGGCCGGCCGGTCCTCACGTAATCGAGCAGCGGAACCTGCAGGAAGGAATTCGGCGCGTCCTCCTCGTCGAACCGGGTCGTCATCGCGAACAGTTCCCGCAGCAGCGCATCGCGCGGCGTCTCGTGCAGCGTGGGATTCAGGGTCCAGCCGGTCTGCATGACGAGGTGGCTGCGCGGCTTGTTGAAGATCCGATCGAAGGCATTCCAGGTGCCGAAGACGGCGACCCGGCCATGGAATTCCGGACGCCCGTTCAACCACTCGAACACCGTCGCATTGGGGTTCATGCCAAACTCGTTGCTGTCGATCGCATCGTTCGGAAACCCCGTCGTCATCTCGTTGTAACCCGGGTAGGAGAACGCCTTGCCGTTGGTCACCCGGGCGACGCTCCCCTGCAGCTGGTTGCCGAACAACTGCCCATGCGCCGCAACCGTGCCCCACAGAAAGGGAAACAACCGCTTGCGGCGGGCTTGCGGGTTCTCGCTCCAATAGCGCTTGCGCAGATCCTCGTCCGAGAGCCAGCTACCGCCGTCCTTGTCATTGAGCAGAGCCGGATCCGCGCCGGTGAAGACTTCCTGCCAGCGCAGGCCGTCGCTCACGATCAGCACGACGGTTCGCGTGGCGCCTGCCTGCGCCGAGCCGCATCCGAGCGCCACCACGAGGGCGGCAACGAGGGCGCCGACGCGGCAGGGCGGCCGCCGGATCATTGTTGCAACAACACGGCCGAGTTCGCCGCCCAACTCACGTACACTTCATCGCTCCAATCGATGGTCCATTCCGAGGTTCGCCGGTCGTTCTGGGCGAACACCGTCACGAGTTTGCCTGACTCGGTCTTGATGCGGTAGGTCGAGCGATTACCCAGATACCCCAATTCCCAAACCGTCCCCTTGAGCTGGTTGACCCGAACACCGGTGATCGGCTCCTTGCTGAGGCGCACTTTCTCCGGGCGCAAGGAGACCCAGACCCTCTGCCCCGCACCGAAGCGGCCCAGTTCGTCGACGAACAACGCACAGCCGGTCTCGCCGCAGCGCACCGTGATGAATCCCGGTTCGACCGCCTCCACCGTGCCTTCGAACAGATTCGTCGTCCCGACGAAATCGGCGACGAAGCGGCTCTGCGGAAACTCGTAGATCTCCGCGGGGCTGCCCACTTGAAGAACCTGACCGCGGTTCATCACGGCGATGCGCGTCGAGAGTGCCATCGCTTCGTCCTGGTCGTGCGTGACGAAGACGAAGGTGATCCCGACCTGATATTGGATGTTCATGAGCTCGAATTGCGTTTGTTCGCGCAATTTCTTGTCGAGGGCGCTCAGGGGTTCGTCGAGCAGCAGGACTTTCGGACGCCGGATCAGCGCCCGGGCGAGCGCGACACGCTGACGCTGGCCGCCCGACAATTGATGCGGCTTGCGCTTGCCCAGGTGACCCAACTGCACCATCTCCAGCGCCTCGCTGATGCGCTTGCCGCGCACCGCGGCGTCGAGGCCCATCCGCCGCAGACCATAGCCGACGTTCTCGGCCACGGTCATGTGCGGAAAGAGCGCATAGGACTGGAACATCATGTTGACCGGACGCTCGTGCGGCGGGACCTTCGTCATGTCCGCATCCTCGATCAAAATGCGGCCGCCGCTCGGGGTCGCGAACCCGGCCAGCATGCGCAGCAAGGTCGTCTTGCCGCATCCGGATGCACCGACGAGCGCGAACATCTCACCCTTGAAGATACGCAGGTTGACGTTGTCGACGGCGGTGAAACCGCCGAAGCTCTTGTTGATGTTCTCGATCACGATCTGCGGCCTGGCGGCGGGATCGAGCCACGGCCGCTCCGCCAGGTTCTTCTGTTGGGCGGAAATCACGTCCGTGCGGGCCTAGAAATCGGCCGGCGGCGTGGCGAGGCGCCGGGCCGGCGCGAAAAATGCCCGCTCGACGACCACCGCACGCGACATGCGCCTTTCCCAAACGAGTTCGCGATTCAAATAAATCTCCACCCAGACCGACGATCCGAGCTTGTAGTGCGGCGAATCCACCATAGCAAGAGCAATATTGCGCTTGCAAGTCGGCGACCATATCGCCGAGGTCACGTTGCCGATCTCGCGTCGGCCGGCGGCAGTCGCATAGATCAACGCATTGTGAGCCGGCTTGTTGCCCTCGATGTCGAGGCCGACCAGGAGCCGACGCGACCCCGCTTTGCGTTCCTCGAGCAGGGCACGCCGGCCGTTGAAGTGCCCCTTCTCGAAACTCACGAGCCAGGCCAGCCCGAGCTCGAGCGGCGAACGATCCCGCCCCGTGCGAATGGTCTGTTCGGCGGAGACGAAATCCACGTGCGGACTGATGAAACCGGCCTCGATGCGCGCGAGGTTCAGGGCCTGTGAGCCGATCGCTCGCACGCCGCGCGAACGACCGGCCACCATGAGCGCGTCCCAGACCGCCACGGCGTCTCGCGGCTCCATCCAGATCTCGTAGCCGAGATCCCCGGTGAAGCCCGTCCTCGAGACCGTCACGGGCACCGCGCCCAGATGGAAATGGCCGATGTCGAACGGTTTCAGGGCGTCGACCCCCGTCAACCCGGCCGCTTTGAGCACGGCGCAAGAAGTCGGGCCTTGCACGGCGAGCGCGGCGATGGTTTCGGTGACCTCCTCGATCCGCACGTCGAAACCGACCGCAGCGGCGAGCAGCCAGTCGAGCTGTCGCTCCGCCGTGCAAAGTCGAAATTCGGCGTCGCCCAGCCGGAAGATCGTTCCGTCGTCGATGATGTGGCCGGCGTCGTTGCACCAGACGCAATAGGCGACCCGATTCGGCTTCAATTTGGTGACGTCGCGGGTCACGAGGCGGTTCAGATAGTCGACCGCATCCGCGCCTGCGATCCGGTACTTGATCATCGGCGTGAGGTCGTACAAGGTCGTCGCGTTGCGTATCGCGAAGTATTCCTGCTCCACCGTCGTGAACACGTCCACGGTCGTATACCCGGACCAGGGCACGAAGCTGTCGACCTGCGACAAGGCGCGGGCGCGCTCATGGAACGGAGTCTTCAGCAGCGGTTCTTTGAAATGCGGGGCGGGATTGTGGGAAATCACCGGGAACCACCTCCGTTCAGAACCTGGCGCGCGGCATTGCGGCCCGCGATGCCCATGACGCCGCCGCCCGGATGGCAACCGGCACCGCAAAGATAGAGGCCCGCGACCGGTGTCCGGTGCTGGGCGGCGCCCGGCACGGGACGGACCATCAAGAACTGATCGAAGGCCAGCTCGCCGTGATGCCAGTGGCCCCCGTGCATGCGAAATTCTCGCTCGAGGTCGACGGGTGTGAGCAGTTCCGTCGCTATCACGCTCCGGCGCAGCCCCGGCGCATACTGCTCCAAGCGGGCGAGCGCGCGGTCCAGGAATGGCGCGCGGCCCGCGTCCCAGCCCTTCCTGAGTCCGTAGGGCGCGTATTGCACGATCGCGGACAAGACGTGCCGCCCCGATGGCGCAAGCGCCGGATCCAGCTGCGTCGGAACCGTGATCTCCATGATCGGCTCTTCCGAGAATTCGCCGTACTTGGAATGATTGTAGGCATGCTCGATATCCTGCATGGAAGGCGCGATCAACAATCGTCCGGACAGGCGCTCCCCCGGAAGTCCCTGGAACCGCGGCGCCGTATCGAGGGCGAGATGTAGTTTCGCAGCAAGCCCGCGCGCGCGCAGATGATTGACCCGACGCACGAAGCCGGTGTCGAGCTGGCGGGCCCCGAGCAGCCGCAGGAAGGTGGTCTTCGGATCCGCGCTCGAGACCACGGTGTCGGCGGTGTAGCGTTCGCCGGACTCGAGTTCGACGCCGCCGGCACGGTCGTCGGCCACGAGAATGCGTGCGACCGGCGCGGACAAGCGCAGCTGCGCGCCGGCCGCGATCGCCGCGCGCGAGATCGCCTCGCTGAGTGCGCCGAGGCCGCCCAGGGGTTGCGCAAGGCCGGACCCGCCGGCAGTGGCCTCGGCCGCGAGGCGGTAGAGCAAGGTCAGGACCGTCCCCGGCGACCGTGGTCCAAAATTGCTGCCGAGGATCGCATCGAAGGCCAGCGCCCCTTGCAGCGCGGGCGAGGTGAACCGCTCCTCGAGCAGGTCATAGACGTTCATGCCACCGATACGTAGCAGCTCCCGCATGTCGGTACGTCCGAGTCGCCGGACAGTCCACGCGAGGCGCAGCAGCGCGAGGCGGTCCGACCAGTCGGGTGTGCCGAGGCGCGGTGGAATGCGGTCGAACAAGGGCACCAACGCCCGCGCATAGCGACCCATACGCGTCCGATAGTCGGCGAAGGCGGCCGCGTCGGTCGCCGACAAGGCGCTTGCTCCCGGTTCCACGGGCAGTGGAGCGGCGTCCGCCAGGAGGGCCGTCGTCGGCAGTCCGGAGCCCACGAGACGCAAACCGTGGGTCTCGAGCGCCAGTTCGCGCTGCAATTCGACCGGCATCAAGTGCAGCAGATGGGCGCCCGCCGAGACGCGAAATCCGGGCGCGAATTCGCGCGTCGTCGCCGCGCCACCGACGCGCTCGCCGGCTTCGAGCACGAGCACAGAGCGGCCAGCCCGCGCGAGCAGAGTCGCGCAGACGAGGCCGTTGTGACCGGCCCCGATCACGATGGCGTCGAAGCGTTGACCGCCGACGACTGCGTTCACGTCGCTTTGCCGAGGTCGCGCAGCACCGCCCGCGCCGCGTTGGCGCCCGGCGCGCCCATCACGCCGCCGCCGGGGTGAGCGCTCGATCCGCAGAGGTAGACGCCGCGCACCGGCGCACGATATTGGGCGTATCCCGGGATGGGCCGGTTGAAGAGCAGCTGGTCCATGGTCAATTCGCCCTGAAAGATGTTGCCCTCGGTCAATCCGACCTCGTTCTCGATGTCCCAGGGGGTGCGGATTTCCGCGTGCAGGATCAATTCCTTGAAGTTAGGGCTGTGCCGCGCGATCGTCTCGATCACGGTGTCGCCGAAGGCCTGCCGCTTCGCCGCGTCCCAGGGGCCGTCCGCGAGTTCGTAGGGGCAGTACTGCACGAACACCGACATGTAATGCTTGCCGTCCGGCACCATCGAGGGATCGATCTGCGAGGGAATCAGCATGTCGATGTACGGGGCTCGCGACCAGCGACCGTCCTTCCAGTCATCATAGGCGCGCTCCATCATGTCGAGCGTGTCGGTCACGTGCATGTCGCCACGCGTGCACGGCGCTCCTTCCGGGATCGCGGGGAACCGCGGCAGGCCGTCGAGCGCGATGTTGAGCTTGCCGGAGGAGCCGCGAATCTTGAAATTGCGCACCTGGCGCAGGAACTCGTCGGGCAGGTCTTTCGGCTCCATCGTCTTCAGGAACGTGCGCTTCACGTCGAGGTTCGAGATCACGAGCGGCGCATCGATCTCCTCGCCGTCTTCGAGCACGACCCCGCAGGCGCGCTCGCCGCGGACGCGGATCTTCACGACCGGAGCCGCGACGCGGATCGTCCCGCCGCTGGCCTGGAACGAGGCCCCGAGCGCGTTGCTGATCGCCCCCATGCCGCCGCGCGCGAAACCCCAGGCTCCGACGGTGTCGTCGATGTCGCCCATGTAGTGATGCAGCAGCACGTAGGCGGTGCCCGGCGAGCGCGGCCCCAGGGCGGTGCCGATGATCGAACTGCCCGCAAAATGCGCCTTGACGATCTCGCTCTCGAAGTACTCGTCGAGGAAGTCCGCCGCGCTCATCGTCCAGAAGCGCAGCGTATCGTACATGCGCTCCTCGCCGAGCCCGTGGAAGCGGCGCGCGAGGTACAGAAGCTCCTGGATGTCCCGCGGTTTGAACGATGTCGGGTCCGGCGGTTCGCGCATCAGCAGCGGCTTGATGAACTTGCATTGCCGCATGACGTCCCGGGAGTACCGGTCGTAGGCCTCGGCGTCGCGCTTCGAGTGCCTGCCGATCTCGCGGCGCAGGGCATCGTGATTGTCGTAAAGAGCGAGGTGGCCGCCGTCTTGCATCATCGTGCAGCCGCCCTCGTAGGGAATCACCTGCAGCCCGAATTTCGGCAGCTCGAGCGTGCGCATGATCTCCGGACGCAGCAGGCTGCAGACGTAGGAGCAGTTGGAATACGTGAAATCCTGATAGAGGCGGCGGCTGACCGCGGCACCGCCGATATAGGGCTGACGCTCCAGCACGAGCACCCGCAGTCCGGCGCGTGCGAGATAACAGGCGGCGACGAGCCCGTTATGGCCCGCCCCGACGATGATCGCATCGTGACCGCCAGCCCGCCCGCCCGTCCCCGACGCCACCGGCGCGGCGCTCAAGCCGGCACTTTGTGGCTCGTATCGCCCGATTGCAAGGTCGCGTCGACCGCAATCTCGAAGGCCCGCAGCGTGTCGGCGAGGCAACCCGCATCGTGTGCCGCCGAAACGAACCAGGGCTCACGCGAATCGGGCTCGCACAGCACACCCTCGTCGTGCAGAACCTGCGCCATGGCGTCGTAGAACGAATAGTCGCTGCTCTTCCAGGCGCGATAATTGCGCGGCGGTTCGTGCGCGAAGTACAGCCCGCTCATGGACGGATGACCGACGAAGCTGTGCGCAATGCCGCGCGCCGTCAGGATGGCGCGCATGCCGGAGCGCAGGCGGGTTCCGAAATCCGCGATGCGCTCGAGCGCGTCGGTTTCGTCCAGGATCTGCAAGGTGCGCTCCGCGGCGGCGAGCGACACCGAGTGCGCCGTGTAGGTGCCGCCGTGGGCGACGCCACGCCCGATCTTGCGCATGATCGACGCGCGTCCCGCGAGCACCGAGATCGGGTAGCCGTTTCCGACCGCCTTGGCAAAGGTGCAAAGATCGGCATGCACGCCGTAAAGCTCCTGCACCCCGCCACGGGCGACCCTGAATCCGGTCTTCACCTCGTCGATCAGCAGAACGACGCCGTACTGGTCGCACAGGGCGCGCGCCGCGCGAAGGTATTCGGGTTCCGCCGCGATACCGAGGCAGTTCCCCATGATCGGCTCGATCAGCAGGCAGGCAATCCGGTCCGCCTTGCGCTTGAACAAATCCTCGAGTTGGTTCGCGTCGTTGGCTTGGACGAAATGCGCGAAGCTGCGCGAGGAAATCGGTATCCCTTCGCTGTAGGGACGCACCTCGGGATCGCCCACCTGGCTCCACTTGTCCATCGGGGTGAACCACATGGCGGCATCGAACAAGCCGTGATACCCGCCTTCCAGGATCACGTAGTCATCTTTGCCGGTATGCGCGCGCGCGAGACGCAGGCCCGCCATGACCGCCTCGGTGCCGGAGTTGGAGAAGCGGACGAGCTCGGCCGCGGGCACCATCTTCGCGATCCGGTCGGCGACGATCAGCTCCCGCTCCGTCGAGAGCGCGAAGACACCGCCGACTTCGATGCCCTCGCGCGCCGCCGCGTCGACGCGCGGGTCCGCGTAGCCCAGGATCCCCGGCCCATAGCCCATGCGATAGTCGACGTAGACGTTATCGTCGAGATCGGTGATGCGGGCGCCGCGACCGTGTTTGACGTAGATCGTGCGTTCCTCCCCCCAGTAGCGAAAATTCGACGCGACCCCGAGCGGCAGGCGTTGCACGGCACGGCGAAAATGCGCGTTGTTCTTGGTCAGATCTCTGGCCATGGGGTATCCCTCCGGATGATTCGTGCGCGACCGTAGCATTCGGCATGCACCGGCGTCCAGTCAAATTTATACGAGCATATAACAAGACCGTAGCCCCAATAATACAAGGCCCGCGCAGCTTGCCAGCAAAGCGATATTTCGGTAGATTGTATGCCCATATAAAGCCGGCGGAGAACCTCATGCTGCAGTCCGCGATCACCCCGCCCGCCTCCACCGACACCGCCGACTTGCCGCGCGCGCTGCCGGCCTGGGTGTACAACCATCCGGAACTGCATCGGCTCGAGCTCGAGCGGATCTTCCTGCCGAGCTGGCAGATCGTTTGCCACGTCAACTCGATCCCCAAATCAGGCGATTACGTCACCTTCGACCTGGGTCCCGAGAGCGTGCTGGTGCTGCGGGATCGCGACGGCACCATCAAGGCCTACCACAACGTTTGCCGGCATCGTGGCGCGAGACTGCTCGACGGCTCGGGAACTTGCCCGGGACCGATCACCTGCCCCTATCACGGCTGGAGCTATCGACAGGACGGTTCGCTGGTCGGGATACCGATGCGTGAGAGCTTTCCCGGCATCGACCGCGGCGACTTCGGTCTCAAGCCCCTGCGTGTCGACATCGCGTTCAGTTTCGTCTTCGTCGCACTGCGCGGTGATCCACCGCCGGTGGCGCAGGTCTGGGGCCCGCTGATCGAGGAATTCGCACCGTATCGATTCGAGGAGATGGTGCCGCTAGGCCCGATCACCTGCGAGGTCTGGGATGTGGATTGGAAGATCGCGATCGACAACTATCTCGAGTCCTATCACGTGCCCATCGGGCATCCCGGTTTGAACCGTATGTTCACGCCCGATTACGAGGACCAGTCCGCCGTCACCTCGGTCGCCCGCGGCATCAGCTGGCTGCGCGAGCAGGAGTCCTCGCGATGGTCGGAACGGATGTATCAGCGGCTCGTCGGGGGGATTGCGACGCACGTACCGGAGAAGCTGCGGCGTAGCTGGCGCTTTTACAGCGCGCTGCCCAATCTCGGCATCGACGTCTACCCGGAACAGATGGATTTCTTCCAGGTTCTCCCGATGAGTCCGGGCAAATGCGTGATTCGCGCCGGGCTGTTCGGTCTCCCGGACGCCCGCCCCGAGATGCGAGCCTTGCGGTACCTCGGCAACCGGATCAACAACCAGGTCAACGACGAAGACCGTTGGCTATGCCAGCGTGTGCAGCGGGGCCTTGGTTCCAGCAGCTACGAACCGGGTCCGTTGTCGCGGGTCGAGCGCTGGATGCTGGAATTTCATCATCTCCTGCGTAGTCGCATCCCCGAGATCCGCCTGCCCAAGGCGCCGACGCACTTCGCCTAGTATTTCACGGTCAGCGCGAGGTTGACGCGCCAGCGATTGGGCAATCGGTCCGAATCGGGATTCAGCTGGCGCGCCATCTCCGCACTGAGCTCGACGGGGCCGATACCGAGGCTGCCGCGATCCAGCGACCCGCGAATGCCGAGACCCGCCGAGTTGCCGATTTCCGTCGGATGTACGAGGCCCAGCGGCAGTAGATTCACGACCTCGCCCCGCGCGGCGAACCCATAAGGCTGCAAGGCGCTGACCTCCTCGTCGTGCCGCCAGGTGTACAGGCGCTGCAGCTCGGCGCGCGCCATCCAGCCCCGATCGCCGCTGAAGTCGGCAAAATCGTAACCCGACAGATCGTTGGGACCGCCGAGCACGAACTTTTCGGCGAGCAGCAACGGGCGCCCGGCGACGGTCTGCCCGCGGGTGCTGAGGGCGAGGGCGAAATCTCGCGGCAGGTCCCGACGCAAAGAACCATGCCACTCCCACTTCGTAAAGACATCCGACGCGCCCGGCTGCGACAGCGGCACCGTCGTGGTCGCCTGCGAGGGGCCCCGGCTGCCGAACGCATCGATGCCCTGCGACAGATCGACGCCGAATTCGAGCTCGGTCGATGCAGCGAAGCGATGCCGGGCGCCGAATCCGAGGCGCAGCACCCGCAGATGATCGGCGTAGAGCGTGTTGGCGAAGGGGTTGGTGAGCTGAAATTCGGCGGTTGCGTCGAAGCCGGCATCGACGGTCAGCGTGGTGGCGGACGTCTTCACCAAGGGATATGCGATCTGAATAGCGACCCGCCGGAAAGCGCCGGCCGTATCCAGGAACGCATTGCCGAAATCGCTCCCGCCCACGGTCAGCGGCGGATTGCTCATCGCCCAGAGGTAATGAAAGTCGACCTCCGCTCCCGAGGTGCCCAGTCCACCCCGAATCCCGGTCTCGAAGTAACGTCGCGGAGACGTGGACAGGAAGGGGTCGACATCGACGGCGGCGCTCGCGGTGGCATAGATCTGATCCACGTAACGTGTCGGGTTGTAGGCAGCCGACGCCGTCGCCGAAGTCCGGCCGAGAAACGACGGCATGTAGTCGTCGACCGAGAAGTATCCCGAAGTCGCACGATAATGGCCTTTGACCACGAGAATGACGCCGCCGGCCACCGTGCCGGGCCGCAGCGTCACCCGCAGGTCGGCGGTGGGCAGGTCGTTCGCGAGCAATACGGCCCGCTCGTAGCGGGCGGTCGTGATCGAACGCTGCCCGACGACCGGCAGGAGAAAAGTGAGCACCCGCCCACGCAGAGGCCGTGGTACCGCGTCCGCATCGATGCGCTCGATGAAACCGTGGACGATCCGGATCGGAAACTCACCGCCCTCCGAGGCTTCCTGCGCCGGCAGCTCGACGTGCGTGAGAAATCGACCATGATCGACGTAAAACTTTTCCAGGCGCTGCGCGGCCGCGCGCAGGTCGCCCAGACTCACCGGATGATCGCGCAGCGGAGCCAGGAGCCGCTCCGTCTGGTGGGCAAGCGCGGGCTCAGCGCCCTCGATCGAGAATCGCCGGATCGTGAGCATGGCCTGCTCGCCCGCCATCGACGACGGCGCGGGCGCCTCCGCTGCCGGCTCTGCGGCGGTCTGCGCCGAGCTCGCTGCGCAGAGGGCCGCCGACACCAGCAGTGCGAGCGCGGTCGCTCGCACCGCGTGGCACGCCATCCTCGGGAGAGCTCGGGGGTTCAACGGAAAATCGGCGCAGGTTCACGGCCGCGCTCGTGCCGCAGGGCAGGGATCCGGCGGCGCAGCCATTCACGGAAGGCGGGTTCGGCGCCGCTCACGCTCGTTCGATAAGTCGGCGCGTAGCCGAAAGCGGCGACGTTCAGCTGGATGGATTCGGCCTGCGCCAGGACCTCGGGCCCCAGCCACGGCCCCAGACGCCCCGCGAGATATCGCAGAGCGCGAGCCGCATCCGGATCGGCGCAAAAGCTCAGCTCGTGGCCGCGCACCCTGCTGCGGCCGGGAGCGCAGGGCAAGACCTGCCGCAAGGACAGCCCATCGGGTCGCAATTCGAAGAATTGATTGGGCGGCAGGAAAGTCCGCCGCCAGGCGTATTCGCCGGCGCGCCTCGCGGCGCACGCCGCATACCTCGCGGCCGTCCAGCCGGCATCGTCGCGCAAGTGCGCACGCCAGACGTAGGGCTGGGAGGAATCGGCATCCGGCACCGACAGCTCCGTGTCCGTCCAGCTTCCCGTCGCACCACCCGGGGTCGGTTGAGCCCACCCGAGCGAGAGCCATTGAGCGGCGAGGATTTTCCAGTCCGCCAGCACCTCCCTCTCGAACGGGCTCGCGAGCAGGCGGCCGACACCGACGTCGGGCTCGCCTAACCAGCCTTCGCGCAAGGCGATCGGGGGGACGCTCCCACTCGCGCGAACGAACAACCAGTCCCGAAGAATCTGCAGGTCCATTCCCACCAGGCTCATGCCGAGGGCGGCGGGCTGCGCGGATCCATTCCATGCGAATCGCAGGCGGTGGATCCGGCACTCGATGCCGTCGACGAAGCGCCCCGCGCGGGCGGGCGAGAGGCGATGCGGAGCGAGCGGGCACGCATCCCGGAAGGCCCGTACCAGTCCTTCGCGATCGCGCACGACCAGCACCCGTTCCGTGCCGATGTCGGCGCTGAGAAAGCCACCGGCTTCGGTAATTTGGGCGCGGTGGCCGGCGAGCTGCCAGGTTTCGTCGAACAATTCGTTCTTTTCCAACGAGAGGAGTCCGGCATCGTCGCAGCTCCAGCGCGGCAGCGGCCGGCCCGCGTCGGCTGGCGTATCCGCAGGTTCGGTCAGGGAGCGACCCGGTGCGAACTCGCCCGGGAAGATCGACCGCAAATAGGCCATGCAACGGTGCTTGGCCGCCGCGCGATCGATCGTCACCTCGCTCTGAAACGCGAAGCCCTGCCAGAGGATTTCCAGGACGCCGATGAGGCCGAGCGCGATGCCGTCGGGGTCGAGTTGCACCTGACGGGTGTCGGCGATCAGGCGCTCGATCAAGACGCGCACGAGAGCGGCAAACCGCTCGTCCTTCTGGCCGCAAATGTCGTAGTATTCCTGGCGGGAGGACGCTTCGCCCCAGAACGCGTACCAGACGGAAACCTTGCGCGGACTGGCGATGTCGGGGTCCAGATACAGGTCGATCAGCAGCTCGAGTGCGGCGACGGGTCGGCTCTGCAGTCGCGCGACCGGGACCAAGACCCGCTCCTCGAATTCGGCGGACAGGAAACCGAGCGAGGCGACCAGCATGGCCGCCTTCGAATCGAAGTAGAAGCGCACGATGCCCGGGGACATCTTGGCGATCGCCACGACTTTCTCGACGGTGGTCCGGGACGGACCGTAGAGGTGCAGGGCCGAAATGCAGGCCTCTATCAGCCGCTGGCGCTGGCGGCTGTTCGTCGAGCGTGCGCGGGGCGCCGGGGACGCCGCGGTTTTTTTCTTAACTTTGGTCACTTGCCACGATGGATCCTTGGATGAGCGGAAGCGGCGATTGGTTCAAACGGCATGGGAAATGGTTCATCATCCTTCCGCCGTTGCTGTTCCTCTTCGTCTTCTTCCTCATTCCATTTGCCTACGCGTTCCGGATCAGCCTCGCCGACATGGCGCTCGCCGTGCCGCCGTACAGCGATATTCTAGCGGTCAGCCGTGATGGGCACATCAATCTGAGCTTGAACCTAGGCAACTTCAAGTACCTTTTCACCGACGAAGTCTATGGCCTCTCCTATCTTTATTCGCTGAAAACGGCGCTGTTCTCGACGCTGATTTGCCTCGCTCTCGGCTACCCGATGGCCTACGCCATCGCACGCACCTCGAAGAGCACGCAAAGCATCCTGCTGCTGATCATCATTCTACCGTTCTGGACCTCCTTTTTATTGCGTGTCTACGCACTCGAGGGCGTGATCCGCGAGAACGGATTGCTCAACACGGCGCTGCTGTGGCTGGGGTTGATCCATGCGCCTCTGCAGATCATGCACACGACGGTCGCGGTGTACCTCGGCATCATTTATTCCTACCTGCCGTTCATGGTGCTGCCGCTGTTCGCGACGCTCGAAAAGCTCGATCGCTCACTGCTCGAGGCGTCCGCGGATCTGGGCAGCCCCCCCTGGCGGTCGTTCCTCGACGTCACCCTGCCCCTCTCGATGCCCGGCGTGATTGCCGGCTCCATGCTGGTGTTCATCCCTGCGATCGGCGAATTCGTGATCCCCACCCTGCTCGGCGGGCCTGACAATCTGATGATAGGCCGGGTGCTCTGGGACGAGTTCTTCGGCAACCGTGACTGGCCGGTCGCCTCCGCGGTGGCGATCGTCTTCCTCGTGCTGCTCGTCGGCCCGATCGCGGTTTACCAGCACTACAGCACTCGGGAGGCCGAGGCCTGACATGCAGGACCGCCCTTCCCTCCCGCTCCTGACGATCCTGGCCGTGGGGATCGCGATCATCTACGTCCCGATCCTCGTGCTGATCGTGTACTCCTTCAATGCCTCCTCGCTCGTGAGCGTCTGGGGCGGATTCTCGACGATCTGGTACACGCAGCTCGCGCACAACGATCAAATCCTCGATGCCGCGTGGCTTTCTCTGAAGATCGGTGTGGTCGTCTCCACGGGAGCCGTGTTGCTCGGCACGCTCGCGGCGATCGCGCTCGTGCGCTTCCGCCGCTTCCCCGGGCGCCTGCTGTTCACCGGCATGATCAATGCACCGCTGGTCATGCCCGAGATCATCACCGGGATCACGCAGCTGCTCCTGTTCGTCTCGATGGTGCACTGGCTCGGCTGGCCGCACCGCGGATTCACGACGATCGTGATCGCACACATCGTGTTCTGCACCGCCTACGTCACGGTGACGGTCCGTTCGCGCCTGATCACGGCCGACCGCTCGCTCGAGGAGGCTGCGATGGATCTCGGCGCGGGACCGGTCCGCGCCTTCCTCGACACCACCCTGCCCGGGATCGCGCCCGCGCTGGTCTCGAGTTGGCTGCTCAGTTTCACGCTGTCGCTCGATGATCTCGTGATCTCGAGCTTCGTCTCGGGCCCTGGCGCGAGCACGCTGCCGATGGTGATCTTCTCGAAGGTGAAGCTGGGGGTCACGCCCGACGTCAACGCGCTCGCGAGCCTGATCATCGGCACGGTCGGCGTCTGCGTGATCGCCGCGGGCGTCCTGATGCGCGGCAAGGAACGGCGCCTCGCCGAGGAGATGCGCGCGGCCGGCTCCTAGCCCCGTCTCCTAGGAACTATAGCGCGGATCGTGCGCGGGCCTCGTGAACACGCGGCGCACGAGCGGCTCGAAAGTCACCAAGGGCTCGGTCGGATAATCCGGATCGAAGGAGCATTGATCCCAGTTCGCGCAGAAATCCTTGCAGGCCTGATACCAGGGATGATCGATGAGTTTGTCGCGGGCGTTGCGATCACCGCCCTTGTGATGGACGTAATAGTAATTCTGAAACAGCGCGTGGTGCTCGACGATCCAGGTCACCTCCGGTCGCACGTAGGGCCGCAGCATCGCGGCGGCGATCTCCTGGTGATTATAGGGCGCCAGTTCGTCGCCGACGTCGTGTACGAGGGCGGCTATGACCAGGTCGTCGTCGGCGCCGTCACGCATCGCGCGCGTGGCCGCCTGCAAGGAATGTACGAGACGACTGACCGGGTAGCCGGGCAGCGTGTGGTCCAACTTTTCCAACGCGGCGAGCACATGATCGGGCAACTGCAGCGCGTATTCGCGCTCGATGGCATCGAGAAGTTCATAGTCCTCGCGGGTGCCATCCTCCATGCGCCGGAAACTGACGATCTTGTTCATTTAAATGCCGCCTCCGATTCGATCCGCCGCCTCAGGACCCGGTATAGGCTGCGCGGACCGTCGATGTCGATATAGCAGCCCTGCAAATGCCGAAGGCCCTCGCGCGGGTCGAAGCCCGTCCTGCCGTGCAGCAGCCGGCAGTTGTCGAACATCACGAGGTCTCCGGCATCGAGGAGAAATCGAATCTCGAATTCCGGCGCCCGCAGCATGTGATCGAACACGCGACGCGCACGATAATAAGGGCCCAATACCTCCGGCGGCGCCAGGGGCACGAAATCCAGCCTCGGACTGAAATGGATGCTGCGGACCCGACCGACCGCATCGACCTCGATCGGGGCGGCGCTCGCGACGAGCTCCGTGCGCGGGTCGCGATAGCGGAATCTCACCGGGGTGCGGGAGAGAATGTCGAAGGCCTCCGGGTCGCGTGCCCGCAGCGCCTCGGCGACCGCGAACCCGTCGACGAGCGTCGACAGGCCCCCGCTCGTCTCGTTCGCGAGACAGTGCAACAGCTGCACGCCGGGCACCGGGGAGCGATAGGGATTGTCGGTATGCGCGTCGAGGTGCACCGAGGTGTAGGCGAGATCGCTGGCGTTGGGCGTCGAACGCACGTCGAACAGTTCGCCGAAATTCGTCACCCGCGTGAATCCGAACGTATTGGCAACCGTGAGCACCTGCCGGGGTTCGCTCGGCACGCCGCTGAAAATGATGAACCCGTATTGCAGGAACCATTCCGTCCACTCCGCCAGCTCCTTCGGTGACGGCGCGGACTGCCAGTCGGCGCGCGGCAGACGCTCGAGTGTCCCGGTCCAGAGGATCGCATCGGGACAGTCGTGCTGGCCGGGCGGCAGCGCGGCCTCGGAGAGGATCTCGGAGGCGTCGAATTCAGCCTCGTGACCATCGCTGAAGCGCACGTGCAGGCGTCCCGGCCGGGGCTCCGTCAGCGCCGTCATATGCAGGTCCGGATCGAGGTCCGACGGGTCCTGCAGCCGCTGCTCGGTGATCAAGTCCATGCTCGCCGCGTCCCGGCACCGCTCCCGCAGCCAGATCGGGTGCACGGCGAAGCTCGGACCGTCCGCGCTTTCCACGACCAGCTGGGTCGGCGACTCGATCCTCAGTTTCAAGGAACTCGGCTGGCTGCTCACGATGACCCCTCGTCTCGCTCGTCTCGCTCGTCTAGGTGCCCGTCTTCACCCGCGTCCAGGTGCGAGTCAGGATCCGCTCCTTGGCGGGCGAAATTTCGTCCTCGCGGTAGAGCCGTGCCTCGATATCCGGAGTCGGATACAAGGTCGGATCGGAAAGGATCCGGGGATCCACGTAAGGCCGTGAGGCGATATTATCATTTCCGTAATAAATCTCATTGGTGATCGCCGCGATCACCCGTGGTTGCAGCAGAAAATCGATGAATCGGTAGGCCGCCTCCCGGTGCGGTGCCCCGGCGGGAATCAGCAGGGCGGAAAACGACTGCATCGCGCCCTCACGGGGCACGGTGAAGGCAAGGTTCACGGTGAGGCCGACCGCCCGCGCCCGCGCCCGGGCATTGGCGTAATCGCTCGACCAGGACATGGCGATGCAGGTCTCGCGGTTGGCGAGCCCGTTCATGAACTCGCTCGAATCGAACGAGCGCACGTAAGGACGCACCTTCAGCAGCAGCTGTTCCGCGGCCTTGTAATCGGCCGGCCCCGCATGGTTCGGATCGATCTTGAGGTAGCGCATCGCAAGGCCAATGGTGTCCTCGGGGGAATCGAGGAAGGTCACGCCACAGTCGGCGAATTTCGCGATGATCTCGGGCTTGAAGATCATGTCGAGACTGTCGACGGGCGCGTTCGGCATCCGCGCCTTGATCATGTCGACGTTATAGGCGAAGCCGTTCATCGCGTGCAGGTAAGGCACCGCGTGCGCGTTTCCCGGGTCGTACGCGGCCTCGATCGCGAGCACGTGGGGATCGAGGTTATGCCAGAGTTGGAGTTTCGACTTGTCCAGAGTCTCGTAGACGCCGGCCTTGATCTCGCGACCGAAAAAGTTCTGTGACGCGCTGACCAGATCGTAGCCTGAATCGCCGGCGAGGAGCCGCGCCTCCATGGTCTCCTCCGCATCGTAAGTGTCGTAGACCACCTTGATTCCGGTGAGGTGCTCGAATTCCTGGATCGTGTCGCGACCGATGTAATCGGCCCAGTTGTAGATGTAGAGCTTTTTTTCTTCGGCGGCGCGGGCGCTCGACAGCCCGGCCGTCAGGAGCGCGCCGAGGAGTATTGCGATCGTCGACCTGCGAAGGCGGCCGCCGCGGCTTGCCGCGCGAAATGCCGGGTTCATGGCTCCTGCGCCGGCGTGAGTCCGAGCGCCTCGATCAAGCTGCGCTCGACCAGTCCGACCGCCTCATCGACCTCGGTCCGCGAAATAAGCAATGGCGGCATGAAGCGCACCGTGCTGGCGCCGCAGGAGAGCAGCAGCAGGCCGTTTTGATAGGCGCGCGTGATCAAAGAGTCGCAAAGAGCCCGGGCCGGCGCGCGGCTCGTCCGATCGGTGACGAGTTCCATGCCGATCATGAGGCCCTTGCCGCGGACCTCGCCGATCTGTTCGAAACGTTCCGCGAGTGTCCCCAATTGCCGCAGGAAATACTCGCCGACGCGCGCCGCATTGTCGCAATATCCGCCGGCCACCAGGTCCAAGGTCGCAAGCGCCGCCGCGCAACAGAGCGGATTGCCGCCGTAGGTATTGCCGTGCGCCCCGCGCGTCCAGCGCTCCATGATGCGGCGCTTGGCCACGACCGTGCCGATCGGCAGGCCCGAACCCAGTCCCTTCGCGAGCGTCATGATGTCCGGCGCGACGTCCCAATGCTCGCAGGCGAACATCCTGCCGGTACGCCCGATACCCGACTGCACTTCGTCGAAGATCAAAAGAATCCCGTGGCGATCGCACAGCGCGCGCAGGCCCGCGAGAAACCCGTCCGGCGGCACGACGTACCCCCCTTCCCCGAGGATCGGTTCGACCAGGATACCGGCCACTTCGACCGCCGGCACGTTGCTCGCAAACAGTACATCCTCCAGATAAGACAAGACCGCCCGTCCTTGATCCGCGCCCGCCAACAACGGGCGATAGGCGTTCGGATAAGGAACGTGGGTGACCCCGGCCATGGTCGGAAAAAAGCCCTTCTGTTGCGTGTACTTGCTCGAGGTGAAAGCGAGCGAGCCCATCGTTCGGCCGTGGAAACCGCCGAGGAAGCCGATGAAGCGCTGTCGCCCCGTCACGAAGCGGGCGAGCTTGAGCGCACCTTCGACGCTCTCGGTGCCGGACTGCGTGAAAAAACTCATCACCGGCTCCCGCATCGGTGCGAGCGCATCGATCCGCTCGCCCAGCAGGATCTGGCCCTCGTGCCAATAATCGGACGAGATGTGCAGGAACCGATCGGCCGCCGCCTTGACCGCCGCGACGACCTGCGGGTGCGAATGTCCGGTGCTGCAGACGGCGATTCCGGCGGCGAAATCCAAGAACCGATTGCCATCGACGTCCCAGACTTCGGCGCCGCGACCATGAGACATGACGAACGGGTAGTCGCGTGGGTAGGACGGGGAGACGACGAGCGCGTCGCGTGCGATGAACGCGCGCCCCTTGGGTCCGGGCAATTCCGTTCTGATGTGTGGGTTCTGCATACTTTGATAAGCCGTCGCAACTCAATTAGGATCTCGGCGATGTCATCTGTCAACGCTCGCCCGCCGCACCGCTGACCATGTGGCGCGCCTTTCTTGCCGTCTCGATCGGTGGCGTTCTCGGTTGCCTTTTGCGCTGGGTCCTCGCGATCGCCTTGAACCGGTATTTCCCGACCGTGCCGCCCGGCACGCTCGCGGCTAATCTGATCGGCTGTTACATCATCGGCGTTGCCGTTGCGTTCTTCGCGACGTATCCGGGCTTGCCGCCCGAGTGGAGACTGTTCTTCACGACCGGATTTTGCGGCGGCTTGACGACGTTCTCGACCTTCTCCCTCGAGATGGTGGCGCTGCTGCAAAGCGGGCGCCTCGTGTGGGCGTTTTCCGGGATCGCCATGCACCTCGTCGGGTCCTTGCTGATGACGATCCTCGGCATGGCGACCGTGGTCTGGCTCAAGAGCTGACCCGGCGATTTTAACTCTCGGCAACTTGTGGTATCTTTTTAGTTAGTTATCTAATTATTAGCTAGCTGAATAGTTCTGCCCGAGGCACCATGTCCGACCTCCAGGAGCGGTTCACGACCGCACTTCACAATTCGGCGCGCTCCTGGCGCCTCGCGCTCGACCGACGGCTCAAACACCTGGGCGTGAGCCAAGCGAGCTGGCTGACGATCGCCGTGGTCGCGCGTGCCAGTTCCCCGTTGTCGCAATCCGAGCTCGCCGACCGCCTGGGCGTCGAAGGCGCCACGATGGTGGCGATGATCGATCGACTCGTGCGGGCGGGATTCGTTTTGCGCGTCCCCTCGAGCACCGATCGGCGCGTGAAGAAGGTCGCTCTCACCGAGAACGGCACCCGCTTGTACGGGAATCTCAAATCCGAAGCCGATACGTTCCGACGCGAATTGCTCGCGGCCGTCGATGCGCAGAGGCTGCGGATCGCGACCGAACTCCTCGAACAGCTGCAGGCGATCCTCGACCGACCGCCATGAGCGGCGTCCTCAACCGGCCGATGATCACGGTTTCCATCATGCTGGCGACCGTGATGCAGACGCTCGACAGCACGATCGCCAACGTGGCTCTGCCGCACATGCAGGGCAGCATGTCCGCCTCCCAGGATCAGATTGCCTGGGTCCTCACGGCCTACATCGTGGCGGCGGCGATTGCGACGCCGCTGACCGGTTGGCTCTGCGATCGCTTCGGCCAAAAGAACGTGTTCCTGGCCTCGGTCGCGGGCTTCACCCTCGCCTCCATGCTCTGCGGCATCTCCAACTCGCTCGCCGAGATCGTCGCGGCCCGGTTGTTTCAGGGGGTTTGCGGCGCGGCTCTGGTGCCGCTCTCCCAAGTCGTGCTCATGGAAATCAACCCGCGCGAGAAACAAGGCTCGGCGATGGCGATCTGGGGCGTCGGCGTCATGGTGGGTCCCATCCTCGGCCCCACGCTCGGCGGCTGGCTCACCGACAGCTACAACTGGCGCTGGGTTTTCTTCATCAACATCCCGGTCGGCGTGATCGCACTCTACGGTATCGGCCGATATATCCCCTCCGTCGCCGGTCTGCGGCGCATGCAATTCGACCTGTTCGGATTCACCACCTTGAGTATCACCATTGGCGCGCTCCAGATGCTGCTCGATCGGGGCCAGCAGAACGATTGGTTTTCCTCGACCGAGACCTGGGTCGAAGCCCTGGTCTGTGGAGCGGCATTCATTTATTTTCTCGCGCACACCGCAACGACGCCGGCGGAGAAGTCCTTTTTCGATTATCGCCTGCTCGCCAACGGCAATTATGCAACCGGGCTGCTGTTCATCTTCATCGTCGGCATGGTGCTCTACGCCACGCGGGCGCTGACGCCGACGCTGCTCGAGGATCTGCTCGGTTATCCGGTGGCGACGACCGGCCTCGTCACCGCGCCGACCGGCATCGGGACCATGCTCGCGATGCTGATCGTGGGCCGTGTCATGGGAAAATTCGATCTGCGCCTCATCCTGTTCGTCGGCTTCGGGGCCACCGCGGTCGCCCTCTGGCAGATGTGCGGCTATTCGCTGCAATTGTCGGAAGGCGACATCGTCTGGCCCGGACTGCTGCAGGGCATCGGCGTCGGCCTCGTGTTCGTACCACTGAGCACCGCGACCTTTGCCACCTTGTCGCCGTCGATGCGCGCCCCGGGTACCGCCATCTACAGTTTGATCCGCAACATCGGCAGCAGCATGGGCATCTCGCTCGTGCAAACCATGCTCGTACGCAGCACCGTCGCGGCGCATGCCTCCCTCGTCGAGCGCGTGACGATCGCGAACCCCGCCTGGGCCAACCCGAGCGTCGCGCAGGCTTATGACATCACCCGGCCGATGGGAGCGGCCGCGCTCGATGCCGCCGTGACGCTGCAGGCGACGATGATCGGCTACCTCGACGACTTCACGTTGATGCTGATTCTGACGCTCGCGGTCATGCCCTTGATCTTTTTGATCAAGCCGCCGGTGGCGAGCACGGCGGCGGATCCGCAAGCGGTGATCGACTGAACGCGACTTAGGATATGATTGCGGCGGTGCGAGCCGTGTCGGTTCCGCGCCGCCCATCGAGGTCGTGGATGCATCTGCAGGGATGTGGGAAGCTTGGTCTGTTCGTCCTGGTCGCTACCTTCACGCCGCTGACGGCGTGCTGGGGGGCCTGCCTGGCGCTGCCGGATGTCGCCCTGCGACCCCTCGACGACTCGATCGCTCGGGCTCCCAAGGATGCGTTGCGCGAGGCGCACGCGCGGCTGGATACGCTCAGGACGGCCGACGACGGCCCCGCTCGCCGGCTGCAAGAGACGCAACTCTTCGCCATCATCGCCGAGGCGAGCATGCTACTGAGCCGGCCACAGGACGTCAGGGCCGCGGTGGATTCCGGCAACGCCTTGCTCGCCACGATGCCGCGGTCGCCGGATTCACAGACTCTCGCCGTTCGCCTGCGCATCTCGGCGAGCGATGCCGCCGAGGAGAGCTCGGACAGCGCCGCCGCGGTGACGATGATGGACGAAGTCCTCGCGGGCTTGAGCGGCGACACGCTCGAGCGGGCCTGCGCCCTGATTTCCCGCGCCGAAGGGGAGGCGGAACTCAATGCACCCGACCGGGCGGCCACCGACGCGCTGGAGGCTTATCGCATCGCCGCCGCGGCCGGCTGGTCGAACGCCCGTGTAGGCGCTGCGTACGCGCTGACGACGGTTTACCGCCGTGCAGGGCTGCTCCAGAATGCCGCTGCGATGAACGACGAGGTGCTTGCCTATGCGACCCGGCGCAAGGACACCCAACAGCTCTCGGATGCCGAGTACACGCGAGGCCGCATTCTCACCGAGATGCATCGGTATGACGAGGCCGTCCTGAGCCTCGCGGCCGCACGCAAACTCAGTGTCCAACTCGGGGACGGCGTCGGTATCGCGGCGAGCGACGCGGGCATCTGCGTTGCCGAAATCGCGCGCGACCGGATCGACGCCGCGGCTCGGGCCTGTGCTTCGGGCGACCAAGTGTTTGCGGCCGCGCAGCGACGCGACATGCTCGTATTGCTCGCGGGCCTGCGCGGTCGCATCGCATTGGCCCGCGGTGACTTGGGCAGCGCCCTCGCCGATCTCGACCGCGCGCTGACCCCGGCCTCGCGCGACCTCCTGCCGTACCTGTTGCCGCAGTTCATGCGCGACCGTGCGCGCGTCCACGAGAAATTGCGCGACTATTCGGCGGCGTATGCCGACATGAAGCAGGCGTTCGACATGGAGCAGGCCGCCGATACGGAACAGCGGGCACGCGCGGTGGCCGTCCTGAGCGCCGCCGCGGCCGCCGACCGTCTGAGTGCGAGCAATCGCGCACTCGAGCAGCGGCTGGCCACCGAACGCAACAATCTCCTGCTGAGCGAGCGAACCCATCGTGACTGGGTCGAAACGGCGGTGCTCGCGCTCGCGCTTTGCGGGCTGTTGCTGTATTTGCTGCTCCTGACACGACGCCAGAGCCGCTCCCTGCGCCGGCAACAGACGATCGCACGCACGATCGCGAGCCACGCGCCGGACGCGTTGTTGCTGCTGGACGAACGCCGCATGGTGAGCTACGCGAACCGCCATCTGTTCGGCTTCGCGGCGGCGCACGAGGTCGGCCGTCCCTTGGGCGAAGAAATCCCCCCGGACGTCCGCGCCCAGCTCGATACCGCGCTCGATCAACTCGTCTCGGATTCGAAACCCTGTTCCTTTCCCGTCGTTCTCAGCGACGAGGAAGGGGCAACGCGGCACTTCGACCTGTCGGCAGCGCCCGTATTCGTCGATGGGAAACTGGTCGGCATGACGCTGCGGGCCTTGGACGTCACGGGTGTGCGTCGCCTCGAGCGTGAGGTTCTCGAAGTCGCTTCGCGGGAACGCCAAAAATTGAGCAGCGAGTTGCACGAGGGCTTGGGTCAGGAGCTGACCGGAGTGCTGCTGCTGCTGCGCAGCGCCGCCACCGCCATCGAACGCGGCCTCCCGACCGCCCCGCAACTCGTCGAACAGGTCAGCGGCTACGTCGCGCAATGCGTCAGCCGGACGCGCGAACTGGCGCGCGGGCTGTCGCCGGTGCAGATCGAACGCGGCTCCTTGAGCGTCGCCCTCGAACGGCTCGCCGGCGACGTGCACGCACGCTTTCCAATCCAGGTCTCGACACGTTCGCAGCCCAGTGAGATTCGTCTGAGCGAGGCGGCCGCCGATCATCTCTATCGAATCGCGAGCGAGGCCGTGACGAACGCCGCGCAGCACAGCCGCTGCACCAGCGTCGACGTGAGTTTGTCGGCGAACGATTCGACACTCGAGTTGACCGTGCTCGACGACGGCGTCGAACCGCCGCTCGACGGCGCCAACCCCGACGGTTTCGGCGTGAAGATGATGGCCTATCGTGCCCGCCTGTTGGGCGGCTCGCTGCGTTTCAGCGCGCGGGCCTCCGGCGGCACCTGCCTCACGGTTTCAGTGCCGCTGTCCCAGGTCAGTGCCTAGTCCGCAAGCGGCATCGTGTTCCCCGTGCATGGGCCCCGCTTCGCCGTGACCTCGGAATGCGCCCGACCGGCTGCGTCTGGCTAGACGGCGATTCGCTCCGAATTCGCCGCCGCGGGCCGACGCAGCTTGGAGGAGAGATGAACGGCGAGTCGCTCGATCGTCGGATGCTCGAAGATCTCGGTCAAATCGATTGCGCCTGGGAAGTCGTGATCGATGCTCTCGTGAATCTCGATCAACTTGAGGGAACTCGCGCCGATCTCGAACAGGTTGTCGGCGGCATCGACCGCCCTGCCGGGCAGCGCGCGCTCGCAGAGCGCGAGCAATCGGGCCTGAAGATCGAGCGGGGAGTCGATACGCTCTCTCTCCGCGCCGCTCCCGCGCCGTGCCTCGAGATCCGCGATCATGGAGTCGAACTCACCGTCCTCGAAGGATTTCGTGAGCTGGTGCCGCTGAACCTTGCCGCTGGTCGTTTTCGGGATCCGCGCGACCGGCACGACGGCCGCCACCTCGAGTCCGGTCTGCTCCTGCAGCAGACGACTGACCGACGAGGCCGTCGGCAGAAAATCCGCGGCGGAACCTCGATGCAGCACGAAAACGACGAGGTCCTCGCTGGCCTGGCCCGGGCGACGCAGGCCGGCGACGACGACCTTGCCGAGTTCGAGTCCCGGCGCGCGGACAGCGATGTTCTCGAGATCGTAAGGGTAATAGTTCTGTCCATTGACGAGTAGGATCTCCTTGCTCCGTCCGGTGATGTACAGCTCTCCCTCACGCAACACACCGAGATCGCCGGTATCGAGCCAGCCGTCGGCGTCGATCGCGTTGCGCGTCGTGTCGGGATCGCCGACATAACCGCGCGTGACGCTCTCGCCGCGGATGAGGATGTGGCCCACGAGTCCCTCGGCGAGAGGGCGGCGGCGATCGTCCGTGATGCACAATTCGATGCGCGGCACAGGCTTGCCGACGCTCATCAGCTCCAGGCCGTCGCGCGGATCGTGACTCTCCCCACTCACGGGCGAGCCGACCGACAGGCTGTGGCGATTCGCGCGCATCGATCGGAAGGGAGTCCCGATCTGCGGCAGGGAGACGGCCAGCGTCGCTTCCGCGAGCCCGTACACCGGGTACATCGCCTCGCGGCGCAAGCCCGTGTGCCGGAGCCGATGGAGGAATTCGTTGCATAGCTCGACGGAGATCGGCTCGGCGCCGTTGTAAATCAGGCGTAGCGCCGAGAGATCCACCTCCTCGAGAGGTCGGTCCCCGAGGACCTTGAGGAAATGGCGGAAGCCGAAATTCGGCGAGCACGTGATCGAAACCCTTTTCCGGGCCGCGGTCTCGAGCCAGAGCACGGGTCGGCGCACGAACAGTTCCGTCGGCATGAGATTGATGCTGATACGGGCCGCGAACTGCATGATGAAAAAGCCGATCAATCCCATGTCGTGCGTCAGCGGCATCCAGCTCAGGCTCACGTCGCGATCGGTGAACTTCCCGACCTCGAGGACGGAGCGCGTATTCGCGACCAGATTGCGATGGCTCAACATCACGCCTTTGGGTTCCATGGTCGAGCCGGAAGAGAACTGAATCAGGCCGAGGTCATCCGGTTTGGGCGCATGGATCTTTCCGGGCCGGGAGATGTCGGTGAGGGATTCGACCAGAAAGCTGCGCGAGGCGAGCGCGGCGTAGAAATCCGTGTCGCTGACGCGCTGGGCGAGGGTTTCGAGACGCGTGAGATTCCGGGCCGTGGTGTACAGCCAGGGACGCCCCAGCTTGCGGGCGACGCGCAGCAGCTTCAATCGATGCTCTTCGTGGGTGCCGACGCTCAAGGGGACGGGCACGATACCGCCGGCGGTAGCCGCCCAAAAGGCGTCGAGAAACTGCTCGTTGTCTTCGAGGAACAGGATCATGCGATCGCCCGGACGGACACCCAAAGCCTGCAGGTGATACAGGATCCCTAGCGAACGCTCGTGCAGACCCGAGTACGGCAGCGCGCGTTCGGCTCCGCCGGCACCCAGATAGCAGATGCTCCGATCGACGTCGCGATTGCGCTCGAGGACGTCGAGCAGTGTTTCGTAGCTCATCTTTCCGACTGTCTACTGCCGCTTCGCTGCGTTCCGTGCGGCAGCGAACAGACCGGCCGGTCGGGGGCTCTCGGGCCGTGCGCCCCCGCGTGCGCAAGCTCAAGGCGCGAGCGCGGCCTCGAGGTCTTCGGCCGCCTTGTCGATGTTCGCGGCCGCGTTCGTCACGGCCTTTGCCACCTGCGGCACCTGGCCCTCTGCCTTGGTCCATTGGCGCTGATCCATGTACTCGCGCACGGCGGCGATCGGCTTCGCCCCGTAACCCGTGTAAGCACCGGGCGCGTAGATCTGGTTCTTGAACCACGGCCGTTCGGGCAGGCCGTTGGCATTCAAAAACCCGCGTGAAACCGCCAGCAGATCCGCATTGAGCTTCTTCAGGGCCGGCGCGCCCAGCGTCGGCGAACCCTGGGCCCGGTAGGTGGCCAGGGCCCTGGAATAGCGCGCGGCGCTCCTTTGCAGGCCGCCGATGGCATTCTTGAGCGGCGCGAAGTCGATGAACGGCGGCACGGGCTCGGCCGGCGGGGGCAACGAGGGCTTGCGCGGATCGACCGTCGCGGCGAAGACGCCTTCCTGGATCTCCAGATCCCGCTCGGCGAACTCATCCTGGCTCTGCTTCAACGAGGTCTCCAATTCGGCCTCGTATTTGCCGATGGCCTCTGCCTGCGGCGCGTAGTCGACCGGAATGAAGGGCGCATCCGCAAGCCGCAACATCACGGTTCCAGCGCTCTGCGCAAGGGCCCGCCCATAGACGAAATTCGTATCGGAAAAGTGGGTGTACCAGTAGAAGGAATCGTAGATGGAGTGATATTGGGTGCCCGCTTCCTCGCCGCCGAACTCCAGGTCGAGGGTCGAAATCCCGGCGAAGTCCTGAAACGCCGTGAAGTCCGAGCCGTCCCCGAGCGCTTCGATGGGCAGATCCGCCCGCTTGCGCAAATCGCTGCGCTCTTGCGGGGTCTTGGCCTCGGCGATGCCTGAGAGGCGCGCCCGCTCGTAGACGCTGAGCCGGGTCTCGGGATCCCGGATGTCGCGAGCCACCTCGCTGACCAAGACGCCGAGATCCTGCGTGCCCCCAGCCGACAGGAAGCCGCGGCCATTGCTGTCGGAGTTCAGGTACGAGACCGCATGCTTCTGCAAGTCTGCAACGTGGGTCTCCACCCACTCGACCGAGCCCAACAAGCCGGGCTCCTCTCCGTCCCAGGCACAGTAGATGACCGTCCTTCTCGGAGTCCAACCGGCCGCATGTAGCGCCCCGAGCACCCGCGCCTCCTCGAGCATCGCAGCCTGTCCCGAGATCGGGTCCTCGGCGCCATTGACCCAGGCGTCGTGGTGATTGCCGCGCAGGACCCAGTGATCGGCCTCATCGGCGCCATGCAGAGTCGCGATCACGTCGTAGATCGGCTTGATGTCCCAATGGGAGGCGACCTGCAGGTGCACGCGCGCCGGCCCGGGGCCCACGTGGTAGGTCACGGGCAAGGCGCCACGCCAGTCCTTGGGCGCCACCGGTCCGCCCAGGGCCGCCAGCAGCGGTAGCGCGTCGCCGGAGGAGATCGGCAAGACGGGGATCTTGGTGATCGTCCTGGCCTCGGCGATCGAGAGTCGCTTGGCATCGGCCGTCGCGCCAACGCCTGGCGTCAATGGATCACCGGGATAATCGGTATCCATGACGCTGCCGCGCTGCACGCCCTGCTTCGAGCGCCAGCCGCCACCCGGATAGGCATCGCCCTGGAAATAGCCGTCTCCCGCCGGATCGGAGTAGATGATGCAACCGATCGCCCCGTGCTCGGCCGCGACCTTGGGCTTGATGCCGCGCCAGCCCTCCCCGTAGCGCGCGATCACGATCGCGCCTTTGACGGAGATCCCGAGCCGGTCCAGGGCTTCGTAGTCCTCACGACTGCCGTAATTGACGTAGACCAGGGGGGCGGTCACGTCGCCGTCGGCGGAGTAGGCATTATAGGTCGGCAGTTGCTCGGCCGTTTGTCCGGAGGTCGGGTCGGCGGCGAGCGCCGGCTCCCGCAGCGAGGCGCGGAACCGGGTCGGTTGCAGCAATTCGAGGACCCGCGTCTTGGGCGTCGGGAACAAGACCTGGAAGGTCTCGATCTTCGCATCGAAGCCCCAGGACTTGAATTGAGCGAGTATCCACTCGGCATTGTCCTTGTCGTAGGCAGAGCCGACATGATGAGGCCTGGCGCTCAGACGTCGCATGTTCTCGCGGATGTGGTCCGCCGAGACGCCTTCCTGAAATTTCCGCTCCCACTCGCGCTGCGTGACGGCCGTGCCGGCGTCGTAACCCAAGAGTGCGGGGTTCTCGGTCGCAGGCAAGGCGACCAGCGGCAAACAAGCGAGCACGGTCGAGAGCAAGGGTCGGATCTTCATGAATCGGGTCCTGGTTCTTGGCGATGGCGGGTGAATCGCGCGAGGTCAGTATCGCCAACTGCTGAGGTCCGCGCCCGGCGGCGCCGTCTTGGCGATCTGCGCGAGGATCTTCGGCAGGTACTGGAAGTTGTAATGGAGCCGGGAAAGCGCGTTCGGCAGGTTCGGATCCCCATTCCAGCAATGCTCGGCGCGGTCCCCATACGCCACTTCACCGCCGTAGGCGGGCTGCAGCGCCTCGAGCCGTTCCTGCGCGAAGTAGACCGCGTCGGTCAGATAGTAGTTGTCGCCGGTGCCGACATAGACATGGATCTTGCCCTGCAGTTTGGGGGCGAGCGTGGCCCAGTCGCGGGCGATGATGTGCGACAGATCGTAGTGTTCGCGCCAGTAGGCGGCGACCTTCGGATCGATGACGCCGGTCAGCTTGTCGAAGATCGGCTGCGGATAGCCGTCCGCGCCGGCCGGACTGAACACGGCCTGCCAGATGTCGTACTGACCACCCGAGCGACTGTGATCACCCTGGGCGAGCTCCATGTAGTTCTCGTCGCGCTGGGTCGCGAAGACCTCGCCGAGATAGTTGCGAAAGCCCGGCCGCTCGACCGTCAGGGACTCGCCGGCCAGCGCGTAAGCGTTCTTGTCGGCGTAGAGATTCACGACCGTGTAGGCGCGAAAATCGATCGGATCCGGACAGGCGGCGAACGCGCCGTTGTACATGTCGGGATAGAAGACCTGGGTCGCGAGCGCCTCCCAGCCGCCGGTCGAGCCCCCGTAGGTGAATCGCGCCCAGCCCTGCCCGAGGCCGCGGAACCGACGCTCGATCTCGGGAATCAGCTCCCGGTTGATCGCATCCCCGTACGGACCGAGATTGGCGGAATTGACGGCGTAGCTGTCGTCGAAGTAAGGATTCGCATGCTCGATCTCGATGACGAGAAAGCGCGGGAAATCGGCCGAGATCCACTTTTGATAGAACGCGTAGGCCTCCTCCTGCTGGATGCGGTTGTAACCGGCGAGATGGAAACGCTCGGAGTAGTCCGGCTTCAATTCCGGATCCGGAGGTGTGGTGCGAAACTCCGAAATATCGTCCGGATAATGGCCATGGAACACCATCAGCGGATACCTGGCCTCCGGGTGTTTGTCGAAGTCCTTCGGCAGGAGCACGTGCGCGCCCAGATAGACGTCGCGGCCCCAGAACCTCGACAACAGCTCGCTGCGGATACGGACGTGGCGCACGAACTCGGTGTCGCTCTTGCGTTCGATCGGCGCGATTTGCTGATCGAGCAGCAAGTGCAAAGAGAGCGGATGCGCGGCATCGATACGAACCCGCAGCGGCGTCGAGTAAAGGTTGCCGGGCTTCTCGGCCCAATGCTGCCCCTCCCCCTGGTCCGGCGGCAATGTCAACACGCGGCCATCGGCGAGGTGAAAGGTCTCGTAGCGGTTCAGCACCGCCTGAACGAGGAACTCGCCCGCCGGCAGATCGGAAAGCCGCGCCGCGGGCCAGCCGAAAGCGCCGGTTACGAACGAGACCGGATGCCCCGGTGCCAGCGCCTCGACGTTCAGTCCGAACAGATACGGCGTCGCAAGGGGCTCGTTCGGTTCGACGTGCGTGCGAGGCTCGCGCGACAAATCGCGGCTCAGTAAAAAAATCACCCGCCCGTCCAGCGGTGCCGTGCTGCGAGATGCGGGAAACGCGACCGTGACTGACGGCGGGCGGACCCAATCCGGGTGTCCGGGGTCGGTTTTGGCGGCGTTCGAAACCGCCGAGCCGAACAGGGCCAGCGACACAATGAAATACCCCACGAGCCCGGTCGTGGGCCGCCTGCACCTCGACGTCATCTGCATCTCATCCTCGTTTTTCTGCGCGCGCCGGACAACTCTAGCCTCTCGGTGCGCCGACCGCCACTCGTCACCCCCCCGTATGCGCCGCCCCCGCTTCGGCGCCCTTCGGCGCCGCGGCGGGCTGGGCGAGGATGCGGCCGATGCGAGGTGCAACCCAGCGCTCGACGTCGTCGAGGATCGTGAAAGCGGCCGGAACGATGACCAGGGTCAGCAGGGTCGAGGTGATCAAGCCACCGATCACGGCGATCCCCATCGGCGCCCGAAAATCGCTGTCTCCGCCCCAGCCGATCGCGACGGGCAGCATGCCGGCGACCATGGCGATCGTCGTCATGACGATGGGTCGCGCACGTTTGTGACCAGCCTCGAGTATGGCCGTGACGCGGTCCTTGCCGGCACGCATCTCCTCGATGGCGAAATCGACCAGGAGAATGGAGTTTTTCGCCACGATTCCCATGAGCATCAAAATACCGATGATCACCGGCAGCGAGAACGGATGGTTCGTGAGGATCAGGGCCAACACCGCTCCGCCCAGAGACAGCGGCAGGGCCGAGAGAATCGTGATCGGCTGGAACACGCGGCCGAACAGCAGGACGAGGACGGCATAGACCATGAGCACGCCGGAACCGATCGCCACGGCGAAATTGTCCTGCAATTCGGCGAAGAATTCCGCATCTCCGGTTTCCACGCGGTGCACGCCCTCGGGCAGATGGGCGAGCGTCGGCAGCGCATAAAGCTTCTTGGTGGCCGGTCCCATCTCGACCCCTGGTGCCCGGTCCGCCTGCAGAAAGGCGCGCCGGCTCTGATTGTAGCGACGGATCGCCGACGGACCCTGGCCGAAACTCAGCGCCGCGACGGTCTTCAGCGGCACGCTGCCCCCCGAGGCGGTCGGGACGGGCAGATTTTCGAGCACCGCCAAATCGCGCCGAGCGCCCTCGAGGAGGCTGACGCGGATCGGGATCTGGCGATCGCTCAGCGCGAATTTTGCCCCGTTCTGGGGCAAGTCGCCGAGCGTGGCGATCCGGATCGTCTGACTGATGCTCTCGACGCTCACGCCGAGCTGGGCGGCGATCTCGCGTCGCGGGCGCACGACGATCTCCGGGCGCGGCATGTCGCCTTTGATCCGCGCACCGCGCAGTTCGCCGAGACCCTGCATCTCGGCGAGCACCTTGTGGGCAGTCGCTTCGACGAGCGCGGGATCATCGCCGGTCAGGTACACGCCGATGTCGCGGCCGCCATCCCCGCCGCTGCTGAAATTCACTTGTCCATCGGCGACCCCACGCAACAGCGGGGCGATTTTCTGCTCCCACTCCTTTTGGCTCAGGGCGCGCTCGCTGCGCGGCACGAGGCTGACGTACAGCGTGGCGGTGCGCACCTCGTCGCTGCCCACGAACTCGACGACGTCGGTGACCTCGGGCTGAGCTCGGAGAATCGCGGTTGCGGCGGCCGAGACGCGGGCGGTGTCGGCGAGGGTCCCGCCGGGCGGCAATTCGATGTCGACCTCGGCACTCGCGAAGTCCTGCGGGGGCATGAAACCGCTCGGAATCTCGATCAGCATGAAAATGGACAGCGCGAAGAACAGCACCCCGGCCGATACGGTTTTCCACCGATGGCGCACGCACCACTCCAGGACCTGTCGATAACGCAGCATGATCGGACCATCGACGGGATGTTCGAGCAGGGAATCCGGCTGCAGCGAATAGGCCGCGAGCACCGGCGTGATCATCCGGGCCACCAGCAAGGAGAAGAACACCGCGGCGCCGACCGTGAGGCCGAACTGTTTGAAGTATTGGCCGGAAAAACCGCCCATGAAACTGACCGGCAGGAACACCGCGATGATCGTGAACGAGGTCGCGACCACGGCAAGACCGATTTCCGTCGAGGCATCGATCGCCGCCTGGTAACCGCTCTTGCCCATGCGCATGTGGCGCACGATATTCTCGATCTCCACGATCGCATCATCGACGAGCACGCCGGCGACCAGCGACAGGCCGAGCAGCGTGATCTCGTTGAGCGTGAAGCCCATCGCCTGCATGAACGCGAACGTCGGGATCGCCGACAGCGGTATCGCGAGCGCGGAGATCAGCGTCGCCCGCCAGCTGCGCAGGAACACCCAGACGACGACCACGGCCAACAGCGAGCCCTCGATGAGCGCGCTGATCGCCGAATGGTAGGTCCGTTCCGTGTGCGGCTCGGTCGAATAGACCGTGGTGAGGTGCAGCCCCGGATTCTCGGTCGTGATCTTCTTCAGTTCGGCGGTCACGGCCTTGGCGACGCTGACATCCGACGCGCCGATTGCCTTGGAGACGCCGAAGGTCGTCGCGGGGCGGCCGTTCAGGCGCGCGATCGTGCGTTGCTCCTCGATGCCGTCGTGCACGTCGGCAATGTCGCGCAGGCGCACCGAACGCCCGCCGGCGACGAATATCTGTGCATCGCCGAGGGCGGTGGTCGTCTTCGCCCCGCCCATGACCCGGATCGCCTGTTCCCCGCCGGCGACCTCCGCACGGCCGCCCGGCGCATCCAGGTTCAGGGCGCGGAGTTGCTCGTTGACCTCGTAGGCCGTGATGCCGAGCGCCTGCATCCGCGCCGGATCGAGCTCGACGCGGATCTCCCGGCTGACTCCGCCGCTGCGCGAGACTTGGGCGACGCCCGGAACGGCCAGCAGCCGCTTCGTGATCGTGTTGTCGACGAACCAGGACAGATCGGTCTGCGACATGCTCGTGGTCGTGACGGCGTAGTACGCGAAGGGGCCGGTGAAGTTCTGTCGTTGCACCAGGGGTTCCATGATCCCCTGCGGCAGGTCGTTGCGCACCTTCGTGACCGCATCGCGCACGTCGGTCGTCGCCCGGTCGATCGGCGTGCCGATCTGGAAGCTCACGTCCACCGATACCTGGCCCTCGACGATCCAGGTGGTCATGTTGCGCACGTTGCCGACGCTCGCAATCGCGCCCTCGACCTTCTGCGCGATCTGGGTTTCCATCTCGCTGGGAGCCGCGCCCGGTTGCGAGATGATCACGTTGACCTCGGGAAACGTGACGTCGGGCTCCAAATTCACCGGCAAACGGATGAAGGAGACGACCCCCATGAACATCAGCACGACGAACAGCACGATCGGCGTGACCGGGTGACGTATCGCCCAGGCGGACAGATTGTTCACGTGCCGCTCTTGGTCGTCGGGTTGACGGTTTCTCCCGGCTCGAGGAAAGCGCCGGCGCTCGCCACGACACGGTCGGTGGCGTGCAGACCCGATGCGATGGTGACGCCGTTCGCGACGATCCCGGAGACCCTCACCTCGCGTCGCTGCACGACGTTGTGGGGATCGACGACGAGGACGTAGCTGCCCTTGTCATCGGTCAGCACCGCCGTCTGCGGCAGCACGGCGCGCTGCGCCCGGCTGATCGTGACGTCGGCACGGGCGAACGCGCCGGGTCTCAGATTCGGATCCGACGAGAGCGCGATGCGCACCATGCCGAGGCGGGTCTGCGGATCGATGACCGCGCCCAACAGGCGCACCTTGCCGGTGTAGCTCTGCGGATTCCCGGTGAGCGTCACGCTCGCGGCCTGTCCGACCTGCAGCGCCGGCAGGTCCTGTTCCGCGACTTCACCGCGCAACTCCACTTCGTTGCCCTCGGCGAGACGAAACAAGGGGGGGCCGCCCGCGGAGACGGTCTGTCCGAGTTCGACCGTGCGCGTCAGTATCGTGCCGTCGGCGGGCGCCCGCACTTCCATGCGATCGAGGCGTGCCTGGGCCTCCGCCAATTGTGCCTCGGCGACCTTGACCTTCGCGGCCGCGGTGGCCGCGGTCGAGCGACGGCGCTCGGTCTCCTCGGTCGAGAGCGCACCCGCCGCGCCGACCGCAAGGGCGCGCTTGTATTCGGCCTCGGCCAATTCCGCCTCGGTGCGGGATTGTTCCAGCGTCGCGGCGAGACTCCCGACCTGGGGTCGCAACACCGCCGTGCTCAAGCGGGCGAGCAATTGTCCACGCTTCACGTGATCGCCCGCCTCGACTTCGATCGCCTCGACACGGCCGCCGTCCCCCTCGACGCCGATCGGCACGTCGTACCTCGCGGCGATCGTACCGATGATGCTGACCGTGGTCGGCAGGCTGCTCTCGCCGGGGATCGTGACCGTCACGGTCGGGATGTTGGTCTTGTCGACCGCGACGTTCTTGGCGTGGCTCAACTGCGCGAGACGCAGCCCCAAGCCCGCGCCGGTGAGCACGACGAGGGCGATGAAAAGCCACATGCCGGCGCGGCCCGCCAGCCACGTGGCGATCGTGTTGGAATCTTGGGCGCCATTCATAGCCCGCTCCTGCTGCGCCAAACTCACTGCGCGACTTGGTCGATGATCAAATCACGCGGTCCGTCCGTGCCGACATCATAGATAAGTTCACCGTATAAGTCGCCCGCCGCCGGCAGGGGCTGCCCGCTGAAGGAGACCCGGGCCGTGATCGAGACTTTCTTGCCGACGGCAAGAGCATGCCCCGGCAGCATCGAATCGGCCTGGGACAGCTCGATCTGGCTGCCGATCGCCGCCGTCGTGAGACGTTTGGCGGCCAAGGGCGGGCCGCCCGCGCCCGGATCCCGGGCAAACACGAACAGCGGTACGTCCGGGCGCAGGTGGGACTGCAAAGCCGGGGCAATCTTGATGTTCACCGTCGCGCGCGCCTTCGGATCGACCGGCGTTGCCGCCGCCCCTGCACCGCCCGGTCCGCCCGCCTCCGCGGCGACCGCGGGGCCTGCGTTGGCGTCGCCCGGGCCCCCTGGGGGGCCAGGAGGAGCATCGAGCGCCGCCATCTGCTTGTCGAGCATGTCGATGACCTCGGCCGGCGGATGCAGGGCCTCGAGCGCCTTCCAGCGGCTGCGCGCCAGCTCGCGATCGCCCCGCACCGCAGCAGCAAACCCGCCGAAGAACAGCGCGCGCGGATTCGTGGGTGCCTGCGTGACGGCCTCCTCAAACAAAGCCGCGGCCTGGGCGGTCACCTCACCGCCCGCCTTGATCCCGAGCGCTTCGCCCAGACCCAAGGTCGCGTCCACGTCCTTCGGGCCACCGAGCCGGTGCGCGTGGCCGAAGGCAACGATCGCGTCGTCGGTCCGCTCGAGCGCCGAATAGGAGCGCGCGAGCATCATCCAGCCGTCCAGATCGTTGGGTTGATCCTCGAGGTGTTTCTCCAGTTTCTCGACCATCGCCGCGACTTCCGGCGTGGGTGGCACACCCTGCTTCGGAGGATGCCAGTCCCAATTCGACCAAAGCGGATAGAGGGCGGAAGCCGCGGCGATGACGAACAAGGCGGCACCCGCGCCGACCCAGCGGCTGCGACGATCGCGCAACAACGGCAGCGCAACGGCGGCCGCCGCGAGCGCAGCCATCAAGGCTGCGACCAGGAGAAATTTGAGCATTATCGGTTTCCGGCTGCCGGGGATCCCGGTGAAGGTTCATCGTCGAGCGGCAGACGCGAACGCGCCCGGGTGACGCGGAAGATCACGAATCCCCCGACGAGGAGCAAGAGAAACGGCGCGCCCCAGATGGCCAGCGTCTTGCCCTCGAGCGGCGTGTTGAAGCGAACGAATTCGCCGTAGCGCGCCGTCATGAAATCGAAGATCTGCGCATCCGTCCTGCCCGCGAGCAGCTGCGTGCGCACCTCGCGACGCAGATCGCCCGCGAGCTGCGCATTGGAATCGGCGATCGATTCGTTTTGACAGACGAGACAGCGCAGTTGCTTGGTGATCGCCTCGAAGCGAGCCTGCAGTGCCGGGTCGACGAGTTGATCGTGACTGTCGACATCGGCGGCGTACGCCTGTGCGCCCCAGCCCGAGCCGAGCATCAGCATCGTCAGGAGGAGCCAGACCGCGGGCCTCATGCGCCGGCCTTGCGAGCCGCGGCGATTCGCGGCAGGAACTCGCGCTGCCAGACATCGAGCGTCATCGGCGAGATGTACTTGAAGATGATCACGCCATGGGTGTCGACGAGATAGGTCTCGGGCGCGCCATAGACGCCCCAATCGATGGCGACGTGCTCGTCCGGGTCGAACGCGGCAGCGGTGTAGGGATTGCCCAATTCCCGCAGCCAGCGCTGCGCCCGCGCACGGTCGTCGTTGAAATCGAGACCGATGATGGGCACGACCTGTTGCTTGGCGATTTCGAGCAGGGTGTCCTGTTCTTCGCGACAGGGTGCGCACCAGGTACCGAAGGCGTTCAAGACGTACACCTGGCCCTTCAAGCTCGCATTGCTGAAGGAGCGCGCCGGATCCTCGACCACGCTGAGCGTGAACTGCGGCGCCGGCTTGCCGATCAAGGGCGACGGCAGCGCGCGAATGTCACGATTGGGATTCAATCCCAGCGCGAACAGCACCGCGAGGCCCAGGAACGCGCCCATCGGCAGCAGAAACTTCCACATCAGGCGATGCCCGGCGTCGCGCTCGGCGCGGGGGGCTGCGGCGGCGGCGCGGCCGACACGTTGTCGGCCGTGACCGGCGCCTTGACCCGGTACCGGCGGTCGGTCGCGGCGATCAGGCCGCCGATCGCCATCACGAGCGCGCCCAACCAGATGTAGCGCACCAGCGGCTTGTACTGAATGCGCATGCTCCAGGCGCCGGCGCCCAGCGGATTGCCCATGGCAACGAACAGATCACGAGACCAATTGACGGAAATGGCCGCCTGGCTGTTGTCGGTTTGCTGGACCCAGAAGTGGCGCTTCTGCGGCTTCAGCACCGCGATCTCCTTGCCGTCCCGCGTGATCTCGATGAGCGCCTCGACCGCGTCGTAGTTCGGTCCCTTCACGTCCGTCGCACTGAGGAAGTTGTACGTATAGCCCGCGATCTCGTAGCTGCCGCCCGGTTTCAAGGCGACGTCTTTCTCGATCTTGTAGCTCTCCACGCCGCTCGCGCCGATCGCAAACATGCCGATCCCGAAGTGGGCGACCGCCATGCCGATCATCCCGGCGCTCAGGCTGCGCCCCTGTCGCAGACGCTGAATCGGATCGATCAGCGCCGAACCGAGCACCCAGAGTCCCAGCGTGAAACCTACCAGGCCCACCCAATGGAAGGAACCATACACGAGGCCCTGGATCGCGACGGCGAGCACGGCGCTCGCGGCCAGCAGCCACCAGAGCGGTTTGGCGGAGACCGTGAGCTTGCCGCGGCGCCAGGCCGAGTGCATCCCGATCGCCAGGAACACGAGCAGCGGCAACACAGGGACGAGGAACATGACCGCGAACACCGGCGGTCCGACCGAAATCTTGCCGATGCCGAGCATCTCGTAGACCAGGGGCGACAAGGTGCCCCACAAAATCAGTCCGGCCACGACGACCAGCAGCACGTTATTGACGAGCAGGAAGAATTCCCGCGAAAACAACTCGAATCCGCCCGGCACGTACAGCTTCGGTGCGCGCCACGCGTACAGCGAGAGCGATCCGCCGATCGTCGCGATCAGGAAGGCGAGGATGTAGAGCCCGCGCTTCGGGTCGCTCGCGAAGGAATGCACCGAGACGAGCACGCCCGAGCGCACGAGGAAGGTGCCGACGAGGCTCAGGGAGAACGCGAAGATCGCGAGCAGCAGGGTCCAGCTCTTGAAGATCCCCCGCTTCTCCGTGACGCTCAGGGAGTGGATCAGGGCCGTGCCGACCAGCCAGGGCATGAACGACGCGTTCTCGACGGGATCCCAGAACCACCACCCGCCCCAACCGAGTTCGTAGTAGGCCCACCAGCTGCCGAGCGCGATGCCGACGGTTTGGAACATCCACGCGAAAATCGTCCAGGGCCGCGTCCACTTCGCCCAGGCCTGGTCCAGCCGTCCCTCGAGCATCGCCGCGCAGGCAAAGGCAAAGGCGACCGAGAAGCCGACGTAGCCCATGTAAAGCATGGGCGGATGGATCGCGAGGGCGAAATCCTGCAGCACGGGGTTCAAGTCCGCGCCGTCGCCCGCCGCCGGAATCAGGCGCGCGAAGGGATTCGAGGTCCACAAGGTGAACAACATGAAGCCGGCGCTGATCAGACCCATGATCCCGATGACGCGGCTCGCGAACCCGATCGGCAGGCCGCGGCTGAACGCGGCGACCGCGACGCTCCAGATGGACAGGATCAGGACCCAGAGCAGCAGCGACCCTTCGTGCGCGCCCCAGAGCGCCGCCACCTTGTAGAAGAGCGGCAACTGGGAATTGGACGTGCTCGCGACGTACTGGACGGAAAAGTCATCCGTGACGAACGCGTAGACCAGGCAGGCGAAGGCCATGGCGACGAAGACGAATTGCCCCGTGACGGCGGGCCTCGCGACCGCCATCCAACTGGGTCGTTCGCGCCATGCGCCGACGAGGCCGAAGAAAGCCTGCGAGAGGCTCAGGACGAAGGCCAGTATCAACGCAAAGATTCCCAATTCCGGTGCCATCGTAATGCCCCCTGTGCAGGCCTGCGCCTGTGGTGTTCGAAGCTCAGCCCGAAGGTTTCGCGGCGCCCTTCTGTTTCAAAGATGCCGCGACCTCGGGAGGCATGTATTTCTCGTCGTGTTTGGCGAGTACCTCGTCCGCGACGAAGGCGCCGTCGGGACCGATCGTACCGTGGGCGATGATGCCCTGACCCTCGCGAAACAGGTCCGGCAACACGCCGGTGTATTCTACCGGGACTTCGTGCGCGAAATCGGTCAGCACGAAACGCACCTGCAGATCGCCGGGCTTGCGCTGCACGCTGCCCTTGACGACCATGCCGCCGATGCGAAAACGCTTGTCCGGCGGCGCATGCCCGGTCGCGACCTGGGTGGGATCGTAATAGAACATGATGTTTTGGCGGGAGGCCATGACCGCCAGGGAGACCGAAGCGGCGACGCCCCCCAAAATGCCGATCACCACGTAGAGTCGCTTGCGTCTTGGCGTCATGCTCGTTCACTCCCGGCCATCGCGATCGCCCGCGCGGCGCTTGCCAGGGCCCGCGCATGATGGCGTCGCGCGGACCAGATGTTCCAGACCAGGATACCCAAGGCGAGCGCCACGCAGGGCCAAACGTAGCGCGCATATCCGCCCATCGCCCAGAAGCCGGTCACGTTCATGGGCGCACCGCCTCGCGCACCCAGGTCGCTAGCCGTTCGCGCTGGAGCACCTCGCCACGCAGGCGCAGGCACAGCACGCCGCCGAAGAACAACATGAAACCCAGCAGCGACGCGTACAAAGGCCACCGCATGCTCGCGTCGATCGCGGGCGTGCCCAACTTCAGGATCGTCGCGCCCTGGTGCAGCGAGTTCCACCAAACGACCGAAAAATGAATGATGGGCACGTTCACGACGCCGACGACCGCGAGCAGCGCCGCCGCGCGATCGCCGCGACTCGGATCCTCGAAGGCGACCCGCAGCGACATGACGCCGAAGTACAAGAACAGCAGTATCAACTCGGAGGTCAAGCGCGGGTCCCAGGCCCAGTAAGTGCCCCACATCGGCCGGCCCCAAAGGGAACCGGTGACCAGGGTGAGCAGGGTGAACGAGGCGCCGATCGGCGCCGCGGCGGCCGCCACGGCGAAGGCCACCTTGATGCGCCAGATCAGACCGATCGCCGCGGCGACGGCCATGAAGGTATACGCCATCACGGACAGCGCCGAGGCGGGCACGTGGACGTAGATGATCCGAAACGCATCCCCCTGCTGGTAATCGGGAGGCGTGAAGGCGAGTCCGTCGACGAGCCCGTAGACGATCAGCAGGCCGGCGCCGGCGAGCAGCCAGGGCGCGAAGCGGGCCGCGACCCGGTACACGTACGGGGGCGAGGCGAGTCGGTAAAACCATGTCGGCATCTTCTTATTATGACCTCTTAATCACTCCAGCGTGATCCGCAGCGCCGCAGTCGCCGCCAACGGCGCCAGCGTGGTCGTCAACAAACAGAGTGAACCGAGGAAGTAAAGTGCACCGGCCGCAGTTTCTCCTCCGATCGCCCTGTCCGTGGCGTTCGCCCCGAAAATCAACAAGGGCATGGCCAGCGGCAGCACGATCAAGGATAGCAGCACGCTTCCCCGGCGCAGCCCGACCGTGAGGCCCGCACCGATCGCCCCCAACCAGCTCAAGGTGAGCGTTCCCAATCCAAGGCTCAACATCATGACCGGAAAAGCCGCCACCGGTATCTCTAAGGCCATCGCCACGAGCGGCGACACCAGCACGAGCGCCGCGCCGCTGACCAACCAATGGGCGAACGTCTTGGCGATCACGATTCCACCCAACGATTGACCAGACAGCAGCAACTGCTCCAAGGTTCCATCCTCCGCATCGCCCCGGAAGAGTCCGTCCATCGACAGCAAGGCCGCGAGCAGAGCGGACACCCACAGCACCCCCGGGGCCATCTGTCGCAACAGGGAGGACTCGGGGCTCAAGCTCAAGGGAAACAGCGTCGTCACGATCAAGAAGAAGACCAATGGCTGGACGAGCTGTTCGGGACGTCGCAGACTCAAGGCCAGATCCCGGCGCAACACCAGCCCCATCGCCCGCCAGAGGCCGACGCTCACGGGCCGAGCTCCAGGCGCCGCAGCTCACGGCCCAAGACCAGTGTTTGGTGGGCGACGATCAGGGCAGAGCCGCCGCGGTCCCGATGCTGTTCGAGGAGACCGGAGAGCAACTGCGCACCGCTCGCGTCGAGGTTGGTGTACGGCTCGTCGAGCAACCAGAGGTTTGCACGGACCGCGAGCACGCGGGCGAGCGCGACGCGCCGACGCTGGCCCGCCGAGAGCACGCGTGCCGGCAGATCGGCACACGTGAGCACCCCGGTCTCGGCGAGCGACGCGCGCAACTCGGCATCATCGACGCGGCGCTTCAGGCCCACCGCAAAACGCAGATTTTCCAGGGCCGTCAAATCGGCCTTGAGCGCCGGCTCATGCGAGGCGTAGGCCAGTGCGAGGTGATAAACGGCCGGGTTCCGCGCGATCGGTTCGCCCGCCCAGCTCACCGTACCCTGCTCCGGTCGCAGCAGCCCACAGATCACGCGCAACAAGGTCGACTTGCCGGCGCCGTTGGGCCCCCAGACGTGCAGCAGCTCACCGCGCCCCAGCTGCAGGCTCACCCCTTTGAGCACGTGGCGATCGCCCCGCCAGACGTGGATATCGTCGACGGCAAGGTGTTCCAGCGAAATCAATCGGTTAATTCCGAATACTCATGTAGACACAAAGTATACAGAATGGTGCCCCGGGCCGGGGTCGAACCGGCATGACCTTGCGGCCAACGGATTTTCTTACCCACCACGGCTTTCGCCGCCGCGCTCTCGGGCGCGTTCGGAGTCTGGAGTGCGCCACGGCCTTGGCAGCTCGCCAGAGCTGCCGTCAGGCCCCCGCCGTCCACTCTCTACACCTGCCAACGGCGACCATGCGCTGCTGGATTGGCTCGGCGTTACCTCGAAACCTCAGGGGATTCGCCGACTTTGACGGGATCCAACGGGATGTTTCCACCCTCGCCGCTCAATTACTTCAAGTCCGTTGCGTCTACCAATTTCGCCACCGGGGCTGCCGGTTCAGTGTACCCGATTTGCGCTCAGACTCCCGCGACCTGACGACGTGCCGCCGCACGCGGTGGGATACCGATGTCGCCGACATGCAGTTGCAGCAGGCAGCCGGGATGGGCGATGACGAGCCAGCCGCAGATCCCGGCCTGAGATAAATGTCGCGCCCGCGGCGGCGCCCCGGACATAAGATGGTGGCTGGATCTCACCCGCGCGGCGACCGCGCATGACCCCTTGAGGAGCGCCCGGTGTCCACTGCGATGTTTTCACTGCACGGCAAAGTGGGCCTCGTGACGGGCGCGACGCGCGGGATTGGTCTGGCACTCGCCCTCGCGCTCGGCCGCGCCGGCGCAGCGGTCGTGCTGCTGGGTAGAGAAGCGGCGAGTCTGCGGGCCGCCCGCGACTCGCTCGAGGCCGAGAACTGTGAGGTCCTGCAGGTGCTCGCCGACGTGACCGATCTCGATGCGACCGAACGCGCCGTGGACGTCGCGGGGCAGTGGCGCGGCCGGCTCGACCTGCTGATCAACAACGCCGGGGTCGAGGAGATCTGCGCCTCGAGGGCCGTTTCTGAACCGCTCTGGGATCGGATCCTCGACACGAACCTGAAGGGCGCGTTCTTTTGCGCGCAGGCCGCCGCGCGTCGAATGCATGCCGGTGGCAGCATCGTGAACCTCTGTTCGCTGACCTCGGTGGTCGGGGTACCCGGAGCGGCGGCTTACGGGGCATCCAAGGCCGGTCTCGCCGGACTGACGCGGGCGCTCGCCGCCGAGTGGGCAGGCAGCGGCATTCGCGTCAATGGCATCGGACCCGGCTACTTTCGCACCGCATTGACCGAATCGTTTTATCGCGACGAGCAGTGGCGGGCGGGGATGCTCGCCAAAATCCCCCTGGGACGATTCGGGCGCCTCGAAGACCTCGCCGGAGCGGCCGTGTTCCTTTGTTCGGAGGCGTCGGCCTATATGACGGGCCAGATTCTCTATGTCGACGGGGGCTATCTCGCCTCGATTTGAGCGCGCCCCGCCTCGCTCAGATCGCGAGCCGTTGCTGCGCCGGCATGCACCAAATGTCGAGCGGACAGGAACGTCCGCGCAGCGCGAACTGGGGCAGATGCAGGTAGTGCTGCGGCCCCGGCGCCCCGCCGGCGACCTGGGGCAGGGATTCCAAGGCGGCGGCGACCGCCGCGGAAAACAGCACCTCCCCGGCCCGCGCGCGTGCACAGAGACGCGCGGCCACGTTGACGGTGTCGCCGACCAAGGTGTGGGCGCGTTGCCCCGGCGGTCCATGCTGGCACAAGGCGACCTCGCCGCGATGCAGACCGATGCCGATGCCCGATTCGATCGACAAATCGCGACGCCAGCGCGCGACGATCGGCGCAAACCCTTTGAGCATCGCCTGAGCGGCCGCCAAGGCCTCGTGGGCGCTCGCATCCTCGCTGCTGCGCAATCCGAAGCCGGCCATCATGCCGTCCCCTATCATGGAAAAGACCTGCCCCCCGTGGCGCTCGGTCGCTCCGGAGAGGACGGCGAAGAATTCGTCGAGCAAGTTCGCCACCGCAGCCGGTGGCAATTGTTCGGCCAGGGCCGTGTAACCGCGCAAATCCACGAACAAAACCGTGGCCGAAATCGTCGTGGTGGCGATCGGTTGATCGACGCGGGTGAATGCGGCGGTGCTCCCCGCGCGCAGCGCGGATCCCGTCTCCGGTGGCATCCTCTGAACTCCCTGCGGGTGCGCCCAACGAGGGCTCCCAGAAGCCTAGTATGCACGGTCGGCGCGGTTTTCGCCCGCGTCGAATGCGCTAAACGGCCGCCGGGAATCTGGGCTTGACCGCTGCTGGGGCGTTCGACCAGCGGACGCCCACCGCGTCAACCGGCGCCGATCGCCTGCGTTGTCATGCATTGGTATCGTTGCATTCGTCAGGAGTATCGCCATGGTCAAATCAGCTTCCCTCGCGCTAGCCGCTACCCTCGGTCTTGCCGCCCTCGGTGCCAGCGCCGGCGCATCCGCCGGACCCGTGATCAGCGTGGGTGTCGGCCTGCCCGGTGTCGCCGTGGTCGCCCCGCCGGTGGTTGCCTACGGTGGCGCGCCCGTGCGCTACGTGTATCCGCCTTATTATGGGGTGGCCCCGTATTACTACCCCTACGTGGGCTTCGGGCTCGGCTACGGCTATTACGGACCGGGGTTCCGCGGCGGCTATGGCTACCACGGCGGCTATGGCTACCATGGTGGTTACGGCTACCACGGCGGCTACGGATTCCGAGGCGGCGTGGGCTTTCACGGGGGCCACCGCTAATCACCGCGGTGCCCGCCTGAAGCGCGGGCGCGGGGCACGTGGCCCTGCGCTCCGCGCCTTGCGATACTGCCGGCCGTGACAGAGTTCATACGCCACGGCTCGCCCCTGTTCCGACGGACCAACCTCGCGATGTTCGCAGCCGGCGTCGCGACTTTCGGCGCGCTCTATTGCGTCCAGCCCCTGATGCCGGAGTTCAGCCGATACTTCGGCGTCAGCGCCGCGGCAAGCGCGCTGTCGCTGTCCCTGACGAGCGCCATACTCGCAGTCGGCCTTTTGATCGCAGGTCCCTTGGCGGACGCCTACGGGCGCAAAACCCTGATGTCCGTGTCCCTCTTTTCTTCGGCCCTGCTGATTCTCGCATCCGCCGCGGCACCGTCTTGGATCGGTCTACTGGCGCTGCGGACGCTGTTGGGGGTGAGTCTGTGCGGCGTGCCCGCGGTGGCAATGGCCTACCTTGCCGAAGAGGTACACGGCGAATCGATCGGCCTGGCGATGGGCTTGTACATCAGCGGCAGCGCGGTAGGAGGGATGGGGGGGCGCTTGTTCGCCGGCGTCCTGACCGACTTCCTCGGCTGGCGAGCCGGTCTCGCCGGCGTCGGCTGCATTGGGCTCCTCGCCGCCGCGCTGTTCACGCGCAGCCTGCCGCCTTCGCGACATTTCGCCGCACAGCCCTTCGATCCCCAGGGCTTGCGCCGGCGCACGTTGGACATGTTCCGCGATCCGGGATTGCCTTGGCTGTTCGCCGAGGGCTTCGTCTTGCTCGGCGCCTTCGTGACCGTCTATAACTATATCGGCTACCGGCTCATGGCACCGCCCTACCGTTTGAGCCAGACTGCGGTCGGGCTGATTTTCAGCGTTTATTTGATCGGGACCTTGAGCTCGACCGGCATCGGACATCTTGCGGGCAAACTCGGGCGCCGCAAAGTGCTGTGGGCGATGTTCGTCGTCATGCTCGCTGGCGTCGCTCTGATGACCGCGGAGCAGTTGTGGCTCATCGTCGTCGGAATCGTGGTCGTGACGTTCGGGTTCTTCGGAGGCCATTCGATCGTGAGTAGCTGGGTGGGGCGCCGCGCGGGCGCAGCCAAGGCAAATGCTTCCTCGATGTACCTGTTCGCCTATTACCTGGGATCGAGCGTGGCAGGGGCCTTGGGCGGGGTGTTCTACGCGGCCCGCGGCTGGTCCGGCGTGACGATGTTCGTCTCGCTGCTATGGACCCTGGGACTGTTGATCGCGTGGCGCCTCTACTACCTGCGCCCGCTCGCCGAAGTCGAACGCTCGGGCGCGCTTATCGCGTCCGTCTGAGGGACGGACACGCTGCGGACAGTCGGAGAATTCTGACAGCCGATCGCGCGAGCACGGCGTTTCCCGTGCGAGGCCACCAAACCCAAGATTCGTAGCGAGACAACCGGAGTCCTCGCATGTCCGCCTTGAAGCCCGCAGTCGATGTAACGCCGCAGCGCGGCGTCACGAATCGCCTGACGCACGTGACTCGTCCCGTACGTGAACTTGCCGCCGCCGCGGCTTTCTATTGCGACGCCCTCGGCTTTCGCCAGATCCGCCACGGCGCGCCGTCCCGCACCACGACCGATGCCACGACCAGGACCACGACCGAGACCACGGTCGGCGGCACGACCGGCGAGGTGATCCTGCGGCTCGGCAGCGATACGATTTCTCTGGTGCAGCCGAATCCGCCGCCCGCACCCTACCCCGCCGACAGTTGCAGCAACGATCTCTGGTTCCAGCATCTGGCGATCGTGGTGGCCGACATGGACCTGGCGTACGCGCACCTGTGCGCCCGCCCTGGTTGGCAGGCGATCAGCATCGAGGGACCGCAGCAGCTGCCGGCGTCCAGCGGCGGCGTGCGTGCGTTCAAGTTTCGCGACCCCGATGGCCACCCTCTCGAGCTGCTCTGGTTTCCGGCGAACCAGGGACGTGCGGTTTGGCGACGCCGACGCCGTGCATCGTCCGTGTTCCTCGGTATCGACCATACGGCACTGTCGATCCGCGAGACGCGCCGAAGCCTGCGCTTCTATGCCGCCCTTGGCTGGAAAATCCGTTATCGCTCGCTGAATCGCGGCGCGAGCCAGGAACGGCTCGACGGCTTGCCCGGCGCCTGCGTGCGGGTGCTGGGCCTGCGGGCCGCCTCACTCCGAGGACCGGGCATCGAACTGCTCGCGTACCGTCCACCGGGCCGGACCCTGGGGTCGCGGGCGCAGCGCTCGCCGGCGATGGCGCGCTCGCTGGCCGACGATTGCACCGCCTTCGCGGGCTCCGCGTCGAGCGCAGATCGAACACTCACCGATCCCGACGGGCATCGGCTGGTGGTGCGGCATCAGCCGACGTATGCCGGTGCGAGGATGACGAACCCCAAACCGCCGACGAGGCCGAAATTCTTCAGGAATTCCCAGAAATGTTCGAGCCCCTCGCCCTCTTCGAACCGCCAGAATCCCGGGAAGCGCCAAAACTGATGGAACAGCAGCGCCGTCACGACGCAGAATCCCGCGAGCACGAGCGCGGCCCAGCGATCCTGCCATCCGGTGACGATGCATACGGGCGTGACGAATTCCACGAGGATGCTCATGACGAGCATCAGGCGCGGCAGCGGCATACCGACCGCTTGGCGCATCGCGGAGGGCCAGTTGAGGATCTTGTCCAAGGCGCTGAACGGGAACAAGACGACCAAACAAACGCGCAGCACCGTGGGTGCGTAGCGCAGCGCCTCGGGTGCATAGGTGGTGGCGAGGTTCATCGCGTAACCGAGTGGGCCGCATGAGCAAAAGTTCCCCCGTCGACGCCCCGCAGGTCGATTATTGGCACTTGTGGACCGATCGCGAAGGCGTGAGTCATCAAAATCTCTGCACGCTCGCGCACTTCGAACTGGCGCGCGTCGGGGCCGCGGCACCGCAATGGAACGATCGACAGTCGCGTGGCGAGGCGACGGTCGTGTTCACCGTGCAGCCGGTCGGTTGGATCGGGGAGTGGCATGAGAATCCCGCTCCTCAGTGGATCGTCGTGCTCTCGGGTCGCTGGTGGATCGAAGCGATGGACGGTTCCCGCATCGAGCAGGGCGCGGGAGAATTCTCCTTTGGTGAGGATCAAGGCTGCGTGACCCAGAACGGCCGTCGCGGGCATCGCTCGGGGACGGTCGGGGACGCTCCGGCCGTGCTCATGACGGTGCAGCTGCATGTTCCGCCATTCCGCTCGGCCTGCCATTTCCCGTGATCGCTCGCCATGCTGCCCTACGAAATTCTCGATGCGCGCTTTCGGCCCTACGTGCTGCCGAATGCGCCTCTGCAGCGTCTGGCGGATGGCTTCGCATGGCTCGAGGGCCCGGTCTGGTTCGCCGACCACGAATGCCTGATCTTCAGCGACCTGCCGAACGATCGGCTCGGCTGTTGGTCGGAGAGCGGCGGCGTGCGCATCTGGCGCAATCCCAGCGGCTTTACCAACGGCAATACACGCGATCGTCAGGGACGATTGATCAGCTGCCGTCATCGCGAGCGCTGCGTGACCCGCACGGAATGGGATGGGAGCATCACCGTGCTCGCCGACCGCTATGAGTCGAAGCGCTTGAACTCACCCAACGACGTCGTCTGCCGCTCCGATGGTTCGATCTGGTTCACCGATCCGATCTACGGGATCAGCACGGATTATGAGGGCGGAAAACAGCGCCCGGAACTGCCGCCATCGGTCTATCGACTCGATCCGCAGAGCGGCGCCTTGAGCTGTGTCGTCGCCGATGCGGAAGGACCGAACGGGCTCGCCTTCTCGCCGGACGAAAGCCTGCTGTATGTCGCCGACAGTGGTGCTCAGTTCGCGGCGGATCCCCAGCATCAGATCCGCGTCTTTCCGGTGCGCGACCAGGGACGGCGCCTCGGGCGCGGCGAGTTCTTCCACCGCATCACACCGGGACATGCCGACGGATTCCGTGTCGACGAGGATGGCAATCTTTGGTGCGGAGCCGCCGACGGGGTGCAGTGCATCGCGCCGGATGGTACGAAATTGGGGCTCATCAGGGTTCCCCATCCCGTCGCCAACCTCACGTTCGGCGGGCGGCACCGCAGCCGCCTGTTCATCTGCGCCTCGCACAGCCTCTACTCGATCTACACGAACCAGCGCGGCGCCGTGCGCCCGTGAACCACCAGGAGATACCGACCATGCCAGAGCCCGCCTCGCATCCGACCGGGAGCACCGCGCCCGCGCTTCCCGCGCAACGCGTCCTCGCCGGACAAAAGGCCCTGGTGACGGGGGCCAACTCAGGGATAGGTCGCGGTGTCGCCGTCGCGCTCGGCGAGGCCGGCGCAGACGTGGTCGTGAACTACGTCGACGATGTCGCCGCGGCCGAAGCCGTGGTCGCGGCGATCCGCGGCGCGGGGTCCGACGCCATTGCGATCAAAGCGGACGTCTCGTCCGAGTCGCAGGTCGCCGACCTGTTCGAGCAGGCGATCGCGCACTTCGGCACGATCGACATCCTCGTCAACAACGCCGGCCTGCAGCGCGACGCGGCGTTTCCGGAAATGACGTTCGCCCAGTGGTCCCGCGTCCTCGACGTGAATCTCACCGGTCAATTCCTCTGCGCGCGGCGCGCCGTGGCCGAATTCCTGCGCCGAGGCGTTGTGCCCTCCGTCTCCTGCGCCGCCGGCAAGATCATCTGCATGAGTTCGGTGCACCAGCAGATTCCCTGGGCGGGACATGTGAATTACGCCACGTCGAAAGGGGGCATCAAGTTGCTCATGGAGAGTCTCGCGCAGGAACTCGCGCCCCACCGGATTCGTGTCAACGGGATCGCCCCGGGGGCGATCCGCACGCCGATCAACCGCTCGGCGTGGTCCACGCCCGAAGCCTATGCAAAGCTCATGACCCTGATTCCCTACGGACGCATCGGCGAGCCCGAGGATATTGCGCGCGCCGCGGTCTGGCTCGCCTCCGATCACGCCGACTACGTCGTCGGCACCACCTTGTTCGTCGATGGCGGGATGACCCTGTACCCGGGCTTTGCCACCGGTGGTTGAAGAACCCATGACGAACCCCGGCTACGATGTGATCGTGATCGGCAGCGGTCCGGGGGGCGCTTCCCTCGCGCAACGGCTCGCCGCTGCGGGTAAACGCATCCTCTTGATCGAACGCGGCGACTATCTGCCGCGTTCACGCGCGAATTGGGACGCGCAGCACGTGTTCGTCGACAACGCCTACCAGGCGCAGGAGACCTGGTATGACCGGGAGGGCAAACCCTTTCATCCCGGGTTGCACTATTTCGTCGGCGGCAACTCGAAAGTCTATGGCGCGGCGCTGCTGCGCCTGCGTGCCCGCGACTTCGAGGCCGTCCGGCATGCCGATGGTCTGTCGCCGGCGTGGCCGCTCGGCTATTCCGACTTCGAGCCGTACTACACCGAGGCGGAACGTTTGTTTCACGTCCATGGTCGGCGCGGCGAGGATCCGACGGAGCCTCCGGCCAGCGGCGACTTTCCTTATGCGCCCGTCGCGCATGAAGCGACCATCGAAGCCCTGGCCGCGGGCCTGCGCGCGAGCGGACTGCATCCCTTCCATCTGCCGCTGGGAATCTTGCTCGACGAGCGCGACGGCAAGCCGACGCCGACGAGCACCTGCATCCGCTGCGACACCTTCGACGGATTTCCCTGCGCCCTGAACGGGAAAGCCGACGCGCAGGTCATCTGCGTGGACCCGGCGCTCGCCGCGCATGCCAACCTGCAACTGCTCACGAACGCATACGTGAGCCGATTGGTCGTGGACCCCGCGGGCCGGCGCGTCACGGAAGTCGTCGTCGAGCGGCGCGTGGGGCCGGCGGACGCCGGCCGGATCGAGCACGAGCGTTATCGCGCGGACATCGTCGTCGTGGCCTGTGGCGCTCTGTCGTCCGCGTTGTTGCTGCTGCGCTCGGCCTGCGATGCTCACCCGCAGGGACTCGCGAACGGCTCCGGACTGGTCGGCCGACATTACATGCGTCACAACCAGTCGGTGCTGATGGCACTGACGCGAGCGCCGAATCTCACGGTGTTCCAAAAGACGCTCGCGGTCAGCGATTTTTATTTCGGCACGCCCGATTGGGCATACCCGCTCGGCTTGATTCAAATGTGCGCGACCACGCATGGCGCCCAGCTGCGCGGCGAGATTCTGCCGAACTGGCTCGAGTGGCTCCCGCGCATGCCCTTCGACCAGATGGCGAGGCACTCGATGAATTTCTGGCTGTCGAGCGAGGATCTGCCTCGGGCCGAGAACCGGGTTTATTATTCGGGCGAACGCGTCGTGCTCGAAGTGACCGACACGAATCTCGAGGCCCATCGTCGATTGCGCCACGCGCTCGAAGCGGCTCTGCGGCACGACGGGGCGGAGCCGCTGTGGCACGAACGAGGCTTGTTCCTCAGTCAGGCGATCGCGCTCTCCGGCACGGCGCACCAGGCCGGCACCGCACGCTTCGGCCGCGATCCCGCCAGTTCCGTGCTGGATATCGACTGCAAGGCGCATGAACTCGATAATCTTTACGTCGCGGACGCCAGCTTCTTTCCGTCGATCGGCGCCGTCAATCCGACGCTCACGATCGTCGCGAACGCCCTGCGCGTCGCCGATCGCATACGCGAGCGGCTGCAATGATGGGCACGAAACCGGCGAGTCGTCCCGGCGAGCGCGCTGAGCCCGCGGGCGAACCCCCGTTGGCCATCGAGGATTACGCCTTGATCGGCGACTGCCTCACGGGAGCACTGGTCGGACGCAACGGCTCGATCGACTGGCTCTGTTGGCCGCGTTTCGACAGCGGCGCGTGTTTCGCGGCCCTGCTCGGCACTTCGCGTCATGGCCGGTGGCTGCTCGCGCCGCAGGATCGCGCGGCACTCGTCGAGCGCAGGTATCGTGGCGACACGCTCGTCCTCGAGACTCTCTTCACGACAGCCGAGGGGTCCGTCGCGATCATCGATTTCATGCCGATCGGCCGCGAGCATTCCTCGGTGGCGCGCATCGTCGAGGGGCGCGGCGGTCGCGTCGCGTTGAAACTCGAACTGATCCTGCGCTTCGACTATGGATCGGCGACGCCCTGGGTGACCAAGCTCGCCGATGGTGGGGGAATCTGCGCGATCGTGGGTCCCAACACCGCGGTATTGCGGTCGCCGATCCCGGTGACGGGCCGTGACCAGGCGACGCTCGCAGAATTTTCGGTCGGCGCCGGCGAACGCCTTGCGTTCACCCTGAGCTGGGGCCCATCGCACCTGGCGCCGCCGCCCGCCTATGACGCCCCGAGCGCTCTCGCACGGGCCGAGACCTTTTGGGGGGACTGGGCCGCACGATGTGAATATCAGGGCCCCTGGCGCAAACCGGTGCTGCGCTCCCTGCTGACGTTGAAGGCCCTGACCTACGCTCCGACCGGAGGCATCGTCGCCGCGCTCACGACTTCTCTGCCCGAGTCGCTCGGGGGCTCGCGCAACTGGGACTACCGGTTTTGCTGGCTCAGGGATGCCACCCTGACGCTGATCGCACTCATGGAGGGTGGCTACTACGACGAGGCGAAGGCCTGGCGGGCATGGCTGCAACGCAGCGTCGCCGGCAATCCGGACGAACTGCAGATCATGTACGGCATCGCAGGCGAGCGACGCCTCGTCGAATGGACGCCGAACTGGCTGCCGGGTTATCAGGGCGCCGCACCCGTGCGCATCGGCAACGCCGCCTCGGACCAGCTCCAGCTGGACGTTTACGGAGAGGTCGTCGGGGCCCTGCATCATGCGCGTGCGCGCGAGCTTGCGGCGCCCGAATCCGCCTGGTCGGTCGGCGCGGCCTTCATCGAGCATCTCGAGGCGATCTGGGATCAGCCCGACGACGGAATCTGGGAAGTCCGCGGCGGCCGGCGGCAATTCACGCACTCGAAGGTCATGGCCTGGGTCGCGCTCGACCGCGCCATTCGCGACGTCGAGGCTTTCCGCCTCGAGGCACCGGTGGCCCGCTGGCGTGCGTTGCGGGACCGGATCCATGCCGAGACCTGCGCGCGCGGCTACGACACCCGGCGTCAGAGCTTCACGCAAAGCTTCGGCAGCCCCGAGCTCGACGCGAGCCTCCTGCTGATTCCTCAAACCGGCTTTCTGCCGATCGAGGATCCGCGCGTCACCAACACGATCGCGGCAATCGAACGGGAACTGCTCGCCGACGGCTTCGTGCTGCGCTACCGGACCGACACCGCCGTCGACGGCTTGCCGGCGGGCGAAGGCGCTTTCCTGCCCTGCAGCTTCTGGCTGGCCGATGCCTACCACTTGCAGGGTCGCATCGCGGAGGGACGGGCGCTGTTCGAGCGTCTGCTCGCGCTCTCGAACGACCTGGGATTGCTCGCCGAGGAATACGATCCGCGGGCGCGCCGGCAGGTCGGCAATTTCCCTCAGGCCTTTTCGCACTTGTCCCTGATCGGTTCGGCACTCACGATGCAAAAGCTGGGTCCGACGCAACAGGCCGCGAAGGACAGGCCGGTCACGGCGAAGGACAGACCGACCACGGCGCCCGCCGCCGCACCCGCCACGGGCACGGCACGATGACGGGGGGGATTCTCGATCCCCAGGGCCCGATCGCCGCGGCCGAGCGCCTGATCCTCGTCAATGCGACCGAGATCATGCTCGTGGTCGTCGTACCCGTGATCGTTCTGACCCTGGTCTTTGCATGGATTTATCGCGCCGGCAATACGCGTGTCGCCTATACGCCGGATTGGGGCTACTCGGGCAAGGTCGAACTCGTCGTCTGGTCAGTTCCCGCGATGGTCGTGATCCTCCTCGCCGGCGTCGGCTGGATCAGCTCGCATGAGCTCGACCCCGCGCGGCGGATCGCGGCCGCAGCGGCGCCGCTGCGCGTCGAGGTCGTCTCGCTCGACTGGAAATGGCTGTTCATCTATCCGGACCTCGGCGTCGCGAGCGTCGACCAACTGATGCTGCCGACGAATACCGAGGTCGCCTTCACGCTGACCTCCGCGACGGTCATGACCGCCTTCTTCATCCCGCAGCTGGGCAGTCAGATCTACACGATGCCGGGCATGCAATCGCACTTGAACCTGCTCGCGGCTCATGTCGGGGACTTCCCGGGCCAGGCCGCTCATTTCAGCGGGGACGGATTCTCTCGCATGCATTTCCTCGTGCATGCGCTGACACCGGAGGACTTCGCGGCGTGGAAAGCCCGGGCGCAGGCCACCGGGGCGCCACTCGACGCCGCGGCGTACGCCTTGCTCGCCCGGCCCGGCGTGCTCGATCATCCGCAAAGCCTGCGAGCGGTCGATCCGAATTTGTTCGACAAGATCACGCACGGCACCGAACTGCCTGCCGCCGTTCCGGTCGCGACGCCGTCGCGGCCCTGACCCCATGGGAAAACTCAGCTGGTCCGTGATTCCCTGGGATCAACCGTTGCCGATGACGGCGTCGCTGATGCTCGCCATCGCCGGCTGCGCCATCCTCGTCGTGATCACCCGGAAACGTCTGTGGCCCTACTTGTGGCAGGAATGGTTCACGAGCGTCGATCACAAACGCGTCGGGGTCATGTACGTGATTCTTTCGCTCGTGATGTTGCTGCGCGGTTTCACGGACGCGATCATGATGCGCACCCAACAGGCGCTCGCGGCGGGCGCCGCGCAGGGTTATCTGCCGCCGGAACACTACGATCAGATCTTCTCCGCGCACGGCACGATCATGATTTTTTTCATGGCGATGCCGTTCATGGTCGGACTGATGAATTTCGTCGTGCCGCTGCAACTCGGGATCCGCGACGTCGCCTTCCCCGTGTTGAACTCCGTGAGTTTCTGGCTGACGGCCGCCGGGGCGCTGCTGGTGAACATGTCCCTCGTGATCGGCGAGTTCGCGAAGACCGGCTGGCTGCCGTACCCGCCGCTGTCGGAACTGCAATTCTCACCGGGCGTGGGCGTCGATTATTATCTGTGGGCACTGCAGATCTCGGGGGTCGGCGCCCTGCTCTCCGGCATCAATCTCGTCACGACCATCCTCAAGACCCGTGCCCCCGGCATGACCTACATGCGGATGCCCGTGTTCTGCTGGACCGCGCTTGCCTCGAACCTGCTGATCGTGGCGGCCTTTCCGTTACTCACCGCGACGCTCGCCATGCTGCTGCTCGATCGCTACGTCGGCATGCATTTTTTCACGAACACGGGCGGTGGCAACGCCATGCTGTTCTTCAATTTGATCTGGGCCTGGGGCCACCCGGAAGTCTATATCCTGATCCTGCCGGCCTTCGGGATTTTCTCTGAAGTGATCGGAACGTTCTCCGCCAAGACGATCTTCGGCTACCGCTCGATGGTGCTCGCGACCATGGCCATCTGCATCCTGTCGTTCATGGTCTGGCTGCATCATTTCTTCACGATGGGGGCGGGTGCCGACGTCAACGGATTCTTCGGCATGATGACGATGATCATCGCGGTACCCACGGGCGTGAAGATGTTCAACTGGTTGTTCACCCTGTACCGCGGCCGCATCCGCTTCGAGGTGCCCATGCTCTGGGCGCTCGGTTTCATGGTGACTTTCGTGATCGGGGGCCTGACCGGCGTCTTGCTGGCAGTCCCCCCTGCCGACTTCGTGCTGCACAACAGCCTGTTCCTGGTGGCGCATTTTCACAACGTCCTGATCGGCGGCGTCCTGTTCGGCGGCATGGCTGGTTACAACTACTGGTTTCCGAAGGCGTTCGGCTTCACGTTGGATCGACGGCTCGGGCTGTGCAGTTTCTGGTGCTGGCTCGTCGGCTTTTATGTCGCCTTCATGCCGCTGTATGCCCTCGGTCTGCTCGGCATGACCCGGCGCCTGCAGCACTACGACGATCTCAGCTGGAGGCCCTATTTGATTTGCGCCGCCGTCGGGGCGGTGGTCATCCTGCTCGGGATCATCGCGCAGGTTGCGCAACTCATCGTGAGCATTCGGACCCGCGCGTCGCGACGCGACCTGAGCGGCGATCCCTGGGACGGTAGGACCCTGGAATGGTCGACCGCCTCGCCGCCGCCCTCCTACAACTACGCCGTGCTTCCGCAAATCACCGGGCGCGACGCCTTTTGGGCGGCCAAGCACGGACAAGCCGGTGAACCGCCGCTCGCCTTGGGACCGGCGCCGGGCGTCGACGGCGCGCCCCGGCAGCCGGTCGAGGTACCCAATAACAGCCCGAACGGATTCGTGACGGCATTCTTCGCGGTCGTCATGGGTTTCGCGCTGGTCTGGCACATCTGGTGGATGGCGATCCTCGGCAGCGCCTGCGCCGTCGTGACCTTGCTCGTCTTCGGCTGGGTGCCGCGGGCGGCAATCGAGAAGTCGGCATGAGCAACGCCAGCACCGACGGTGAACTGATCGGCATGCCCGCGCTCGAAACGCCCGGGGAGATCGCGGGGCCGGGCGCCCAGGGCCCGGCATCCGTGGAAATCGTCGTCGCCTATGGATTCTGGATCTTTCTGCTCAGCGACATCATCATGTTCTCGGCATTGTTCGCGAGCTATGCCGTCCTGTCGGGCGAGACGGCCGGCGGTCCCACCGGACGAGAGTTGTTCGACCTCCGGCGCGCCGCCATCGAAACCTTGTGTTTGTTGTTTTCGAGCTATGCCTGTGGTCTCGGTTCGCTGGCGATCGACCGACGTCGGCTGAGGGCGTTTTACCCATGCGCCGCTCTGACATTCCTTCTCGGCGCAACGTTCCTGGGTCTGGAGATCACGGAGTTTGCCGGTATGGTCGCCGCGGGTGCCGGACCGACGCGCAGCGCCTTCCTCTCCGCCTTCTTCGCCCTCGTGGGTTTGCACGGGGTGCATGTCAGCATCGGCTTGATCTGGCTCGTTTTCATGGTCGCGCAAGTCGCTGCACAGGGGCCGCGTGACTATGTCCTGCGACGCCTCCACTGCTTCAGCCTTTTCTGGCACGCCCTCGACATCATCTGGATCGCGTTGCTGACCTTGGTTTATCTGATGGGGAGCCATTCTTGAGTACAGAGAAACGGCCGGATAGCGCGCCGGGCCGGGCGCGCGACAGGAGTTCCGGGACCATCGCCACCTACACGGCCGGTCTCGGCCTCGCCCTGGCGCTGACCGCGGGTTCCTTTCTCGTCGGCAAGACGGGACTGTTTTGGCCACCGGGTTTGCCGGTGGGCCTCGCCGTGCTCGCGATCGCGCAGATGGGCGTGCACCTCGTGTTCTTTCTGCACATCAGCACCGGGGCCGACAACACGAACAACGTTCTGGCGCTCGCCTTCGGTGTCCTGATCGTCAGCCTGGTCGTCGGCGGCTCCCTGTGGATCATGATGCACCTGAACGCCAATATGATGCCGGCCGCGGCCGCGGCGGAGATGATGCACTGAGCAGGGTCGTGGAACCGCCTACGGGCCGGGTGGAATGACTCTGCGGATGGCCTGTAGCGCGCGTCGCAGATGGGATTTGACCGTGCCGAGCGCGAGGTTGGTTTTCGCGGCGATTTCCGGGTGGGTCAAGCCCTCGAAGAACGCGAGGGACAGCAATTGCCGGTGGATCGGCGACAGCTGCGCGAGCGTGCGGTGCAATGCGCTGCCGCGTTCGATCGCGTGGAGCAGGTCGGTGGGACATTCCGAATCGACCAACTCCTCGGCGAGAACGTCCCTGTTGAGCGAGGTGCGCGGGCCTTTGCAGTGGGAACTGCGCAGGCGATCGATCGCGCGGCTGCGGCAGAGAATCATCAGCCAAGCCGCGACCGTGCCACGTTCTGCGTCGAACTGGCTTGCATTGCGCCAGACATACCAGTAGACGTCGGCGACGACCTCCTCGACGTCCGCCCGATTCTTGAGAATTGCACGGGCGATCCCGAGCAGACGCGCGGCCGTCAGGCCGTAGAGCGATTCGAAGGCCGCGACGTCACCACGCGCGATCCGGACGAGCAGCGGACGCGCGCAGTCTTCCTCGGTGGGGGGCGCGGGGTCGCCGTGTGGATCGTGCGGGAAGCGCGGATCGGCGGGGGCGGGGCGTTCGACGACCTGCGGCAATGACTTCATGCGGTAGGAATATCATGCGCGCCGCCAGCAATTATGTGCGCAAGCGTACGCTAGAACGCCTATGTGGGCCAACGAACAGTCAGACGGTTCACCGTGTGTTCCTATCGTGCTATGTCTGCGTCGGCAAATCTTCCAAGACCCTGGCGCCGGTTCCCCGACTCCGACGCGCGCATACGCCGCTAGGCACCCGTGCCCGAACTTCGCGGAGATGAGACCATTTCCGCGGCGCTGGAAGCCAGCTGCGCGCAGGAACCGATTCACATCATCGGCACCGTTCAGGCGCACGGCTTCGTGCTCGTCGTCGATGTCTACACGACGCGCATCCTCCAGACCTCGAGCGGTGTCGCGCGCCACTGGATCGGCCTCGTGGATGGTGCACGACTCCTCGATTGCCCGCTGGCTCGCTGGGTGGACGGCCTCGAACCCGACGTTGCTCAAAGCCTCATGTCCTTGCCGACCGCCGGGTTGCAACTGCTGCCTTTCCTACCGCGACGTGACCAACTCAGTCTGCCATTCCCCGCCCCCGCACCGGACCCCATGTTCGAGTGCGTAGGTCACCGTGTCGGCGATGTGGCCATACTCGAGTGGCAACCGCTCGGTGAACGACCGCCCGCCGGCTCGGAAGACGTCGGGCGCATGCAGGACCTGCGCGGAGTGATCGCGCGTCTGCGCATACCAAAGCGGATCGAAGTCTTTTATCGCGACTGCGTGCGGGAAGTGGCAAGGATCTCGGGTTTCGACCGCGTCATGTTGTATCGATTCCTCCCGGACTGGAGCGGCGAGGTCATTGCCGAGCGGGCCGCCAAAGACCTGAGGACGCGCTTCCTCGGGCTCCGCTTTCCGGCCTCCGATATTCCCACTCAAGCTCGCGCCTTGTTCGTGAGCAGCAAGATCCGCGTGCTCGCGGACGCCCTCGCGGTTCCCGATGTCTTGGTTCCTCCCCTGCTTCCAGGCGGGCTCGCCCTGGATCAGACCTACAGTCTGCTGCGCGGCATCTCGGAGGTCCATCGCACCTACCTCGGCAACATGGGTGTCCGCGCGACGATGAGCCTGTCCATCATGAGCGAGGACAAACTCTGGGGCTTGATCGCCTGCCATCACTACCAGCCTCGCACGCTGTCGCTGCTCGTGATCGATGCGCTCCGCCAGGTCTGCGAACTCATTGCGGAGATCGTGGCACTGCGCATCGAGTCGCTGTCCCAGGTGGAATCGAGGCACGATCTGCTCCTGATCGAGCATTTGCTGAACCGCATCGAACAGGGCCTGCTGCTCGACGAGGATGCGCGATCGATCCTGGACCGTTCTCTGCCCCAACTCCTGTTGGCGCTCGGCGCCGATGGCTTTTACGCGAGCGTCGGGGGTTTGCATTATGCCGGCGAGTCCGGCGGACCCGTCATACCGCGCGGAGCATTGCTGGACGAGGTGGCAGGTCTCTTCGACACCGCCTCACATTCGTCCGTCCTTCAACGCGTCGACTTGCGCATCGACGGGGGCACCCCCTTGGTGAGTCTCCCGGCGGCGGCCGGCTTGCTGGCGACGTACCGGGTCGCAGAGCAACTCGAATTTTGCGCCTTCACGCGACCGGAAGTGGCGACCGAAGTCCGTTGGGCCGGCGCGCCCTCCAAGCTCGTCGCGACGTCGGCGGACGGCCGAATCGTGCTGCAGCCGCGCCGCTCCTTCGAGGTCTGGAAGGAATCGGTCGCGGGACGCGCGCGTGATTGGACTCGAACCGAGGCCGATGCCTGCGAACGCTTGCTGCGAATGCTGAGCGATTCCGGCAAGCGCAAGACCCATTCGCAGCTGCAGCAACTGCTCGTCTGGCATGCCCATCACGACCATCTGACGGGCTTGCACAATCGCCGCACCCTCGAGGAGACACTCGCCAGGTATCTGAGCGAGCAGCGTGAGGACATCGCGCTCATGCTGATCGATCTCGACAACTTCAAACTGATCAACGACAGCAAAGGCCACGCGATAGGCGACCAACTCTTGCAAGAGCTGAGCAGACGGATGACGGCGGCGATCGGACCGCGCGACACCCTCGCACGCGTGGGCGGCGACGAATTCAGCTTGATTGCGCAAATGACCGACGCGGGCACCGCGGATGCCTTGCGGATGGCGGCCCGCCTGCACGAGGCGGTCGTGCTGCCCTTCGATCTGGATGGGCATCCTACGCGCCTCGGAATCTCGATCGGTATCGCAGTGCCGCCGATGGATGGCACGAACTCGAAGGATCTGATGCGTCGGGCCGACGTCGCTTTGTACAGCGCGAAAAAGCTGGGACGTTCGCAGTCGGTCTTGTTCGATCCGAGCCTGGAACTGGCCTTGGTCCGTCCCGAAGAATTGGCGAGGGACCTGCACGATGCGATCGGCAAGGGCCAGCTTTGGGTCGCATTCCAGCCCGAAATCAGCCTCGGCACAGGCAGGGTCGTCGGCCTCGAAGCGCTCGCCCGGTGGGAGCATCCGACGCGCGGTGCCATCGGACCCAACGAGTTCATCCCGATCGCCGAACACAATGGCCTCATCAACGAGATCGGCCAATGGGTCGTACGCACGGTCATCGCCACCCAGGCCGGGTGGCGGGAAGACGGAATGCGCAGCCTCCCGGTCGCCGTCAACGTGTCGATGACTGAGATCACTTCCGGCCGGCTCGTCGATCACATCGGAGCCACGCTCGCTGAATTCAGAGCTCCGCCGCACTGCCTGGGGATCGAACTGACCGAATCGGTCATCATGTCCGATCCTGGGCTTGCGCTCGGGGTGCTGGAGAGCCTGCGCAAGCTCGGGGTCACTGCGGCTCTCGACGATTTCGGGACCGGATACTCGTCGCTGTCCTATTTGCGTCAGCTGCCCCTGAATTGCCTGAAGGTGGATCGTTCGTTCACGGCGGCGTTGACGGATGACGAACACACACGCAGCCTGACCGAGGCGATCATCCGCATGGCCGAATCACTGAAGATGACGACGATCGCGGAAGGGGTGGAAACCCCGGCGCAACTGCAATGGCTCGTCGAACACGGCTGTGACATGGGCCAGGGATTCCTGTTCAGTCACCCGCTGCCGGCCGTCGCGGTCTATGGTGCAGTCGACAGGATCGAAGCCGCCTGGAGCCTTACGCACTGAACGCGCGTGTGGAGGCTAGGAGCGGAGTCGAACCGCTGTACGCGGCTTTGCAGGCCGCTGCATGACCGTTCTGCCACCTAGCCGGTCCAAAAAACAAACCCCGGACTCGCCGGGGTCTGCCGCTGGATTTTATCAGAACTTGTAGCCGAAAGAGAGTTCCAGCACGCGCGGCCGCAACGGCGTCTGTTCGACGATGAATTGGTCGGTGCTCGTGAACACGGCGGCGTTCGAATTCGCGAGGTTTTCCCCGCTGATCATGACGTTCCACGAGTCCTTGGCGATGCCGGCCTGCGCCGAAACGGTGGAATACGCCGGATCCTCGAAGCGCAACCGCGACGTCGCGACCGGCCCCGACGAGCCCGCGAACGAAGGATTCGAGCCGGCCTGCGTGAAGGAATGCCCCTGGTGCGTGACCCCCGCTTGCACGAAGCTGTTGTAGTCGCTGAACGACCATTCGTAGCGCGCCCGCAGGCTCAGCTGGATCGGCGGCGAATTCGCCGTCGGCGAGCCGATCGGTCCGAAGGGGTTCGTGACGGCGACACAGGTTCCGCTGTTGCAATTCTGCGTGATCGGTTTGCCGAAATTGGCGCTCGCGGGATTGTTGTCGATCAGCGATGGCGAATTGGTCTGCGTGCTCGAGTTCCAGGAGCCGGCCCCCGTCAAGGTCAGGCCGCCGACGACGCGGAAGGTCAGCTGCGTCTCGATGCCTTTGATGAGGAAATCCTGGCCGTTGGTGTTGTAGAACAGATTACCGACCAAACCGGGGTCGAAGAACGAAATCTGGACATTGTTCCAGTTCTCGCGGTAGTAGGCGCCGTTCCACTGCACGCGGTGGTCGAAGAACTCGGTCTTCCAACCGATCTCGTTGTTCGTGAGCTTGTCCGGCGCATACGAGGTCGGCAGCAAGTACTGCTCCACTCCGTCGGTTCCCAGGATGTGTTTCGTCCCGCCGTTCTGGTTGAAGCCGCCCGGCCGGAAGCCTTGCGACCAGGTGTAATACAGCATGACGTCGGGCAAGACGTGCCAGGTGAGGTTGGCGCGGCTCTTCCAGCCGGATTCCGTGTCATGAAGATTCTGGCCGTCGAGATTATAAGACGCCGCGCTCTGGCAGCCACCGACCGGCGTACCTTGCTCGTAGCAGTCGAAGCTCGACAGGACGCTGCCCTTGTAGGAGTTCTCGAACAAATAATGGCGCGTCCCCAGCGTCAAGGTCAGTGTCTTCGGGATCAAATCGATGTCGGTCGAGGCAAAGAACGCGGTCTGCTTGGTCTCGCGCACGGAGTCCTGATAGAACGACGTCGAGTCCGGCTGTACCCCGGGATTGGCCACCGTCGTGCCCTGGAAGGTGCCCACGTCGCTCAAGCATCCGGTGGTGACCGTCGCGCTGCACGCGGGCAGCGTCTTGTACATCCAGGAGGTCTGGTCGTAGAGCTTGTTGTCTTCGTAGAACGCACCGAAGATGCCGCGCACCCGCCAATCATCCGGCGTGCTCAGGCGAAACTCCTGCTGCAGGTGGTGGTTTTCTTCGTCGGAATGCCATGACGCACTCGGTGAGTAGCACTTCGGCTTCTCATCGGCGGTGAAGGCGCCACCCACGCATTGGTAATAATCGGCATAGACGCCGCGCGAATAATTGGTGTAGTCGCCCTGCTGCTCGATGTTGCGCACGAGATAGCCGCCGGTATAAACGGCCTTGAGCGGACCGAGTTTGCCGTCGACGGTGATCGAAGTCTGTTCGGCAGCGTCCTTGGCGTAAGCGGGGTTGAACAGCGTGACTTCCAGCGGCGCCAGGGGCACGCCGTCCGAGGAATCCGGCTGTTGGTAGAACACGCCCTGCGAATTCGTGGACTGATAGAGCTGTCCGAGCACCACGTCCCAGTCGTCGTTGATCTGGTAGAGCAACTGGCCACGGATGCCTTGATAGGTCACGGGGTTGATCGCGTTGCCGACCAGGTTGTTGTTGTTGATCGACGGACTGCCGGGCGGTACGCAATAGCCGCTCGCACCTGGCGGCTTGCCGTTGGGGCACGCCCCGTTGACGGCCGCATAACCGGCATAGGCGATGCCGACGTCGGTGTTCGCGCGCGTGAAGGTCCCCGGCACGTTGTTGATGTAACCGCCACGCCGGTCGTCGTAAACGACGGCACGGAAAGCGACGTGCCCGGGAACGATCGGCAGGTTCAAGACGGCCTGCACGTCGGAGTTCGGGTCGCCGCCCGCGGTCGTGCCGTAGCCGGCTTTGACGTTGCCCTCGGTCACGTCGATCTTGGGCAGGTTCGTGATGTAGCGAATCACGCCGGACTCGGCACCCGATCCGAACAAGGTGCCCTGCGGGCCCTCCAGCACCTCGATGCGATTCAAGTCCACCGCGTACACGTCGAGATTGCGGTTCGGCATGGAGACGGATTGGTTGTCGAGATAGATCGCGACGTTCGGGAACAAGCCGGTCGAGGCGCTGCCTTGGCTCGCCTGGGACCCTGCGCTCAAGCCGCGCATGAACACTTCGTTCTGACCGGGACCGTTGCTGGCCGTGGTCACGTTCGGCAGATACTTGATGTAGTCGTCGAAGGTCTGAATGTTCAGCTGTTCGAGCGACTTCGCGGTGAACGCCTGCATCGAGATGGGCACGTCTTGCATGCTCTCGGAGCGGCGCTGAGCGGTGACGGTGATTTCCTGGATCGTGTCGGTGCCGCTGTCGGTGTCGGCGGGGGACGCTGCGTGCGCCGCGCCGACCGCCGCACCGCCCAAGACGGCGGCGATCGCCAGAGTCAATTTGCGGTTCATGGGCGACCGCCGCAGGGCCGTGGGGTGTTAGCCCGAGTGGAACGCCGGCAGGTGCCGGTCCGCAAAATAAACGCACGCCGGCGACCGCATGCGGTCATCGTCATTGGCATTGGCATCCCCTCAGTGATCTTGTACGTAAGCGACGCGGCGAGCCGCCACTTCCGAGGCTTCACGATTGAATGGCCGTACAACCAGTCCAACCAGTGAACTCGCCCCGATCTTCACTCAGGATTTTGCGAGAATCAAGCCTTATGCCGAACTTTTTTTCAGGCTATGCACTCTGAGCCTGCGCGCTGGCGTTTGCATTCGCTGCGCCGGGATCACGGTCCGGGCGTCGAAACCATCTTGTTTGAACGCTCAAGCAACCGCGACGGACCTGTCCGGCGCTGAACGTCCGTACAGTCACCGCTGACCTCAGGTCGTTTTTCCAAACCGATACTTCACCCGCACGCCGAACATGCGCGGCGGATTGGTCGTCTCGCGTTTGTCGAAATTACCGGTGTTGATATAGATGACCGCATGGGTGTCGGCGACGTTGTTCAAATAGCCCTCCACCGACCAGGCCTCGTTCGCGCCACCCAAACCGAAGCGGAAGGTACCGAGATCGTAGGCGGGCTGCAAATAGCGTTGCTGCAATCCGCTGACCGCCGAGGAGGCGAGGTTGAGGCTGCTCCACATCGAGCCCGTATGGGATTCGTCGTACTGGACGAAGGCGGTCTTGCTGTCGCCAACCGGCCAATCGTAGCGTGCGCTCGCGGTCGCCTTGAACAAGGGCACGTACGGGAGACGCTCGCCCGAGGCGATCGGGAACAGCGCCTGATCGGAAGGATTCAGGAACGCCTTGATCGAGGTGAGGTGGGAATCGTTGTAGGCCGTCGAGAACGTCAGGGTCAGGCGCTTGGTCGGCCGCGCCTCGAGGTCGCTCTCGATGCCCCAGATTCGCGCATCGCCGACGTTCGCGTTGAACGAGCCGAGCGTCGTGATGGCTGCATCGTAGAGCGCCGTCTGGTAATTCTTCCAGGGCATGTAATAGGCCGCTCCGTTCCAACGCAGGGCGTCGCCGAAACTCATGGTCTTCCAGCCCAGTTCGAAATTGTCGAGGGTGTCCGGATCGTAGTTCACCGGAATCGTGGCCGGCAATCCGATGTTGAAGCCTCCTTCCCGAAAACCCTGGCTGAACAAGAAATAATAGAGCCGACCTGGTCGCGGTTGGTATTCGAGTTCGGCCTTGTAGGTGTTTTTCTTGAATGTCGCGCTGCCGAAGGTTGGTTCCTTGGGCTGGTAGTAGAAACCGGCATACTGGCTTCCGCCGGTTACGCGTGATTCGAACCACCGGGCCCCGACGCTGAGCTTCCACTGTTCGGTCAAGGCATAGTCGATGTCGCCGAACAAAGCGTACTGATGCTCGTCGGAGCGTGAGACCGATGAATACCACTCGTTCGGCAGGGGTTTGACGCCGGCCGGATAGATGGGCAGACCCGAAGCGTTCGTCGGGCAGGTCCCACCGCATAGATAGTACTGCGACTCGACCCCGTTCAAATCCAATCCCGGCATCGCGTAGAAATCCGAATACCAGTCCGTCGTACGCTCCTGGTAACCGCCGACGATCCAATGCAAGGCCCCGTCGCCCTTCGAGATCAGCCGTACTTCGTTGCTCCAGCGCTTGGTGTCGTTCTGGTAGTCGGTGTACTGATAGGGATTGTTGCAGCCCGAGTACGCCGTGTCGCCGGCCGCGTCTCCAGGTGCCGTCGCGCACGCGAAACTCTGCACGAAGGCCGCATTGACCCCGTTCGGGACGTTGGCGTACTGCACGTACTCCGAATACTCGGAGACGGATTCGGACTTTTGATTGAAGAAGCCGTTGATATAGACGAAGTCGGCGAATCCGACGTCGCCTTCGATCTTGCCCTGGGTGTTGAGATTGTGGTTCGTTCCGTATTCGGGCCCGAACCGCGCCACGTTCTCGACGCCGTAGCGCTCGACATCCTGATCCCAGGCGCCATGATGGTGTTGCGCCTGGTTGTCCGCCTCGAGCGTCAGCACCCACTCGTCGGTGAATTTGTTGAGGAAGGTGAACCGCTCGCCCGTGACATTTTGGGTGTTGTAGTCCTGCCCGGCCCACGCGGCATTCGTGCTCACGACGCCGTTGACCCAGTCGCGTGTCTTTTCCAGGTTGTTGATGAAGCCGCCCTGATGATCGTAGAACCCGGAAATTCGGATCGCGGTCTGTCCCTCGATCAGCGGAATGTTCAAGAATCCTTCGGTCACGTCGCTCAAGCGATGGTTCTGATAGGTCCCGACGTCGTCGTCGAAGCCGCCGTTGAGGCCGCCGGAGGGATCCGGTTTGTTCGTGATGATGCGCACCGCACCGGCCATGGCGCTCGCGCCGTACAAGGTGCCTTGCGGCCCGTTCAGCACCTCGATGCGTTCAATATCATACATGTGCAAATCGGGAATGGTGCCGTAATACCCGACGGAAAGGTCGTCGAGGAACATCCCGGTCGTCGAGGTGTTCGACACGTTTGGATTGCTGCCGTCCGACACGCCGCGCATGAAGAAGTACTGGGTGCCCGGACCGATGCTGATGTAGGAAATGGAGGGCGTGCGATTCGCATAGTCCTCGAATTGCGCAATCCCCAGATGCTCGATGTCCTCCTTCGAGAAAACGTCGATGCTCTGCGGAATATCCTGCAGACTTTCGCTGCGCTTGCGCGCGGTGACGATGATCTCGCCGAGGGCGTTATCGGCATCGGCGGCGGCCGCGTCGCCCGTGATCGCCGCGTTACCGGTTCCGGACGTAGCGCCACAGAGCACCGAGGCGACGGCGGCGGCGACGAGTGACTTGTGCCCGCGCGCGCGCGCCTGACGCGGCCGCACGACGTGGCTGCCGCGATCCGCGGACACTGGTTTTCCCAAAGCGGTCTCCCTTACGAACGCGAGCGTGAACCGGTCCCCTGATCATCCGATCATGGCGCGACGGCCCGCACGCCGTCAATCCATAAAGCGCTCGAGCGCGTCGCCGAGAGCCCGGCGCAGGGGTTCGAGTTCTTCCGCATAGTGTCGCCAATGACCGATGCCGGCATCGGTGATCGGTTGGCGCACCTGTTCGGAGCTCGCGGTCCGCACCGATCGCTTGGTCTCGTAGAAGCGCAAACAGCCCGGCTCGAACGGCAGGCGGCAGTGTTCGAGCAGCCGGCGCACCTCGGCTTCCGTGTCGCGTACCAGGCGCTCGTACCGCAGGCACAGCACCTTGCCGGGCAGGACGGTGTCCCAGTGGTCCATGAGGCCGAGATACGCGCGGTAGTAACGGCCGAGATCCTCGAGGTCGCAGGAGAAGGACTGGCCCTCGGCGAAATACTGCTTGAAAGCACTGAAGCAGGAGTCCATCGGGTGTCGGCGCACGTCGATGATCGTGGCCTCGGGAAGGATCAGCTGCAGAAGACCGACGTGACTCCAGTTGTTGGGCATCTTGTCGATGAAACGCGGCTGCCCGGCGCGCAGGTCATGCGTCTCCTCCAGGTAGCGCCGGCCGCAGTCGGCGAGCCAGGAAGGGGTCGCCTCGCTCAGACTCTCGGGATAGGTATCGCGACGACCGTCTCGGCGGTCGAGTTCTCGCACGATGCTGACGAGGTTGGGCAGTTCCATCGTGCCCTGAACCTGGCTGTGACTCGCGAGAATCTGCTCCACCAGCGTCGAACCGGAGCGCGGCAAGCCGACGATGAAGATCGGCGCGGGGTCGATGCAACCGCCGCCGTGGTACCGCTCGAACAACGGCTCGTCGAACAGCGCCGCGATCCGACGGCTCTTCTCCTCGAAGCGGGCCACGTCGAACGGCGCACGCTTCCGCCGCGCCGCATTGCCCGCCGCATAGTGTCGAAACGAGCGCGCCCAGTCCGTGCGCTGTTCGTAGGCACGGCCCAGGGCGAAATGGACTTGCGCTTCGCCCGGATCGGCAATGGCGCCCACCGCCGGGGGCATGGCGGGCTGCGCGGCCAGTTCCTCCATCGCGAGGAGCTCCGCATCGGAAAATCGATAGGTCTTGAGGTCGGCGAGACTGCAATAAGCCTCCGCGAAGCCCGGTGCCAGGACGAGGCATTCGTGATAAGCCGCCTCGCACTCGGCGCGCCGACCGAGGGTCTTCAAGACATGCCCTTTCGAGAGCAACACACGCACTTGGCGCGGCTCGAGGGCGAGCGCGCGATCGAAGGCCGCGACGGCCGACTCGCCGCGCAACCGGTGCGCCAAAACGCTGCCGAGGATCACCCAACTAGGCGCCGAATCCGGTTCGATCTCTAGCGCACGACGGATCGCGGCCTCCGCTTCCACGTGCCGCCCCGCATCGAGCAGGGCTTGGGCAAGTCCACGCCAGACCAAGGGCATGTGGGCGGTCTGGGTCAGCGCGTGTCGCAGCAGTCGTTCGGCATCCCGCGGCTGACCGGCCGACAGCGCGACCGCCGCCAGCCCGCAGGCGGCGCCCACGTCGGCGGCATCCCGGCGCAGCAGGTCGCGGAAGATTCCCTCGGCGGTGCGTAGATCGCCCTTTGCCAGCGCCGTCGCAGCGGCGTCGAACCGGTCATGAGCCGGGTCCATGGCGATCGCCCGATCGAATGCGACCTTGGCCTGACCCGGACGGCCACGTTCCACGAGCACATCGCCGAGGCAGCGCCAGGCGCGGTGCCGGCGACCGTCGAGCGCCAGGGCGCGCTTGAGCGCCTGTTCCGCGTCCTCGAAGCGTCTTGTCGCGACACAAACGCGCGCAAGGTCCTCCCAGGCGTCGGAAAAATCCGGGGCGTTGCGGATGGTCTGCTCCAGGGCCGCGAGCGCCTCGGCATGGCGACCCTGCGCGTGCAGGGAGACGCCGAGAACCCGCAGGCTGTTGACTTCGCCGGGGCGCAGCGCCTGCATCTCGCGCAGCGTTCGCTCGGCGGCTCGCGGATCACCGCGCGCGAGTGCGGCGAGGGCTGCGCCATAAGACCGCTCGAACCACCGGTCGGAAGAATCGTTGGCCATGAGTCCTCGGGATCTTAACTCGCCGAGGCATCGATGGACCAAGCGACCGCGCTGGCTAGTGCCGGGGAGCTGCCTTCGGCGCGGCCGTTCGCTTCGGTCTTGGCGCAGCCGACAGGCCGCCCTGCGCCTCGGCCTCCGCCGGATCCTTGATCGTCGCGGCTTGAGTGGCGGCGGCTTGGTTGGCGGCGGCATGGGTGGCGGCGACGTGCTGCACGGGGGCCGCCGTGCGCACTGGTCTTGGCGGCGAGGCGACTCGCGTGGCTGCCCGTGCGCGCAATACCGTCGCGGGCGTATGCGCTTCGGTCGCAGCAACCGCTTCTTGGGCGTTCGGGAGCGCGGTAATTCCCCCTGGTCCCCCGTTGTAGCTCACGAGACTTCGGCGTGCCGGGCCGGCAACGCCCTTTGCATAGCCGCTACCGAAGTAGCCGAAGCCGTAATTGATGCCGCCGTAAAAACCGACGTGCGGGCCCCAGTAGCCCGGATGGAAAAGGTAGCGCCCGTCGGCAAAACTCCAGTAAGGCGGCGTCCACAGAAGCCCGACGGAAGGCGGTCGCCGCCAGGCGCCGGGTACCCAAACGTACGCGGCTCCGCCCCAGTACCAAAACCCCGGAGTCCAGTAGCTGCCCGCATCGCCAGAGACGGGTTGCGTCTCTTCATCGGGCAACGGGGGTGGTGCCGCCGCGGCGCTCACCGCGACCTCGGCCGACCCATCGAGCGGCGGCTGATCCTGCACCGTTCCGCCGGAAGCCGGACCGCGCAATCGCGCGGCAAACTGCGCGTCCCGCTCGGCATTGCTGCCGGGCAGCGTGTTCAGCGCGATTCCCCAGGACGCATCGATCCCGCTCGTCGGCGTGCCGTTCACCGTCACGCCGACCAGTCGATCATTGGACACGTGACCCGCATAAGTCACATCGGCGCTGAAGCCATTCCATTCCGCGGGTTCGCTATGGCGGTGCAGGACCACGGAATCGCGCGTGAACGTCGACACGGTCCAGGTCTCCGCCGTGCCATCGACACGATGAAACTCCTGACCATCGTAGATCAGCGTGAAGCAGTTCGCCCAACAGAGATGCAACTCGTGCGGAGGATAGCGTGGGTCCTGCCAGACGGTCGTTTGCGCCGAGGCGGGATCGGCGTGATCCGAGTAGATCACGGTGCCGTTCGCGTCGACGGTCTTGTAGATCTCGCCCGCCTGCACACCGGAAACGCAGCATGCCAACACGAGGATCGTCGCGTGGCCCGTCATCGGACTATGAGACATGGTCAGCTTCCCTGGCTGAGGCGATGCGCCTCGAATCCACGGCCGGAATTATAAGCCCGTGCCGCTCCCCCACGGGCGGCGGCGGCGAGAAACTGTGGAAGAGTTCAAATAATCTTGGCCGGAATCTGCCGATCCCTGACATCCTGCCGGCCGGCCGGCTGATCACGGCCCGCAGCCTTGCTCACGTACACGCAACGGCGCGCGACCTCGATCATGTCGGCGGCACGTTGAAACGGCTTCGTCGGGGTATGCGTCGCGAGGCCGACGGACGCCGACACCGCCACCATCGACCCGCGGATCGGATGCAAGATGTTGGCCAGTCGGGCGATCAATCTCTCGCGGAAGATATTGACGCCGGGCGCCATCAGACCCGGGAGCACGACGACGAACTCCTCGCCGCCGTAGCGCGCGACACAGTCGGTGTCCCGCGCCACCGATGCAATCGTACGACCGACGGTCACGAGCACCGCATCCCCGGCCTCGCGGCCGTGAAGTTCGTTGATCTCCTTGAAGCGGTCGAGGTCGACGTAAACGACGCTCAGCGGCCAACGCGCCTTGAGCGCCGCTTGAAATTCGCGCCGCAACGCCAGATCGACATAGCCGCGGTTGTACAGTCCCGTGAGTCCGTCGCGGCGATGCGCTTCAGACTCCGCCGCCGGCGGTTCAGAAACTGCCAAGGGCGGATCGGTCGTCGCTTCCGCCGCGCGGGGCGCGTCCCGTGCGGGCCGCGCTTGATCCTCGCGCAAAACCAGCAGCTCGCGCGCTTGCGCGACGATCAGGTTCGCGGCGGCCGGGGCCAATAGCTTGGTCGCAAACAGGCGCTCGATCTCCGGCAGCTCGGCCACGAGCGCGCCCATCACCTCGGCCACCGCCATCGCGTCGATCCCCAGCCACTCCCGCGCATGCTCCGCAAAGCTGTCAAAATCCGGTGCGGCGGCGGATGCGAGCAGAATCTCGGCGCATTCGCTTCCGAGCGCCACGCAGCAGGCGGCCATGCCCGCCGCGGTCGACCTCTCCTCGCTCGGCGGCGCGTGACTCCATGCCACGGCGCGGCATAGCGGTGCGGGCAGCTTCCAGTACTCCAGCAGCCAGGCGCCGAGTTCGGCATGATCCACGCCGAGGCGCTGCGTTTCATACACGGTGAAATCCTGATGGGCAGCCTTCTTCGGGAGTTCTCGATAGAAAGTCGGCGCTGCCCGATCGACTCCGAGGATCGCGATGTCTTGCAACAGCGCCGCCAGGAATATGTCATCGGCGGCGCTGAGGGTCTGAAAAGCGCCGAATCGCTTCGCGGCCGAACTGCTCAAGATCGCACGCCGCCAATACCGCTCGTAATCGACGCCGTTGCTCCTCAGACTCCGATACGTGCCGATCAGACAGAACCCGAGCGCCATCGTGGTCGCGCCCTGCAGGCCGAGCGCAACGATGGCCTGACGCAGGTTGGTGCTCTTGCGATGCCGTGAATACAGTGGGGAGTTCGCGGCCTTCGATAGCTTGGCCGCAAGACCCGGGTCGCGGCTGATCACGGCAGCGACCTGCGAAATATCGACGTCGCTATCCCGTGCGAGCGCGATGATCTGTTGGGCGATCGCCGGCGGACTGGGAAAATTCACGGACGCTTTCAGCTTGCTCTTGAGGTGATCGAGCATTCAATCCATCCCTGCGGGAATATCCCTGCGAGTCTCTTAGCGGCAAGACACCCCCGAATCTTGAGTCCTGTTCGGGTGGTTACAGGCTTGGCAGGTCATCGAAGATCACGTAAACAGCCCTATAGATCCCTTTGATTGACATATTCATATGTCAGCTGCTGGGGCTGCCCCCGCTCATCGCACCGGGCGCCGACGCGGTCGCCCGCACTTGGGACATGATCGCAAGCGGCCTGCCGTCGGGATCCTGGAAGAATGCCATCCACTCTTCGGTCCCATCGCCATGGCGATGCACCAGATGTGGTGCGTGGGTAAACTCGACGCCTCGTGCCTGAAGTTCCGCATGGGCCGCTGCGATGTCCTCGACGCGAAGATACAGCAGCGACTCGCCGGGAAGCGGTGTCTGCGTCTCGCTCAGCAACAGGCGCACACCACCGCAATCGAAGAACGCCAGTTTGCCGAAGGTGTAGAGGTGCTTGAGTCCGAGCGAGGTCCCATACCACGCTTCCGCTTGCGCGATGTCGCTCACGGTGCGAGCGATTTGCCCGATGCTGCCCGGTAACAATGGCTGCTGCATATCGATCCTTTGCCCGTCGAGGGCGCTGCCGAGGGGAACGCGAAACCACTGCCGCAACTGTTGGCGGCTCCTGAACCCGAGCTTGGAAAGCGCGTTACCCAGATGAAACTTCACCGCATCCGCGCTGATGCCCCGACGCGCAGCGATCTCCCGATTGGACATGCCATGTTGGACCGCATGGGCAATGCTCCACTCGGCTGGTGTCAAGACGTCCGCATGCGGTGGCCGGCCGCGGCGCGCGACCTTCTTGGTTGGCATGGGTGGGATCATAAGCAGGCATGACGGGAATTACCCTACCCATCGATGCCGTAGTGCTTCCATGTCGGCAAAGACGACCAATCAGCGCGATAAATAGCGCCTAACACTCTGTATCGCCACTGGATTTTGGAACGGGAAACGAGACTCGAACTCGCGACCTCGGCCAAAGCCCACTCACATCGCTGGTGGACCCGATATGGCTTCGTCACGCTTCACGTAGGTGATGGGTGGCATTCCGTTCAGACGATCGTCTGCCGCATACCGTAGAATCACAACCCCCGAGTTTTCGAGAGCAACATGATCCGTCAGCACGAAGTTTGCTGGCAATCCGGTTTCGAACAACTTGGTGCCCTTCCCCAACACGACGGGCATGATCGCGATGTCGATGCTGTCGATGAGCCCGGCTTCCAGCAGCTGCCCAGCCAGTCCGCCGCCGCCGAATAACCAAATATCCCGGCCTTTCATGCACTTCATCTCAAAGGCTACTTTTCGGGCGTCTTCCCG
>Ga0116230_10000053_pt1 | contig 79910 bp, 89 predicted proteins | sample S1TSphfallax_3_FD_88678 | JGI IMG/M metagenome (GOLD analysis project Ga0116230, IMG submission 88678) | Host-associated microbial communities from peat moss isolated from Minnesota, USA - S1T2_Fd - Sphagnum fallax MG | ecosystem: Host-associated > Plants > Peat moss > Unclassified | place...
GCAACGGCAACAACAAGAGCAAAGGCAAGGTAAAGAACAAAAGCAACGGCAACAACAAGAGCAAAGGCAAGGTAAAGAACAAAAGCAACGGCAACAACAAGAGCAAAGGCAAGGTAAAGAACAAAAGCAACGGCAAGAACAAAAGCAAAGGCAAAAGCAAGGGCAACGGTAAGAGCCATGTTACTGCGCGGGCGCGATTTGTCTTAGCTGGAAGTTATGCGGTTCGATCAGCGCACCTGCGGACGCAGCTTGACTGCTTTGGTTGCGACGACGAGCTTGACGGGAGTCAGCTCGACGCCTTCCCAGCCGTCTTTCACGGCTTCGATGTGGATTTCGCCCGGCTCTTTGGTGGATTGGACGATGACCTGCGCCAATCCGTTGAAGAGGGAGCGTTTCGGTTCCTTGTCGGATTGCTGGCAGTTGGGATCGCCGTTGCCGACGCCGATCAGCTTGCCGTTGCCGCTGACTTTGAATCCGACGAGATTGCCGGCGGTGGGCACGGGGCGGCCTTGCTTGTCGAGCGCCTCGACGCGAAGCACGGCGATGTCTTCGCCGTCGGCGTCGATTTCGGCGCGGGCATCGAGCGGGTCGCGGGTGAGCCGGATGGTCGCCGGTTCGCCGGTGGTTTCGCGTTTTTCGGTGAGGACGACTTTGCCGTCCTTGCTGCCGCGAGCCTCGATCATGCCGGGGACGTATTTGGCGGTCCACTCCACATGGCCGAGGTGGGGAACCTTTTGGCTGCCGGCGCTGACGCCGTTGACGAAGAGCTCAACCTCGTCGAGGTTCGAGTAGACCCAGATTTTGATCGGCTCGCCTTCCCTGCCCTCCCAGTTCCAATGCGGAAAGAGATGCACCACAGGTTCCTTACCCCACCAGGCCTTGTAGTAGTAGAAATTGTCCTTGGGGTAGCCGCACATATCGACGATGCCGAATTGGGAGTTGATGGAGGGCCAGCCGTAGGGTGTGGGTTCGCCGCGGTAGTCGAAGCCGGTCCAGGCGAAGCCGCCGGCCAGCCAGTCGCGGGTGCCGTAGAACTTCCACCACTCTTCGGCGGTCTCGCCCCAGGGCACGACGCCGTCGTAGGAGTTGACGGTGTTGCGCAGGGGGTCGCTGGCATAGTCGCCGCGGGTGCCGATGGCGCTTGAGGTTTCCGAGCCGTAGACGGGCATTTTGGGATGCTTGGTGTGGTACTCGTCGGGAAACTTGAGGTTGTAGTTGAAGCCGATGATGTCGAAAGCCCCGGAGACGCCCTTGGAGTTATCGCCGTTGACGGCTGCGGAGACGGGGCGGGTGGGGTCGAGTTCGTGGCAGCGGCGAACCATGGTGGCCGCAATTTTTGCGCCCTGCTCGGCCTCGTCGTTTTGCAACTGCCACTCTTCGTTGCCGATGGACCAGAGGATGATCGAAGGGGAGTTGCGGTAGCGCTTGACCATGGCTTCGAGCTGGGCGAGTCCGCCGGGATTGGAGCTCATCTGGCGGGTTTCGCACATCATCATCATGCCGAGGCGGTCGCAGCCTTCCACCCACTCCGGGGTGGGCATGTTGTGCGAGGTGCGGACGGCGTTGGAGGCCATCTCCTTGAGCACGGCGAGGCGGAAGTACTGCAGGCGGTCGGGCAGGGCCGCGCCTACGCCGGCGTGGTCCTGGTGGTTGCAGGTGCCTTGAATCTTGAGGGATTTTCCGTTGAGGAAGAAGCCCTTTTCGGCGTCGAAGACGGCGGTGCGGAAGCCGAAATTGAATTGTTCGGCATCGACGGCTTTGCCTTCCGACTCGACGGTGACGATGGCGGAGTAGAGCGTCGGCGATTCGATGGACCAGAGGGCTGGGTTGGGGACTTTGGCGGCGGCGGTGAAGGTCGCTGAGCCGTCTGGGGCGACCGGCTGCGCCGCCGCTTCGGCGGTAGCGACGGTGTTCCCTGCCGGGTCGAGGAGCTTCCAGGTGACTTTGGCGGTGGCCGCTTTGCCGCCGCTGTTTTCAACGACGGTGCCGAGGGCGACGGTGGAGTTGGCGGGCGTGGCGCGGGCGTAGCTCTCGAATTTGGCCAGGTGGACGGGGTCGGTCTTGGTAAGCCAGACATGGCGGTAGATTCCGGCGCCCTCGTAGAACCAGCCGTCGCCGAAACTAGCGTCCACGCGGGCGACGATGCAGTTTTTTGCGCCCAGCGTGAGGAAGTCGGTGATGTCGAAGTGAAAGGGCGCGTAGCCGTTGTCGTTGCGGCCGACGAAGCAGCCGTTGACCCAAACGAGCACGTCGCGGAAGACGCCGTCGAAGTCTACCGTGACGCGGCGGCCGTCGTCGGAGGCGGGAATGTCGAAGACGCGGCGATACCAGCCGACGCTGGACTCCGGATAGCGGCGGCCCACGGGCTTGTAGCCATGCGACATTTGCTCCTCGTCGTGAACGAAGGGCAGCTCGACGGCCCAGTCGTGGGGCAGATTCAGTTCGCGCCACTTGGAGTCGTCGAATTTGACTTTCGCGAACTCGAATTCGCCGGTTTTCGCGAAATCCCCCTGGCCGTAGCCGAAGCCGAGATCCTTCGACGGATCGACGGAGTTGCCGAACTGAAACTTCCAGCCGAAGTCGAAGAGTAGCCGTTCGCGCGGCGCCAGAGCCGGCAGCGTTGCGTCGGAGACGCCATTGAGCGCTTCGGCGTGAGCCCAGGCCGCGCGGGTCAGCGGCGAATTGGCGGCCAAAGCGGCGCTGGAGACGATTCCAGCGCGGAGGAGATCGCGGCGGGTGACTTTCGGCATGGGAAAACTTCCTCGGAAAAGATCGACCGGATAGTCGGAATGGAGTGCGACAACCAGAATGCTCCACGAGGCCGGGCAAATCCCAGGCATCCGGTCTGTAACCTTGCGAATATACAGCAGCCGTCCCTGGAAAGTAAACGATTTCATCCGAATCCCGCGAGCGCCGGCCGCAACAGTTGGAATCGCTCGCTCAGCCGCGCTTCGATCCCGTCAAAGCAGGCAAACCAGCAATTCTGGTACACTCACAGAGTCGGTTGCCAAGCCGGAGAGATGGCCGAGTGGCTGAAGGCGCACGCTTGGAAAGCGTGTATACCGCAAGGTATCCAGGGTTCGAATCCCTGTCTCTCCGCCATGATTTAGAATCAAGGAGTTCATTGCTTCTGTGCCGATTTCGTGCGCGAAGCAATAAAGTTAGCGCGTGGGGCCGAGATCGACGCCGTCCTTGCCGCCGGCTCGCCAGAAATCGTCGATCGGATTGCTAAGATCAAAGTCGAAGGCAAGCTCTTCAACTTCTTTTCTTTCGCAAGCAAGTATGCGAGCTGGCACAACCCCGCGGCTTATTCCATTTACGACTCCCAGGTCGACGCCTATTTTTGGAAGTTGCAAGAGGACCATTCTGCGTCATTCTTGCATCCCGACTTATGGACTTAGCCGACGTTTGTCAAGATTATGGCTGAGTTCCGCAGCTTTCGCGGGCTGGATCGCTTCTCCTTCAAGGAAATCGACAAATTTCTGTATCTCGAAGGCGCGCCCCGCACCCCGTTGCCAGCCGAACGGCAACCGGCCGGCGCATTCGACTACGATCCGTCCGAGGAAACTGTCTCCCGATCGCATTCCTAAGCATTCCCGCGAGTCTTGCCCTGGCGTCCTTTGCGACTTGCTCGAAACCGCTATCGCCAAGTGTCGACCATCCCATGAGTGAGCGAGAGGAAACAGGGACGATGCCGAATTGTTATCTTCAGGCACGCCGCCTTAACATCCCATTCCAGGAACATTCACAGCAACGAGTTATCAACTCGGTCACGGGCCTGCTGCGGATCCCTGGCCGCCGCTCTTTTCTTGGGATCGCAAGATTTCCCAAACCTTCTCCGAAAGGGTGTTCGCCGCCACTCAAGTTCTCAGTATCCTCCCATAAAATGAATCTGAGGAAACCCACACAAAATGTCGCGTAAACCACTCATCGCCGCCAACTGGAAGATGTACAAAACGCCCGCCGAAGCCAAAGTCTTCACTCGCGCCTTTTTGCCCCTCGTCGCCGGCCACATCCGCGATGAGATTGCGCTCTTCCCCTCGGTCACCTCGCTGGCCACGGTCGTCGAGGGCGTCGCCGGCTCGAACGTGGCCGCCGGACTCCAGAACATGCACTTTGCCGAAGAGGGCGCCTACACCGGCGAAACCTCCGCCTCCATGCTGCTCGCCGTGGGAGCCACGCACACCCTCATCGGCCATTCCGAGCGCCGCCAATACTTCAACGAAACCGACGAAATCGTCAACAAGAAGCTCCACACCGCCCTCAAACATGGGATTGTTCCGGTCGTTTGCATCGGCGAAGTGCTCTCGGAGCGCGAGTCCGGCCAGACCGCCGAGGTCCTGCTCACCCAACTCAAGGGCGCGCTGCACGGCATCCATGCCGACGCCGCGCACTCGCTGGTCATCGCCTACGAACCCGTCTGGGCCATCGGCACTGGCAAAACCGCGACCCCCGAAATGGCCGTGGAAGCCCACATGATCGTCCGCGCCGAACTCGCAAAGATCCTGGGATCGCAGGTCGCCAAAGCCACGCGCATCCTCTACGGCGGCTCCGTCAAGCCCGAAAACGCCACGGCGCTGCTCAGCGAAGAGGAAATCGACGGCGCGCTGGTCGGCGGAGCCAGCCTCAAACCAGACTCCTTCGCCGCTATCGTCAAATATTGAGCCAGACGGAGGCTTCCTCACTGGCGACGGAACCTTGCCGCAGGCAGACGGGCGATCCTCGGCATAAACCGAGGCCAGCCTTCCTTCACTGCGGCGGGGCGGGCGAAGGTGCGCTTCCGGGACTTCCTGGCACCGCAAACGGTGTATATTGCGGGTTCGCGCTTTTCGGCAACGCGGTGATATCCGCAGGAACGACAGACTGGCGGGCCGAATCGAGGGCCGCGCGCATGGCAAAAAACGCCGGCGCCGGCCGGTATTCGTCGTCGAACGGCAGCGGCCGCTGCCGCGCGCCGTCAGGACGCACGGCCCATTTTTCGCGGCTCTGGTTCAACCAGGTTGCCCCGTCGAAGATGCCCCACGTCAGCACCGCCTTGAGATTCGGTTCGGGCAGCAGCAATTCGAGATAGCTCTTGTAGACCCCCGCGACGGCCGCATCCTGCATTTCCGGTCCGCCCGGAAGTGTGCGCGTATTCACATCCATCTCCGTCACATACGCCTCCAGACCCATCTTCGCCGCCTCGCGAACCAGACTCACCAAACCGGCTCCCGGACGCGGCCCGAAGGCGAGCAGATGGCTCTGAATCCCAATCGCCTGAACGGGAATTCCGCGCGCGTGGAGCCGGCGCAACAGAAGCAGCACCTGGCTCCGCTTGGCCGCCTGGTCGGGCGTATCCAGCTCAATGTCGTAGTCGTTGTAGGTGAGTTTGGCCTGCGGATCGGCCTTGGCCGCGGTGGAAAACGCCAGTTCGATATACTCCGGACCGATGAGGTCCAGCCACGGCGACTTGCGCAAGCCATCTGGACGACCATCCGGAACCTGCACCGCCTCATTCACCACATCCCAACTGTGCACCCGCCCCGCGTAACGCCCCGCCACCGTTTGAATGTGCTCGACCAGCAACTGGCGCGCATTGTCGCGCGTGGCGTAGCCGGCAAACCAACCCGGCAACTGCTCATGCCAGCAGAGATTGTGTCCCCGCACCAGTTGCCCGTTTTGCGCGGCAAACTGGAAGAGCCGGTCGGCCTGGGCAAAGTTGTAGGTGGTGGGCGTGGGCCGCAGACTGGACCACTTCATGGCGTTTTCCGCCACCAGAATGCCGGCCTGCTCGACTACGGTGCGCGTGTACGCATCCTGACTTCGGGGCGCAAGGTCGAGCCGCTCCGGGAGCACGGCGCAACCCACCGGCACGCCGATCGCCGCTCCGTGAGCGCGCAGCGAGCCGACGCCATCGACGGACAACTTGGCAGGAGCAATCTTTCGGCTAACGGCGAAGAGCTTGGGATGCACGGCAATCGCGGCCGCCATGGTCGCGAATTCCCTTCTGTTTAAGGCTCCGGCCATAATCAACGCTCCTTGTTGCAAATACTTTTGTTCAAGAATCAGGACTTACGCCGCGTTTCCCGCTCCAGTTGTCCCGTCCACGCCAGAAAGTCCAGCAATTCCCAGCGCGAATGCCATAGAAAGGCGAACACGTCCCGTCCTTGAAGGCTCTCGGCCTTCTTGCCGGAATACGTCTCGATGCGCCACTTGAGGTACTCGCTCTTCCAAGGCGTCAAGCGATTGCCCCGCGTGGCGTTCCAGAGGAAGCGAATTGGCGCGAACATGGCAATACCTCGCTCTTGAGTATAGAGCGAGGCAGGTTGTCCGGCGCGCCGGGGGGTTATGGGGCGCTAGAGTTTGTCGAACAGACTGCCCTGCCCAAGCGCCGCAATGACGCTGATGAGGGCGGACTGTTGGGACTGAACCAGCGAAAGTTGCGTGGAAACCGTGGCAATATCCGCCTGCATCAGGTCGGTCTGCACCGCAGTCAACTGCGTCGCCTGCTCGGTAGCCGCGCCCGACGCATTGCTGAGCCGGTTGATGGAGTTGTCGATGGTCACGCGCTGCTGACTGACGAAATTCAGCGCGGAATTCAACGTCGCCGTATCGCTTACGCCGCTGCCGGCTGTGCCGCTGGCGTAGTCCGCAACCAGGTTGTTCAGGGCGCCGAGGACATCGGCGGTGGCCGAAGTGAAGACCTGATTGCCGGGAAGATTGAGCTGGATCGACTGGCCAGTGGGGGAAAGCAGCGTATTCACATCGCTGTCGCCGTTATAGGTGACGGTGGCCGGAGAAGCGGTGCTATCGAGAGTGAAGGGAGGACCGCCGGTCTGGCTGCCACCGAAGATGTAAACCCCCTGATAGTTGGTGTTGGCCAGCGAGAGCACTTCATCGCGAACGCCGGCGATCTGATTGGATATCGCCTTGAGATCGCTCGCGTCGAGGGTTCCGTTGTTGGCTTGCTCGGCGAGCGAGAGCGCCTGGTTCAACTGACTCACCACGCTGCCCAGCGTTGAATCCGTCACCTGCAACAGGCCCTGCGTCAAGCTGCTGGTCTGGGTGAAAGAGTCGTCTTCGCCGATGCTGTTCAGCAACTGGACGTTTTGCGAGGCCGCCACAGGGTCATCGCCGATCGAGGTGACGCGAAGCCCGCTCGACAACTCCTGGCTCAACTGCTCCTGGCTGGCCTGCGTCTGATCCAGCGCACTGCTCAAATTCAACACATAAAACGGATCGACTCGCATGGCTTTTCCTCTTGCGTTTGGTTGGTTTTTCCATGGGAATTCAAGAAACCGCCGTCTCGACACCCATATTGATCGCCGAAGCGTAGACGGTGTTGAGAATGCTGAAGACCTGAGACGCGGCTTGATAGGCCCGCTGAAACTGCTCGAGGTTACTGGCTTCGTCATTCAGATTGACGCCCGAAAGCGAGTTCACCTGGGACTGCAACTGCGTCACGGAGGCAGTCAACGCGGTGTTTTGGGTGGTGGTTTCGGAAACGGCCGCACCCAAAGTGCTGATCAGATTGGAGTAGAAATCGGAAGGTGTCTGGCCATCGATAATTTGCTGGTTGGCTAGGTTGGCGGCGGCAAGCGCATTGGAGTCGTCGCCGGTGCCCTTCCCCAGACCGGCTGCCGCAATCTTATTCGGGTCGGTGAGCACGACGGCGAATGCCGCCGCGCTGCCGGCTACCTGCGTGGGCGCGTTGAAGATATTGCCGGCGTTGCCGTTGTCGCCATCCAAATCCGTGCCGGCATTGTTGACGGTATTGATGTTGGTGGCAATGCCGTAGGCCAGTTGATCGAGCGAAGCCAGTGCAGCCGGTATGCTTTGATCGCGCGCGGTCAGAATTCCACCCAATTGCCCGCCTCCCGACGCCAAAGCACTGGTGATGTCCGTGGCACCCAGGTAAAAGTGGGTGACGCCACCGAGCTGACTGGTGGTGATCGGGATCGAAAGCGCTTCGGAAGCCAGCAACTGGCCACCCGTCGTGGTCACGCTCAGGCCATTCTGCTCGGTCGCGATCTGGTTGATCCCGATCAACTGCGAAAGCTGGCTCAAGTCGGATTGGCGCTCATCTTCGAGCACTCCGGCGTCGGAGTTGGGAGATGTGGATTGAATCTGATGGTTCACCTGGGCAAGTGACGAGGTCAGCGCATTCACCTGGGCCACGACCGTGTTGGCCGACTGGTCGAGCGAAGCCTGCTGAGCATTGAGGCTGGCGGCGGTGCTCGAAATATCCGCGGCAAGCGTCGTGGCGGCCGACAGAACCCCTTGCCGGTCGGCATTGCTGGACGGGTTCGACTCCAATTGCGTGTACGAGTCGAAAAAATTGGTGATGTCGGTGCCGATGTTTCCCGTGGATGTGGAACTGGAGGCGGGCGTAAAGCTGCTCTGGAGCGTAGTCAGCGCGGTGAGCAGCGCCGTCGAGGAAGCGCTCAACTGCTGCTGCTGATCGAGCCTCTGATCGAGGACGCGGTCCCGCTGCGAAACTCCCCCGGTTACGGTGACGCCGGTTCCGAGCGCCACGCCGTCGATGTAGATGGGCTGATTTTCGCTCCAGTTCGGTACTTCACGGGTGTAGGACTCGTTCGAGGCGTTGGCCACATTGTTCGAAGTGACGTCCAGCGCGGCCTGATCGGCGTCCAGCGCGCTCGTAATCAAACTGATTGCGGAGTTAATTGTCCCCATAATCCGGCATCCTTTCCCGGCAAGGCCAGAAGCCGAGAGCCTCGCGTTCTCCGTCTGGGCGGATTCCACGCTTCCCGCCGCTCCACGCCAGGGCATCGCGCAAACGAATCGCGTGAAGGCGAGTCAGAACAGTCAGATTGGCGCGGGTCTCATGGAGAATGGCTTCAAACAACGCCAGGTCGCCGGCCGCCGCCCGCATTTCCAGGGATGCCGCCGCGCGATCTCCCCCCTCGTCCCACACGCGATTCAGGTCCGCGCAACAGCGCGCCAACTCCTCGAGCCGGTCCGCGTCCATTGCGACGAGCGCGGCGGTCGCCTGGCGTACAATCCTGGTCAGGGCGACTCCCGGCCTCAACTCCTCTTGCCATGCGATCGTCATTGCCGAAGTTCCTCCGTTCCAATGGCTATTGCCGTAACTTCTACCGAGTGCGAATCGCCGCCGGGGATTCGCCTCTCTACGAGTGAGAAAGAAGCGCGCCGATCACCTTTTGCGCCACCGCGGACGCCGGAACCTGGTACGTGCCAGCCTGCAACGCGGCCTGAATGCCGGCCACTTTGTCGAGACGCACATCGGAGGCTCCAGCCGATTGCGCGACCTGGGTTCCGACAGAGCTCACCTGCGCGGAATCCGATTCCGACGCCTCCGCTGGAACCACCCCACTTGTTTTGCCGGGCGCGGGAGCCGCGGCCGATTGCGACGGAAGGATCTGGGATATGTTTTCAGTGCCGTTGTTGACGATCATGTGTCTTTCTCCCTGCTCCTTTCATCGTCGCCGAATCCAATCACGATAGTCATTAACGTGGCGAAATAGGGGTAGTTCCATTCCCACTCCTCGGTATGGCCGTCTTCCCGGAATGGTTGCCCGCAAGGGACAGTTGATGCAAAATCTTGGTGGCAATGCCGAATCCTCCGTGTTCGGAGATGGCTTTGGCCATGGCTTCGCCGGCAAAAGAGGTGAGCGCGGATTCCGACCCCTCGGCGTCGCCGTCAAGGTCGCCCCCGCCTGAAGCCAACGGAGCCATCAGCTCCTTCATCATCGAGGCTTCGAATTCATGAGCCGCGTTCCCTAGTTTGGGCGACGGAGCGGGAGCTGGGGTTGCTTGTGCGGGAACTCCCGCCGGGGACAGGTGCGGCGTTCGCAAGTCGCTCATTACAATACCTCCAAGTCGGCTTCGAGGGCTCCGGCTTCTTTCATCCCCTGCAGGATCGAGATAACATCGCGCGCGGTCGCGCCGATGGCCTGCAGCTCCTGCACCAGATCCTCGACGGTCGCGCCCTCCTTCAACTCGATCCGGTTGACCGGCTTATCCTGCGCCTGAAGCGTGGTCTGCTGCACCACCTGGGTGGTGCCCTGGGAGAAGGCATTGGGCTGCGATACCTGATTTTCCACAATTACGTTGATCGAAAGGCCGCCGTGCAGGATCGAGACCGGCTGCAAACGCACCTTGCCGCCGATGACAACGGTCCCGGTTCGCTCGTTGACGACCACCTTAGCGCGCGGGAACACCTCGATTTCGACTGCCTCAATTCGATCCAGCAACGCGGGGAGATCGTCGCCGGCAACTGCGGCGATTTCCACCCGGCGGCTATCGGCCACGCGGGCGCGATTCGTCTTGAGCACGGCATTGATCGCTCCAGCCATCCGCTCGGCGGTGTGGAAATCGGCGTCGTTGAGCACCACGCTGACGGTCTTCATCTGGTTCAGGTCGAATGGAACGGTGCGCTCGACCAGGGCGCCCGAGGGAAGCCGCGCCGTGGTGGGATGGTTGATCTGTTTCGAGCTGCCGCCGCCCGAGACCTGATAGCCGCCCAACACCAGCGGTCCCTGCGCCTGGGCGTAGATCTGGCCGTCGGCCCCGTAAAGAGGCGTCATCAGCAACATGCCGCCTTCGAGCGACCGCGCGTCGCCCGCGGAAGAGACCGTCACGTCCAGCTTTTCGCCTGTCGAGCTGAAGGGCGGCAGCGTGGCCTCCACAAAGACCCCCGCCATATTCTTGACCTGCATATTGGCGGCGCTGTTGTTGCCGGTCTGGGGCACCGTGATGCCCATCCGCTCGAGAGTCGAGAGCAGCGTCTGAATGGGAAAAACGGTTTGCTGCGTGTCGCCGGTGCCGCGCAGGCCCACCACAATGCCATAGCCGATCAACTGGTTGTCGCGAATGCCTTCGATCGAGGCCACATCCTTGATGCGGGTCCGCTGAGCCGGCGGGCCAGCGGCGTCGCCGTAAGCGGGACGCCCAGAGGCGGATACCGATCCGGAAACTGGCGTCGCGGCGGGCTTGCCGGCTGGAAGCGCCGCCGGAGAGACTCGCGCCGGCGGGTTGGCCTGGCCGGCGGCCTGCGCGCGGCATGGCGCGGCTGAGGGTCCGGGCACACCGAGAATAGCCGCCAGCCAGACGGCAAAGCACCATCTCGATTTTCCGATCATGCCGTCGATTTTCACCGTAAGCTATCCTCCTTTCGTCCTTCCCCTCCCCGCGCCGCGGAGGCGGGAGATGCCCTAACCGCTCAGAAGACCAACAGCTTTTGCAGGAATCGCCACACCGGATTCTGCCGATAGGTGGTGTCGTTGATGATGCCTTTGCCGGTAACTTCCAGTTCGAGATCGGTCATCGCCGTCGACTGCACCTGATTCTGCGCGCTCACGTCCTCCGGGCGCACCAGGCCGCGCAGCTTGATCAGTTGCGTCTGTTGCGAAAAGGTCAACTGGCGCGTGGCCTGCACCACCAGCATGCCGTTCGGAAGCACATCCACCACCTCCCCGCCGAAGGTGGTGGTCAGGCTGGAGTTGGTCACGCTCTGGCCCTGCGCGTTCAGGGCGGAGGCGGCGTTTTGTCCCAGCAGATTCTGCAATCGGTTGCTGGTGCTGAGGTTCCCGAAGAGGCCGGTCAAACCGGAGCTGGCGCTCGAGGCGCGGGAGTTTTTCACCGTCCCGTCCGTCTCGGCGGCGACGCTCTCGCCGACGACGATCGAAACCACATCGTGCAGCCGGACCGCCTTGGCGTCGGTCGAAAGACGCACCAGTCGTCCCTGATCGATCCAGATCGACCCCGGCGAATGCACCTCCGTGTCGTGCTGGGTGCGGACCCGCTGGATATAGGACTTCAGCGCCTCTTCCGGCGGCGTCGGCTTGGTCTTGTCCGCGGCCGGATTGGAAGATTTCTTGCCGGGAAGCCCGAGGCTGCCGGCCCGCGTGCCGATGAGGACAACTGGCACGAGCAGCATCGCGGCAACCGCGCGGACGGTCCACCTCCGCCTGCGCGGGGCTGGCCGCGGCGCCGTGCGGCCGCCGACCGGTTGCTCCGTGTGCGGGCTTTTGTTGTCCGGGCTTGCGTTGTCCGGGCTTGCGTTGTCCGGGCTTGCGTTGTCCGGGCTTGCGTTGTCCGGGCTTGCGTTGGCGATGGTCCTCTTAATGCCCATGAATCCTCTCCTTACCGGGTGGGTTCGACTCCAAGCCATACGGCCTCGCCGGGAGCCACGGCGCGAACCTCGACCACGGTGCCGAAGTTGCCGGTGCGCGTGTCGGCACCGCCGATAAGCCGGACGCGCAACCTCTGCCCGGCTTCCGCGGATTCCAGCGCAACCGCCTGAAAGCGGGCGCGGAGGATTGCCGTCTCCTGCGCGACCGTCAGCCGGTCGCCGCTGCGGATCGCCCAAGCTGGAGCGCGCGCGGCGGGGGTATTTTGGCCGGGAGGCGCAACGCGATCAAGACCGCGATCGACCAAAACAAGCCGGCCGGGGCGCTCCGGGTGCTCGGCGTTGGCGATCAGCCGCCATCGCGTACCCAGGCAGGGGTCGACGATTTCGCGATCGAGCGCACCCGAAAGTGCGCCCCACGGCCGGCTCCGCTCCGCCTCCTGCGCCGGCCCGCGCACCTCAATCCGTATCGAAGGCGCCCGGTCGGGCGACGGGCCGGATGCGGATCGCGGCGGCGGGTCGTTGGGCGCAGCGACAGGCGCATGGGAGGCCGGCGCGGGTCCAGCGGCAGTCATCGGCACAGGGACAACGAAGGCCAGGCACAAAGCCGCGAAGTCCCAGCCCCGCAACCGAAGCCAGCCCCGCGAGGCTGCCCGCGCGGCGCCTGGAACGCCGCCGCGGCGATCGAACTGGTTGGAATGCCCCCGCCGTTCCATCTTCGACCCTCCGTTACGATCCGGCTGTCTCCTACCGGGTCATGTTGTTGACCTGCGAGTACATGTCGTCGGCGGCTTTGATGACCTTGGTGTTCGATTCGTAGGCCCGCTGGGCAAGCACCATCTGGACGAACTCGGTGACCACATCCACATTGGAGGCCTCGAGATACCCCTGCTGCAGCAGGCCAAGCCCCTCCGTGCCGCCGGGATTGCCCAGCACCGGGTCACCCGAAGAGAGCGTCTGCTGCAGCAGATTGCCGCCTATCAGCTCCAGCCCTCCCGGATTGGCAAATGTGGCCAACTGAATCTGCCCGAGTTGCGCGGGATTGGTCTGCCCCGGCAGCGTGGCGTTGACCACCCCGTACTGGGTTACCGTGACGGAAGTGGCGTTGGCCGGCACGGTGATGGTCGGCAGCAGCGGGTCGCCGTTGTTGGTGACGATCGTGCCCTGGTTGTTGAGATAGAAATTGCCGGCGCGGGTGTAGGCGATCGTTCCGTCGGGGCGCTGCACTTCGAAGAATCCGGTGCCCTCGATGGCCAGATCCAGGGGATTGTTGGTCTCGTTCAACTCGCCCTGGGTCATGATGACCTCAGTCGCCTGAGAACGGGTGCCGAGGCCCACCTGCAGGCCGGCCGAGGTGGTGGTTTGCGACTGCGCCGCACCGGGCGTGATCAGATTCTGGTAGAGCATGTCCTGGAATTCCAGCCGAAGCTGGCGAAAGCCGGTCGTCGAAGAGTTGGCCAGATTGTTGGCGATGGTGTCCAGATTCAGTTGCTGGGCGCTCATCCCGCTGGCGGCGGTATACATGGCTCGGATCACGGGTGGAACTCCTTCCAAGGGGGTTTAGTCCGGCTGAATCGCTCCGTTCCGGCGTCTCTCGGGGTCAAACGCGCGGCAAGTCTTCGGCCGCCGTCTTGTTGAACTCGGTGTGGAAGATGGTCAGAGCCCGCTGCATCGTCTCCGCCTGGCGCTGCATCAGGATCAGGTCCAGACTGCCCTGGATCACGTCTTCGTTGGCGGACTCGAGGGCACCCTGATGCACGATGGCGCCGGTGGCCAGAGCGGCAACGGCCTTGGGGGGCGCCACCAGCCGGTTCTTGCCTTCGGGCGTCAACTGAGTTCCCGCGGGGAAGGCAAAGACGCCGACGGTGGCCACCGTGCCGCCATCGACGGACAGCGCGCCATCGGCCCCGATCGCAATCGCTCCGGGCGGGACGGGGATCGGTTGGCCGCGGCTCGAAAGCACTGGCTCTCCGCTCGCCGCCACCAGTTGGCCGTCGCGGGTCCGGTGAAAGCTCCCGTCGCGGGTGTAACGCACGCCGTTGGGCGTTTGGATGGCGAAGAATCCCTGACCTTCGATGGCCAGATCGAGGGGATTGCCGGTCGGCGTCAGCGTTCCCTGGGCCTGATCGAGATGGTCCCCGCCCAGGACGCCGAAGTCATTGACCGTCGAGCCCAACTGCGACCCCCCGGTGCGCGCGTCGGTGCCCAGCGGGTCGAGCAGGACGGAGCGGAAGTACTCGCGTTCGGCCCGGTAGCCGGCGGTTTGGGTATTGGCCAGATTGGAAGCCGCCGTATCGAGCGCCTGAGTTCGCGCCACCAGGCCGGCAAATGCCGCATAGTAACCGCTGTCCATTGCGCGATGCCCTCCGTGACGTGATGAGAGCAGAAACAGGACCAAAAAGGGGGAGAGTGGATTAGAAAGGACTTACGCAGAAGGAAGGCAATTGCGACCGAACCCGTTGCCCGAAACAACCGCGCGAACTATTGCAGCCCGTCGCAGATGATGGTGACCGCGAAGATGGAGTCCGCGAAGCGATAGTTGCGGTCCAGGCGGAACTCGGGAGCCTGCACGTGAATGCGATAGTTGCTGCCGGTAATGACGGCGGGGATGGACAGGCCGCAATGGGCCGAAAGCTCCGGAATCCGGCCCTTCCAGGCTCCGGCAAGCATGTTGCACAACTCTCCGATGGCGTCCTTGACGGTATCGTCGATCTCGGCAAAGTCCATCCCCGTGAGCCGCGCGGCAATGGCCAGCGCAGCCGTGCCGCCGGACCGGAAGACGCAGGCCCCGCTCAGCAGGCCGGCAAACCCCACAACGGCGGTGATGGTTTCGTTCTCTTCCAATGGCTTTTCCTCGACCGCGCGGCAAGCCGAACCGAGCATCGTCGCGAAAATCTCCTCTACGGTTAGGTCCAGATTGGTAGGGTCGGAAACCAGGTGAAGATTCTCCCGCATAGATTGTGGCATCGTTGTCTCCCTTTGGATTGCCGGCTTCCGGCCGATTCGGTTGCGCAACATCGCCGCGACTGCCGTGGTGTTTGTGTATCGCGCCTGGGAACCGCAGCGTCAGCCGCCGAAGACGGCGGCCACCAGCGGAAGAACCCGTTCTTTGACCTGCTCCGCGGTGAAGGGTTTGCGAATGTATCCCTGGGCTCCGGTAACGATCGCCTGACGGACATGTTCTTCGCTCGATTCGGTGGTAATCATCACCACCGGCACTCCTTCCGCCAGGTTCTGGGCGCGAATCTGGCGCAAAAACTCGAGTCCGTCCATCGAAGGCATATTGATGTCGGAGAGAATGAGGTGAACCTGCTGGCTGCCAAGCACCTCCAATCCTTCCACTCCGCTTCCCGCCTCGAAGACGGTCATTGGCTCCAGTCCCGCTTGGCGCAGAGATCGCTCCACGATCTTGCGCATGACGGAGGAATCGTCCACAATCAGCACCCGCATATCACTCATATCGCTGTTACCTCGATGCTTCGGTTATCGGCGTCCGCCGTTGTCTCTTGAGAGAAATCTTCGATCCGATGCGCCGTGGCGCGAACCCATTTCCCGTCGCACCCAGTCAATCGCCGGTCAGCGAAGCGATGACATCCTCGACCGCTCCGGCAAGCGGCCCTGTCTGCGATCCGGTCCACATCCGCAGCCAGAGGCAGTCATGGACCCGGATCAATCGCGACTCGACTGGGCGAACCCGCTCGACCGCCCGGCTGAACGCGCGCACCAACGGAGTAAGAGACTCGGCTCCGACCAGTTCCGCCTTGGGAAACGCGGCATTCAGCAGCCTCCCATGCGCGGACTGAAACGCCGATCCGCTCACAACGCCGGATTCGACCCGCAGCCCATGCATGCGCTCGACGGCCAGCGTCAGCACCGGGTCCAGGCGGTCTTCAAAGCCGATATAGAGGATGCTGCCGGCGGCCACCCGCAGCGGCAGGGCGTCGAAGGCTTCGACGAACAGCCGCGGCAGCACGGCGGCCATCTGTTGCGGATCGTGCCGGTCGGCCGCCAGCACCGGGCAGTTCCATTGCAGGCTGAGCGCCCGCGTCACCAGCGTTTCCGAGACGCCCTGTTGGCTCACCAGCCAGTCTCCCAACTTGCCGCGGCCGGCGGCGCGCTGCGCCTCCATGGCCCGGCGCAGTTGTTCGCTGGTAATCCATCCCTGCTCGAGCATGACCAGGCCGAGCGGAATACGGTGACGGTGCGGAGCGGACGCCAAGCCCGCCGTCGCCCCCCGGCCCTCCATCTCGCGGCGCGCCGCCGTCTCGATGCGAGACGCGGTGCAGGAGGGCGAACAACTCCATCCGCCCTCGAAGATGGGCCGCGACCGGCTGCGCCACAGGTGCAGCCAGCCGCTGCCGCAGCGAGGGTTGGCGCAGGTCGACAGCAGCCCCCGAGGTCGCGGATGCGCCGCGGCGCGATTGCCCGGCTTCTCCGGCCCAAATGGCGGTTCCGCCGGACGCGCCAAGTCTCTTCCGGATTCCGGAGACCAAAAGGCGCGCGTGCTCGCGGCGAGACCTCCGGGTCCGGCCTCGTCCACCGAGTTGCCGCGATCGTTTAGAAGAGGCATCGAATACTCTCCAGCCGCTTTTGCGGTTCCGCGACCTGAGTGACGCGCAGGCCGAAGTTGCCGTTGACCAGCACCACCTCGCCGCTGGCGACGATCTTGTCGCCGACGATCAGGTCCACGGGGTCTTGAATGTGACGATCCAACTGGACGACATCGCCCGGTCCGAGATCGAGAATTTCGCCCAGTGGCATCTCCCGCGCGCCAAAACGCAGCGACGCTTCCAGTTCCACGTCCAGCAGCAGGGCCAGCCCCGGAGAAAGCCCCGGAGGAGCGGAGGCTGGAGAAAAATCGCCGCCGCGGGAGGGGGCAGCGGGCCGGGGAGGGGAGCCGGCCGCGGAACTCGACGCCGGTTGGGCGGCGGCAATGGGAGGCGCGCCCGGAGACGCGGCCGGATGCGCGGCCGGAGACGCGGCCGGAGGCGCGGCCGGATGCGCGGCCGGATGCGCGTCGACGGCGCGGGCCGGTTTGGCCAGCCGCACATCGCTGGTCACCTGAAGTTGCCACGCCCGGTCGCCGGCCTCAATCCGGAAGGCGCGCGAGAGCTTGCTTTCGCTCTCCACCGGGCTCATGGACTTGACCTGGCACTTTCTTCCCGTCTTGGCCAGCAACTCCCCGGCGGCCGCGCTGGCCGCCTCCTTGAGCAGTTCCGCCCAGCCGGCGCGCTGATCCTCCCCTTCGCCCAGCAGGTTGGCCTCGGCCAGCGAACCGTCCAGCATCACCGAGAATCGGCCTTCCTCGTCGCCCTCGATCGTCGCCGCGAACCCAAAAGAGCCGGGCCCCATCGGCTTGGGCAGGGCTTCGGCCAGAACCGGCTCGCCGATCAGCGCCTGGGAAAAAAGACTGGTGGCCACGCGAATCCAGCAGTCCAAATAGTTGGTTTTTTCGCTCATCCTGTTCCGCCGTCTCCTGTGTCCGCCTGGATTGCGCCGGCTCCCGGCGCCAACCGGCGCCGATCGGCAACAAGGCCCCCGCTTATCGCTGTCTACGTTTCGCGCTCCTTCACGCGTCCGCCACGTCGGGGAACCTGGCCTCGATGCGCGCGCCCCGGTGCGGACCGAGCCGCACCGGCTGGGCATGAAACAACTGCTGGCCGCCGGCCCGCAGTTCGGCGCTCGTGTTGGCGGCCAGATTGAGGCGGATCAGCTTGCCCACCGCCAGATCCTCAAGCTCCCGCGCTTCGATCCGCACCGAGGGCAGTTGCAGCGTCGCGCCGAAGGACAGGCGGCTGGCGGCGCGTTCGATCCGCTCCCGGGAATCGGCGGCATGGCGACGCCGTCCACCCCACTCGCCGGTGAGGCGGCGCAGGATGGTGTTGGCGACTACCGCCGGAAAGGCCAGATTGAGCAGGCCGGAGGACTCGGGCATCCGCACCTCGAAGCTCAGGCAGAGGGTCTTTTCGGTTACCGGCATAATGCGCGCCGCCTGAGTTTGCATCTGGCGCCGTTCGAAGTTGAAGCTGAGACCGACCGGCTGCCAGGCCAGCGTCAGTTCCCGGCAAACGATCTCGATCACCGAGCCGACGATCGACTCCTCAATGTCGGTGAGCTCGCGCAGATTGCCCGCCTGCCCTTCGCCCCCCAGCAGCAGGTCGATGACCGCGGGCGCCAGTCCCAGGTCCAGTTGCAGGACCGAGAGCGCGCCCAGCGGCTCCAGGCGCACCGAGGCGACAAAGGAAATCTCCGGAATGCGCAACAGAAAGTCGTTGAAGGTGATTTGCTCGGCCGACACCAGGTTGACCTGAAGGCGTGTGCGCAGCCAGGCGGATAGGTTATGGGTCAGGTTGCGCGCAAACAGGTCGTTCAACATGCTGATGGCCCGCAACTGATCCGTCGAAATCTGTCCCGCGGAGGCAAAGTTGTACGGAGCGACGCGGGTCTTGGCCTGCGCCTGGCCCTGCGCCTGACCGCGCGGATCGGGCTGCGTCGTGGCGGAGCGCGCCGCCTGGAAGAGCGCGTCGATTTCATCCTGCTTGAGCGTTTTTTCCATATACCGACTCTTTCGCAATCGAGGCGAGGTGACCAGCCAAATCGAAGCCGCTTGGAGAGCCGGTTTCCCGGTTCGGGCGCGCCGCGGAAACCATTCCCACTTTGCGCCCGATCGGCGACGCCGGTTCTCGGAGGGAGCTTGGCCACAGCCCGCTCGGCAGGCCCGCTCAGCAGGCCCGCTCAATAGCCGGCCCGCATCCCTCCGGCTCCACCCGGAGCGGCGGCGGGCCGGCTAGGCTTGTCGTGCCGATCGGGGGACTTGCCCGCCGGCGGGCGCGGACGGGAGCGCCCTGGGCTGCCGCGCGATCCCAGATCCGAGAGCGCCGAGCGCAGATGCAGCACCGCCGAGGCATGAATCTGTGAGACCCGGGACTCGACCACGCCGAGCGCCATGCCGATCTCGCGCATGGTCATCTCCTCGTAGTAGTAGAGCGTCATCACCAGCCGCTCGCGCTCCGGCAGCTCCTGAATGGCGCCGGTGAGCCGGCCCTCCATCTCCCCGCGGAGGCAGCGGAAGAGCGGGTCCTCGTCGGGGCGGCCGGGGATGTAGGCCAGCTCTTCCTCGCCCGAGTCCTCGTTCCGCTCCAAGTGCAGCGTGCCAATCTCCAGGCCTTTCAGTTCCCCGAGCAACTGTTGGTAAGCATCGAGGCCGATGCCCATTTCTTTGGCAATCTCGGTTTCCGACGGCGCCCGGCCAAGCCGCGAGGTCAGGGTGCGGATCGCCTCCTCGACGGCGCGCCCCTTGCGCCGCAACTCGCGCGGGCTCCAGTCGAGTGTGCGCAGGCTATCCAGAATCGCGCCGCGGATGCGAAACTGGGCGTAGCTGCGGAACTGCACCTTCTTGGTCGCGTCGAACTTGGCAAAGGCGTCCATCAAGCCCACCACTCCGGCCGAGAACAGGTCTTCGATCTCGACGTGCTGGGGGAGCCGCTCGTGGATGCGGCGGGCGAGAAAGCGCACGATGGGCAGGTGCTCGATCAAGACCCGCTCTTCTTCCTGGGTCATCTCCCGGGCGGCGAGGCGGCCGGGAGGATAGGCCGCGTTCGCGGGCGCCTCCGAGGCGATCGGAATCCCGGGTGGTCTTGCGTTTCGCCCGGAGACCGCGACCGACGCCAAATCCGCCGCGCCCGCCCTGCCGGCGGTTGTGTTCCTTCCGGCTTCCATGCCCGCCCCCTGGTTCTCCATTGCCGCCATCGAATCCTCCACCGAGATACGCCTGCGCTCCACGCCCGATGCGTTTGGGCGACGCACTTCCGCCCGCAACGCCACCCGCGACAGCGCCCGCCACCGTCGCGGCGGCCCAGAGCCCTGCCAACGGCTCAGCGCACCGTGCCCATCGGCCGCAATCGCGTCTCCGCGGGTATATCGGTGACAGCCACAACCGCCATCCGCGGCACCCAGGGCTCGATCCAGCGCTTGATGTGGTAGCGTGCGGGACTTGGAGCTAAGAGCACGGGAAGGGCCGTTGCCGGCGCCTGGGCGATGAGTTGTCTCAAAGAATCGGCCAGACGCCGCACCAACGGGGTGGAAGAGCGGGCCGCGGCCGCCAATTGCCGCTGTCCGCCGCCGGCTTCCTGAGCGAGAAAGCCGAGAATCTCCTCCTCGAGCGCCGGGTCCAGCAGCAGAACCGGAAGTTGACCGTCGCGATCGAGCAGCGGCTGGATCAGCCGCCGCCCGAGCGCATGGCGGGCGGCTTCGACCAGGGCGATCTGGCTCTTGTTGATCGGAGCGGTTTCGACCAGCGCCTCCAGAATCGCCCCCAGGTCGCGGATCGACACCCGCTCGCGGAGCAGTTGTTCGAGAACCCGCTGCACTTCGCCGAGGGTGAGCAGCTTCGGCACCAGCTCTTCGAGCAATTTGGGATGGGTGTCGTTGAGCCCGTCGAGCAGGCGCTTGGTTTCGGCGCGGCCGAGCAACTCGTGGGCGTGCTGGCGGATCATCTCGCCGATATGGGTGGTGATGACGGCAACCGGGTCGACGACCGAGTAGCCGGCGGCGATGGCCTGATCTTCGAGCGCGGGCGCGATCCACAGAGCGGGAACGCCGAAGGCCGGCTCGCGCGCCTCCTTGCCGGGCAGCGGCCGGCGCACCGCTTCGCCGGAGACGGCCAGCAGTTGCGCGCCCTCGGTATGCCAGCGGCCGATCTCGATGCCGCGCAGGCTGAAGAGGTATTCGCGCGGCCCCAGGCGGAGGTTGTCCGAGATATGCACCGGGGGGACGAGGAAGCCCATCTCCTGCGAAAGATGGCGGCGCAGGGTGCGGACCCGGCCGAGCAACTGACCGCCCTGCTTCTCGTCCACCATGGGAATGAGCTGGAAGCCGATCTCGAGCGTCAGCTCCTCCAGTTTGAGCAGCGCGACCATCTCGCTAGCCGGGGCGGCCGCGCCTGGCTTAGCGGCGGAAGGGGCATCGGCGCCCTGCGCGGCGAGTTCCCGCTCGGCCGCGCCGGGGTGCCCCTTGAGGCTGCGCCCGGCCAGAGCCAGCGCCACGGCGACCAGGAGAAAGGCGAACTTGGGCAGCCCGGGGATCAGGCACAGCGCGGCGCTGACCGCCGAAGCCATGTAGAGCGTTGCCGGGCGCTCGAAGAGCTGCGAGCGCAACTCTCCTCCCAGCGTGACCGCCGAGTTGGTGCGGGTGAGCGTGATGCCGCCCGCCACCGAGACCAGCAGCGACGGGATCATGGTCACCAGGCCGTCGCCCACGGTGAGCACGGTGTAGGTGCGCACCGCCTCGCTCAGCTCGATGCCCTGCTGCAGGGTGCCGATCAACAAGCCGGCGACGATATTGATGGCGGTGATCAGAATCGTGGCCAGCGAATCGCGCTGGTTGAAGCGCGCCGCGCCGTCCATCGCGCCGTAGAATTCGGCCTCGCGGGCAATCGCCTGGCGGCGCTTGCGGGCATCCTGCTCGGTGATCAGGCCGGCGTTCATGTCCGCGTCGATGGCCATCTGCTTGCCCGGCAGAGCGTCCAGCGTGAAGCGCGCGGTCACCTCGGCGGTGCGCACCGCGCCGTGCGAGACGACCAGAAACTGGATGGCGATCAGGGCCAGGAAGAGCACAAATCCGACCACGTAATTGCCGCCCACCACGAACTGCCCGAAGGCTTCGATCACCTTGCCGGCGGCGGCGGTGCCCTCCGACCCATGCAGCAGAATGCGGCGGCTGGAGGCGATATTCAAGGCTAGCCGGAAGAGCGTGAGCAGCAGCAGCAGGGTGGGAAATACGCTCAGCTCGATCGCCCGGCGCACCTGCACGGCCGACAGAAAGACGATCACCGAGGCGGCGATCGACAGCGCCAACAGCATATCCAGCACACCGGCCGAGAGCGGGACCAGCATGACGAACATCACGCTGATGGCCCCGATCGGCAGCAGGAACTCGCGCAGCCGGGCCCATAGGTCTTTGAGGCGCGACTGGGGCGCGGGGACGACGATAGCGGTGCTCATGGCTTACCTCGGTCTGGGGTTGGCGGCGCGGATCTGCGGCCGGCGCGGGGCCGGTCGCGCAACGCCGGGATGATGGCGCCGGCAACGGGCGGCGGCGGGCTCTTCCGGGGGCCGGCCGCGGAGCGCGCGGCCGCCTCCCGCGCGCGCCGCTGGCGCAGCTCCTGCTCGACGCGCTGGCGATAGAGGAAGGCCAGAATCGAAGCCACGGCGGCGTAGAGATCCACCGGAATCGACTCGCCCGGCTCGACCGAGCGATAGAGCGAGCGCGCCAGCGGGGGATTTTCGAGAATCGGCACGCCCGCCCAGCGCGCCTGCTCCTTGATCTCTTCGGCGAGCAGATTGCGCCCCTTGGCCAGCACCTTGGGCGCCTCCATGGTTTCGAAATCGAAGCCCAGCGCCACCGCGTAGTGGGTGGGATTGGTGACCACCACCGCGGCGCGGGCCACATCGGCCTGCATCCGGCGGCGGCGCACGGCGCGCTGCAGGTTGCGGATGCGGGCGCGAATTTGGGGATTCCCCTCGGACTCCTTGTACTCCTCGCGCATCTCCTGGCGGCTCATCTTGAGCCGCTGCTCGCGGCTGTGCCACTCGACCAGGTAGTCGATCGCCGCCCAGGCGAACAGCAACCAGGCGGCGGCCAGCAGCAGATCGTAGGCGTCGCCGCCCAGCGCGATCAGCCGCACCGAAGAGAAGGGAGGCATATCCCATTGGCGGCGGATGCGTTGCGCGGCAAAAGCCGCCAGAATCGCCGCAGGAATCATCGACTTGCCCAGCCGCGCCGCCGAACGCAGCGAAAACAGGTTCTGCAGGTTCGAAAGCGGGTTCACCCGGTCCAGCTTGAACCCGACTACCTGCGGATGCATCTGAATTCCGCCGGTCTGCACCACGCCCACCCCCAGCGCGGCGGCAGCGACTCCCGCGCCCACCAGGCCGACCGGCGCGAGCACCGTCATCGCCAGCCCAACCAGCGTGCGCAGCGTCGCATCCACGGTGGCCGGCTCCCAGGCGGCGTTTGCGCCATAGCTTAAAAAGGCTTCCAGGCTGCGCGCCCAGTAGGCCAGAAAGCGGGGGGCGCCCACGCCCAGCAGCAGCACCCCGGCCAGCATGCCGGCGGCCGAGCAGAGTTCGCGGCTATGCAGCAGGTCGCCCTCTTTGCGCGCTTTTTCCCGGCGCTGCGGCGTTGCCTGTTCGCTGCGGTCTCCGGGCATCGGCTAAGCCCTCCCACCGGGAACGCTCTGCGCGATCAGCCGCTCGGCCACATCCAGCAGGCTGCTGAACCGGCCTTCGATAAAGCGCGGCCAGAGCGCCAGCGACCCGATCAGCAGCGCGAAGCCGGTCAAAGTCTTGAGCGGCACCGTCAGCGAGATCACCGGCAACTGCGGCGAGAGCTTGCCCAAGAGGGCAACGGCAATCTCGACCAGAATCGTCGCCGCGAGCACTGGCGCGGCCAATTCGAGCGCGGCAAAAAAAGAGCCGGAGAGCAGCGGCACCAGCACTTTGGCCGAGGCGGCGATGTCGGAGAGCGGAAAACCGCCCAGCGGCACCACCCGCAGGCTGCGAAACATCGATGCCAGCAGCACCCGGTCCAGGCCGGCGGTAATGAGCACCAAAGTTCCCAGCAACTGGAAGAGGTCGCCCATCAGCGGCGTCTGAATTTCGGAAGCGGGATCGAGCAGGTTGACCAGCGAGAAGCTGAACTGGAGGCCGACAATCTGCCCGGCCAATAGCAGCATCTCGTTGAGCAGGCTCAACGTCAGCCCATACAAGACCCCAACCGCGACCTCGCCCAACAGGCCGGTAAAGGTGAGCCGGAGTTCTGCGCTCGATCTACCGTCAACGGCGGCCAGCGCCACGGCCGGCACCAGCAGCACGCAAACCGCCAGCGCAAAGACCGCCTTCACCTGCCGCGCGATCGAAGGCGAGGTGAAAAACGGCGCCAGCGCCAGCATCGCGCTTACCCGCACCAGCGCCAGAACAAAGGCCGCGGCCATCGAATTCCAGGCAATCGCGTTGGCCGAAGCGTCCACGTTTTGAGGTCTCCTTATCCGGACCACGGACGGCCGGATCAGCGTGTGTACCGGCCAAGGTCGGTGTAGAGTTGCACGGTGTAGCCGGCGATGCGGTGCAGAAACCACGGCATCCCCACGGCCAGAATGGCGACGACGGCAAACAGGCGCGGCACGGCGGTCAGGGACTGTTCCTGGAGCGAAGTGAGCGTCTGCAGCAGGCTAAGCAGAAAACTCAACAGCGCCGCGGCGAGCAGAATCGGCGCGGCGACAATCATCGACTCGCGCAGCAGTTGGCGCAGCATCTCGGCCACCATATCGGGCGTCATCGGCAACTCCTTTGCTCAAAACGAGTTGGCCTCAAAACTTCAGGCGGAGCTAAAAGCTCTTCAACAGCGACCCGGCGACCAGGTTCCAGCCATCGACCATCACAAAGAGCAGAATCTTGAGCGGCGTCGAGACGACGACCGGGGGAAGTTGGAACATGCCGATCGAGGTGGTGATGGCCGCGGTCACCATGTCGATCAGCAGAAAGGGGAGGTAGAGGACCGCGCCGATGGCGAATCCCGACTTGAGCTCGGAGAGCATGTAGGCCGGGACGACGGCGCGCAGCGGCAGATCTTCCGGCCTGGCGGGCCGGGGAATTTGCCCTGCGGCGGTAAACAGCGCCAGATCCTTCTCCCGGGCGTAGCGCAGCATGAAAGCCTTGAGCGGGATCGCGCCTTTGTCGATCGCCTCCCATCCGGTGATCTGGCCGTTGCGATAGGGGTTGACGGCCTGCTGCTCGACGGCGACCAGCACCGGCTGCATCAGAAACCAGGTCATCACCAGCCCAAGGGCCAGGAGCGTTGGGTTCGAGGGAGCGGTCTGCGTTCCCAGCGCCTGGCGCAGGAAGTGGAAGACCACCATCAGCCGGACCATCGGGGTGACAGCCATCACCAGCGAGGGCAGCAGGGCGATGCCCGTCAGGACAAACAAGATCGTCCAGGGCGCCGAGTCGCCCGGATGCAGCTTCGCGCCCAGATCCGGAAGCACCGGCACGGTCGCGCCCGGAGCCGCGATGGCCAGAAATCGCAGAGGAAACAGGATTGCCGCTATACCCATGACACCCTGCCCGCGAGCCGCAGCCGTCCGGAGAGCCGTCCGGGGGCATTGCCCGCGGCCGCAAGAGCCCCGAATGGAATGCGACGGCCGCCTAAGGCGTGGTTTGCGCCCGAACCCGGCACGGGAAGGCCCTCCTGTTCCGGAGCCGCGTTCGGATCGCGGTCCGCGTCCGTACCCGCGCCGCGCTCCAGGGAGAAGAAGGAAGGGGGACCGTCTGCCGAGGTCCCGACCAGCAGATGCATCCCTTCGGCTTCCACCAGCGCCAGGGTCTGGCGCGGACCGAGCGCGATGCGCGCCAGAATCGAGAGCTGCGGCGCGGGCGCCGAGTTGGTGTGCAGGCGGCGCAGCAGCCACTCCGCCAGCCCGCTGCCCAGACGGTTGCCCAAACGGTGCGCGGGATGATCGAGATTGGCGCGGAGATAGCTCCAGTCCGTATCGAGATCGATTGGAGAAATATCCCGTCGCCGATTCCCGAATCTCTCCTGTCCAAACTGCTGGCCATACCGCGTTTTTTCGAAGTCTTCCCGCATCGCTCCCCCTTGTCCGGCCACTAGGCCAACCGCGTCACGCGCACCGCCAACCTGGTATCCACGACCTCAAATTCGCTCCACGCCAGTTGCACCTCACCGGAGGAGAGCGGCAGATCCTCGCCGTTGGCCCACTGCGTCTCGATCACTTCGCCGGCCTCGATGGCCAGAAGATTGCGAACGCGAAAGCCTCGCACCGGGATCGCGACATTGAGGCCGACGGGCATCCGCTCCAGCTGCGCGGACAGGTTCAGCCCGGTCGATTCGCCGGTTGGACCCCGTTGCCTTTCCGCCGCTCCAGCGACCGTGTGGAATTCGCCCTCCGCCACCGCGTTGCGCGCTGTCGCGGCTCCGGCCATCAGGCCCGTCTGGCCGGCCGGCGGCCGCGCCTGGGAACCGGAATCGATTGGGCTTTCACCCAAGGCCGCGCCGGCAGAGGCCGGATTCGCGGCGCGGAAGCCGGCGGAGGACGCGGGCAAGCGCGGCGGCGCAGCCGGTTGCGAGGCGACGGATTGCATGGGTGTCTGGGTGGCCATATTCGGTGATCCGCCACGGATGAGAGCACCCAAATGCCCGAAGTTGGCACATTGCCATTAGAAAAAACTCATCGAATTTGTTCTTATCGTCTTCCCGCCGCCGAATCGCACCCTTGCCGCCGCGGGAACTCCTCCTTACGCCGGCGAACGCGAAGGCTCCCGCGGCGGACCGCGGGAGCCTTGCGGCGCGTTCTCAGTGGATCATGTTGATGGTCTCCTGGGCGACGGTATCGAACGTGGTCACCGCCTTCGAGTTTGCCTCGAATGCCCGCTGGGCGATGATGAGATCCGAGAACTCCGCGGAGATGTTGACATTCGATTCCTCGAGCGAAGCGTCCTCGAAACTGCCCAGACCCGCCGAACCCGAGACCCCGGTGGCAGGCTGGCCACTGGCCTGGGTGGCGGCGTAGTTGCCCCCTCCCAGCAGTTGCAGTCCCTGAAGATTGGCCACGTTGGCGAGAGCCAGCTTGCCCACTGCCAGCGTCTGATTGTTCGAAAAGTTAACCTGCACCGTGCCATCGTCCGCAACGCTGAACCCGGTGTATTGGCCGCTCGAGTAGCCGTTCTGCGTCGTCGCCGACACCGCCGATGACGCGCTGGTCTGGGTGATGGTGGGCGCGCCCGCCGACCCGAGAATATTCCAATCCAGCGTCATGTCGGCCGCTCCGTCCCCCAGGCCGGCGAACGATATCCCCGAAACGTTCGCCGCCGGCGCCACCAGGTCGCCTGAGTTGTTGAAGGTCAACGTGCCGGTCGTATTGGTCGCCACCGGATCCTGAATCACGCTTCCGGCCGTCGAAATGTTCGCCCCCGTGATGCTCAACTGTCCGCCTGCTGTCGAGCTGACCGTCACGCCCGTGATCCCGGCGGCGGTCACGGCGCTTTGCAGCGCTGTAGCGTAGGCGGCTACCGTCTCTCCCGCGGTCACGGTGGGAACGGTAATCGTGGCCGTGCCCGTGGCCGTAGGGCCGGTGATGGCCAGGTTGGTCCCGGAGTTGACCGTCGCCAGGTTCCCCGCGCTCGATCCGAAGTTGTAGTCGATGGTCGTGGTTCCTCCCGCGGTTGTCGTGTTGGCGGAGAGCGTTTCGGGCATGGAAATGCTGTAGCTCCAGGTGTTGGTCCCCGTCTTGGTGTAGGTGACGGTGGCCAACTGCGCCTCGCCCAGCGAGTCGTAGAGGGTAATCTGTCCGGGCACGGTGGTGCCGACGGTGGCGCTTGCGTCCAGGTTGGCGGTCATGCCGAAACTGGTGCTGGCCGAGGCCGGCTCGACCTGACCCACCGGAACGGTGATCCCGGAGAGCGGCGCGTCCGTATTCACCACCCCGTTTACCGCCGGGTAGCCCATCACCGGCAGACCGGACTGCGAGATCAGTTGCCCGTTCGCGTTAAGGGCAAAGTTGCCATCCCGCGTGTAAACGTCGCCTCCGCCATCTCCGAGAATGAAGAAGCCGTTGCCGTCGATGGCCACGTCGGTCGCGTTGCCGGTCGAAACGATGCTGCCCTGCGTGTATTGCGACTCGATCGTCGCCACCTGATCGCCCTCGCCCTGTTGGATCAGGTCGCCTGAGCCTTGTTCGCCGTATTGTTGATAAAACAGATCCTCGAAGTTGACTGTCTGGGCCTTGAAGCCGGTGCTGTTGAGGTTGGCCAGGTCGTTGGCGATCGTATTCAAGGCGGTCGTATCGGATTCGAGACCGGTAACCGGGATATAAAAACTTGCCATCGAATTTCCTCCTGAGTGTGGTTGGCGGTTGGCGCTCCGGAACGTTGCCATTCCCGGCGGTTGAGGTTGGGGTGCTCTCCGGCCGATCTCCGCCGGGACGAATCTGAACTTGCACGAGGCTCGGACGCTTCAGCGCGGCTAATTCTTTGCCACGCGGATTTCAGGGAAGCGCGCGCGTCGGTATGTCGCGGATGGCGTGGCCGGCTATCGCGCCCCGATCCCGGCCATTGAGCGCCCGGCCCACAGTTCCGGACGCCGCGGCCGTGCCGGGGACGCTCAAGTTGCCCTGCACGGTGGCCGGCTGGCTGGTCTGCCGCGCCGCGCCGATCGCCGCGGCCGGCGAAGCGCCGGCGACTGGTGTCGCACCGGCCGGCGCCAGCGCATTGCGGGCGCCAACCGCATTGGACGCTGCCTGGCTGGTCGAAGCCGCCCCAAGCACCTCCGCCAGGTTCTGGTTGATCGAGATCAATTGCTCCAGACTGTTGATCTGCACCAGTTGATCGATGTACGCGTTGGGATCGACGTCGGCGGTGGGATCCTGATTCTGCATCTCGGTCACCAGCAGAGTGAGAAAATCGTTGGCCGAAATCACGGCGTCGGAGTCCGAGGTGCTCGAGGAAGAGCCGCTGGACGATGCGGCGGTCCCTTGAGCGGCGCCGGTTGAAGCGCGCGCGGCGGCCGGACTCAATCCGGGCTGCGCCGCCGTCTGTCCACGCTTCCCCGCGGCCTCGAGAATCGACTGAAATCTCGCCGCGGCCCCACCCCCCGGAGTGGGCGCGCTGGCCTGTGCCGTGAAGGGCGATACGCCCGTTGTCGCGTTGCTCCAGAGACTGCTCATGCCCGCTCTCCTCTCCTTGCGATGACCGTGTCTTACTCCGGCCGCCCTACTCAGGCCAGGACCGATATGCTGCTACCACCGGCAAAACTGGATTCTCCCGGAAAACCCACCTCCCAGCCGGGGGAAGACGAACGGCTCTCCGCCGGCATTGGGCCGCTCTCCGCCGGATTCGCGCGAGATTCGGAGCCGGTTGGCAACGTGTCCCTCGAACCGCGATCGGAGTCTTGGCCGGAGCCCGGATGCGAGCCAGCAGGTGAACCCGGACTCCCGCCCGAATCGGAATTCTGGCCGGAGCCGTGCGCCAGCCCCTGGCCGCCGCCAGTGCCGGGGCCGCCATGCGCGTTTGCCAGCGCAAGCGACCCCACCTCGCTTCCATGCAGGGCAACCACGCTGAGCGTCTCGACCGGCGTGTGGCGCGCATCCATCCACGCCGTCAGCGCCGGCAAGTCCCCGGAAAGCGTCGCGCCCGCGGCATTCGACTCCGCTCCCAGCGAGGCATGGACTCCTCCCCCATTGCTGTGCGCCCGCAGTTCCACATAGCCGAGTACCGGGTCCTGGTAGCCCACTTGCAGTTGCGGGCCAGGATTCGCCGAGGAGTTTGCCGGCCCGGCGCTTTGACCGCCGGCCTCTAGCGGCCCCCCGCGGGCCAGGCCCGCATCCATGGCTTGAAAGGGATTCGTCTCGCCGCGCCGGACCGGCGGGGGCGGCGAGTTGTGCATCGAGAGCCCTTCCCCCATCGAAGCGGCCGGCATCGCCGTCCAAGCCAGCGGACCGGCAAACTGACCGGAAGTCCGGTCCGGAACGGAGTCGGAACTCGATGACGGCCTACTGCCGGCGGCACGACCCGCCGTCGGCCCCGGCTTCGGAGCAGTCCGCGCCGCGTCGGTTCCCAAAGCGGCTGCCCCCATCGCGCGGGCATCGAAGGCGGAGCCGAACATTGGCGTACCCGCCGGCAAGGGTGCGGCCTTGGCGAACCCACTTGGCGATCCCACCGCGAGCTCGCCATCCGTCCGCGGGCCTGTTCTCGAGCTCGCTTGCGCCCTCTGTGGCAGCGCTCGATACGGCGCAGGAGCGGCTCCGAGGATCGGAATCGCAGTCTGCGCGGACACATTCCAGGATGAATTCTCCGCCTCCGCAATCGGCGCCGCGCTTCCCGCGTGCATGGCGGTCCCCGCCAGAGCCGTCTCGCTGGAACTCGAGGCGAGAGCGGCCGAGGAAAGAGCGGGCGGGAGCGAAGCGTGTGCCGGGCTCCGCTCGGAACCCGGGGAAAGCACACCGGCCGCGCGGTCGATCGAAGCGCCCAGGCTCGCAATCGGCAGGGATCCCCGTTGCGAAGTGTCCGGCCCTTCGGCGGACAACTGCCGGGACAGCGTTGCCGTTCCGGAATCCGACGTGGCCGCGATCCGAGTCGAAACCGGGCTGTGCGGCGGGCTCGCTGCCGGACTCGCTGGCGTTTTCGCTTCCGGGCTCGCTTTCGCGTTCAATTCAGGCATCGCGTTAGGGGCCGGTTCAGGATTCGTCCGGCTGGCGGCGCTCGTGAGAGGATCCCACCCTCGGTCCGCGCCTGGAACGATCGACTGGGGCAACTCGAATGCCTCTGGCGGCAGATTCCCGCTTGACGCCACCGGCATCGCCGGAAGCTGCCGTAAGGTCCGGGATTGCGGCGCGGAGATGGATGTCGCGGCCTGGGATCGGCCCTGGCCTCGAACCTCGCTCACGGCCGCCTCGACCGCCGGCGGGAGGCCCGTCGCGCCGGGGACGGAAGGCGTCCCGAGCGCCGTTTCCGCGGTGGGCCGGAGCGGAGAGCCGAATGGCGACGGCCCCACGGGAAGGGAGGCTCGCCCGGGAGTCCTGCCATCGGAGTCGCCGCCGGCGACCTGCGGCAAGTATTGCGAACGGAACGACCCAGGTGGAGTTCCCGGCCGCGACTGCGGGTCCGCGACTGGCGCGGCAACTCCGAGAGCCGTCGAACCTGATTCCAGGAGATGCGAAGAGGCGGCCCCAACGCGCGAAGCGCCGCTAGGCACGCGGGGACGCGAGGCCGGGCCCGGCTCCGGAGCGGTCGATCCCTGCGAAGCTTCCAATCCCTGCGAAGCCTCCAATCCCTGCGAAGCTTCCAATCCCGGTGAAGCCGCCAATGCCCGTGAAGCGGCCGATGCCCGTGAAGCGGCCGATGCCCGTGAAGCCTCCAATGCCCTTGCAGCCTCCAATGCCCGCGATGCCTCGGATGGCTGGGCCGGCGTTGCGGGACCGGCAAGCGCGGCGGCCCCGGCGGGAGCGAGGCCTTGCTCGAGCGGATGCGGCATCGAGTGCTGGACAATTGCGGGAACGGAATCGAGAACGTGCGTTTTCGGGGACTCCTTGCGGTGCTCCCAGTCTCGCGCCGCTGAAGATTGGACGGCCCGGGAGCCGGACTGCGGCCGCGCCGGAGCAGCGAGACTGGCGAGATTCGGCGAATTGGGCGCACGGAATGCGTCTTTCTCTGCCGGTGAAAGGTCGGCGGACCGCGGCGCGGCCCCCTCCGCCGTCGCGGCGGCGCCGGCGGAACCGGACGGGCGAGCTTCAGACGCGCGAGCTTCAGACGCGCGAGCTTGATGGAATTGGGCGACCGATCCGCTTCGGCCCAGGGAGCCGGCGCTGGCCTTTGCCTCGACCGGCTCCAGATTTTCGCCAGTGTCCCAGCCTGCGCCCAAAATCGAATCCAAATCCCGAATCGGCGCGGGGGGTTCAGCGAAATGGACCGGCCCATTCGTGCCGATCGCGCGGTTTGCGCCATCGCTCCCACCGGTTGTCCCTCCCGGCTTCCGATCTGTCTCGCCGGCCAACTCGCTTTCCCAATCCGGCTCCGAGGCGCCGGATTGGCGCGAAGAGACGGGCGCAGAGGGACTTGCCGGTACGGAATCAAGCGTGGGACTCGATTCGGACTGAATGGCCGCGTCGAATACCCCCTGAAACCCGGCTTCCATCCGGGTTCCACGATGCTCGAACGCATGCGTCCCTGCGCCGACCGCATCCGGCCCAAAGGCGGCGAGAACACCCCCGGCGTGCGATGTCGATGCTTCGGAGATTGCTGGAGCCGCCATGCCGGAAAGCGATGCAAGAGGAGGACCAAATCGCGGCGGAATTGGTTAGGGAGAATTCATGGAAGCCGGAGAGGCCCTCCTTTCCGCTCCGAACTCCTAAGCGGACTCGCGGCCGCTATCGGTCTCCCGATTCCGCGATGAGGCTCGCGGTCCGGCCGGGGCGCGCGCCGCCGCAGTGCGCCTTCCGTACCAGTCGTCGAGCATCTGCTGGGCGCGCCGCGCCGTCTCCTGCGCTTTCTGCTGTTGCTCCTGTTCGAGTAGCGTCTCCACCTGGCGCCGTCCCGTCCGCCGGAGAAGAAACTCCTCGCGCCCGGCTAGAACCTCCGCTTCCGCGCTTGCCAGCCGCGGCCGAAGCGCCTCCCGATAACGCCGGTTCCGCTCCAGTTCGAGCAGCGCGCCGGCTCTTGCGGCGGTATTCGCGTCTCCCAGCCGCGCCACGAATTCGCCGCGGCTCCGGGCCACGCTTCGCCCGGCATCGGCCAGAGTCTCCTCGGCGCGGTTGCGCTCCGCCACGCACGCCTCCAGAGCCATCCGGCTCTGCTCCTCTTCGAGCCCTCGCAGCCGCCAGAGCCGCTCCAACACCCGCCGGTTCGCCATCCACTCTCCCTCTGCCGCCCTCGATCAAATCTCGTCCGCCAACTCGGCCAGCTTTTCCACACACTCGGTAAATCGCATCCGCTCCCCGACCTCCTGCGCGAGAAATTCTCGCAGCGCGGGACGGGCCCGCAGCGCCCGGTCCAGATCCTGGTCGGCCCCGGCCTTGTAGGCGCCGATGCGCACCAGGTCCTGGCTGCGCGCATAGGCCGCCAGAAGCCGCCGCACCAGCGCCGCCGCCTCGCGATGCTCCGGCGCGGCCACCGCCGGCATCAGGCGGCTGACCGAATCGAGCACTTCGATCGGCGGATACCAGCCTTCCGACGCCAGCGCCCGCGAGAGCACCACATGGCCGTCCAGCAGCGATCGCACCGCGTCCACCAGCGGATCCTGCTGGTCGTCGCCCTCCATCAGCACCGTATAAAAGGCGGTAATCGAGCCGCTTTGGAAGTTGCCCGCCCGTTCGACCAGCTTCGCCAGCCGGGTAAACACGCTCGGCGTATATCCTTTGGCCGTGGCCGGCTCGCCCGCCGCCAGGCCTACTTCCCGGGCCGCCATGGCGAAGCGGGTCAGCGAATCGAGCACCAGCAGCACATGCTTGCCCTGGCCGGCGAAGTACTCGGCCACCGCAGTCGCCGCCAGGGCCGCCCGCATCCGCATCAGCGGCGACTGGTCGGAGGTCGACACCAGCACCACCGATCGCTGTCTGCCCTCCTCGCCCAGCGCGTCCTCCAGAAACTCCCCCACCTCGCGGCCGCGTTCGCCCACCAAACCGACTACGGTCGCATCGGCCGAGGTGTTGCGAGTCATCATCCCAATCAATGTGCTCTTGCCCACCCCGGAGCCGCCGAAAATACCTACCCGCTGCCCGCGGCCGACGGTCAGCAGCGCATCGATGGCCCGAATGCCGGTGCCTAGCGGAGAGCGAATCGCCACCCGCTCGAGCGGGCGGCGCGCCGGGCCGTCGAGGGTAAGAGTTACGTCGGTTTCAAGGCGCCGGGCCACCGCCCGCTCCGCCGCTTCACGCGCCGGTTCGTGCGCGGGTCCCATAGCCGATTGGAAGTCGATCGGATGCCCCAGCCCATCCAGAACCCGGCCCATCAACCCCGGACCGGCCTCGATCTCCGGCATCGTCCCCAGCGCCTCGACGGCATCGCCGTAACGAATCCCCTCGGGCGAGTTGACCGGCATCGACAGGACCGTCGAGCCGCGAAAACCGATCACCTCCGCCAGATGCCGCCTGCCGAAGCGATCGACAATCTCGCAGCACTCCCCCACCGAGGCGTTGGGTCCAGCCGACTCGATCGTCTGCCCCACCGCTTCGAGCACCTGGCCGCGCCAGCGCCAGGGCTGGCCGCGATCCAGCCGTCGCAGGTACGGCCCCAGGGTCGGGTGCAGGCTCGGCGGCAGGTTCGGCGGCAGGCTAGGCGGCAGGTTCGGCTCCAGGCTCAGCGGCAGGCTCGGCGGAGGCTCGCCGCTCGACCCTTCCCTACGGTCTTCCACGGCGTCCCGGCTCATCCCAGACTCCGATCGGAAGCGTCGCCGCCGCGGGAGACCGTCGCTGTCACCCGATCCTCACCACTCTCGCTTCCGGCAAACATTCCCCGCTCCAGCACTTGGAGTTGCCAACTCAGCCCCAGATCGGCCGAACCCAATTCGGTCTCCAACCGGCAGTCTCCCGGCTCCATGCGGGCGTCGCCCACCACTTCGGGCCGGATGGGCAGATTGGGGAGATAGGCCATCGACTCCCGCCACAGGGCAAGATCGGCTTCGGGAACGCGCATCCGCACCGCGGTCGATGCCGCCAACTGCCCCAACGCCACGCGCACCGCTCCAGTGACCAGCAGCGGGTCGGCCAAAGCCTCGCGGCGCAGAATCCGCGCGGCGATGGCCAGGGCCAGCCGCGCCGACTCCTCCTCGAGGCGACGACGGTAATTCTCGCGCGTCTCGGCGAAGGATCGAAGCAGAGCCGCGGCCTGGGCGGCGAGGCGCTGACGTTCGCCTTCGCATTCCTGGCGGAGCCGGCGTTCGGTTTCTTCGCGCCCCTCCAGCCGGCCCTGCTCCAGACCGGCTTCCCGGCCCCGATCGCGTCCTCGTTCCTCGGCCCGCCGGCATTCCAAAGCCAGCAAATCCTGAAATCTCTCCTCCTCCTCGGCCAGCGCGGCGGTCCGCTCTTCCTCATGAGCCGCATTGGCGGACTCCGGACCGGCTTTCTGCGGTGCGCCGCCTTCGGAATCCATGTCCGGTTCCACTTCGTATCCGGGCGCCATCGGGTACTCGAATTCCACCGGCCCGTCGGCGCCAAGTGGAAGCGCCTCCGGAAATTCGACCTCGATCTGCCCATCGCCGATCTCGCGGAACAAGCCTGCCGATCGAATCGAACCCGCATCCCACGGCGCTTCCGGGTAGCGAAAGCCGCGGACCTTCGCCCGATGCGGCGTCGATCGAATCGCTTCTCCCGTCATGATTCTCCTCTCAACTGCGCGTCCCGTTCGGACCGAACCGTCGTCGTTCCGCACTCAGGCCATCATCTCGTCGCCCGTTTCCATCTTGAGCATCACCTTGCCCTCGGCTTCCAATTGCCGGGCCAGGTTCAAAATCTCCTGCTGGGCCGCCGCCACCTCGCGCGAGCGCACCGGTCCCATCACCTCCATGTCTTCCTTAAGCATTTCGACGGCCCGGGAGCTCATGGCCTTGAATATCTGCGCCTTCAGGTCTTCCTTGGCTCCGCGCAGAGCCAGCGCCAGTTGCCGTTTGTCGACTCCGGAGACAATCTCGCGGATGCTCGGGGCCGGCACCGTCACCAGATCTTCGAAAGTAAACATCAAGTTGCGGATGCTCAGCGCCAGCTCCGGCTGCCCCTCCTCGATCGATTCGAGGATGCGCTTGGACTCTTCGGCATTGACCCGGTTGAGCAGGTCGGCCACCGCCTTGAAGCCGGAGTAGCTCTTGCGCTTGGTGTCGCCCACGTTTTCGAGGCGCCGGTGCAGGATCAGCGCCACCTTCTGCGCCATTTCCGGCGAAAACTGGCGCATTTCCGCCAAACGCCGGATCGAAATCACCTTGTGCTCCTCGCTCAGGTTGTCCAGCACCTGCGAGGCCCGGCGGGGATCGAGGTGGGCCAGCACCAGCGCGATGGTCTGCGGATGCTCGGCGTCAAGCAGCTTGCCCAACTGCTGCGGATCGGTTTTCTGCAGCTTGCCAAGATTGCCATGGCTGGCCTCCTGCGAACGCCGCACCAGTTGCAGCATTTCCTCGGCGCGCTGCTTGCCGAAGGTCTCCTGCAGCAGGCGCGTCGCGTAGTCCAGCCCTCCGTGGGCAACCACATTCTGGGTTTCCAGCAGTTCCCAGAACTCCTGAAGCACTTCGCGCGAGACCTCCGGCGAGACGTTGCGCAAGTCCGCCAGTTGCTCGGTAATATGCTGGACGTCGGATTCCGGCAGCGACCGCAGTATTTCCTTGGCCACCTCCTCGCCCACGGCAAGCAGCAAGATCGCGGCCTTGCGCGCCCCGCTGATCTGCAAGGTCTGCTGCCGCTGCGCCCCTCCATCCTGTGCCGTTCCCGCCAAGTTTCCTCCCTCTCCACCCCGCGCCGATGCCAGCCAAGACCGCGCGACCCGTCAGTCCGAGTGAATCCAGCTCTGCAACAACCTCGAACTCTGGGCCGGATCTCGCTTGAGCGTTTCGGTCACCTGATCGAAGATCCGCTGCACCCGCTCCCGCTCCAGTTGCTGGGCAACCTCTTCCCCGCTCGGCGGAGCCGCCGGAGTCCCGGCTCCCAATTCCGCCGGCGGCGGCTTGAGCGCGCCCGGCTGTCCGGCCCGGGTCAGCGCCGGACGAATCGCCAGCAGAATCAGCAGCGTCAGGCTGGCCAGGAGCGTCCCATACTTGACCAGCACCGGAGAACGCTCGATCCAGTCCAATGTCCGGCTCATCCAGGAGGCCGAAACCGCCGTCCGGTTCTCGTCGAATGCCAGATCCTGCACCGTCACCAGGTCGCCGCGGGTCGGGTCGAAGCCGACCGCGGCCTGGGCCAGCGCGGTCAGCGTGCGCAGCTCCTCGGCCGAGCGCGGCTTCCACGCCCGGCTCTTCTGGCCGGAGGCCGCGTCCACCCGATCGTTGACCACTACCGCTGCGGTCAACCGCCGAATGTGTCCGGGCGCCTGAATCGTATGGCGAACGGTGCGCGAGGCGCCGTAGCTGGCGCTCTCCGACTTCGCGCTCTGCGGCCCGGTTATCTGCTGCGGATAGACCGGCAAAGGCTGCGCGTTGGGCGCATTCGAGGCCGTACCGGGCACTCCCGCCGGAACCGGCTGCGAGCCGGTCGTCTGGTCGGTCCGCTGCATCGAAAGCGTGACCACCTTGGTGGGGTCGTAGCTCTCTTCGGTCACGTCGGTCGAGGTCGGGTCGTAGTCCACCGTCACCGAAGCGCGCACATTCCCCGGTCCCGTGACCGGCTCGAGCGTCTCGATCAGCTTGGCCTCGAGCGCATCCTCCATCCCCAGGCGCATCGCCTCGGCGGTCTTTGGCCCCAGGGGCAGATGACCGCTGGCGTCGATCAGCGAGACCTGGGCCGGCGACAGCCCATCGACCGCCGAGGCCACCAGATTGCGAATCGCGTCCGCCTCGCCATCGGCCAGCGACCGGTGCCGCAGCGTCAACACCACCGCCGCTTTGGCCGGCCGCTCCTGGTCGCGAAACAGCGAATCGTGGGGCATCACCAGATGCACCCGCGCCGACTGCACGTCGGCCAGGGTGGCCACGGTGTGCTCCAGCTCCCCTTCGAGCGCCCGCTGGTAGTTCACCTGCTCGTCGAACTCCGAACCCACCCAGTTGGGCTTGTCGAACAACTCGAAGCCCATTCTGCCGCTGCGCGGCCCACCCTTGGCCGAGGTCGCCAGACGCGCCTTGTCCAGCGACCCAAGCGGCACCCGGATGGCGGTGCCATTGGCGGCCAGGTCGAACGGTATCTGGGCCTGGGTCAGCACCTGGGCCATCTGCCGCGAGTCTTCCGGGTCGAGTCCGGCGTAGAGGGTGCGCCAGTCGGTGCGGCCGCCGTACCAGGCAAGTCCGATCAATAGGGCCACGACCAGCGCCGCGCCGATGGCCATTGGACGGCGCTGGGACGCAGGCATCGCGCGCCATTGCGCCCGGCCGCGCTCCCAGTACTTTCCGAGCGGCCCCGCCAGTTGCGATTCCCCGGTCGCCACGCCCCCGGCCGCGCCCGCTTGCGGGCCGCCGGGCGCGGCGGAGTTCGAGGGTGTTTTGTCCAACTGTGCTCCGGCTGCCATGGCTCCCCAGCATTTCCCATCTCACGATTGCGGCCGGCGCGGCATCCCGCCCCGCCGGCCCGGCACAGACTCACGCCCGCCGGACACCGGCCCGCCCGGCAAAACCGGCGTCAAAACTGCATCCCCAGCACCGCTTGATACGCGGCCAAAGCCTTGTTGCGCACGGCCAGCATCAGTTCGAATCCCATCCCCGCCTTTTGCGCCGCGATCATCGCCTCATGCACATCCACCCCCCGGCCGGAGATCAGCCCTTCGATCGCGCTCTTGGCCTGCACCTCCAGATGCTCGACCTCGCCGACCGCCTCGGTCAGAAGATCGGCAAACGGCGCCGGCGCCGAAGAGGCAGGAGGAATCAGCGCGCCGGCGGCGGCAGACGTCGCGCTGGACACGGTCGAAGCCGGCGGCGCCGCCGGGCCGAGCGCGGCGCCAAAGAGCGAAACGGCGGGGGGAACGACTGGCACCATGGAAGGAACTCCTTAGGGTTCGAACGCGTTGGCCTCCGACTCGGCCAAGACTCATTTGGCCAAATCCAGCGAAGACGCGATCATCGATTTTTCCGCCTGCACCGCCGATGCGTTCAGCCCGTAGGCGCGCGTCGCGCCCATCAGGTCCACCATCTCGGTGAGCGGGTTGATATCCGGGTAGGAGACGTAGCCCTCCGCATCCGCGTCCGGATGGCTGGGGTCGTAGCGCTTCAAGGGCGGCGCCTTATCCTCGACCACCCCGGCAATGCGCACACCGGGAGCCACGTTCGCCGCGCCCAGCAACGAGCCCTGCCCCAGCAGCGGCGCGGCGTTCGACGCGGCAAAATTGGCGTTGGCGGACAGCGGCAGCGAATCGCCCAACTGGCTGGCGAAGCTGGGATCGCCTCCGCCGGCGGCAAAGACGACGCTTTGCCGCCGGTAGGGCACTCCGGCCGCGGTCCGCGTCGTCTCGGCGTTGGCCATGTTGGCGGCCACCACTTCGGCCCGCATGCGCTCGGCCTGCATGGCGTTGCCGGATTGGTCGATCATGCCAAAGAGATTCACGGTCGTTTCTCCTGTTCCCTATTCCCTGTTCCCTATTCCCTGTTCCCTATTCCCTGTTCCCTACTTCGAGTCCGCGTGGATCGCGTTCATCATCTCCGAAAATTGGCCCTTCAACAGCGCCACGCCCGTCTTGAAGCGCAACTGCGCCTCGGCCAGGTTCAGGCTCTCGCGGTCCATCGAGACGTCGTTGCCGTCCGGGCGCACGATCAGGCCATCGACCTGTTTCACGCGCGGGTCGCGGGGCCGCTCCCCGGCTTCGATCGCCCCCATCGCCTGGCGCATCTCGGCTTCGAAGTCCATCCCCACCGCCCGGTAACCGGGCGTGTCGATATTGGCCATATTCGAGGCCGTCAACTGGATCTGGCGTGTATTCATATCCAGGTAACGACTCAGTTCGCCGTTCAACGTTCCCGTAAGCTCCATCTTCGCCTCCGCCTTGCTTACCGCTCCGCGCCGGGGCGGAACCCTCCTCGACTTTGCATTCGCATTGCCACTTGCGCCCCGCGCATCCTTCGAGAACGTTAAAGCTGGACCAGAACGTTCGCGCTGGGCCGCGACACTCGAAATGCCCGCCGCCGTCAATTCATCAGCGACAGCCCGAAGTCGATCTCGGCCGAGGTGATCAGCGGCTCGTCGCCGGCCAGAATCGCCGCCCGTTCGAGCACATGTTCCAGTTCCCGCACGTTGCCCGGCCAGTGATGGCCACTCAGCCGGTTCATCGCCCCCTGGTCGATGCGCTTGACCGGATTCTTGCGCCCCATCCTCTCCAGAAAATGCGCGACCAGCGCCGGCAGATCCTCCATGTGTTCGATCAGCGCCGGGGTGCGAATCAAGAAAACCGCCAGCCGGTAATAAAGGTCGGCTCGGAAGACGCCCTTTTGCGCATCCTCGGCCAGCGGCTGATGGGTGGCGGCCACAATGCGCACATCCACCTTGACGGTCTCGTTGTCGCCGATCCGCTGTAGCTCCCCGCTTTCGAAGAAGCGCAAGAGTTTCGATTGCAGAGCCAGCGGCATTTCGCCGATCTCGTCCAGAAAGAGCGTTCCGCCGTCGGCTGCCTCAATGCGCCCGGTGCGGCCCTGCACCGCGCCCGTAAAAGCGCCGCGGGTGTGGCCGAAGAGCTCGGCCTCGAGCAGCGTCTCCGGAATGGCCGCGCAGTTGATCGCCACAAACGGCTTGCGGCTGCGGCTCGACAGCCGGTGCAGCGCCTCGGCAACCAGTTCCTTGCCCGAGCCGGTCGGCCCTTCGATCAGCACCGGAGTGCTGCGCCCGGCCACCAGGCGGATGCGGCGGCTTACTTCGAGCATCGCCGGGCTGTTGCCGATCAGTTCGGGAACCCGTTCCGGAGCGCGCTCCGCGTTGCGCTCGGGAAGCCGCTCGACCACGCGCTCCTCCCGGCGGCTGGACGCGGTCATGTCAACCGGGAATCGCCCCGCGATGGCCGGCTGCTCGGCAACGCGCGCCGCGCCGGAGCGGTCCGCCAGCGGCTGCGCGATGCGCGGCGACGGTTGCCGCTCCCGCACCGGAGCGGGCGAGGCCAACTGCGGCAGCGCCGGCAGACCGGCGACCCCGGCGCCCGCGTCGAGGACCGGCGCCGTATGCCACGCCGCCGTGTCCCCCTCCTGGCTGCGGCGCAGCGCGTAGAGCAGCTCCTGATGGTAGGCGCTGCGCACACTGCCCGCCACCGCCGTGCCGTCGGTCATCATCAGGTCCACCTGCGGGCGTTCGCGATGGAAATCGGCTAGAAACTCCCGTACATCGAGGTCCGGAAGCCAGGAGTCGATCAGCATCGCCTCCAGTTGCGGCTCGGCCTCCGAGGCCAGCCAGGCTTCGGCGCCGGCCTGCGCCTCGAGCACCTGCCAGCGCAAGCCGGCCAGGGATTGACGCAGCCGCTCCCGAAGGGTCATGTCCGGGCTGGCAATCAGGACGATTCGGGTTTTGGCGCGCGGCGCGGCCAGGGGAAGCGCGGGGGCTGGAGCGGCGCTCATCGAGGACGTTGCGGATGAAATCGATAGCATGAATGACTCTCCTGTCAGCGGTTGCGTGGAACGGAAAGGTGGAAACACTTACCACCCAGAGAGGATCGCGGCGGAGCGGCGGAGTCAGCCGCGCTCGGGGCCGAGCCGGGGCGCATTCCCAACATCTCCGGCAAGCGCTGGCGTCCCAAGCAGTTGCGCGGGAATGGGAATCGGCACCGGATCGCGCGTATCGGAGTGCATCTCCGACTCCGAAGGCACCTGGTATCCCTGGCCGCGCACCGTTCTGAGCAAGAACCCGGGGGGAGGGTCCTTCAGCTTGCGGCGCAGGTAATTCACGTAGACATCGACGATGTTGGTCGTTTGGGCCGGCTCCATATTCCAGACGGCGTCGAGCAATTCGACGCGCGAGATGCACTGGCCGCGATGCAGAAGCAGATGTTCGAGCAGGGCAAACTCTTTGTTGGTGAGAGCGATCGGCTCACCCGCCCGGCGCACCGTGTGATCCAGCCGGTCGACCTCCAGGTCGCCCACCTTCAGCATCAGGCGCGCCTCGCGCTTGCGCCGCAACAGCGCCCGGCAGCGCGCCCGCAACTCGTGCAGGCTGAACGGTTTCAGCATCAGGTCGTCGGCGCCCAGATCCAGGCAGCGAATCCGCGTTTCCACCTCTTGCCTCCCGGTCAGGATCAGGATCGGCAACTGTGGATCGAGGGCGCGCATCTCGGCCAGCACCTGCTCGCCGTCCATCACCGGCAGGCTCAGGTCGAGCACCGTCAGATCCGGCATCTCGGCCCGAAAGGCATCGAGCGCCTCGCCGCCATCCATGGCGCTGCGCACCCGGTGTCCGTCCGACTCCATTCCGCGCGCCAGGAACATCGCCAGCGCCCGATCGTCTTCCGCTATCAGCAGTCTCAAGATTTGCCCCCATGGCCCGGATTGGGAGAAGTGGCCCTCCTCCAACATCCCCCGAAAGGTTTGAGAGTCTCAAGAGGAAACCATGAGGAGTTTCTGGAGCGTTCCGAGATTGGGAGAAACTGAAGGAAATTCCCAAAATCGCTCCGAATCGGAAGATTTCTGAGCGGACGCCAATGGGAATCGTCCCATCCATGTGCGTCGCCCCGATTTTCTATCAAGAGAAGAGAGAGCGAAAATAATGCTGGCTATTTCGCTTTCCGTTCGCTACAATTTCCGCATGGCAGTCACGCGCAGGCAAAAAGAGGTTCTCGATTTCCTGGAGTCGTTCGTTACCCGCAACGGCTACTCCCCGTCCTTTGAAGAGATCGCCCGCGGACTGGACCTGAAGTCGCTGGCCACCGTCCACAAGCACATCACCAACCTCGAAAAGAAGGGGTTGCTGGACCGTGTGCATAACCGCAGCCGCTCGATCGACGTGGTTCCCGCCGGGACACGGACGCGCACCAGCGAAAGGCTCCCGCTGATGGGCCGGATCGCCGCCGGACTACCGCTCGAAGCCTCGGAAAACGCCGAAAGTATCTCGCTCCACGACGTGGTGGGAAACAAAGACGTTTTCGCCCTCGAGGTCCGGGGCGACTCGATGCGCGACGAGCATATCGTGAGTGGCGATTATGTGCTGGTCGAGCGTACCCGCACCGCTCGGCAGGGGGAGATCGTCGTAGCCCTGGTGCGCGGGTCTGAGACCACGCTGAAGCGATGGTATCTGGAAGGCGCGCAGGTACGGCTGCAGCCGGCCAACCTGGAAATGGAGCCCATCATGGTTCCCGCCGCCCAGGTGGCGATCCAGGGGCGAGTGCTCGGAGTTCTGCGCCGCTATCGCTAAGGCGAGTTGAGGGCCGAAACTGGGTCTGGGGCCCTCACAATTTTATCGACGCGCTTAGTTCACGCTCGCCGTACTCAGCGCCAACACGCGATTCAGCTTCTCTTCGATCACTTCGCGCGGGGCGTACCCGACGATCTGGTCGACTACCTTGCCGCCCTTGAATACCAGAAGCGCCGGAATGCCGCGGATGCCGTAGCGCGACGGCGTCGCGCCGTTCTTGTCCACATCCACCTTGGCCACCTTCAACTTGCCCTCGAAAGCCGTTGCCAGTTCGTCGACAATCGGGGCGATCATCTTGCAAGGCCCACACCAGATCGCCCAGAAATCGACCAGGACGGGTTGCTCGGATTGCAGAACTTCCAGATCGAAGGTTGCGTCGCTTACTTCCAACACTGCATGTCCAGCCATGGTTCTCCTCGCGGTCCGACAGAAATTCGTGTTCCCTCTGTCAGTCTAACCGCACTTCCATGCATTAGAGATGCGCTCGCGCGCAATAAGTCGCGGCGCGGTCCGTTTGGGAACGGCTTCCGGGGGGAAACTGAGCCAAGCCCGGTTGCGGTCCAGGCGCAAAATGCGGAAAAGCGCCCGGATCCCTCGAAGGAATCACGGGCGCTAGAGCAGCCCTCCCCCAGAACTGCCCACACCGTGAATCTAGGTTTTATCGGGGATTATTGCAAGAAATCTTAGGTAATGCGGAAAGTAATCACCAGCAGGCACGGCAAGCCTGTACTTTGCCCTTAAGACTGCACTGTTTCCGGTGAAACCGATGGCCCATGCGGAATTGTGCAAACGATCCATAAGTTATCGAAGGAATTCGTATGGATTCCACGAAGTTGCGGCCCCATCGGACTCGAATTGCGCGGTCAAAATGCGTACCGCCCGCGCATCGGTTACCGCCGTGCCAACAGCCTCTCTGGCCGTCTCGATCGCCTCGCTTCCCGCGAGAATCAGCAGCACGGAAGGCCCAGCCCCGCTGAGCGCCACGCCGAGAATGCCGGGCGCACCCGCCAACGGCAACAGCGGCGGCAAGAGCGGGCACATTTGCGCCCGATAGGGCTGGTGCAGCCGGTCCCGCATCGCCGCCCGCAGCAGGTCGGCGCGGCCCTCGGCAAAGGCCAACCCGAGCAGCGATGCCGCCTGGATGTTGGCGACCGCGTCGGCCCGCGCGTACATCTCCGGCAAGACCGCCCGCGCCTTGCTCGTCGCAAGGGCGTCGCCCGGCATCGCCAACATCGCCCGCCACTCCGCCGGGGGCTCAACGCGCGCCGTATGAACCCGTTCGCCCTCGGTCGCAGCCACCGCCAGCCCTCCCAGCCAGCAAGCCGCCGCATTGTCCGGATGCCCCTCGAGCGCGCAGGCTTCCTCTAAAATCCGGTCGCCATCCCAGCCCAGCCCGCCAAAATGCGCCGCTAGCGCAACCGCCGCCAGCCGCCCCGCAGCCGAAGACCCGCAACCCATCCCCAGGGGAATGTCGTTCCGCATCCGAATCGCCAGTGGAACAACCCGCTTCCCTTCCCGCGCCAGCAGGCTCTTGTACGTTTCGAGAATGAGATTGTCCTCAAGCCGCGCGCAAAGGTCCGCATCCTCGCCCGTCGCGGCAATCGAGAATGCCGCCGCGTCCTCGGCCTCGACCGTCAGGTGCAGACGCAACGCCACGGCGGCGCAATCGAACGCCGCACCCAGATTCGCCGAAGTGGCCGGCAGCCTCAGCCGAAATACGCCCACCGCTAAACCCACCTGCTCTGAATTTCCTTGAGCGTGCCAAGCACCGCCTGCGGAGTCGCCTCCACCTCGACCGCGTTCCGCCTGAGCGCGGCCAGCTCCGGCAGCAACGGCGCGGCCTCCTCGGCTTCGAGCAGCGTCCCGCGATGAAAATCGATCGTGTAATCGGAATCCTTCAGCGTATGCCCGGTCAACAGCAACACTACCGTATCGGATGCCGCCACGCGCCCATCCGCCACCAGCTTCTTCAACCCTGCCAGCGTCACCGCCGAGGCCGGCTCGCTGCCAATCCCCTCGCGCCCCAGCTCCGCCTTGGCCACGGCAATTTCCGCCTCCGTCACATCCAGGCACCAGCCGCCCGTCTCGTGAATCACCCGCGCTGCCTTCCGCCACGAGGCCGGATTCCCAATCCGGATCGCCGTCGCCCGCGTCTGCGCGGCAACCGGCTCAATCGTCTGGCCGCCGTCCTTCAAAAACGCCTGCACCAGCGGATTCGCCCCCTCCGCCTGGATCACCGAAATCTTCGGCAGCCGCGAAATCAGCCCCAGCGCCTTCATCTCCTTGAACCCCTTGCCCAGCGCCGACGAATTCGCCAGATTGCCCCCCGGCACCAGAATATGCTCAGGGACGCTCCAGTCGAAGTACTCGGCAATCTCCAGGGCCGGCGTCTTCTGCCCCTCCAGCCGGTACGGATTGACCGAATTCAACAGATAAATCGGCGCCTCCTGCACGATCGTCGACAACACCTTCACGCAACCGTCGAAATCCGTCCGCAGTTGGCACGTCACCGCGCCGTAATCCATCGCCTGCGCCAGCTTGCCCCACGCGATCTTCCCCTGCGGAATCAGCACCAGCGACTTCAGCCCCGCCCGCGCCGCATACGCCGCCATCGCCGCCGAAGTGTTCCCCGTCGAGGCGCACGCCACCCAGTCAAACCCGCGCTCCCTGGCCACGCTCAAGGCCGAGGTCATCCCCGTATCCTTGAACGACCCCGTAGGATTCATCCCCTGATGCTTGGCGTAAAGCTGGTCCACACCGAGCGCCTTCGCCGCCCGCCGCAGGTGATACAGCGGCGTATTCCCCTCCTGCAAAGTGACCGCATTGCCAAAGCTATCCAGAATCGGCAGCATCTCGCGAAAACGCCACACGCCGGAGCGATCCAGCAACTCACCCGACGCGCGCCGCTCCCGCCACAGCCACTTCAGCGCCCCGGCATTGGGCCGGTCGGTATTGACGCGCCCTTTGCCGCCTAAATCCCAGCCAGGATACTCCACCTCAAACAGGTCCCCGCAATCTTGGCAGCGAAAGATCGACCCGGCCTGTTCCCCGCGAATGCGCACGCCGCAACCGAAGCAGCGCAACTGATGCAGATTGTCGTTCATCTCACCTGTTAGCCTACCAGCAAGCACCCAAGCCTGGGGCAAACCGCCAGGAGAAGCCGCCATGACTCAAATTCCAAATCGCTGCAATTCGCAATCGAGAATCGCCCAGACTCGCACTGCCTTCCTTTTGGCAATCTTCATCGCCGCGCTGCTCTTCGTCGCCTTGCCGGCGCACGCCCAGACTCCTCTGCGCATCGCCGCCGCCGCCGATCTCGAACCCGTCCTTCCGCCCATCCTCGCCCAATTTGAAAAATCCACCGGCATCCACGCTGAAGCCACCTACCAGGCCTCCGCCGCGCTCACCACCCAGATCCAAAACGGCGCGCCCTTCGATCTCTTCCTTTCCGCCGACCTTGGCTACCCCAAGCGCCTCATCGACTTGGGGCTAGCCGACACCGCCGGCGTACTGGCAGCCAACGGCTTCAGCGACTCCTCCTCGCCGGTCACTTACGCCCGCGGCACCCTCGTCCTTTGGACCCGCAAAGACAGCCGCTGGCCCACCCCAACGCTCGCCACGCTCACCGACCCGGCGCTCCAGCGGCTCGCGATCGCCAACCCCGAGCGCGCGCCCTACGGCAAAGCCGCCGTCGCCGCACTCACCAGCCTCCATCTCCTCGACCAGCTCAAGCCCAAGTTCGTCACCGCCCAAAACATCGCCCAGACCGCCCAATTCGCGGAAACCGGCAACGCCGACGCCGGCCTCATCTCCCTCACCTCCGCTAAAACCGAACACCTATCCGCTCTCGGCAACTACTACGTCCTCGACAGCAAACTCTACCCCGCCATCGAACAGGGCGCGGTCCTCGTCACCAAATCCGCCCACCGCGACCTGGCCCACAAATTCCTCGACTTCCTGCTCAGCGCCCCAATCCAGCAACAACTGGCCAAAGCCGGCCTCACGCCCGCTAGAGAGTAGGCCACCAGCTTGCTCAGGCACCGCGCCAATAGGGCCGAAGGCCCGAACGAAACCAGCCTTCAATCCGAGCTCAGCCCCAGGTGCGGTGTTCTGGAAGGCAAGGAGCGCTACCGTTTTCCCGCTCCCGCGGACCACTCCAGCAGTCTCTTGTCGGACGGGAACAGCTTCAAACCGCGGTCGAGGATCTCCGCGGCTCGCGCCGTGTCGCCCGCCCGCCGGTAGCAGTCAACCAGCTTCTCATACGGTGCCGGATTGTAAGGAAATCTCTCGATCGCCGTCGATAGCGCCTGAATCGCTCCGGCGAAATCGCCGCCGCGCAACTGCAGATCCGAGAGCAACAGATAGTCCTTCGAGAACTTCGAATCCAATTCGACAGCCTTCTTCAGATCCGCAATCGCCTGCCGATCCCCGTCGGGGGTTTGTTTCGCCAGCTCAGCCCCTGCAAGCGCGCTGAGCACCAGCGGATTGCTTTGCTCGCCCGTCATGCTGTCCAGCAAAGCCCGGTAATGCACCACCATATCCGCTCTGGAGGTGTCGCGAGCCAGGACACCCTGATAGCCGCTCAGCAGCACCTCTTTCGGCAATCTCCCCTGCGCGTCCCCCGAATTGCTGTTCACCAGGATCAGGCCGGTCGCCGGATCGGGCGCGGTTTGCGGCGTATCCATCGCCGGCAAGCCTTCGCCCTCAGTTTTCAGGATGCGGTGCGACGTGCCACGCCCGCCCAGCTTCACCAGCTTCGGCGAAACATGCTGCGGCATGTGGCAAGCGATGCAGTTGTCGGCCGGCCGCGTCGCCTGCCTCTGGCTCAGCGGCAGCGTACAACTCGACGATTCGTGGCAGGTAAGGCACTTGGACCGGTAAAAGGCTGGCGCCTCCTCGGCGCTCGGCGTCGCGTGCGGATCATGGCACGAGGAGCAACGCAACGCGCCTTTGCTGAAGCGATAACAGGCGCTGGTGGCCATCTCGTCCGACCACTCCTCCACATTCCATCCCAGCAACAGCTTGCTCTTGAAGATCGCCTGCGTCTTGAGCAGCGGAACCCCCGGCCGGTAATCCTGAAAGCTCCTGCCCGGCAGAGGAACGCGCGCCTGCCCCGCCTCGTGGCAGTACATGCAGGTCTCGTCGGCAAGCTGCGAGGTAAGGCGTTTGGGATTGACGATCGAGCTGTCGGCGGCCTGCGGCGGCAAGCCGGCTTGACGCTCCTTCCCATGCAACGCCCCCGGCCCATGGCAACTCTCGCAACCGATCGAAAGCTCCTCGTAGGGCGGCGACAGATACCGGTTGCTCGCCGCATTCGTCGGGCTTGGCCGGCCCAGGTGGCACGTCAGGCAGGCATCCACAACCGGCCGCGTGAAACCGACCGCATCGTTGCCAAAGCCGGGCGAGATGCCCCAACCCTGAACCTGCCCTTCCACCGGCTCCTTGTAAAAAGTCAGCGGCGCTTCAAAGAGAGAATCGCCGCGCTCGATGACGTAACCGGTGGCGATCAGCGGCTTGCCCAGCGCAAAGGCGATCTTTTCCACCTCGACGTGCGTTTCCGCCCCGGCGGCGCCCCGGTCGAACTGGCTCATGTAGTAGCCGTCTTTCGCCGGGTAGACGCGGTAACACCTCACCCCGTCGCTTTGGCAAACCGTCACGCCCTCAGGCGGCAGATTCTTGAGTTCCGGACGGCTATCGACCCCCGTGGTAGCCTGCCCATGCGTCGACTGAAAGAACTTCCGGTATTCAGCCTCATGGCAGCTCTTACAAGCCATCGAGCCCAAGTATCCGATCTTCGGGTCGGTATTGCGAAAATCCACGGTGTGAGCTGGAATCGGCGCGGGCTGCTTAGCCGCGCCGCCACTCGCTGGCGAAGTCGAGTCCTGCCGTGAGTCGAGCTTTGCCGGCGAAGGTGTGGAACGCGCGCCAACGAAGGAAAGCAACAGCACCGGAAACGCCGCAAAAAGAAGAATGCGTCCGTTTCTCCGCGCCCCGAATCCCCAAAACGAGAACCAGGCGCGGCGGGCGCCGCTCGCGGGCGTACTTCTTTCCTCGGGGTTGGGTTCTATCCTCATTGACCGTCCGGGCTTTCCACGGAAAGATACCATACACTCGTTTATCGCGGCGTTAACGGCGGGTTTTCTCGCAACGCATACACCGCGCCCTCGACTGCCGTTGCCATGGCCGCCAACCCGGCGCCCAGCGAAAATGATCTGCCAAACCCAGTCAAGTAAACTCGAATCTGCGTGAACTGAAACATGGATTGGCAGGCTTTTGCCCTCACCCTCAAGCTCGCTTCTCTCACCACGGCGATCCTGCTATGCCTGGCCGTGCCCCTGGCCGCTTGGCTGGCGCTGGGCCGTTCCCGCTGGCGCTCCCTGGCGGAAGCGGTCACCGGACTGCCGCTGGTCCTGCCGCCAACTGTCCTGGGCTTTTACCTGCTCGTCCTGCTCGGCCCGCTCACCGGCTTTGGACGCACGCTGGCTGCGCTGCTCGGCCATCCGCTGGCGTTTTCGTTTGGCGGATTGGTCGTCGGCTCGGTGATTTACAGTTTTCCCTTCGCGGTGCAGCCGATCGTCGCCGGCTTCACAGCGGTTGACCGTTCGATGCTCGACGCCGCCCGGCTGCTCGGCGCGGGCCGAATTCGCCTGATGTGCACCATCCTTATACCGCTCGCCAGCCGTTCCCTGCTCACCGCGGCCATCCTCAGCTTTCTGCACACTATGGGCGAGTTCGGCGTCGTCCTCATGCTCGGCGGTGATATTCCCGGCGCCACGCGCACCCTGTCGCTCGTCCTCTTCAACCAGGTCGAAGCCTTCGACTACGCCAGCGCCAATCGCACCGCTCTGCTGCTCGTCATCTTCTGCGTGGCGCTCCTGACCGTCGTCTACGCCCGGCCCAAGTCCCTCCTCGCGGGAGGTCGCCATGCTTGAGGTCGAACTCAAAGCCCGGCGGGGCAACTTCCAATTGGAACTCGCCTGCAAGTTCGCCGCCTCCTGGTCGGTGGTCTTCGGCCCCTCCGGCTCCGGCAAGAGCACATTGCTCCGCCTGATCGCCGGTCTCGACACTCCCGACACCGGCCGCATCTCAATCCACGGCCAATATGTACTCGACACCGCAATCGGTCTGACAATCCCTCCCGGCCGCAGGATGACCGGCCTCGTCGCCCAGCAGCCGGCTCTCTTTCCCCACTTGTCGGTAGCCGCCAACGTAGCCTACGGCCTCGCCGGCCGCGCCGATCTTAGCCGCCAGACCAAACAGCACCGCGTCGCCGCCATGCTCGCGCTTGCCGGCGCTTCGCATCTCGCCGACCGCTCGCCAAGAGCGCTCTCGGGCGGCGAGGCGCAGCGCGTGGCGCTCGCCCGCGCTTTGGCGCCCATGCCCCGCCTGCTGTTGCTCGATGAGCCGCTCTCCGCCCTGGACGCTGGAGCGCGCGATGAGATTCTCGGCCGCCTGCAAACGTGGCTGACGACCGAGAAAATCCAAACCGTTCTCGTCACCCACGACGCCGCCGACGCGCTCGCCACCGAAGCCGAAGTGGCGCTGCTCGCCGAGGGCAGGCTCGCCGCTCTCGGTCCCGCCAGCGAGGTTCTGGCCGCAGAGCGGGAACGCCTGCTGGCCCGGCTGCAAACCAGCCGAGCCGGTCCTGGCCAGGCCGCGCGGAAATCAGAAGCCCAATAGAACCGGCTCCATCGCGAGCGTCACTCCCAGCTCGTGCAGCCGGTGGGCGATCAAGTCGCGCAAGGCGAGAATCTCCGCTGCCGTGGCTCCGCCCAGGTTGATCAGCGCCAGCGTGTGCCGCGTCGAAATTCCCGCCCGCCCCAGACGGAATCCCTTTGGAAATCCGGCCTGCTCGATCAGCCACGCCGCCGGGAGCTTCACTCGCCCTTCGCCGGCTGGATAGCTCGGTGGCTCGGCCCCGAATTTCACCGTTAGTGCCGGCAACAAGTCGCTCGCAACCACAGGATTCTTGAAAAAGCTGCCGGCGCTGCGGCAATCCGGGTCGCCCTCGACCAGCAACATGCCTTTGGATTGCCGAATCCCGCGCACGGCCGCGGCGACTTCGGCGGCGCTCGGTTCTGAGCCGGACGGGAAGGCTTTTCTTAGATCGGAATAGCCCAGATTGGCGGGCGCATTAGGCTGGAGGCGGTAATCGACGCGGGTGACCAGATAGCGCCCCTTGTCGGAGGAATTGAAGATGCTGGCGCGGTACGTAAAGCCGCATTCAGGCGCTGAAATTTCTCGAAATGCGAGCGATTCCAGGTCCAAAACGCGCACGTTTTCGATGGTTTCCGCCACTTCCTGGCCGTAAGCGCCCACGTTCTGAACCGGCGTTCCGCCAACCGTCCCTGGGATCCCGGCCAGGCATTCCACACCGGCGCAGTTTTCAGCGACGGCGCGAGAGACGAAGCCATCCCAGTCTTCCCCGGCGGCGGCGCGGAAAATGCGAAAGCCTTTGTTTTCCTCGGATTCGATGCCTTTGAGGGCGATGCGCACGACGACTCCCGCGAACCCAGAGTCCGAGACCAGCACGTTGCTGCCGCCGCCCAGGATAAAGAGCGGAAGGGCCCGCTCGCGCGCGAAACAAACGGCGTCAACGACCTCCAGCTCGGTCGAGGCTTCCAGCAACCAGCGCGCCGGTCCACCGATGCCGAACGTGGTAAACGGCGCGAGCGGCACATTTTCCTGAATCTTCATTCCCGTCAGCCTACAACACGCGGCCTCCCGGCGCCGCTCTTGGAAAAAGCGGAACTTTCTCCTCTGGTTCCGCGTAAAGTCGTGGCGTGAACCTGCCGCAACGCGACTACTACATCGACCGCCTGCGCACCGTCTTGACCGCGCTCGTCATCCTGCATCACACCGCCATCACCTACGGCGCATCCGGTGGCTGGTTCTGGCGCGAGCGCGACCCCTCCGCCGCCGCCTCCAGCATCCTGTTCACCCTCTTCTGCGCCACCAACCAGGCCTATTTCATGGGCTTTTTCTTCCTGCTCGCAGGCTACTTCACTCCTCGCTCCCTCGAACGCAAAGGCTACGCGTCCTTCCTCAAAGACCGCTTTCTGCGCCTCGGCCTTCCCCTGCTCTTCTTCATCCTCATCCTCGGTCCGGCCACCGTGGCCCTCGCCACCTGGGGCGATGGGAAGGGGTTCTGGGCCACCATCCAACGGCTCTGGCAACGCCAGCGCGTCATCAACGGCCCCCTGTGGTTCGCGGAAGCCCTGCTGATCTTCGCCCTCGCCTATTGCGCCTGGCGCTTGCCGTTTGGAACCTCACTCGCAAAGGCCCAGCGCGCTCCGAAACCAATTCCAACCCAAATTTGGTGGCTCGCCAGTGCCGTTGCCGTCGGCGCCGCAGCCCTTGCCATCCGCCAGTTCGTTCCCGTCGGCCAAAACGTCTTCGGCCTGCAACTCGGCTACTTTTCGAGCTACATCTTCTTCTTCGCCCTGGGAATCGCCGCCTGGCGCCACGACTGGCTCAATCAGTTGCAGTGGAAGCATCTCGGCCCCTCGATCGTCGCCCTCGTCCTCGCCTGGCCAACCCTGCCCATCGCCTACTACCTCGTCATCACCGGGCGCATAGCCGAATCGAGCTTCGGAGGCGGCCTCTCCGGCGTGGCCATCCTCTACGCCTTCTGGGAACCCTTCGTCGCCTGGGGAATCGCCGGCCTCTTTCTGCTCGTTTTCCGCGACCGCATGAACCGGCCCTCCCCGTCTTGGGACTGGCTCAACCGCCGCGCCTTTGCCGTCTACATCCTGCACCCTCCCATCCTGGTCGGCCTCGCCCTCCTCTTCCACCACTGGCTCGCGCCCGCTCTGCTCAAGTTCGCAGTCACCGGAACGCTCGCCTGCGCCGCATGCTGGCTCGTCTCCGACCCCATCGTCCGCCTACCCGGCATCCGCGACATCGTTTAATTCAGATCGCTATGGCATGATGACAACACCATGCGCCGCCTCGTCATTCCCGCCCTGTTCCTCGGAATTCTGCCCACCACAGCGTTTGCTCAAGCCCCATCGCCAACCGGCCACCTGCTGATCAAAGGCAACATAGTCACCCGCGACGGCGTGATTCGCGGCGGCTGGCTGGACATCGCTAACGGGCACATCCTCCACATTGAACGCGGAAAGCCCGACATCCCCGGCGCGCAGGCGCTGGAAACCAACGACCTCATCTTCCCCGGCTTCATCGACCTCCACAACCACCCCAGCTTCAACATCTTCCCCCGATGGACGCCGCCAAAGAAATTCCCCAACCGCTACGCGTGGCGCGACTGGGCCGTTTACCAGCAGCAAATCGAAAGCAAAGGCTATGCGCTCTTCGCCGACCCCGCCACCTTCTGCGACATCGACGAATACGCCGAAGTCAAAGCCCTCATCGGCGGAACGACCTCCATCATCGGCCTCGGCTCCAACCACATGCCCGGCGAACCCGCCGCTCCCTCGCCCGACTGCCTGCGCGGCCTGGTCCGTAACCTCGACCACTTCACCGGCTTCTACGGCCACGCCCTGGATCGCGAGCGCATCGCCAACTCCATCGGCATTCTCCCACGCGACATGGACGCCAACACCGCCGCCCTCCGCCGCAAACAGATCGCGGACGGCGACCTCGACCTGCTCTGCATCCACATCGCCGAGGGCCTGCCCACCGACGCCGAATCCGCTCAGGAACTCGACTTTCTCGACGCTAAAGGCCTGCTCGGCCCGCATACCGCGCTCATCCACTCCGTCGGCCTCTCGCCGAGCCAACTGGCCCGCGTCCACCGCGCCGGAGCTTCCATCGTCTGGTCGCCGCGCAGCAACTTCGAGCTCTACGGCCAGACCGCCAACCTCGACGCCGCCTTCCGCGAGGGCGTCACCATCTCGCTCGCGCCCGACTGGTCCCCGACCGGCTCCGACAATATGTGGGAAGAGATTCAATATGCGAAAGACGTGAGCGACCTTAAACTTGGAGGCTTCTTCACCAGCCGCCAATTGATCGAAATGGCCTCCAGCGTCCCGGCTCGCGTGGCAAGCATCGGCGACAAAGTCGGCACTCTCGCCCCAGGCATGTACGCCGACCTCTTTCTGGTTGCGGAATACCCGCAAAAGGATCCGCCGCCAAGCAACCCCTATGACTTGCTGGTAAGCAGAAAGATCACCGGCATCGACCTCGTCGTCATCGACGGCATCCCCGTCTACGGCGACCCCGCCATGCTCAAATCGCTCTCCATCCCCACCGAGCCGTTCCAGCTCTGCGGTACGGAAAAAGCCCTCAACTCCGCCGCGCTGCCCAACGGCCCATTCGCGCAAGTCGAAGCCCGCCTGCGCGCCAAAATGAAAGCCCTCGGCAGCGAACTCGGCCCTCTCGACTCCTGCCCAACGCCTTAACTCGCCCTCTCCGGTGGCCTCACAAACAGCGATCCATCCCTCACCACCGCCTCAAACACCCGCGCCCGCAACGCGTCGTCCTCATCCGTCGCCCCCGTCCTCACATCGAAAGCCCAACCATGCAGCGGGCAAACCACCTTGCCACCCTCCATCATCCCCTGCCCCAGCGCGCCGCCGCTATGGGGGCAAAAGTTGCTCATCACCGCAATCTCGCCGCCGATCCGGGCCACGCACAGATTCCCATCCGCCATCTCACAAACCCGGCCCTCCTTCGGCAAATCCCTCTCGTCGCAAATCCGAATCATCTCCGCCATAGCGCCAACGCTCCTTCCAGATTTTCTCCATAGTAGCCGAGCCGCCCCGACCACTCACCTTGAACCACTAATCGCTTTCCAAACCCTCCCGCCCATCCCCGCGTTACCATGAACAGGAAGAATCATGCCCACTCCGAAACAATCCTCGCAGCGCAAGAGAAGCTCCTCAATCAAAACTCCCGCGCCAAGGATTTCTGAGCGGAACCCTCCCTCCGCCTTCGACCAGGCCATCGGCGAACTCCGCCACTCCCCCGCGGCCTTCCCCAACATCTCCCCACGCTGGCTCGCCGCCGCGGCCGCCGTCGCTGTGTTCGCCGCCCTCGCCTGCGCCTGGCTTACCCTCTGCCTCCTCTACTGGCAAGGCAGTTGGCAGCTCTTCTACCACCCCAAAGCCGCCATCGTGCGCACCCCAGCCAGCATCGGTATTCCCTACGAACCGATCCGATTCGCCGTCACCGAAACCGGCCAAAGCCAACTCACCGGCTGGTGGATTCCCGCCCCAACCGCCAAATTCACCGTTCTGTTCCTCCACGGCGCCGGCGGCAACCTCAGCGACACCGTCGAAACCGTCGCCGCCCTGCGCCGCCTACACCTCAGCATCTTCGCCATCGACTACCGCGGCTACGGCCAATCCCTACCCGCCAAACCCAGCGAAAAACAGCTCCGGCAAGACGCGGAGTGGGCCCTGAGCTGGCTCACCGTCACCCGCAAAATTCCCGCCCAACACATCCTGGTCTTTGGCACGGGCCTCGGCGCAAACCTGGCAGCGGAGTTGGCCGCCCAACCAACAATTGCGCCCGCAACGGAACACGGCGCACTTGCCGGCGTCATCCTCGACCAGCCGCTCCAGGACGCGATGGCGCCCGTCTTCGACGACCCCCGCAGCCGCCTTGTCCCCGCCCACTGGCTCGTCCGCGACCGTTACGACCTGACCGCCGCCGCATCCAATCTCAAAATCCCGTCTCTCTGGCTCTTCCCTGAGTCCGGCAACCCCGTTCCGCAAACCGCCTTCCGCGCCGCATCCGCGCAAAAGTCGTCGGTCTGGCTCAAGCCTCCGATCGCCTCCGACCCAAACTTCCCCGAAACCCTCCGCCGCTGGCTCGACGACCTGCCCTGAAATCGCGCGCCCAAAAACTTCCATCCCATTTGCGTTGAATTATTGCCCGACGGCGCATAATGGCGTCAGGAGGAAAAGAGTCCTCACGCCGGTGGCCATCGCAATGCCCTGGGAAAACGGCGAATGCGGGCGAAACGAAGTGGCGTTTCATTGCACATTTTGCCGGGAAAAGCGGCGTTTCGCGTCGCGAATTTCTCGCGTAAACCTTTATGAATCAGTCACATCGGAGCGTTTTGATGCAAGGTGCGAAAAAATGTTTGTCTTCTATTCTCCTTTTCGTCTTAAGTTCGCCCAGAAATCCACTCCACAAAACACCGCCGAATTGAACCTCGCAATCTCTAAAACGACACGCAGGAACGGATGAAAACCGCGACCAAAACCAACGCCGCAAGATTCCTCGACTCGCTCGCCATCGCCTACTCCCTCCGCGAGTACGAGGTAGACCCCGAAGACCTGACCGCCATCACCGTCGCTAAGAAAATTCAAATGCCCATCGAGCAGGTCTTCAAAACCCTCCTCACCACCGACGGCGCCGGCAACCACTTCTTCGCCGTCATCCCCGGCGACGCCGAGGTCGACTTCAAAAAACTCGCCCGCGCCGCCCAAGTCCGCAAGACCGAAATGGTTTCGCTCAAAGAAGTCCAGCCCCTCACCGGCTACATCCGCGGTGGCGTAACCGTCTTTAGCGCCAGAAAGCCGTTCCCCGTCTTCGCCGACGAAACCATCGAGCTCTTCGACCAGATCAGCGTCTCCGCCGGCATCCGCGGCACCCAGCTCATCCTCGCCCCCGCCGACTACCTCCGCGCCGCCCAAGCCACCGTCGCCGACCTCACCAAAGACGCCAAACCGCCCGAGGCAAAATCATGACACCGACCTCCCCAAGCTGGCCCGGCCTCGTCCTCACCCACCTGCGAAAAGACCTCCGCATCGAGTGGCGATCCCGAGACGCCATCAACTCCATGCTCTTCTTCGCCCTGCTGGTCGTCGTCCTCTTCAGCATGGCCTTCGACCCCACCCGCGCCACCTCGCGCGAAATCGCGCCCGGCGTCCTCTGCGTAGCCACCCTTTTCGCCAGCGTCTCCGCCCTCAACCAGGCCTGGGCCCGCGAGATCCGCCATCAGGTCCTGGACGCCCTGCGCATGACGCAGCAATCCGGTGGCGGGGGCGGCGCCGCCATGTTTCTCGCCAAGGTACTCGCCAACTTCCTCTTCGTCGCCATCGTGCAGCTCATCCTCGGCCCCATCTTCTTCATCTTCTACAACCTCCACCCTTTGGGCGATACCTGGCATTTGGCCGTGGTGATACCACTGGGAACATGGGCCCTAGTCGCCAACGGAACGTTTTTCGCCGCCCTCTCCATCCGCACCCGCAACCGCGAGATGCTTCTGCCGCTCATCCTCTTTCCTATCTTTCTTCCCGCGCTGGTGGCCATGGTGCTCGCCGTCAAGACCATCCTCACCGGAGACGGCAGCGACCCGCACCTGCTCTGGATCAAAATCCTCGCCGGCTACGACATCGTCTTCACCACCATCTGCCTGCTGCTCTTCGATACCGTCATCGAAGCGGAGTGACGCGCATCGCGTCTGGCGCATCCATTCCGCGCTAAACTCTATATGTCCGCCGTATTTCCGAGGCACCGAATCCGATGAAAAAACTCGCACTCGCGCTTCTCGTGCTGGGCATCGTCGCTCTCATGCTCTGGGGCTTCTACCAGGCCATTTACGTCGCTCCCGACGATGCCGCGCAGGGAGCCGCCTCTCACATTTTTTATTACCATGTGCCCCACGGCATGCTCTGCTACCTCTTTTTCACCATCAACTTCGTCGCCTCCGTTCTGGTTCTGGCGTGGCGCAAGAATTACCCCGCGCGCGCCCTCGCGGCCGACGCCTGGGCGCTCAGCGGCGCGGAAGTCGGCGTCGTCTTCTGCTCTGTCGTCCTGGTTACCGGCCCGCTCTGGGGCCGGCCCGTATGGGGCATCTGGTGGACGTGGGACGCGCGCCTCACCACCACCCTCGTTCTCTGGCTGATTTACGTAAGTTACCTCTTAGTACGAAAGTTTGCCGCAGGCTCGGAAATGCAGACCCTCGCCGCCGTTCTGGCCGTCTTCGGAGCCGCCGACATGCCCATCAACTACCTCGCCAACCGCATCTGGCGCACCCAGCACCCCTCGCCAGTCTTCGGGGGAGACCCGGACGCCGGCCTCAAAGATCCCCGCATGTTGCACGCATTCGGCTGGAACGTCCTCGCCTGGGCGATCTGGGGGTTGGCGATTCTGGCCTTCCGCATCTATGTCCAACGTCGTCAGCAGTCGATCGAAACCGCCGAAACAACCGCGGCGCTGGCTGCGATTTGAAGCCCAGTTTTCCTAAAGAGTCCCCTTGTTTTCAACGGATTGCAAGACATTGCCGTCGGGCCGCGGGGGCGAAAGCGAGAGAATCGAATGGGACACAGATTTCTAGTCGCGGCATTCTGCTGCACCTGGGCGATCCAAGGGGGGTATCTGTTGCTCCTCGTAATGAAATGGAACCGGCAACGTGGTCAAATGCGAACTTCGGGGGGCGGAAGTCGCTCTTAAGAAAGTTCGGGACAACGTAACACAAAAGTGGGTACACTGGTAACACTGCCCTGATTACGATCGCGGTCAAAGTGGGATTTAAGAATTTTCCAACCAAGCCGATCATCAAGGAGTGGAAGAGTTCAGAAGAGCTCAGCCAAGGAGACCACCCGAATGCATGACCTCTTGATCGCCCTCGCCTTTATCGGAATGGTTGTGGCCCCAGCCGTTGTCGCCGCCAAGTCCGGAACCTCGGAAACTAAGATCGACTAGCTTCCACCGCCAGGCTGGAGCGATCCGCGAAGGTCGTCCCAATCCAGCCCACGCATCAACTCCGACATTCCTCACGGGCCGCAATGTACCCGGCGGATTCAGCTCTCCCGCGAGCCATTCCGAAATTGAGCCGAAACGTGAGAATATACCCGTGTGCAAGCTGCGGGGCCATTCCGCGCGGGAGGAAGCAAAATGGCAGCTTCCGAACCGGGACTAAGCCTCACCTTCGACCTTCACCGGCTGGCGCGGACCCTGCCGGATGTGGCCGATACCCTGTTGATCGACATGCGGCTCACCGACGAAGCCGCAGCCAGTTCTCGCATCTTTCGCGTCTACAAGCCGGTCCCAGCCCATTACCATCGAACCTGCGACGAGTATCTGATCGTTCTCAGCGGCCGTGCCCTGTTTCAGTCGGGTGCGGAAGCCCCGGTCGAACTGTCGCCGGGACAGATGCAGTTTTTTCGCCGCGATGTCGTCCATGGATTTCCGGAAATTCTGGAAGAACCCCTGGTATTTCTCTCCGTCGATACGCCGCGCCGCGACCCGTCCGACGTGACCTTTGTGGACCCCGGCTCCGGCAGCTCGCAGAGTTTTCTGCGATCCGTCCCGAGCTACTGAGTGCCGTTGCGGCTATGCGTACTGCTCCACGACGGCGAAGTTGATCGCCGCGCGGCAATACGAGCAGACCGTTTGCTGAGGCTCGCCCAAGACTCTCGGCTCCCGTATGAAGGCGCGCAGGCACTCCGGACACCCAATCAAAACGCGCTTCGCCTGCACCGCCTGGTCGATCACTTCGGGAACCCAGATGGGGGCCGACTTGCGCGTCGCTATCATCGAGGCGATGTCCCCAGCGGCCCCGATCTTGACCATGGCAAGCAGGCGGGCAATGTCGGTCGCCTTCTTGTAAAACGCGTCCGCGGGAATTCCCGGCGGCAATCCGTCTACGAAGGCCCCTGTCATGCCAATCACATAGATTCCTGGAAACCTGCGCCGGACCACCGAAAGCAGCTCGAAACCCGACATGCGCGGCATATTCAAATCGGAAATGAGAATGTCCGGCTCCCCCTCGTGAATTCTTTGCAGAGCGCCGAACCCATCCTCCGCGGTCCGCACCGTGTAACCCATATGGCGAAATATCTGGCAGAGCGAAAAGAGGATCGAAGAATCGTTGTCGACGATCAATAGCTTCACTTCGGCATCCAACATGAGTCGCCTCCTGCAATTGCCGCGCGAGTAGCGGTAGATCAATATCTCGGGAATTGGAATTGGCGGTCTGTGCAATCCGGTACATTCGGGCATCAAACAAGTCTGGCGCGTTTTTTAGCCGGCACCTCGGTTGGCGGATGGTCGGCCACTTCCGGTCGCCCGGCGTTTTGCTCGGATAACTGATCGCGCAGGACGACATTGAGCAACGACTTATGGACTTGAATTCGCCCGTTGTAACTGATATAGCCTAGCTTGCGAAAGCGGTTCATGAAAAAACTAACCCGCGAGCGCGTGGTGCCGATCATCTCGGCGAGCGTCTCCTGAGTGATCGGAGGGATGAGCGTTTCCGGCTCGCCCGGCTTGCCGAAATCCGCCATCAGGAGCAGCGTGCGGGCAAGCCGTTTCTCGCTGGAGTTGAAGAGCTGGTCGATCAGGTCCGCCTGTACCCGCATCCCTCGCGCCAGCATGAATTTGAGAAAAAAGTCGGAAAAGGCCCGTTCCTCGTGAAGTGTATGCAGCATGGTCGCGCTATCGATCTTAAGCACAATGCATGCCGTGACTGCGGTCGCCGTCGCTGTGTGACGGTGGCTGCCGGCGGCGATCGCTTCCTCGCCCACGAAGTCGCCCGGAGTCAGCAGAGTTACCGTCGCTTCCTTCCCGCGCTTTGATACCACAGTGAGCTTCGCCCGCCCATAACGAATGTAAAACACGGCTTCCGCCGGGCTGCCCTGCGAAAACAGAATCTGCTTGGCCCGCAGTTGCATCAACTTTCGTCCTGGGCCGGCCGTAGCCAGGAATGTATTCACGTTGAATGGAATTTTTCTATGTGCATCGGTGGGTAAAAGTCTTCTCTCGATCATAAGTTCCCCTCTCAACTCAGGAAGGTGGTCCAGTCCAACGGAACATCGAGACAGACTCGTTTCGCAGAAATCGCAGACTCATACACTCATCCAATTTCGCATCAGTGAGAGTGCGGGTCTGTGCGTTATAGCTCTAACCGGCAAAGTCGCCTGCCGAAGAGGGCGCAGAACCGCCGCAAGGCCGATATGACGCGTAGGTGGTATTCGGCATCCCACCTCCCCGCGCAAAATGGGGCAATCGTGGTATTTAGTAACCGCGAAGCCCTTGGCAGAATCGAGATGGGACAGATTGTAGAGCAACCCCACAGAGGAGCAAACCCCATGCATGACGTTCTTATCGGCCTTACTTTTGTAGCAATGGTCATTTCTCCCGCCATCGTCGCCGCGTTTTCGGGTTCTTCGGAAACCAAATCGGAATAATCGATTCGGATGGGATTGCGCGGATTTTCGGCCGGACTTCGCGACTTCCGCCGGCTGAAAATCTTCGCCGGACAAGCCAAACTTTCGTCCCCGCGATCCTCCCAAGAACCGAACCGCGGCGGCGCCATTGCCGAGACGCGCGGCAGCCATTACACTCACTGTTTGGGGGCAATGGCCATGCTAGTCGTCATGAAAGCGCAAGCGACGCCGGGGCAAATCCAGGCGGTTTGCGAGCATATCGAGCAGATGGGCTTTCGCGCCCACGCTCTGCCCGGGGCGCAGCGGACCGCTATCGGAATCACCGGCAACCAGGGCGAAGTGGATCGAGGCAACCTCGAATTCCTGCCCGGAGTCGCCGAAGTCATTCGCGTCTCCAAACCCTATAAGCTGGCCAGCCGGGACGTGAAAGAAGAAGACACGGTCATCCACTTTCCCGGCACGGACGCCACCATCGGCGGCGGCAAGAGCGTGGCCATCGTCGCCGGCCCCTGCTCGATCGAGAGCCGCGAACAGGCTTTCGCCATCGCCGACCTGGTTGCCGCCTCCGGCGCGCAGTTTTTTCGCGGCGGCGCCTTCAAGCCTCGCACCTCGCCCTACGCATTCCAGGGCATGGGCCTGGAGGGCCTGGAGATCATGGCCGAAATCCGCGAGCGCACCGGCATGCGCATCGTAACCGAAGCCCTGGACGAAGAATCCCTCGAACTGGTCAGGCAGTACGCCGACGTGATCCAGATCGGCGCCCGGAACATGCAGAACTACTCGCTGCTCAAGAAGGCCGGCCGCACCCGGATGCCGGTGCTGGTCAAGCGCGGCATGTCGGCCACCCTCGACGAATTCCTCATGTCCGCCGAATACGTCATGAGCGAGGGCAACTACCAGGTCATCCTCTGCGAACGCGGTGTGCGCACCTTTGCCGACCACACCCGCAATACGCTGGACCTGAGCATCGTACCGGCCGTGCAGCGGCTCAGCCACCTGCCCATACTCGTAGACCCCAGCCACGGCACCGGCAAACGCGACAAAGTCGTCCCTATGGCCCGCGCCGCGGTCGCCGTGGGGGCCGACGGCATTATGGTCGAGGTCCATCACCAGCCGGATAAGGCGCTCTCCGACGGTCCGCAGTCCATTTACCCCGAGCAGTTCGCCGCTATGATGGACGAACTGGAGCAGATCGCGGCCGTCCTGCATCGCGGCGTGCCGCGCGGCATCCATGTAGGCATCGAGACGGCGTGAGGGGCAAACGGTTTCCAGGCCCCACCAGCGCGCTCGCCCTCGGCCTCGCCGCCGCGGCGATCGTCTGCCCCATCTCCAGTTGCAGCCGCCACGACTTTCCCGACTACCCGGCCAATTATCGCGAATTCGCCTACGTGCCCAACGGAGGCAGCAACACCGTGTCGATTTTCGATGTCGTCCATGTGCGGCTCGACCGGGAGATTCCCGTGGGGCAAAATCCGACCGGCGTCGCCGCCAATCCCAAACGGAATGAGATTTACGTCGTCAACTCCGGGAGCGCTCAGAAGAACGGCTCCATATCGGTGATCGACACCGAGAAAAACACCGTTGTGGCCACAATTCCGGTTCACAAACAGCCCTATTTTGTGGATGTCGCCCCTTCCGGCGACCTTGCCTACGTCGCCAACTCCGGCTCCAACTCCGTCTCGATTATCGATCTCAAGTCCCGCCGCGAGGTCGCGGTAGCCGGAACCGGCGAAGGACCGGGTCTGGCGCGCATCTCACCCGATGGCAAATCCCTCGTCGTCACCAATCGCCTCGACGGAAGCGTGAGCATCTTCACGGCTGGCAATGCGCTCGTTCCGCGCATCCGCAAGGTCATCGAAGGCTGCCCGGGCGCCACCGACGCGCAAATCCTTCCCGACTCCAGCAAGGCATTTGTCGCCTGCTCCGGCGGCCATCAGGTTATGGCCATTTCTCTTGAACGCGATGCGGAGCTAGGCAACCCATTCCAGCCCGACGCTTTAGAGGCTCTTCTGGAGGTCGGCAAGACCCCCGTGCAACTCGCTCTGAAACCGGACGGAGGCGAGATTTTCGTTTCCAACTTCGACTCCGACTCCATCTCGGAAATCGCCACCAGTACCGACGATGTGGGGGGAGCCTATCTGATCGGTTCCAATCCGGTCCGCGGGCTGGTGAACGCGGACAACTCCCTGCTCTACGAGAGCAACTTCCGCTCGCAGGAGATTTCGACCTACGCGATCGAAGATGGCAAGCGGATCGGCAATCCTATCCATGTCGGCGATGGACCGGACGCTCTCGCGTTCGCCTCCGCGGGACATCTGCTCTTCGTTGTCGATACCCGCTCCAGCGACGTCGCGGTGATTCGCACCAGTTCCCGTTCGCTTTTCACTCTCCTGCCCACCGGACGCCAGCCAAACGCCATCGCAATCAAGTCGTTTCGGCTCCGGTAGCCGGACCGTACGCACCGCCAGGGGAGATCGGAAAACGGCGCAATCCGCGTAACGGAACGATATTCCGGGACGCATCCGCGCCCCTGTCCATTGGCTGTCGAGAGCCTCCTATAATCTTCTATGGGATCGAGTGGCAGATTGTGGTTCAATACTACAAGATGATACTTTGCATTCCCAGAGCCGCGAAAAATCACGATGCGGGATTTGCTGAACGGGTTTAAGGAATTGTCCCATGCAGGCCAAGACAGCAGCCTCAATTACGGGAATTTGGCACCACTTTTTCCTCAGTCACAACTACAACGCTATAGATGAAGTTAGAGACGCGATAACTCTGTCGTATTCAAGAAACCTGAGGCCCCATGATTGAAACAATCCCCAATACCGGAGTGCGTTCCCACGAATTCACGCTCCTCACCAATCACACCCATGTGCTGGTCTTGATCGCACAGAAGCCCGATGTGCGGATGCGGGAGATTGCTACCATCGTTGGGATTACCGAGCGGGCGGTTCAACGCATCGTCGACGACCTGACTGCGACCGGATATATCGTCGTAACCAAGAGCGGACGCCGCAACCGCTACGAAATCCGCCAGGACAGCCCGCTGCGGCACCCTTTGGCAAAACACCGCAACATAGGCGATTTGATCCGCTTCGTATCTCCAGAACTTGAGAATTAGGCGCGGGGGAACGTTGGGGAAGGTCGGTCAGCCTTCACCAAGACTCTCGGAATTTGCCAATCTAAAGGCAGTCGAAAAGCGGAAGCAGTACCGAACAGAGTATCTGCTGAATTTCCGAAGGCGGGTTTTCCAACGTGGCTGAAAATGTCCCACATTTGAACACATTTTTTGTCATATTCCAGAGCTTGCGCGTAAAATCCGAGTGATTATCCGAAAGCGCAGGTTTCTCCGGCTCGGGGCGAACTGGTTGAAGCAAGAGACGCTAGCGGATACAGCGGGGAAAATCGGCAGTTCTTCGCCTGTGCCGATTTCGCCGCGGCATCACCCGTTGGCGGTGGTGTGGTCGGCATTGCATTTGGGCCCCGGACAGGCGCGTGAAATCGTGTGGAATTTCCTTGGGGGGATCGTTTATGGAAGTACTTTCTGCAAAAGCAGCCGGACGTTTGCCTAAATTCACGCTTTTAACCAATCATGCCCATGTATTGCTGATCATCGCGCAAACACCCGATGTCCGCATGAGGGAAATCGCGTCGATTATCGGCCTGACCGAGCGCGCGGTGCAGCGCATTGTGGACGAGTTGACCGTCAGCGGCTACGTCTTGGTGACCAAAGACGGCCGCAGAAACCGTTATCAGATTCGCCTGGAGCATCCGTTGCAACATCCGGTGGAGCAAAAACGGAATCTCGGCGAACTGTTGCATTTGTTCCTGCCGCCGAAGTTGGATGCGGCGTAGCGGACTTTTGCCAGGGCGCTTTTGGAGCGCGCAGTTCGACCGAGTCCGCCGCATTCTGAAACCGATCGCTAAGCCGCGGGTAGTTTACGGCTGTTATGCCGCATGGCGCTGAACTGCGCCCCGGCAAACAGGAGCAGTCCGGAGACGTAAGCCCAGAGCAGCAAACCGACCGACACCTCGAACGGCCCGTACAAGGCACGTAGATCGAGCCGCGGCAGCGCCGCGACAAAAACATACTTCGCGCCGACCCAAAGCAGCCCGGTGACGACGGAGACGCGCAACACTGGGCGGGCCGGCAGTTTGCGATTCGGCAATATCCAGTAGATGGAAAAGAAGAACAGGATGCTGGCCGCAGCCGTCGAGATCGCCAGCCAGGAGGCGCCGATGAAGCGAAAGGCGAAGTTGTCCGTCTGGCCGAAAAAGACGACCGCAAGGATGGTGCGCTCCGCGGCATTGAGCAAAATGCTACCCATGCCCAGAATTACCATCCAAAGCGCCAGTCCCAGCGCGATCAGTTGGTTCATCAGGTAGTTCCGGCTCTTGGCCACACCCCAGGATCGATTGAGCGCAACCTCCAGGGGGAGAAATATTCCAGTGCAGGAGACAAGGATCATAAGCAGCGAGACGAGACGGACTCCCCGGTGCGGCGCCACCAGCACCAGATTCCGGATCACGAACCCCTGATCGGACGGCAGCAGGTACTTGATAAAGTCGCCCACCACCCCAGTCATTTGTTGCGAATGAAAGATTCCCTGAGAGATGGTGTAGAGCATCACAATAAACGGAATAAACGACAGAATGGCGTTAGCCGCCACACTGAAGGCGAAGGTATGAACCTCGCTGTCCAGCAAGTAATGCAACAACACTTTGCCATCGCGGCGCCAATCGAATCCATAGATCGGCAGCGGACCCTCGTCCGCGGCTCGAACAACCGAGGGAGCGATCGGCGCGGACGGGACGAGCGGCTCCGCGGGGAACGCGGGAGCCGTTTCAGTCCCGGATGCTGGAATGGCTGCCATGGCTATCTCGCCATTCGATCTTAGCAGAGCAATCTCTGGCAGCCGCGTAAACACACGCGAAATCCCACATTTCAGGAGCCGGAACCGCGCCCGGCGAAGATTTTTCCTTGCATTTTTCCCCGAATCCTGACATAACCAGAGAACGGTATCCACTGCAATCGGCGACGCGGAATTGTCGGGAACGTTAGCGGATTCAACTGCTATTCCGTGTCTGTCGCACACGAAATTCTGGATTCTTTCCCGGCTCCTGTCGGGCTCAAGTGCAACTGGCGCGCATCGCTCGTGACGGCCCGGCAGTGTCTCCAAAGCTCGAAGACGTTTAGCTTTCATCCATTCTTACTCGCACCTGACACATATCCGCAACGTATGAGGAGAGCATCAGTGAAGGAAAAAGGCATTGTGAAGTGGTTCAATGGGGCAAAAGGATACGGATTTATACAGCGGTCTACCGGTGAGGACGTGTTTGTCCATTTTTCGGCAATTCAGGCCGAGGGGTATCGCTCGCTGAACGAAGGCGAGGCGGTTGAGTTCGAATTGCAACAGGGACCCAAGGGACTGAACGCGATCGAGGTAACGCGTCCCTCTTGAGCGATGCCGCGCCGGACGGAGTCCCTATCCGTTCCCGGCTGGCTCCGTCAACGTCTCTATCCGGCGAATGGCCCACTTGGCGGCTTTGCGCACAATTTCGCGATTTTGAGTCCGAAGGGTGTGCTGCGCCAGTTCCGGGGTCAGCTTTCCGGAAACTGGCTCTGGACCCGGCTCTGGGCCCGGCTCGGTTTCATCCTCTGTCCATCGCCGCAGGACAGGCAGAAAGCGCGACAGCCCGCTATTGCCCATTGCGACGGAGATATTCCGGCGCAGGCCGAGAAATCCCGCGCGCCGCACCGGCGATCCGTTGAAGAGCCGCTCGAATTCAACCTCTTTCAGCCCCGCCAACCACTCCAGATCGGGATTGACCAGCTCGTTCCGCGCCGTCAGGTCCGGATTCGCCAAACCCAGCGGAGCCTTCCGGTTCCACGGGCAAACATCCTGGCAAATATCGCAGCCGAAGACCTGGCGGCCCATGCCGGCCATCAATTCCCCGGCAATCTCTCCCCGATGCTCGATCGTCAAATAGGAGATACAGCGGGTCGCGTCCATCCGATACGGCGCGATCAGCGCCTCGGTCGGGCAAGCATCCAGGCACCTGCGGCAGCTGCCGCAGCGGTCCGGAACCGCCAAAGGGGCCTGATCCGCCGCCAGCTCCAGCGACGTCAACAGCACCGCCAGAAAATTCCAGCTTCCCAGCCTGGGGTGAATCAGGCAGGTGTTCTTGCCCGTCCATCCCAACCCGGCGGCCTGAGCGAGCGGCCGCTCGACTACCGGACCGGTATCCACATACGCCCGGCATTCGAAATCGCCGAATGCGCTGTGCATCTCCGTCTCCAGCGCCCGCAGGCCTTTGAGCAGAACCTTGTGATAGTCGCTGGGACGAAACCCACCTTGGTCGTCTTTGCGCCCCGACCACGCGTAGCGGGCGATCCAGCCGGCGCCCTCGGCCGCGGCAGCCGTCGAAAGCGGCGCGTCGGCATGATAGCTGGCCAGGCAAACCACCGCCGACCGCGCCCAGGGAAATGGCACATCAACGCGGCTGCGCACCAGTTCGCCAGCCTCATCGCGCCGCTCCAGATAGCGCATGCTTCCGGCGCGTCCTTTGTTCACAAATTCGGCAAACCGCGCCGCATCGCGTTCCGTCTCGGAATGGGGCAGAGCAACCATTCCCGCCTCGATAAAACCAGCCTTCAGCGCCAACTCCCGAACGCGGTGTTGCGCAGGCGCCTCGGAGGTAACGTGCGAAATGGAACTAACGGAGGGCATATTAACGTATCCAATCTTGAAAGCGGGAATCCAATGGAGTAGAGACAGCGAAGATTCGCGAATCGCTGTCCACCATTGAACCCCTTTGGGAGGGACATTTATGACTGTATCGCCTTTTTTGAACGTTGCCGCGGCTGCAACTCCCGATTTGCATCGCTCTTCGCAAGCGACCATTGCCACCGTCGCCGTCCATTGCGACCTGGTGCGGGGCACCGAAGACCGGGTTCTCAGCGAATTGATGCCTCGCGTCAAGCTGGAATCGGTCGCTCTCGACCTTTCGGACGTCGAGCGCATGGACGCCGCCGGCATTGCCGCTCTCATCGCGCTCTATTGCACCGCCGTCGAATCCGGAACGGATTTCTACGTCGTCAGCCCTTCGGTTCGGGTCTTGGATATGCTGCGGCTAGTGGGACTCGAGTCCATCCTTTTACCCGCCGTCGCGCCGGAAGAGCGGCCTCAGTTTCCGGGCGGACACCGGAAATTCGACCTCACCGCGGCCTGAACTGGGCCGAACCAAGGGCTCAATTCCGCGAGTAGTACCCTTCGCGCGTAATCACCGTCAGCTTATCGTCCTTGGTTTTGAGCAGAATCTTGTGAAAACCGTCGGAGTCGCCGTTGTCCGACGCCGATTTGTCGGGCGTGTAGGTCAACAGGTACTGCCCGTGCAGCTCCTCGCCGATTTGAGCATAGACCTCGTCGAAGCTGTCTTTTTTCTTCGCTTCAAAGAATACGCCGCCGGTCCGCGCTGCAATCTGCTCCAGAATCTTTTTCCCATCCACCTTCGGCTCGGTCGACCCGCCGGGCCGCTGTCCCCCACGCCCGCCGGGGTAGCCGCCACCGCCCGGGTAACCGCCGCCGCCGGGATAGCCTCCGCCGCCCATCCCACCGCGCCGGCCCATGCCCGGACCCATTCCGCCGCCATTGCCGTCTTCGCCTTTGAAATAGACCGTGTAGACCGTGACGTCAGCTTTCTCCGCCGCGTCGATGGCGTCGTTCAGCGATTCCTTGCTGCCGCGGTCCACGCCGTCCGAGAGCACGATCACCGCCTTGCGCCCCTGCTCTTTGGCCATCAACTCGTTGGAGGCGAGATAAATCGCGTCGTACATCTGCGTACCGCCTCCCCGGTGCCGGCCGCCACCGCCTCCGTTGTCGCCGTCGCGTCCGCCTTCACTGCCGCCGCCGCTGGTTCCGCTTTGGTCGTTCGAGTAATTGGAACTGCTCATGTCGTCCAGCTCACGGTGCAGCTTGGATTTTGAAGCGGTAAAGTCCTGCAACAGTTCCACTTCGCGGTCGAAGTGCAGTAGGAATGCCTTGTCGGCCGGTTGGGACAGCATCTGGTCGATGAATTTGCCCGTCGCCGACTTTTCTCCGGCCAGAGCCGAAGACTGACTGCGGCTGGTATCCACCAGCAGGCCTAGCCGGAATGGCAAATTCGTCTCATGAGAAAAGCTCTTGATGGTCTGAGGCTGACCGTCTTGCTGCAATGTGAAGTCGTTGATGGTGAGATTCTGTACAACTTGCCCCTTCTTGTCGCGCACCGTCACCGGCAGAATCACCTCGCGGGTCTCGGCCTTGATCGTGGTTGCCGGCGTGGCCGGAGCCTGCTGCGCATCCAGCGTCGCAGTTGGAAGCGTCGCCAATACGGCGAGGCTAAGCGAAATGCGGAGAGACTTCAGGGCGGAATCATGGAAATTCAGGCGTTTTCTCATAGCGTTTGGGGTGAATCGGGAAGACTCCGAACCGCGCATACCAGGTTCAGGAATCACTGCTGTTAGACGGGCCGGCGCGGCGTTGGTTGACTTTCCCCTGGCCTATCCGCGCCACTTCCCTTTTGCTTCAGTTCGCGTTAGCCTGTTGGCAACTTTCACCCCACCACTTTGCCTCCGGAGAAGCTCATGGCACTCCACCGATTTGGGAAAACAACGGTTCTCGCCGTGTTCTTGGCCTTTCCGCCGCTCTTGCTTGACTGCTTTGCGCAGACCCAAACCACCCATCCCGCGCCGGTGAAACTGGCTGGCAGGACCTGCATCTCCGTCGACGACGCCGCGAAGGAACCGAACAAGGACGTCTGCGTCGCGGCGCACGTCTACGGGTTGGTTGAATTGGCGGACGGTACGCGATTTCTCGATGTCTGCCCGCCGGATTTACCCGACGCTCAATGCCGCTTCACTCTGCTCAGCCTGCCGGAGGACAGCGATGAGGTGGGTGACCTGTCCCGCTATCGCGACCGGGACATTCAGTTGCGGGGGGTAGTCCGCGCCACCCACGGCCGCATGGGCATGCTCATCAGCCACATCCGGCAGTTCAAAGGGGGTCCGGAGAAGTTCCGTCCCAACCCGAAACTACTCAAGGAGTTTAACGCCGAATCCAATCGCCCGCCGGTACGCGACCCTAACCTTGCGTCGTCCGGGCATCGGCGCGGCTTCATGAATTCCGCCGACCGGGAACCCTTGCAGCCCGCCCAAAAACACTGACAGGTGCCGCCAGGCTAGCCCCGAGAGGATGGCACCGGCGCAATCCGGTCAGCGATGGCGCCGATCGCCTCAGTGCGGTCGCGCGACCGGAGGGACTACTCGTTCGGAGGCGTCGCAGGGAGCGGTGGCTGAATCGGCACCCCCTGTTGCTGCTGGCGCTGTTGCTCGATCTCCTGCCGTATCTGCTGCATCTGCTGCGGATTGCGGCCCAGCGGACCCATGCCCGGAGGCCGATGCAGCACCGGATCTGGCTGCTCGATCGGTTCCGGTTCTTCCGGAACATCCTCGTCCGCATTCGTACGCGCCTGGGCGTTTTGAGGGTTCGGTATCGGCGCGTTGTTCTTCACCGTCAGCACCAGAGTCCGAGGCGTACCCTCGCCCTGGTCGCCGATCATCAGCACGTTGTACCCAGAACCATCCAGCAGTTGGCTCAGCACATCCCGCGCCGGCGCAGGTCCGTAGCTGCCGTACACGCGCTGGTCGCTCGAAGCGCCCTCCACCTTGACGCCGGTTGCCGTTGCGACATCCGAAAGAATCTGCTGCAAGCTGGAATTGGACGCCGAGATACTCAATACCCGCCCATTCCAATCCACAGACGCCGGAACGGGCTTGTCGTTCACCGGCCAATCCGGGGGCGGCGGCGTTGGCGCGGTTACAGGTGTTGCGGGAGCAGGCGTTTCCGCGGCCTTTGCCGCAAACTTTGTCCCGGCGCGTTTCGCTCCCGTTGATGTGCTCTTTGGGACTCCCGAGGGCGCGGGATTCGCCGCGTGAGCAGACGCCTGAGCCCACGCGGCCGAGCCAACCCCCAGACCCGCTGAGGCCACGCATACAACCGCCACCATCGCCGCAATCCTTCGCCAGAAAACTCTTGCCAAAGCCATCGCCGATTTCCTCGCCGTTTGCCCGCTTGTACGCAGGGCCATCCACACCACCTGCTGTACTAGACTAACAAGAGATGCAAACGCTCGCGGCGGCAGGGAGTCCAACCGAGCATAGGAGTCGCAGGTATGGTGCCGGATCGGGAACTGAAGCGCGGTTGTTCCGCACACACCACACGCCGCCACGCCATGCCGGGCGACCTGTTTCGGCGTCTGATCGGCTGCGTGGCCGTCATCGCTCTGGCCACCGCGCCCGCCCTGGCCGTCAACTGCACCACCCAGGCTTCGCTCGCGCCGGCCGACCGCGAAGCTCTGCTCGCCGCCGCCAACCCCATCGCCAACGCCATCGCCGAGCAGGATCCCGCCTATCTCCAGTCCGCGCTGCTCCCCTCCGTCGCCGGCGACTGGGAAAGCATCCGCGCCGTCGCTCAATCCGCCGTGCCTCTCTTCAAAGGCGGCCGCGTCTACTGGGGCGACGGCTACTTGCTTGATGCCACCGATCTAAGAGCTCCCACGGACACCGAATTCTTCTGCACCAAGACCGACAGCGACGTCACGATGACCATCAACCTGCGCAGCCTGCCAGCCGGCCGCTACGCACTGCTGATCGGCGACTACGAGGGGGCCGCTCTGGCTGGCCAGATTGCGCTCATTCTTGGAGCCGATCCCACCGCTGGCGGCAAATGGAAGCTCGGCGGCCTTTTCGTTCGCGAAGGCGCACTCGATGGCCACGACGGGGTCTGGTATTGGCGGCGCGCCCGCGAACTGGCGAAACAACAGGCCACCAACGCCGGATGGTCGGATTGGTCCGCTTGGTTCAGTTACGACCTGGCTCGCTGGCTCCTGCTGCCCATCGATTTTCTTTCTTCGCCAAACCTCGACAAGCTCAACAAGGAACAGTCCCTGCTCGGCCCCAACCCCGCCGAGGCCATGCCCATTACGCTACCCAATGCCGCAGACGCCGGGAAGCCCTGGCACGTCGACAGCATCAAAATCGACACCGCGCTTCACTCCGCCGACCTCGCCCTGGACTACGAAGCCACCGGCCTCACCGATCCTGCTGCGGCCCGGGCCGAGGCGATTGCGGTGATGAGCGCGCTGCTCAAACTCCATCCCGAATTGCGCGCCAACTTCCACGGCCTCTGGGCCTACGCCGACAAAGACGGCAAGCGCAACTACGCCATCGAGCTGGCCATGCGCGACATTCCGTAACCACCCTCGAATCGGAGCACCGTTCTGCCCCAGCGCGAATTCCCCTCGCATCCACTTGTCGGCGTCGGCGCCATCGTCATCGATGCGCTTGGAAGAGTTTTGCTCGTCAAGCGCGGCAATGAACCCCGCAAAGGCCACTGGTCCATCCCCGGCGGCCTGCTCGAACTCGGCGAATCGCTCGTCGAAGGCCTCAAGCGCGAGATCGCCGAGGAGACCGGCCTATCCGTCCAACCCCAGGCCGTAGTCGAGGTCGTGGACAGAATCGATTTGGAAAACGGGCGCGACGGCGGGCGCGTCCGCTACCACTACGTCATCGTGGACTACTGGTGCAGCATTCTCGCAGGCGAGGCTGCGCCTGCGAGCGACGCGGCCGATCTCCACTGGGCCACCCCCGCCGAGTGGCGCGACTCCAACCCTTACAACCTGGAAGTCATCGCCCTCGAAGTTATCGCCAAAGCCTGGCAGATGGCTCGCACCGCAGGCGCACTCACCTGACTTCTCTCACCGCCGCTTGTCATCCTGAGCAAAGCGAAGGACCCGCTGTCGCTTTTGTCGTTGCTTTTGCTTTTCTTGCTGTCATTCCCTTCGGGAATCTGCTTCTATCTCCGGCTTACTCCCCAGCCTTCCAGATATAAGCATCTTTCTGCGGCAAACCCAGATGCGCCAGCACCCGGTACACAAACTGCCGCGCCATTTCATTCGAATCGACAGGCTTGTTGTAGAAAGCCGGAATCACTGGAAAGATCACCGCGCCCGCATCCGAGGCCAACTGCATATTGCGCAGATGAATGCGATTGAACGGAGTCTCCCGCACACAAAGTATCAGAGGACGCCGTTCCTTCAGCGTCACATCCGCCGCACGCGCCATCAGCGAGTCCGCCATGCCGTTTGCGATCGCCGCCAAGGTCCCCATGCTGCACGGCAGCACAATCATCCCGCTCGAAGGGTAACTCCCGCTGGCAATCGAAGCGCCCACGTCCGCGTCCGACAACTGAATTGTCTTAGTCGGCGCAAATCCCAGTAACTTCGCCGCAAGATCGTTCCGTCCCTTGATTTCCAGCTCTTCCGCCAGTACGCGCAGCGAGTTTTCCGACGGCAAAAAATGCACCCGCTCCACACGCTCGTCCGCCTCAAGGGCGCAGAGCATTTCGCGCGCGAAAACCGAGCCAGAAGCCCCGGTCATGGCGATTGTAAGGTTCATTCGATCCATAGAATCAAGCACACCGTCCAGACTCGATAGTAAGCCACCGCGAAAGCCCGAGCCGACGCGCAACGAAGTTTGACATCACGATGTCAACATCCTTAGCGTCAGTGTGTGCGAACCACACTTTCCATCGACGACGAAATTGCTGTGCTGCTGGAGCGGGAAGTGCGCAGCAGCGGCAAACCCTTCAAGGTCGTCGTCAACCACCTGCTCAGTCTCGGCTTGCTGCAAGCGCGCCAGTTGCAGCCAGCGCGCAGGTTTGAGGTGAAGCCGCGTCCACTCGGGATTCCAAAGAGCGGCAATTACGACGACATAGCCGCCGTTCTGGAAGAACTGGAAGGACCGGAGCACCGGTGATTGTCCTCGATGCCAATCTGCTGCTTTATGCCTATAACAGCTCGGCTGCCAACAACGCCCAGGCTCGGCAGTGCATCGAAGCCGTCTTCTCGGGCACAGAGCCAGTTGGCCTGCCTTGGCAAACGATCTCGGCCTTCCTGAGGATCATCACCAACCGGCAGTTGCCCGGCAGTCGTCTCTCGACGGAAGAGGCCGTGGCGCTTGTGGACGATTGGGCGGCTTTGCCGATGGTCCGTCTGCTGGCGCCAAGGGATCGCCACTGGGCTTTCTTGCGACGCACGCTCGTGGAAGGCAGCGCCAGCGGCCCCCTCGCCACCGACGCTCAACTGGCTGCTCTGACGATTGAAAACGGCGGGGAGCTCTACACCACCGATCGGGACTTCGCGCGATTTCCGGGTCTGAAGTGGGTCAATCCGTTTGCTACCCCTTGACCTCTCGCGGCTCGGGTCGAGTACGGTGACGCGAAAGGACCGCCGTGGGCGCTCGCGACATGGTCCCTCGCTTCTATGAGCCGCCCTGGATCACCCGCGCAAAGATCGCATCCACATTGCCCAACTGCCGCGTCATATCGAAGGTCTTAGCGAGATGTTCCGGCGAAAGCAGCGATGAAATCTCCGCATCCTTCGCAACCTCGTCGCGAAACACCAGGTCCTCTTTCCATGCCCGCATCGCATGACCCTGCACCAGCCGATACGCATCCTCGCGCATCATCCCCGCCTCCGCTAAGTCCAGCAATAACTGCCCGGAAAAGATGAGTCCGCCGGTGCTCTCCAGATTGCGCAGCATCCGCGCCGGATACACCAGCAACTTATCGATCAAGTTAGCAGTCTTGGTCAACAGATAATGCGTCAGAATCGTCGAATCCGGAAAGATAATCCGCTCGACCGAGCTATGCGAAATGTCGCGCTCATGCCATAGCGGAATATTCTCAAAGGCCGCCTGCGCATTGCTCCTGAGCACGCGCGCCAAGCCGCTGATCTGCTCCGAAGTGATCGGATTCTTCTTATGCGGCATGGCGGAAGAGCCCTTCTGCTTCTCGCCGAAATACTCCTGCGCCTCGCGCACTTCGGTGCGCTGCAAATGCCTGACTTCAACCGCGATCTTATCCAGCGTGGAACCTATCAGCGCCAGCACCGAGATATATGCCGCGTGGCGATCTCGTTGAATCACCTGCGTGGCCACCGGCGCGGGCTTCAATCCCAGCAGCGCACAAATCCGCTCCTCGTGCGCCGGTTTCAGATGCCCAAACGTCCCCACCGCGCCCGACAGCTTGCCAACGCGCATATCTTCGGCAGCGGCATCGAAGCGAACCAGATTGCGCTCCATCTCCGCGTACCAGTTCAAAATCTTCAATCCAAACGTCGTCGGCTCGGCATGAATGCCATGGGTGCGCCCGATGGTCGGCGTGTGCTTGAACTCGATGGCCCGCTTCTTCAGCACCACCAGAAAAGCCACCAACGCCGCACGAATCAGCCCCGAAGCCTCGGCAATCTGGAGCGCCTGCGCCGTATCGACAATGTCGTTCGAGGTAAGTCCGTAGTGCAGCCAGCGCGACTCGGCATCCAGTCCCCGCGCCTTGAGCGACTCGGCCACAGCGGTGGTGAAGGCGATCACGTCATGCTTCACCTCAGCCTCAATCGCCTGAATGCGGGCCACGTCGAAGGTCGCCCGCTCGGCAATCGCCCGCGCCGCCTCCACGGGAATCACGCCATCCTCAGCCAGCACATTGCTCGCTGCCGACTCCACCCGCAGCCAGCAGCGGTATTTGTTCTCTTCCGTCCAGATGCCGCCCATCGCGGGCAGCGTGTATCGATCGATCAAGCGGGGTTATCTCCTCGCGCGGTTCCGTTCGCGCCAACCCCTCATTGTATTCGTCCGATGGCGCTTGCGCCGAATACCTCATAGCCTCGTTTTGATCCCGAACTTCTCATCCAGCTCGTCGTAGAGAATGCCGCGCCCCGGCCGGTAGGGCTGAAACCACTCGCCATCCAGCACCAGTTGCGGAATCGCGCGCTTGCCCACATGCCGCAGCACCTCGTCCGCAGCGCCAGGCACAACCTCAATGTCGATCTCGGTAAATGCGATGCGGTGCGCGTCCAGGTAGCGCTTCGTCTCCCGGCAATCGCGGCACCACGGCGCCGTGTACATGACAACTTCCATGCACACCATTCTAGCCTGTACTTTTCCTCTTGGCACTGCCGAATAGGCCTTTAGAATCGCTGCATGACCGCCGAAGAGATCAAACATCTGCTCAAGCTACGCGCCCACCCGATGGAGGGCGGCTTCTTCCGCCGCACCTACACCTCGCAGTTGTTCGTGGAAACGGAACGCGGCCAGCGGCACGCCGGAACTACGATCTACTACTTGCTTGAAGCGGGAACATTCTCCGAGATGCACAAGCTCCCTTCGGACGAAATCTTCCACTTTTACCTCGGCGACCCGGTAGAAATGCTGCAACTCTGGCCGGGCGGCCAGACGAAGACGGTCGTCCTCGGCCACGACCTCGCCGCCGGGCAGCATGTGCAACTCACCGTCCCGGCGGACGTGTGGCAAGGCACAAAGCTCATCGGCGATGGCCAGGTGGCGCTGCTCGGCTGCTCGGTTTATCCCGGCTTCGACTTCAAAGATTACACGCGCGGAAGTTATGCGGACTTATCGGCGGGGTGGCCGACTGAGACGGAACGGATTCGGGCGTTAGTCCGGGCATAAATACGAGTTACCGCCTCTCCCGAAAGAACGCCCGCAACAACTCCGCCGACTCCGCCGCCAGCAACCCCGAATCCAACTGCATCTGATGATTCAGCCGGGGATGGTTGATGACCGAAAGCACCGACCCCGCCGCGCCAGCCTTGGGATCGGCAGTGCCATAGACCACGCGATCCAGCCGAGCATGAACCAAAGCCCCGGCGCACATGGAGCAAGGCTCGAGCGTCACAAACATGGTGCAGCCGTTGAGCCGGTGATTGCCCAGCGCTTGCCCGGCCGCGCGCAACGCAACAACTTCAGCATGAGCCGTCGGGTCGTTGTCGCGCAGGACGCGATTCTGCGCCCGCACCAGCATCGCGTCCTCGCGCACAATCACCGCGCCCACCGGCACCTCGCCCGCCTGCCCAGCGGCAATCGCCTCATCCAGCGCCAGTTGCAAATAGTCGAGATCGTTCATTCCCAGCGCGTCCGAACTCCGATGTCCGCACGGCGCAGATCGGCAAAGTTCAATACAGCCACACCGCGCTTGCGCAGCACTCCAGTCAGGCGATGGTCTTCGCTAACGACCAAGGCCTCGCTCGACAAGTCTGCTATCCCGGCGTCGGCTAGGCCGAACGCATGGAAATCCGGCGTACTCGCGAGATTTTCTGCTGGCGTCCAGGATTCTGCTAATCTTGGGACGCCACTCTGAGATTTAAGGAAGAAGCCGAAACTTTGAAACCACTCCAGCCGGACGCGCTCCGGTAAGTGGCCCGTCAGGTTGCTGATTTCGGTCAAAATGTGGGGCGTGGTCCGCAAAACAGTGAAGAACCTCAAAAAGCGCACCAGCAAGTCGTAATCTCCCATGCGATAGCCGCTAACGCGCTTGAAACTCCCCAGCAGTTGGGGGTCGAATGCGCCTATGAGAAGAATTAGCAGTACATTCGTATCCAGCAACACGCTCTTACCTACATGCTTACCACAGAGCCTCTCCACCTCAGTCATTAGGCCGCTCTCAGATGGAAATCGGATTGCGTACGGCGATGAGAGCCCCGTCGCTGGCCCCGACATCGACCACCTTCTCAATGGTCCTGCGGCGCATCAGGTCCCCAAGGTTTTCCACCTTTGGCGCCTCAGGCATTTGGGCGACAAAGGTGATCTTCCATCGGGCTGCATCCTGTGAGAGAACCATCTCGTCCACTTTCGGGCTCAACTCCGCGAACTCGGGCATGATCTCGCCGAGATAAAACCTCGCTTTTGCGACCACCTCGTTTGCTTGGAGCATCTTGTCCCCCGGCCACTTCTTGGCGATTATAGCGGATCGGCGGAATTCGCCGCCGGCTGCTGCTGCGTCATGCAGTGCAACGTCCCCAGCCCCCAGACCAGGTCCACACAGTGAATCCCGATCACCTCACGCCCCGGAAACAGCTCCGCCAGAATGCCGAGCGCCACGCGGTCGTTCGCATCGTGGAATGTCGGCACCAGCACCAGCCCATTCGCGATGTAGAAATTCGCATAACTTGCCGGCAACCGCTGCCCGCGAAAGACCACAGGCTTCGGCAGCGGAAGCTCGACGATCGTCCACTGCTTCCCCTCCGGCGTCCGCGAAGCCTTTAGCCGCTTGAGATTTTCCGCCAGCGGCGCATGATTGTCGTCGGCGTGGTTGGACTCAACGGCGGTGACGATGGTCGTAGGGGCGACGAAGCGGGTGATGTCGTCCACATGGCCGTGGGTGTCGTCACCAGCCACGCCTCGATCCATCCACAGCACCTGCTCGATGCCCAGATAGTCTCGAAATGCCCGTTCAATCTCCTCCCGCGAAACGCCAGGATTGCGCTGCTGCACCTCGCTGAGCAGGCATTCCTCAGTCGTAATCAGCGTTCCTGCGCCGTTCACGTCGATGCTGCCGCCTTCGAGAACCAGCCGATGCTTTCCCGCATGAGGTTGCCAGCGCGGCAGGCCGAGCAGCCCGGCCACATGCGCCGGAACCTGATCGTCCAGCCGCCAGTCGTCGTACTTGGCCCAGGCGTTGAACTTCCAGTCGGTGATCGCGAGCGCACCCGACGCGTCTTTCACAAAGATCGGCCCGGAATCGCGCAGCCAGACGCGGTCCGTCGGCCAGACGTGAAAGCTCACGCGGCCCAGATCCGCTCCGGATCGCTTCAGAATCGACTCGGCGCGCCGCCGCACCGGCTCCGAATTCACCAGAATATGTACATTCTCGCGCTGGGAGAGCAGCCGGACGATCTCCGCGTAGACCCACGGAATGGCCGCAAACTTCCCCGGCCAATCGGCAGCGTTCTGCGGCCAGCCGAGCCAGGTGCCTTCGTGCGCCTCCCACTCAGCCGGCATCCGGAATCCGCGCGCAAACGGAGTTCCCGCCTCCAATCCCGGCATTATTTCCACTCCGTCGTCACAAGCTCTGGATCGAGAAACCGCTGGGTGATGCCGCCGTAAGCGTCGATGCGGCGGTCGCGCAGGAAGGGCCAGTTGCGCCGCGTCTCTTCCATCAGCGCGGGATCGATCTCGGCGATGAGAATTTCCTCATCCGTATGCGACGCCTTTGCAATGACTCGGCCGAAGGGATCGGCCAGAAACGACCCGCCCCAGAACTCCAGTCCAAGTCCATCCGCGCGATTGCCGAGAATGTCGCCCTGCTCGTGCCCAACGCGGTTCACGCCCGCCACATACACGCCGTTGGCGATGGCGTGGCCGCGCTGCACGGTCTGCCACGCGTCGTACTGCGCCACGCCAAACTCCCCCTTTTCGGCCGGGTGCCAGCCGATCGCCGTGGGATAAAAAAGGACTTCCGCACCCTGCAGCGCCGTAAGACGGGCACCCTCCGGGTACCACTGATCCCAGCAAACCAGCGTACCGATGCGGCCAAACGCCGTGTCCACCGCCTGAAAGCCGCGGTCGCCGGGGGTAAAGTAATATTTCTCGTAATACAGCGGATCGTCCGGAATGTGCATCTTGCGATAGACGCTGGCGATCGACCCATCGGTGTGGAACGTGACTGCCGTGTTGTGATACAACCCAGCCGCGCGCCGCTCGAAGAGCGACGCAATCACCACCGCCCGCGCCTCGCGAGCGACATCGCCTATAGCCGCCGTCCCCGGCCCCGGAATTGCCTCCGCCAGGTTGAAGAGCTGCGTGTCTTCCCGCTGGCAAAAATACTGCGCCTGGAACAGCTCCGGCAGGCAGATCACATTTGCGCCCAGCCGCGCTGCCTCGCGCACCTTGCCGAGCGCCGAAGCGAGATTCGCCTCCGGGTCCGGCCCCATGTTCATCTGAATCAGCCCAACTTTATACTTCCGCGTTTTAGAACCAGCAATCTGTGCCATTTCTATCCATTTCTCCCGATCATCTCCACGCCAAAGGCGAGCGCTCCGACCTTCAAGTTTACCGCATTGCCGCTATCGACACCCTGAGATTGAATGCGCGCGCAGACGCTGCAACGCGAGATTGACCGGGCATTCACAACCGCCGCGCCGCGCCCGCATTGCCACCTGCAAATTCGGAGTGTTAGCCTTTCCTTTCGGCCTCTTGATGGCGTTCGTCGCACGGTAGAGCTGAAGAATTCATCCGGACCAGCGAAAGGAACAAGGAATCCCCATGCAGAGCAGTTATAACGGACTGGCACTACCCGCCGACGGCGCGCCGATCGACTATAAAGATGGA
>Ga0116230_10000054_pt1 | contig 79812 bp, 57 predicted proteins | sample S1TSphfallax_3_FD_88678 | JGI IMG/M metagenome (GOLD analysis project Ga0116230, IMG submission 88678) | Host-associated microbial communities from peat moss isolated from Minnesota, USA - S1T2_Fd - Sphagnum fallax MG | ecosystem: Host-associated > Plants > Peat moss > Unclassified | place...
CAATCAGATGACCATCGCGCGCGAGGAAATCTTCGGACCCGTGCTGTGCATCCTGCCCTACGAAACCGAGGAGCAGGCCATTCAGATCGCCAACGACACGCCCTATGGGCTTGCCGCCTACGTATGGTCGAAGGACAACGTGCGCGCGCGGCGTGTCGGCAGCCGGATCCGCGCCGGGCAGGTGTCCTTGAACGGCAACTCCGGCGACATGCGCACGCCGTTCGGCGGCTTCAAGATGTCGGGCAACGGACGCGAGTGGGGCGAGCACGGCCTGCGCGACTTCCTCGAGGTCAAAGCGGTGATCGGCGTGGACGCCGCCTGAGGACCCTAGGCCGCGCCGACGAGGGCCGCAGTGGCTGAAATACCCGTCCTGCGGCTGGAGAATCTGGCCAAGCGGTATCGACCCGATCGCCCTGCGATTTTCGCGGGGTTGAACCTGTCGCTGCATCCGGCGGAATACCTGGCGATCATGGGGGAATCCGGCGTCGGCAAATCGACGCTGCTCAATGTGCTCGCCGGTCTCGATCGCCCTGACTCGGGCCGCGTGCTGCTCGAAGGCCAGGACCTAGGCGCACTCGACGATGATGCGATGACGCTGCTGCGCCGTCGGTCGATCGGCTTCGTCTTCCAGGCGTTTCATGTGCTGCCATATCTTACGGTCGAACAAAACGTCGCGCTGCCCCTCGAATTGCTCGGCATAGGCGCGAGCGAGCGACGAAGGCGCGCGGCGGACATGCTGGCCGCCGTCGGCATCGGCGCACTCGCCGAGCGTCTGCCGCGCGAACTGTCCGGCGGCGAAGTCCAGCGCATCGCGATCGGCCGCGCGCTGATTCACCGTCCGCGGCTCGTGCTCGCCGACGAGCCGACCGGCAACCTCGATCCGCAGAGTGCGGCGCAGACCCTGGCCCTGCTGCGCGATCAAATCAAAGCGAATGCCGGGGGCGGCATCCTGATCACCCATTCGCGCGCCGCAGCCGACACCGCGGACCGGATTCTCGTGCTCGATGCACGCGGCTTGACGACCCTGGACGCACGCCGGTGAGTCCGCGGCTGCGCACCCCCGGCGCGGGCCGAGTCTGGCGCATCCTGCTGCTCTCGCAATTGCGCGAACAGCCTGGGCGGCTGCTCACCACGGTGATCGCGATCGCGCTCGGCGTCGCACTCGCCGCATCCGTCTATCTGGTCAATGCGGCCGCGCTTGGCGAGTTTACGCAGGCGACGAAACGGCTCGTCGGCGAGGCGGCTATCGTCGTACGCGGGCCGCGTGAGGGGTTTGCCGAAGACTTGTTCGTGCGGCTCGCGCGCGACCCGCGGATCGCCATCGCAAGTCCCGTGCTCGAACTCGATGCCGCGGTGCCCGGCCGGCGTGATCCGCTCAAGATCTTGGGTCTCGATCCCTTGCGCGCAGGCGCTTTGCAGCCGGCCCTGATCGGCGAGATCGGTGCGCACCTGCTCGAGTTCCTCGGCGGCGACGGGCTGTACTTGAGCAGTTCCGCGGCCGAGGAACTCGGCTTGCACCGCGGCGACGTGCTGCAAGTCATGGTCGGCGACGAAACCAAGTCCGTGCCGGTGCTCGGCGTGCTCGCGCCGGACACGTACGCCCAGGCGCTCGGTCTCATGGACATCGCCGCAGCCCAATGGACCTTCGCACGCCTCGGCCGTTTGAATCGCATCGACTTGTCCCTGCCACCGGGTACCGACGCGGAGGACTTCCGTCGCAGTCTCGCGAGCACCTTGCCCCCGGGCGTGCTCGCCGTCGCGCCGCGCGTGGAACGCGACCGCGCCGTCACGGTGACCCGCGCGTATCGCATCAACCTCAACATGCTCGCACTCGTGGCGCTGTGGACCGGTGCCTTTCTGATTTTTTCGACGCAGTCTTTGTCGGTGTTGCGCCGGCGCAAGTCGCTCGCGCTGCTGCGGGCGCTTGGCGTGACGCGCGGGCAGTTGCAGCGGGCCCTGATCGGCGAAGGCGCGGGTTTGGGTGCGGTCGGCGCGGTACTCGGCGTCCTCATCGGCGTGGCTATAGCGGCCGGGATCCTGCGCCTGTTGAACGGCGATGTCGGTAACGGCAGCCTGCACGTCGTCGGTACCACCCTGCGCGCCGCGCCCGGCTCGCTGTTCGCGTTCTTCGCAATCGGAACGGCGGTCGCTGCAGTGGGCGCGTGGGTGCCCGCGCGCAGCGCGGCGCTGCAGCCCCCGGCACGCGCCCTCAAGGGCGGCGACGACGAGTACGGCGGCATTGCGAAGTCCGCGGCCTGGAGCGGCCTGCTACTGCTCGTGAGCGGCGCGATCATCGCCTGCTTGCCGCCGATCCACAATCTCCCGATCTTCGGCTATGCCGCCGTCGCCATGCTGCTGTTCGGAGCAATCCTGCTCGTGCCGACGCTGACCGTGAACGTATTGCGCCGGGCACCGCGCACGGGCCGGGTCGTACTGGATACCGCCATCGCACAATTGCGCGAGAACGTCGGGCTGTCGACCCTGAGCCTGTCTTCGATCATCGTCAGCTTCAGCCTCATGGTCGCGATGGCGATCATGGTGTATTCGTTCCGGGTCTCCTTCGAGGAATGGCTCGGTAAAGTGCTGCCCGCCGACATTCAGCTGCGCGCGCCGGTCGGCAACGATACGGCCTATTTGCCGCCGGCGCTGCAAGCAAAGCTCGTGGCGCTGCCGGTGGCGGCACGCGTGGAGTTTCGCCGCACGCGCCAGGTTCAACTCGATGCCGCGCGCGCTCCCGTGGCCTTGATCGCCCGCGATCTGCTGCCGGGCCGTATGGCCGAACAGTTGCCGTTGTTGCGGGCGGCGCCCAAGGCGCCCACGGGCGTCGAGTCGGCCTGGATCTCCGAGGCACTGCAGGACTTGTATGGGTACCGTCTCGGCGCGACCATCGCAGTGCCGCTCGGCGGCCAAGCACGGCGTTTCTACGTCGCCGGCATCTGGCGCGATTACGCACGCAACACCGGTGCGATCGTGATCGATCGTGCCGCCTATTCGGCCGCGACCGGTGATCGCGACGCCACCGAGGCTTCGCTTTGGCTACGGCCCGGCGCCGATCCGGATGCCGCCGTTACGGCCGTGCGCGCGAGTTTCGCCCGACCGGACGCGTTCGAAGTCATGACCAGCAGCGTCGTGCGTGAGCGCTCGCTGCAGATTTTCGATCGGGCGTTCGCGATCACCTACGCGCTCGAGGCGATCGCGGTGCTGATCGGACTGACCGGCGTGAGCTTCGCGGCGAGTTCGACGGCGCTCGCGCGGCGCGCCGAATTCGGCATGTTGCGGCACATCGGCATGCTGCGCAGTCAGGTCGTGGGCCTGCTTGCCGACGAAGGCGTGCTGCTCAGCGTCTTCGGGGTCATCTACGGACTCGCGCTCGGCGGCATCTTGAGTCTCGTCCTGGTCTACGTGATCAACCGACAATCGTTCAATTGGAGCATCGATCTCGCCGTGCCCTATTGGCAACTCGGGCTCGTCAGCTTAGCCCTGATCGCGGCCGCGGCGATCACGGCTATTTGGAGCGGGCGTGCGGCGGTGGCCGAGGACGCGGTGCGCGCCGTGCGGGAGGATTGGTGAAACCCGCCGCAGTCGTGCTGCTCCTGGCATTGCAACTGCTGGGCTCCCTGCAGATCGCGCAGGCCGCAGACCGCCCGACCGTGGCGCAGACGCCCTACGCGTCCGTCGATGCGCGCCAGGGCGTCGAGTTGCCCCGGGATTACGGCAGCCATCCGCAGTTCCGCACCGAATGGTGGTATGCCACCGGCTGGCTGACGACTCAGGGCGGCGGATCGCTCGGCTTTCAAGTGACGTTCTTTCGCACGCGACTCGACTTGCACGGTGACAATCCGAGTGCCTTCACGCCGCGCCAACTGATCATCGGGCACGCTGCGCTCAGCGATCCGGGGCGCGGCCGGCTCTGGCAAGATCAGCGCATCGAGCGGGCCGGGTTCGGTCTGGCGGACGCGCGCGCGGATAACACCGACGTCTGGGTCGGCCCCTGGAGTCTCGTGCGCGCCGCGCGCGATTACCAAGCTCACATCACCGGCAACGAGTTCTCCATGAACCTGCGCTTTACGCCGACCCAGATGCCGATGCTGAACGGCGCGGACGGCGTGAGCCGCAAGGGCCCAGACCCGGCCGCAGCGAGCTATTACTACAGCCAGCCGCACCTCGCAGTCACGGGCCGGATCACACGCGCCGGCCGCGCCGACGAGGTCACGGGCGAAGCATGGCTGGACCACGAGTGGTCGAGCGAATACCTCGATCCCGAAGCCGTCGGTTGGGACTGGATCGGCATCAACTTGCGGGATGGCGGCGCGCTCATGGCGTTTGAGATACGCGGCAGCGACGGCACAGCGCGTTGGTCCGGGGGCAGCCTGCGCAGCGCCGGCGGCCAACTGCAGATCTTGGGTCCCGAGGACGTCACCTTCACGCCGCAGCGCCGTTGGCAGTCGCCGCGCACGGGCATCGCCTATCCGGTGGTCTGGCAGGTCCGCGCCGGCGCACGGCAGCTCACGCTCGAGCCCCTGCTCGACGACCAGGAAAACGACACCCGCCTGTCGACCGGCGCGATCTACTGGGAAGGCGCCGTGCGAGCACTCGAGAACGGTACCGACGAGGGTCGTGGTTACCTGGAACTGACCGGTTACGGGGAGAAGCTGCGCCTGCGCTGACAGCGCTGCGCCACGGCGTCCAACCCGCGACGTCTAACAGCTCTCGATGATCACCGCGATGCCTTGGCCGCCGCCGATGCACATGGTCGCGAGCCCGTAGCGACCTCCGGTACGGCGCAGTTCGTAGATCAGCTTGGTGAGGATGATCGCGCCGGTGGCTCCGATCGGATGACCGAGCGAAATGCCGCTGCCGTTCGGATTGACCCTGGCCGGATCCAGGTCGAGCTCGCGGGTCACCGCGCAGGCCTGAGCCGCAAACGCCTCGTTGGCCTCGACCACGTCGATGTCCTGCACCGACAGGTTTGCCCGCTGCAAGGCGAGCCGCGTCGCCGGGACGGGCCCCATGCCCATGATGGCCGGATCGACTCCCGCATGCGCATATGCGACGAGGCGTGCGAGCGGTCGCTGTGCGATGCGGTCCAGGGTCTGCTTGCCCGCGAGCACGAGGGCCGCGGCGCCGTCATTGATACCCGACGCATTGCCCGCCGTGACCGTTCCGTGCTCCTTCTTGAAGATGGTCGGCAGCTTGCCGAGATCCTCGAGCGTCGTCTCGCCGCGCACGTGCTCGTCGACCGCAAAGCTCGTGAGCTTGCCGCGCTGTTTGCTCTCGACGGGCAAGATCTGCTCGACGAACCTGCCGGCGGCGATCGCCGACGACGCACGCCGCTGACTCTCGAGCGCGGTCGCGTCCTGGCTGGCGCGATCGACGTGAAAGCGCTCCGCGATGTTCTCGGCGGTCACGCCCATCAAGCCGTGACCGAACGGATCCGTGAGCGCACCGTTCAGCATGTCGAGCAGCACCGCATCGCCCAACTTTTTGCCAAAGCGCAGCGAGGGCGCGATGAACGGCGCACGACTCATGACCTCGACACCGCCGCCGATCGCGAATTCCGCATCGCCGAGCAGAATCGTCTGCGCCGCCGAGACGACCGCCTGCAGACCCGACCCGCAGAGCCGGTTGACCGTCATTGCCGGCGTCTCGTGTGGAATGCCTGCATCGACCGCGGCGACGCGCGACACGTAAGCATCCCGCGGCTCGGTTGCGATGACCTGACCGAAGACGACATGACCGACCGAGGCCGGCTCGATACCGGCGCGGCGGATCGCCTCGCGTGTCACGCGTGCCGCGAGATCCGTGGGCGCGAAATCCTTCAAGGCGCCCCCGAATGTGCCGATGGCGGTGCGCACGGCCGAAAGAATGTAGACATCGCTCATGGCCCAACTCCTATCACTTCGATTTGGCGCGCTCTTTGGCCGGCGATTATCGCACGTCGTCAGCCGATGGCAGAACTGACGATTCCGGTTATAGTGCGGTCAAGAAGGAGTACCGCATGCGTGTCGTTCCGAATCTCGAAGAACTCGGTACCTTGACGGGCCAGGAGGTGGCCGTGGGCGACTGGTTCGAAATCGACCAATCGCGCATCAACGGCTTCGCCGAGGCGACCAATGACCGGCAGTGGATCCACGTCGATGCCGAGCGCGCCGCGCGAGAATCCCCCTTCAAGACGACGATCGCACACGGCTTTCTGACCTTGTCCTTGCTGCCGTTCCTGCTCGATCGCGCGCTGCGCATCGAGGGCCTGCGGCTCGTAGTCAATTACGGGCTCACGCGGGTCCGCTTTCCCGGCGCGGTCAAGGTCGGCAAGCGAATTCGCGCGCGGGTCACGCTCGCCGAGTTCAAGGCGAGTGCGGCCGGCGCGCACGTCGAGTGGCTCGTCACCGTGGAACGCGAAGGGGAAATCAAGCCTGCGTGCATTGCGGGCTTGTTGATCCGCCTTTACACGTAGGCTCACGATGGGGCGGCCGACCGAGCGGCAAGCGCACGCTGAAACACGCGCCCCTGCCAAGTCCGGCGCTGTCAGCCCGCAAGACCGCACCGATGTCGCGCGCCGCCTTGACGCTCGCATGCAGTCCGAACCCATGGCCATTGCGCTTGGTCGTGAAGCCGAACTCCCAGAGGTGCGACAGGGTCTCCTCGGACATGCCGGGTCCCGTGTCCTCAATCGAGAAGACGGCATGGTCACCATCCCGATAGAGGCGCAACACGATACGCGGCGGTGCCACGCCGCCGAGTAGCATTGCATCGCGGGCGTTGCTGACGTAGCAGACGATGATCTGTAACAGCTTGTGGCGGTCGGTCATCACGAGCGGCAGATCCTCGAACATCCGCTGTGTCTCGATGTGCGCAAAGTCGGGGGCTTGCACGAGCAGTGCGACTTCGATCAAATCGCGCAGATCGGTCGGCTCCAAACTACCACCCATCGGGATCAGGGATTGCTGCGCGCTGATGATGTCGCGCAGATGCCGGACATGACGATCGATCTCGCCGAGCTGCTGCTCGAGACTGGTGCTGTTGACGGTCAACTGCTGGGCAATTGCGAGCAGATAATCGGGCAGATACTTGCCGCGGACGTCCTCGGTTAGAAACGTGGCGATGTCGACCCGATGGCTCGCGATCAGCGCTGCCACCTGTTCGACGCGCTCAGGACGCACGGCAGTGAGGTCGCGACGCATCGCCGCCGCCGCGACGCCGACTCCGCTGAGCGCCTGCTCGACGCTTTGCAGCACGCCATTCGCGGTCTCCGCGATGCCCGCCTGGTGAAAGCTCTCGCGCAACTGGACTTCGAGCACACGCTCGCGGCGTTCGGCTTCGACGCGCTGCGTGACGTCGAGCAGCACGCCGATGCGTCGGCGCGATCCTCCCTGCTGCGTCTGCGCAAACGAGGCGATCGATTGTACGTGTCGGATGCTGCCATCCGGGCGCACCACGCGATAGCGCGTATCCAAAGACTCGCGCGTAAGTTCCCTCTCCAGTTCGAGTGCGCGCAGGCGCGACAGGTCCTCCGGGTGGATCATCGCGCGCCAGGCCGGTAGGGTTGGTATGAAGTCGTGCTTCGTGCAACCCACGATCTCGTAAATGACGTCGCTCCACCAAACCGCGCCGCTATCGGGGTCCAGGTCGTAGACGCCGATGGCGGCGGCACGCGTCGCCAGATCGAAGCGCGAAGTCAGCAAAGCAAGCGCCGCGGTGCGGTCGGCATCGACCGCGCCGGCGAGGCTGAGCCGCCGGGCGCCCCGGCGTTCGCGCGTGAGCGCGCGTCCCAGCCGGACCCCCGCAGCGCCGAACAAGGCCGCCAGGGAGCAATGCAGCTTGGCGCAGGTGCGCATCAAGATGCCCGCTTCGTCGGGAGCCGCTCGAGGCAGGACGTCGTTCATCGGCGGGTGACCCCAGCTAGGTCGTTCAGGCTCCAGCCGTCGCGTCGAGATACGGCTGCCAGGTGTCGGTCGGCGCCAGCGCCGACTCGATCGCATCGGCGAGTTCAGTCGCGTGGAAGGGTTTCTGCAGAAACGCCACGGCGCCAACCCGCATCGCGCGCTCGCGCAAGTCGGGACGCTGACTCGCGGTGATGAAGATGATCGGTGTCCCGGAGGTGTCGACCATGTGGCTCAAGCGTTGCGCAACGAGGAAACCGTCGCCGCCCGGCAGCGAGATATCGAGCAGCACGACGTCGGGCTTGCACTTGCGCACCTGCGATACGGCGCTGACCGCGTCACCGGCGGTGACCACGGTGTAGCCCATCGCTTTGAGGCGCACGCCGAAAGCCAGCGCGATCTTCGGATCATCCTCGACCATCAATACCGTTTTCATCGTAACTTCCTTTTAGCTTCCGTATTTGGGTATCGGCCGACGGGGGCCATACCTGTAGTGTTTCCCGCGAGACTTCGTGCACAGTCCGCAGATTCCCGTGCCCGAGAGGAAAACTGTGGGGCACATCAAGGCTTCCGCGTCCCCGATGGCCCAAGGTCCCGAACCTAGGACTCAACAGTCAGGTCACGGCATGCTCGAATCGGTCAAAAACGCGCAGGACACCCAGGACATTGCGCGACCATTTCGGCTGCTCATCATCGACGACGATTCGATCGATCGTCAGTCCTACCTGCGATTCCTGGCCGGCGACAAGACCAGTTCCTACATCGTGATCGAGGCCTCCTCGGCGCTCGAGGGCGCACGTCTCCTGGCGGAAGGCCCGTACGACTGCGTCGTGCTCGACTATCGGCTGCCGGGAACGGACGGTTTGAGCCTGCTGCAGGCCTTTCGCGAGAGCAAGGGTGCGACACCCCCGTCGCCGGTCGTCATGATGACCGGCCAAGGCAACGAGAGCGTCGCCGTCGAGGCCATGAAGGTCGGAATCGCCGATTATCTCGTCAAGGATGGATTGAGCGCCGAAGGGTTTCGACGCGCGATCAAGAATGCGGTCGCCCGCTGGCGCCTGCACGTCGACGTCGCGGAGAAGAGCCGCCGCCTGGAACAAGCGAACATGGAGTTGAAACAACGCGCCGAGGAGATGCAGCGTCTCTACCACGTAGTCTCGCATGAACTGAAAACACCCTTGACGGCGATGCGGGAGTTCATCGCGCTGGTGCTCGATGGAATCGCGGGCCCGCTGCAATCGGAGGAGCAAAAGACCTTCCTCGAGCATGCGCTCGACGGCTGCGATCAAATCGCGCGGCACGTCAACGATCTTTCGGATTCCTCCCGGCTCGAGAACGCGAAGCTGCGCCTGAATCTCGCGCCCGTGCGGCCCGAGCGCATCATCAGCTTCGCGCTCGCCTCGATCCGGCACATCGCCTTGGCCAAGGGGCTGAAACTCAAGACCGAGATCACGCCCAATCTACCGGAGGTCCTCGCCGACGAAGTGCGTCTCTCGCAGATTCTCGGCAACCTGCTCGGCAACGCCGCCAAATTCACGCCGCCACGTGGTGAGATCGCGCTGCTCGCGCAATTCAAGCCCGGATCGACGTCCGCGATCGAGATTACGGTGAGCGACAGCGGCTGCGGCATCGCGCCGGAACACCTGGACAAGATTTTCAACCGGCTCTATCAGGTGCCGCACGCGGGCGACGACCTCATGGGCAGCGGCTTAGGCCTAGGCCTGTCTATTGCCCGTGAACTGGTGCAATTGCACGGCGGCGAGCTGCGCGTCGAGAGTACGCTGGGCCTCGGCAGCACATTCAAATTCGACCTGCCGACCAGCAGCAGCGAACCGCGGTCGGCGCGGCCTCGCCTCAGCGCCTGAGCCCTGAGCCCTGAGCCCTGAGCCGCCGGATCTAGGCTGCGGCGACCGGCGGCGCGACGACGATCAACAGGTAGAGCTCGAGCATCTTGGTCAGCGCGACGATTTCGTCGTGGGTGTTCGACTTGAGGATGTAGCCGGCGACGTGCTCGTCGTAGGCGGCCATCCGGTCGCGATCGCTATCCGAAGTCGTCAACACGAAAATCACGGTGCGGTGCAATGCGGGGTCCGCACGGATCGCCTGGATCAGACCGATGCCGTCCAAACGCGGCATGCGGATATCGACGAGCAATAGTACGGGGCCGAGGATCTTTTCCGCGCCATTGGTGCCGCGCAAGAGGTCGAGCGCCTCGACGCCGTCGCGAGCGCGACGCAACGGGTTGGCGATGTTGCCGCGGCTGATGCAGCGAACGATCGTCTCCGCGTCGACCTCGTCGTCCTCGACGAGCAAGAGCGTCAATGCACCTTTGCCTGACATAGTCTCCCAGTCCTCACGTTAATTTCGGCCAATCGAACCACAGGCAGGTGCCGCGACCCGCACTCGCCTGGATGCCGCATTCGCCCCCGAGGCCGGTGACGACTTTGCGTACCAGGGCCAACCCCATGCCGCTACCCTCCACCTCGTCGCGAGGCTTCAAGGTGGTGAACATCTCGAACACCGCCTCGCGATATTGCTCGGGGATACCCGGCCCGTCGTCGGCGATGAAAAAGCGATGCCTCTCCCCCATATCGACCGCCCAGATTCGAACTGAACCCCGATTGCGATCGTGATGCTTGATCGCATTGCCGATCAGATTGTGAATGACTTGCTCGAGCGGCGCGCGCTGCACCGAGACCTGCTCGAGCGATCGGTCGGTCAGAATGCGGTAGCCGTCCGGTACCTGCAGCGTCACGGCAATCTCCGCGGTCAATGCGGCGGCGCTCATGACCGCGGCCGATTCAGTGGTCTTGCCGGCACGCGCGTAGATCATCACGTCGTCGAGCAGCTGCGTCATGCGCTGCGCGCGGCCTTGGATCAGTTGCAGTCGTTCCTTCGTTTTCGCATCCACCGACGGATCGTCGTCGATGATCCACTGCGCCAGGGTCTTGATTGCACGCAAGGGCGAGCGCAAGTCATGCGAGGCGACATAGACGAAATCATCCAGCTCTTTATTGATGCGTTCCAGCTCCTGGAGATGTTGTCGATTCTCGCGGTCGACGCGCTTCCGTTCGCTCAAATCGCGCGCCGACCGGTAAACGTAGCGCAGGCCGTTCAAGTCGACGCTCTGGGCGCCGATTTCGACATCGATGAGGCTGCCGTCACGACGCCGCAACTGCGTTTCCAGTACGCTCGGTTTCTCGAGCAGGCTCGGAATGGTTGCGGCCAGGTCCGTACCGTCCTCGTCCGGTGCCCAGGCCGAAACATGCAAGCGCGTCATCTCGTCGGGGGTGAAACCGAGCATCCGCGCGAACGCCCGGCTGCAGTAGACCAAGTCTCCCCGCTCGTCGAGCACATGGATGCCGTCGGTAACGGTTTCCAGCAACATGCGCAGCTGAGCCCGTTCGCGCTCGGCCAAGATCTGCGTTTCCTGTAGTACTTCCGGTTCGATGGCGGCAGCCAGTTGGCGTTCGAGATGCTCGTTGCGCTCGAGCAGGCTTTGCAGACGCCGTGCGAGACGGCGTTGCCAGAACCATAGGCAGAGGCCGCAGAGCAAGGCGATGAGCACCGCGATCGAAATCGAGTTCGTCATGTGTAGGTGACATCCTACACCGTCGCCCCGCGCGTCTCGCGGACGCAGTCCACGCCACATGCTAGAGTCAGGATCATGAAAGTCGGATTCATAGGCTTGGGCCACATGGGCGCGGCGATCGCCGCGAATCTCGCACGGGCCTCGCACGAACTTGCCGTCTGGAACCGATCGCCGGACAAGGCGCGACAGCTCGTCGACCTGGGAGCGACGCTCGCCGCCTCACCGCGGGCCGTCGCGGTGGGCCGGGACATCGTCTTCACCATGCTCGGTGACGATGCTGCGCTGCACGCCGTGTTGCACGGCGAGCAAGGCCTCTATGCCGGTCTCGCGCCGGGCGCCATCCACGTTTCAATGAGCACTATCGGCGTCGACACCGCGGACGAACTCGCCGCGGGTCATGCCGAGCGCGGCCAGGGATTTTTGAGTGCCCCGGTATTCGGGCGTCCCGAGGCGGCGATCGCCGCGAAATTGTTCATCGTCGCGGCTGGCGAACAGGTTTACATGCAACGCGTCAATGCCTTGTTCGAGAATGTCAGTCAGCGTGTGTTTCACGTCGGCGCGAAGCCATCGAATGCCAATCTCGTGAAACTCTGCGGCAACTTCATGATCCTCGCCGCGATCGAGTCGCTCGCCGAAGCGATGAGCCTGGCGGACGCAAACGGCGTGCCCAAACGAAAGTTGCTGGACGTACTCACCGGCACTTTGTTCGATGCGCCCGTGTATCGGAACTACGGGGCGATTCTCATCGAGGAGCGGTTCCGGCCGGCGGGTTTTGCGGCTCCCTGGGGGCTCAAAGACATGCGTCTGGCCGGCGCCGCCGCGGCCAACCAGGGGGTCGCAATGCCCTTCCTCGCAATCCTCGAACAGCACCTGACCGAAACGATCGCCAACGAGGGCAGCGACATCGACTGGTCCGGCATCGCCAAGACGATCGCCGCGAAGAAATCGCCTGGACGATCCGCGGCCCGTTGAGGCATCTGCGCCGGCCTGGCGCGACTCGCTGCGCGCCGGTGCGAACAGCGGGCTGAAGACCGCCTGCGCGGCCTGGTTGAGCTACATTTCGGCGCAGGCCGTGGACCTGCACGAGGGCTACTGGGCGGCGATCTCCGCGGTCGTCGTTCGCGCAGCGCAGATGCTGTCCTCGATTTTCGTAATCAGCATATGCGCAAATCTTCGTTCCTGGCCTCGACGCCCTTCGCTATTGTCATCCCGCGCGTTGCAATACCTTTGTTTCTGAAAGAGCGGATGTCAACGCGAACAGCAAGCGGACGTTCCATGTCATGTTCACTTTGTTTTGGGGGAACAGCCATGCCATCGGCGCAATTACGCGGTCACCCGGGTACGGACCACACGACCGTCCATACGGTAGGCATCACGGACTCCGGCGTACTCTATGTCGACGTTCAAAAGTTCGCCGCAGAACATAGTGAGTATGCCGATACGTATTACGTCCGGTTTGCCGACGTCGCGCGCATCAAGAGGCTGGTCGCTCTCGATCGGCCGGCGCTCGCGAGCGACGAGGAGTTGGTGCGATTGCTCGCCGCAAGCTTTCACACTGCCGATTATGTGCTGAATTGGCTGCGCTGGGCCGATGTTCGAGTGATCCGCCGCCGCGACGATGGCGCATGTCAGAATGCCGAAGAGGCCGTACCACAGGCTGTTTTCGCGGACGCCCTGCCCCAAGTCCAGATCCCGGCGTTCGCCGCCCGCGCGAGTCGGTGAAGATTTAACTAGGCGGATCAGAGCGTTGCTGGCTATAGTCGGCCGGGCACCGCACCACTCCGGGTGCGTAGTGTCCGCGCCTACTTTGCCAATTAACACAGGGGATTTCCGGCCGTGCGCAATGATCTCGCAGTTCTGCTGAGTTGTAGCTTATTGGTCTTTCTGCCTCACCGTCTGGTGGCGCAAACACCGGCGGCAGTACTGACCCAACCCATCATCGAATCCCAATTGGTGAGTTTGGAGGGCAACACGCCACCGCCTGCGTTGGTGGCGGCGAACGACCGGGGACCGGTCGACGATGCGATGCGGTTCGAGCATCTACTGCTCGTGCTCAAGCGGACGCCCGACGCGGAAGCTGCACTGCGCGAGTTGATCGATGCGATGCATGATCCCCACTCGACCGCACAGTATCACCATTGGTTGACACCGCAGGAAGTGGGCAGGCGCTTCGGTCTCGCGCCGCAAGATCTCGAGGTGCTGCAGGAGTGGTTGAAGTCCCAGGGCTTCGCGGTAAACAAGACCTTCGTGAATGGCCTCGTGATCGATTTTTCGGGCACGGCCGCGCAAATCCGCTCTGCGTTTCACACGGAGATTCACGTCCTCGTGCTGCCGAACGGCGAGCGCCACATCGCGAACGTCAGCGATCCGCGAATTCCGGCAGCCCTCGCAGCGGCGGTCGAAGGCATCAACTCTTTGCATGATTTCTTTCCGAAATCGCGTCTCCAATCGCGCGGCGCACTGAGCTTCGACCACGTCACCGGTACCTGGACCCCGCACTTCAATGTCGGCAGCAACCGCGGCAATTTCCATGCGCTGGCGCCCTACGACTTCGCCACGATTTATCACGTTCTACCTCTATGGCAGCAAGGCTACACGGGCAAGGGAATCACGATCGCGGCCATCGAGGACAGTAATCTCTACGCTCCCAGCGATTGGCAGACGTTCCGCCTCACTTTCGGCCTCGACAAGTTCACGCAGGGGAGCTTTGCACAGATCTACCCGGCGGGTTGTGCCAATCCGGGCCAGAACGGTGACGAAATCGAGGCCGCCCTCGATGTGGAATGGGCTAGCGCTACGGCGCCCGATGCCCACGTGGAACTGTCGGCGTGTGCGAATACCGCGAGCACGTCCGGACTCGATCTTGCGATCTTAGGTCTCATCGACACGGCACCACCGGATATCATCACGGACAGCTATGGCCTGTGCGAGACGATCACCGGCGCAACGGAAGTCGCGCTGGAGAACCGGGAAGCTCAGCTGGCGACGCTCGAGGGCACGACCTTCTTCATCGCCCAAGGCGACAACGGCGCCGACGAATGCGCCCCCGTCGAACGGGCGAGCTACTCTTTTCTCGGCATCAACAGCGGCGACAACACCGCCTCAGCCTACGCGGTCGACGTGGGCGGAACGGACTTCATGGCGCAATACAATGCCGACGTCAGCGGCGTTCCCCTCAGCATTTATTGGAGCGCCACGAACGATCCGGTCACGAAAGCTTCGGCGCTGTCCTATATTCCCGAGATCCCCTGGAACGACGCGTGCACCAGCGCGCTCATTTACAGCGACCCCGTGAACGGAGGATTTTCGCAATCCTATGGCTCTACCGGATTCTGCAATTCGGCACTCGGCCAAACCTTTCTCAACGACGTCGCAGGTTCGGGCGGTCCGAGCACCTGCTTCACAGGCAAGCCCGCGATCCCCGGCGTCGTCGGCGGTACCTGCGCGGGGAATCCCAAGCCTGCCTTTCAGAAAGGCGTTCCGGGTGTGCCAAACGACGGCGAACGGGACCAGCCGGATCTGGCGCTGTTCGCGAGTAACGGGGTATGGGGAAGCCTGTATGTGGAGTGCATGTCGGACCCCAACCAGTTCGGATTCCCGTGTTCGCCGCAGGTCGATGCTGTCGTTGAAGGCGGGGGCGGCACCTCGTTTGCAGCGCCGGCGATGGCGGGCATTCAAGCGCTCATCGATCAGAAGGCCGGTCGTCAAGGAGACGCTAACTACGTTTACTATGCATTGGCCAAGGTCCAGTTCGGGCGCGCCGGTGCGGCGGCGTGCAATGCCAGTATGACCACGGGCGCCCTGCCCGCCGCCGACTGTATTTTTCATGACGTCACTCTCGGCGACATGGATATTCCTTGCGGTCAGACGCCGCAAGGAAAGTTCGTCGATTGTTATGGTGCTTCTGGCAGCACGATCATCGGCGAGTTGTCGGCAGCGAAGATCCACGGCGAACCGGCCTTTGCCGCGACCGTCGGCTACGATTTGGCGACGGGCCTCGGCTCCGTGGACGCGACGAATCTCTTCGATGCATGGCCCCTCGAGCGATGACCCCGGAGTCTCGCGATGCGCACCTTGGTCTCGATGCGCGCTTGAGAATGAACTGACGCGCAAAAAAATGCAGCCGTTATGTAAAAGGAGCCTTTCGCGCGTGCACAGTACGGTGATACGTTTCGCAGCATGAAAATACAAACCGTGATTCTTGCAGGACTACTCGCCACGTCGAACGTTGCAATGGCAGACTCGGCGCCGGACATTGTCGGTACTTGGACCGGCACGCATGAGAACACCGATCCCGCGAACAGCACGTACGGTGAGGAGAATCCGTTTGTGTTCCTCGTGCAATCCGAAGTCGGCTCGGAGATCAGCGGCGATTTTGATTTTCTCGGCGGCAAGACTCCGGGATGCTCGAGTGACCCATGCACGACCTCCTGGACCGGGACGATCACTGCCAGCGGGCAGGTATCGGTCAACATCACCGGTCAGTTCGGCGATGAGTACTTGGGAACCCTCGTCGGGGATACGTTGTCCGGTACCTTTACGGGTCCCAACGGCGGCAAGGGTGGCGACTACGGAGTTTGGAGCGTAACCAGTGCTCCGGAGATATCGCCGGTTTCGGCCACCGGCGCACTGACACTGCTGTTCGGCGGCTTATTGGTGCTCACGGGTCGTAGCCGTCGAACTGCGTAGCGGTCGGACTGCTGGGTGCGGTTTGCACGCTCGGTAGCCCGCGAACGTTGCGGCGGGTTCTCGTGGCGCCCGCTTGAGGTCGAATGATCTACAACCCCTGTGCCACTAAGTGCGGATTTTCGAAGCTTGGCTTGCCATAACGCAGCGCTGCACCGCCAAGGTCATTGACCGAACCCCCGGCCGCGGCCAACACCGCATGGCCCGCCGCAATGTCCCATTCCATCGTGCGTCCGAGGCGCGGATACAGATCGGCCTCGCCGGCCGCCACCAGGCATAGTTTCAAGGAGGATCCAGCACTCGCCAGCGCGGCCACTTTGCGCCCCTGCAAAAATCTTGCGAGTGCATCCGCATCACCGTGCGACCGGCTGCCGACGACCGTCAGCCCCTCCGATGGCACCCTCCGGCAGTGGATCGGCCGACGTCCCTTGGCGTCCTCGACAAATGCTCCGCGCCCCATCACCCCGGCATATAGACGAGTAAGGGCGGGCGCAAAGACCACCCCGAGTACCGGCACGCTGTTTTCGACGAGTGCAATGTTAACGGTGAATTCCCCGTTCCGACCAATGAACTCCTTGGTGCCATCGAGCGGATCGACCAGCCAGAAGCGCGCACCGATTGCAGGAATCTCGCCAGCGGCCACGGCCTCTTCGGCCACGATCGGCAGGTCCGGCGTGAGTTCGCGTAATCCAGCGCAGATCAGCGCTTCCGCGCGTTCGTCGGCCTCCGTCACGGGTGATGCGTCGGCTTTGCCGCGAATTTCGAAGTCGGAACCATAGACGGTCATGATGGCCGCGCCCGCCGCGTAGCAGAGGCTAATGACCGGCTCGAGGAGTTCCTGGTTCTGCATAGGCCTAGCGCACCACCGCGTCGACCGCGATGGAATTATTGTTCGGATCGCCATCCTTGTCGTAATGGGCGACCAGCGAATCGATGATGATGCCGGTGGGTAGATCGGCGAGCCTGAGCGTAACCGCGAAATCCAATTCATCGCCTTTCGGCAGCGTCGGCACCTTCATCGTAAGTGCGACAGGATCTGGACATACCGCGGAACCGGTGGCCGTGCAAGTGAGCGCAACCAGCACCGATTGCGTGCCAATCGTGTCGACGATCGTCACGTCGGATGCGTCTTGCGGACCGGCGTTGACCACTTTGATGTTGAACTGCGCGCTCTTACCGCGCGCGATCGGAGCGGTCGGCCCGGTCGCGGTCACGACGATGTCGGCCCCGTCCGGTGCCTGTGTGCCACCTTCCGAGCGTTGCACGCATGCGCTCAGCAGCGTCGGGGCGACGATTAGGATCACATGTATGATTCTTTTCATTGAAATACCCTGGCCTTGCTCGACCTGCGTTCCAACGCATCCTCGCACGACGCGTACGATACACAACGTGCGCGATGATTTCCGCCCGCAGTTTAAGTTTGGCGTTATGACAACTTTGTCATGGACCCACGCGCCATCGCTGCTAGGATCCAAGTGAAGCCGCGGTAGCCGGCAAGGGATCAGCACGCGCGCCGTTTTGCGAATGACCGAGGAGCACGGCAGTTCGTGTGTCTGTGCCTTTGCCGTTCCGCGGCCGCATTTCGCCTGATTATCTGCCACAACCCGCGAGGCCCCCGATGGATGCATCGACGAAGCTCACCCACCTACAGCGGCTGGAGTCCGAGAGCATTCACATCATTCGCGAGGTCGTGGCCGAGTGCGACAATCCGGTCATGCTCTATTCGATGGGCAAAGATAGCGCCGTAATGGTGCATCTTGCAAGAAAGGCGTTCCATCCCGGTGCACTCCCCTTCCCTCTCCTCCACGTGGACACGACCTGGAAATTCCGCGAGATGTATGCCGCGCGCGACCAAGCTGCAGAGAGTGGGCTACAACTGCTGATACACCGGAATCCGGAGGCTGAGGCTCGGGGAATCAATCCGTTCGAGCATGGTTCCCAGGTTCATACCGACATGTGGAAGACGCAGGGTCTGAAGCAGGCGATCGACAAGCACGGCTTCGACGCCGCCTTTGGCGGCGCGCGGCGCGACGAGGAGAAGTCGCGCTCCAAGGAGCGCATTTTTTCCTTTCGCAGTGAACATCATCGCTGGGACCCCAAGATGCAGCGGCCGGAACTTTGGAACCTGTACAACGCGCGCAAGCACAAGGGCGAATCCATCCGCGTCTTTCCCCTGTCGAATTGGACTGAACTCGACATCTGGCAGTACATCTACCTCGAAGATATTCCAATCGTGCCGCTCTATTTCGCGGCGCTGCGCCCCGTCGTCGAACGTGACGGCATGTTGATCATGGTGGACGACCACCGCATGCCCTTGAAGCCCGGTACGGTTCCCGAGATGCGCAAAGTCCGCTTCCGCACGCTCGGTTGTTACCCGCTGACGGCGGCCGTGGAATCGGATGCCGATACGCTGCCTGCCATCATCCAGGAGATGCTCCTGACACGTACGTCCGAGCGTCAGGGCCGCCTCATCGATCACGACAGTGCGGCGTCGATGGAGAAAAAGAAGCAGGAAGGATACTTTTGATGGCCCACACATCGGATCTGATTTCCCAGGACATCGAGCAATACCTGCATGCGCACGAGCACAAGAGCCTGCTGCGCTTCATCACTTGCGGCAGTGTCGATGATGGCAAGAGCACGTTGATCGGGCGTCTTCTGTACGAATCGAAAATGCTGTTCGAGGACCAGGTCGCTGCGGTAACGGCGGACTCGCGTAAATGGGGCACACAGGGCGACGACATCGACTATGCGCTGTTGGTCGACGGACTGGCGGCGGAGCGGGAACAAGGCATCACCATCGACGTTGCCTATCGATTTTTCTCCACCGAACGACGCAAGTTCATCGTGGCCGATACGCCTGGCCACGAGCAATACACGCGCAATATGATCACGGGGGCCTCGACCGCGGACGTCGCGGTGATTCTCGTCGATGCGCGCAAAGGCCTCATGACACAGACACGGCGTCACCACTATCTGGTCTCGCTGATCGGGATCCGCAAGCTGATACTTGCGGTCAACAAAATGGATCTGATGGACTATTCCGAAACCGTCTATCGCAACATCGAGGCGGAATACCGCGCATTTGCCGCTGAAGTCGGCATGCGGCAGGAAATCACCGCGATCCCGCTCTCGGCGCTGCGCGGCGACAACATGGTCGAGGCGAGCGTCCGCATGCCCTGGTACGGGGGCCCGACCCTGATGCACCTGCTGGAGACGATCGAGTTGGACGAAACCCGTTTACAGGTGCTACCGCTGCGTTTCCCCGTCCAATGGGTCAACCGTCCGAACCTCAATTTCCGCGGGTTTTGTGGCACGATCTCCAGCGGAATGATCCGCATCGGTGAGCGTATACGCGCGCAACCGTCGGGCCGCGAAAGCCGCGTATCGCGGATCATCACGGCCGCCGGCGACCGACCGATGGCGGTTGCGGGTCAGTCGATCACGGTGACGCTCGAGGATGAAATCGACATTTCGCGCGGCGACGTGATTTCCTCGGCCGTCGAACCTGCGGAAGTTGCCGATCAATTCCAGGCGACTCTCGTGTGGATGGATGATGAGCCGATGCTGCCGGGACGCTCCTATCTGCTGAAACTCGGCGCGCGGATGGTCAACGCGACGATTACCGAGCCGAAATACAAGGTCAACGTCAACACGATGGAGCATCTGGCGGCGAAGCGCCTGGATCTCAATGAGATCGGCGTCTGCAACCTGGCCTTGGACCGCGTCGTTCCGTTCGACGTCTACTCGGACAATCGCGAGACCGGCGGCTTCATCCTCATCGATCGGATGTCCAACAACACGGTGGCGGCGGGCATGTTGCATTTCGCCCTGCGGCGTTCGCAAAACATCCATCTTCAGCCTGTGGACATCACCAAGGAGGCGCGCGCGCAGCGGCTCGGACAACGCCCGGTGGTCCTATGGTTCACGGGACTGTCGGGTGCGGGCAAGTCGACGATCGCCAATCTGGTCGAAAAACGGCTGCACGCTCTCGGACGGCACTGCTACCTGCTCGACGGCGATAACCTGCGCCACGGCCTGAACAAGGATTTGGGGTTCACGGAGGCGGATCGAGTCGAAAACATCCGCCGCGTGGCGGAGGTGTCCCGACTCATGGTCGACGCCGGGCTGATCGTATTGACCGCTTTCATCTCGCCGTTTCGCGCCGAGCGCGACATGGCTCGCGGCCTGGTTGGTGACGGCGAATTCATCGAAGTCTACGTCGCCACGCCCTTGAGCGTGGCCGAGACCCGCGATGTCAAAGGTCTTTATGCCAAGGCACGGCGAGGCGAGCTCGCGAATTTTACCGGCATCGATTCGCCTTACGAGGCGCCGGAATCGCCGGAGCTCACGATCAACACGGTCGAGTGCAGCGCTGATGAGGCCGCGGACCAAGTCGTCGCCATGCTGCTCAGTCGGCGCTGACCTAGGACGCCGTGAACCTCATCAACGTGGTTGCAGGGCTCGTCGTCGGGCTCGCGGTCGGCATGACGGGAGTCGGCGGCGGCTCGTTGATGACGCCGATTCTCGTATTGCTGTTCGGTTTTGCGCCCTCGACCGCAGTCGGTACCGACCTGTGGTTCGCCGCCATCACCAAGGTTTTTGGCGGCACCATGCACAATCGTCAGGGCACCGTGGATTGGCAGGTGTGGAAACGGCTCTCCTTGGGCAGCGTCCCGGCCGCCGTCGTGACCTTGGTTTGGATGGACTTGACCAACCATGGCCAGACCAAGAACGGCATCATCATCCATGCACTCGGGGCGGTGTTGCTCGTGACCGCGCTCGCCATGCTTGCTCGCAAGAAAATTCAATCGCTTGCGAAACGCATGCGCACGACGACGGCGGCGGCATTCGTCAACGCACAGCCCTGGCTGACCGTGCTTGCCGGCGTGATCCTCGGGATCATCGTTCCCTTGACGTCGGTCGGCGCCGGCGCGCTCGGTACCGTCATGATTTTGTATTTGTACCCTTTGCGAATGACGCCTGTGCGCCTGGCGGGCACCGATATCGTTCATGCCATTCCGCTGGCCGTGATCTCCGGTATTGGTCATCTGCTCATGGGGAACCTGGATCTGCTTTTGCTCGGCAATTTGCTGATCGGGTCCATTCCCGGAATTGTCATCGGGACCGTGATTGCGAACAAATCGCCGGAGGTTTTTCTGCGTGCCGTGATTGCGGTGGTCCTGCTGGCGGTGTCGGTCAAACTGCTGTGGTCGTAGTGGTCTCTACGTGCGCAAATTTAGTGCGCGGAAGCGCCTTCGTTGCACGGCTCTGGTGCTCGATTGACCGCTACCGGCCGATGGCCCGAATGCAACAATCGCCTCGGGGATAACATCTTCCGGAGGTTTTTCAACAACAGATCATATTATGTTTACTTCCGATTGCTTCACTGCGACCCTAGTTCAAGATAGCGAGATCTGTATATCGACATACAAATTGGTTATGAGATGGCCCCGGATAAAGTCGGCGGCCATCACCAAGACCGGTGCGTCCCAGGGATCGAAATCATCTAAATGACCTCATTCACGACGTTCGTTTTTACTCCCGCCGGTCAGATGGATGCGACCCTCGCGATCTGTGCGAGTCGCGCCGGGGCGGTCGGGATTCTTAACGGCGAATTGAGCACGGACCTGCAGGCACTGCAGGCCGCCCTCGAGACACTTGCGCAGAGTGCGCACGCGCCTTTCGGCGTGAAGCTCGACGCCTACAGCGAGGCTCTGCGCGCGACCCTGGTCGCCTACGCGGAGCGCGGCATGCGTTGGGTGGTCCTCGATGCCGAGCTACTCGACGACTGCGAGACTCTGATCAGCCAATTACGTGGCCGCAACGTCAAGGTGCTCCTCGAGGTGAAGACTGCGGATTGGAACGACTCCGCACTGACGCCTTGGGCGGATGGATTGGTGCTCAAGGGCAACGAAGCCGGCGGCTTCGTCGGCGAGGACAGCAGCTTCATTCTACTGCAGAAATGGCTGCCACGAACCCGCCTGCCCTTGTATGTCCGCGGCGGAATGACTCCGCATGTAGCGGCGGCCTGCGCCGCCGCGCGAGTTGCGGGCGGAGTGCTCGACTCGCAATTATTGCAGATGGACGAAGTGCGCCTGCCGTCTGCTTTGCGCGTGCTCGTCGGCAACCTGTCGGGCACCGAAACCCAGGCGGTCGGGACCGGCGAGGCCGGGGAATATTTCAGACTGTTGGTTCGGCCTCCCCTGACCGCCGCCAGGCAGTTTGCCGCGGCTTGCGACAGCCTCGGCTACGACGAACTGCGGACGCGCGTGGTCGATAACACGCATTGGCAGGATGCGGCGCGGGCGCTGCTGCCCATTGGCCAGGACGTCGCGTTCGCAGCGCCCTGGTCCAGGCGATTCGGCACCGTGGGCGCGGTGCTGCGGGCGATCGATGCAGCGGTCCTGGGCCACGGCGCCACTGCGCACCGTTGTGCCAGCATCGCGGCAGGCGCTCCGCTCGCCCTCGCGATCAAATCGCGTTTTCCCATCATCCAGGGACCGATGACGCGGGTCTCGGATACCGCGGAATTTGCCCTGAGCGTGGCGGCGGGGGGCGCGCTGCCGATGATCGCATTCGCCGTCATGAAGGGACGGCCCTTGGAAGCCTTGCTCGAGCGCACGGCTGCATTGCTCGGCGAGAGGTCCTGGGGCATCGGCCTGCTCGGCTTCGCGCCGCAAGAATTGCTCGATGAACAACTTGCGATCGCGGCACGCTTCGCGCCGGATTTTGCGATCATCGCGGGCGGCCGTCCGGATCAGGCGGTACAACTCGAACGGGCCGGCGTGCCGACGTTCTTGCACGTGCCTGCGGCGAACTTGATCCCGACGTTCCTGCAAGAAGGCGCGCGGCGCTTCATATTCGAAGGACGAGAGTGCGGCGGCCACATCGGGCCGCTCTCGAGCTTCGTGTTATGGAGTTCGATCGTCGACCGGCTGCTTGCGGAACTCGTGCCGTGCAAGGTGCGGGCCGACGAGATTGAAATCGTGTTCGCCGGCGGCATTCACGATGCGATCTCGTCCGCGATGCTGCAGGTCTTGACGGCGCCGCTCGCCGCGGCGGGCGCAAAGGTCGGCATCCTCATGGGCAGCGCTTACCTGTTCACGCGGGAGATCGTCTCTTCCGGCTCCGTCGTCGAGCAATATCAGCGCGAAGTGATCGATTGCGATCGGACGGTCAATCTCGAATCCGGAGTCGGGCACGCGAGTCGCTGCGCTTACTCGCCGTTCGCGCGAGATTTTTTCCGGCAGCGTGCGAGCTTGCGTCGCAGCGGTGTGCCGGCGGATGAGGGCCGCCGACTGCTCGACGAGTTGATCCTGGGTCGTCTGCGCATCGCCTCGAAGGGCCGTAAACGCGAGGGTGCCGACGGCGCGCTGCGGCTGCTCGAACCGGCGCAACAGCGCGAGGAAGGCATGTACATGTTGGGACAGGTTGCCACCCTGCGCGACCGGGTCACCGATATCGAAACCTTACATCGTGAAGTGACCGCGGACGCCGCGGCGCTCATCGACGAATTTCAGCAACGCGTGGCGGCGCCCGCGAGCGGCGTCGAAGCGGCGCCCGCGGATATCGCGATCATCGGTATCGCCTGCGTATTGCCCAAGGCCAATACACATCACGACTATTGGGAGAACATTCTCGCCAAGCTCGACGCGATCACCGAAATTCCGTTGCACCGATGGGACTGGCGCTTGTACTTCGACGCGAATCGGGAAACCAAGGATAAGATCTATTCCAAGTGGGGCGGCTTCTTGGATGATCTGGCTTTCGATCCCATGCAGTACGGCATGCCGCCGAAATCGATCAAGGCCGTCGATCCGATGCAGCTCATGGGCTTGGAAGTCGCACACCGCACGCTCGTCGACGCAGGCTACCATGCCAAGCCGTTCGACCGGGAGCGCGCCTCGGTCATCATCGGTGCGAGCGGCGGTATCGGCGATATCGGCATGCAATACGGGCTTCGATCCGAATTGCCCCGCTTCAGCGGCGAACTGCCGAAAGAATTGGCAGATCGCCTGCCCGAATGGACGGAGGACTCGTTCGCCGGAATCTTGCCGAACGTTGCCGCCGGCCGCATTGCCAACCGATTGAATTTTGGCGGCATGAACTTGACGACTGACGCCGCTTGCGCCTCGTCGCTCGCCGCGGTCTATCAAGCCGTGACCGAGCTCGTCGCCGGTCGCAGCGATTTCGTGATCGCGGGCGGCTTGGACACCGTACAAGGACCGTTCGGCTACCTTTGCTTCAGCAAGACGCAGGCGCTATCGCCACATGGTCGTTGTGCAACCTTCGACACCGGCGGCGATGGTATCGTGATCAGCGAGGGTATCGCGATGCTGGCGCTGAAACGGCGGGCCGACGCCGAGCGCGATGGAGACCGGATTTACGGTGTCATCAAGGGCGTGGGCGCCAGCAGCGACGGAAGTGCCAAAGGCATGACGGCCCCGCTGCCGGCGGGTCAACTACGGGCCATGCGCCGTGCCTACACGATGGCTGGATTCGGTCCCGAGACCGTGGGGCTGTTCGAGGCGCATGGTACGGGCACGGTGGCCGGCGACACCGCGGAACTGGAGAGTACGACCCGGCTCATCGCGGAGCAAGGCGGCGGCCCGCGCCAAGCCGTGATCGGTTCGGTGAAGACGATGATCGGGCACACCAAAGCGACTGCGGGAGCCGCAGGCCTCGTCAAGGCAGTACTGGCTCTGCATCACCGGGTACTCCCGCCTCATAGCAACGTGAAGACCCCGAATGCCGTGCTCGCAGATCCGAAATCCCCGCTCTATCTGCTCGACGAGCCGATGCCATGGCTGGCGAACGGCACACAGCCGCGACGCGCCGCCTGTAGCGCATTCGGTTTTGGAGGTACGAATTTTCACGTCGTGCTCGAGGAATATTCGGGCGAGTACCGCGAGTGGCTGCGCCCGGCCGCGAGCAATGCATGGACCGCGGAACTTTGCGTCTGGAGCGATACAGAAGCGGCAGGGTTGCTCGGCCGGTTGACCGCGTTCGGTGCGGCGATCGGCGGCGCGGACTCATTCAACTTACGTGATGCCGCGGCGAGCCTCGCCGCACGCTGGCGGCCACGCACGCATACCCTCGCGATCGTGGCGCGACACGACCGTGACCTGCGCACGAAACTCGCCGCAGCAGTCGCTTTTTTGCGTGGCGAGGCAAAGCAGCTTCCGCCCGGCGTCTTCCACGGCAGCGCCGCTACGCCTACGGGTAAAATCGCATTGTTGTTCTCAGGTCAGGGCTCGCAATATCCCCACATGGGACGCGAAGTGGCCCTGCATTTTCCGGCCTTCAGCGAAACCCTGACGCAAGCCGATGCGGCACTCGCATCAGCGTTCGCAGCGCGCTTCGGCGAGGCCGCCGCTCTCTCCCGCTTCATCTTTCCGCGCGGCACATACGATGAGGCCGCGCAGAATCAGGCGAAACAGCAGCTCGCGAGCACCGATGTCGCGCAGCCGGCTCTCGGCGCCGTTGCAGTGGGCCTCTATCGACTCATCACATCGCTCGGTTTGGTCGCGGACATGGCGGCCGGTCATAGTTACGGTGAATTCGTGGCACTGCACGCCGCCGGGGCCATTGATTTCGATGCCTTGATGCAACTATCAGCGGCACGCGGACGTTTCATCGTCGATGCGGCCGGCGCTCAAGGCGCGGAACTCGGCACGATGGCTGCGGTGAACGCGGCGCGCGAAGTGGTCGAGAGCAGTATCGCGGGCATCGACGGTGTGGTACTCGCCAATCACAACGCGCCGCAACAAAGCGTGATTTCCGGCAGCTTTGCCGGAGTGCGCGCGGCGGCGGAGAAATTGCGCCGAGCCGACATCGAGGTCATCGAGATTCCGGTTGCGGCGGCCTTCCATTCGCCTCTGGTCAGGCCGGCGCAGCAGGCACTGTCCGACCTGATCGACGCCACGCCGTGGCGGCCGACGACGATGCCGGTGTACTCGAACTCCACGGCCACCCCGCACTCGGCCGAACTGAGCGCAGTCAAGAAGCAGATGGCCGAGCACCTGGTGCAGCCCGTCGAGTTCGTCGCCGAAGTTCAGGCGATGTACGCCGATGGCGCACGGATATTCGTCGAAATCGGACCGAAATCGGTGCTCTCGCGCCTCGTCGCGAAGATTCTCGACAAACAAGCGCATGTCGCGATCTCGCTCGATGACGGTCGTGGCCTCGGCGGCCTGCTCGGCGGAATCGGACAGCTACTGTGCGCCGGCGTGCCCTTGGAAATCGCAAGCCTGTTTGCCGGCCGCGATTGCCGCGTCACCGACCCGAGTCAGCCCGGCGCGCTGACGCGCACTGCGACGGTGTCCAAACATGCCTGGCTGCTCAACGGCAGCGGCGCGCGCCGCTACACGGAGCCGGTCCAGCAGATCGGCGTCACGCACGAACAGGCCCAAAGCCTCGCCAGCGCGCGCCAGCTCTCCTCGCCCGGCGTCGCCGCAGCGACGCCGCGTACCGAAGTGCGGCCGGCCGCCGCCGAGTCACGCGCTTCGTTTGCACCGGTACCAATGTCTGCGTGGAAAAAGGATCGACCTATGGATGAAAGACGTAAGGGGGATTCTGCCGTGATCTCGGAATATTTCGAGACCATGCGCCAGTTTCTCGAAACTCAGGAGCGCGTGATGAGCGCCTACCTTGGCGATGGTGGCGCCATGCGCGCAGCCCCGCGCTCGCGGCTCGTGCCGATGGGGGTGCCGCGCGCCGCCGAATTGGCGGCGGCGCCGACGATCGTGCCCACTGCGCGACCGCACGTGCCGGTGCCGGCCGCCACACCCGCCGCGGCGCCGGTCGCGGCACCTGCTCCAGTGGCCGCGCGGACGCCGGCGCCGGTCGCGGCCGCCGTTGCGCCGCCGCCGGCAACACCGGCTGCGGCACCGGCAGCGGCTTTGGCGCCGAAAACCAACGGCGCCGGCCTGACGCGCGAGAAGCTGCTGGAGGCGCTGCTCACCATCGTCGAGGAGAAAACCGGCTATCCCCGCGACATGCTCGGGCTCGATCAGAATCTCGAGGCGGATTTGGGTATCGATTCGATCAAGCGCGTCGAGGTGATCGCCGCCCTGCTCAATCAATTGCCGGACAGCCATCGAGAAGCCCTGACCGAGGACCGTGGCAAGCTCCATGCGCGGTCGACGCTCAACGCGATGCTGGACTTCGTCATGCAAGCCGCACCGGGAGGGTCAGCCCGCCCTTTTGAAGCCGCCGGGACGGGGGTAAAGGCTGACGTCGTCAGTCACCCGTCCCGGCTGGTCATGCGTTCCTTGCGTGAACCACTGCTGCCTTCGATGGGACGCAGGCTCGCGACGGGGAGATTCGTGCTGACGCGCGACTCCACCGGCGTAGCCGATGCGTTTGCCGCACTGTTGCGGGCGCGCGGCATCGAGGTGCTCGAGGTCGATGTCGCGGTGCTCGCAGTGGAGTCGCGGCTGCTGGAATGGTGCGCGCAACTGGGCGCAGCCGAGATCGGCGGCATCGTGCACCTCGCCGCGCTCGGCGCAGGGCCGCTCGCTGCCGAGGACGGACCCGCGCAATGGCGGCGAGCGCTGCAAATCCAAGAGAAAGCCTTCTTCCTGCTGATTCGTGAATGCTACGGCCGGCTGGCGACGGACGCGCATGTCGTTGCCGCTTCCGGTTTCGGCGGTTTGTTCGGGCGCGATGGATCCTCTTCGGGCGAACTGCAACTGCAGGGCGGCGCGCCCGGAACCCTGAAGTCTTTGCACGAAGAACGGCCTGAGCTTCGGGTCAAGGCGATCGATCTCGATCTACAGCGCGATCGCGCCATGCTGGCGGCCGATCTCCTCGGCGAGGTCGAGCTGGATGGCGGACGACACGAGGTCGGATATCCCGGCGGACAGCGGACCATCTTCGCGACGGTTGAAGAAGCGGTGACGGTCGATGCCGAACGCAACGCGGCCCTTGGGAATCTGGTCGTACTCGCGACCGGCGGTGCGCGGGGCATCACGGCCGAAATCCTGCGCGAGCTCGCGTATCCCGGAAACACCTTGATCCTCACGGGCCGCAGCCTGCTGCCCAAGACAGAGGATGAGGACACGGCCGCCTTGAACGACGCAAACGCGCTGCGTCGACACTTCGTCGCGCAGGTTCGGGCCGGAACCTTGCAATTGACACCGGGTGCTGTTCAGCGGCGCGTCCAGACTTTGTTGGACATGCGCGAAATCCGCGCGAACCTTGCCGACTTTGCGGCCGCCGGCGCTGCGGTCGAATACCACAGCGTCGATGTCACCGACGAATCCGCCTTGGGCTCGCTGATCGCGGACCTGCGTCAGCGGCATCGGCGTATCGACGGCGTCGTGCACGGCGCGGGTGTGATCGAGGACAAGTTGCTCGTCGACAAGCAGAGCGACAGCTGGTCGCGGGTCATCGAGACCAAAGTCATCGGCCTGTTGCTCCTGCAGAAGCTGCTGGATCCGGCGACTTTGAAATTCTTCACGGTGTTCAGCTCGGTGGCGGGACGCTACGGCAACAGCGGGCAGTCCGACTATGCGACGGCCAACGAACTGATGAACCGCCTATGCGTCGCACTGCAAGCGCGCTGGGGAGAGCGCACCGCCGTCTCGGCACTGTGCTGGGGTCCATGGGGTCCGACCAAATTCGGCGCAGGCATGGTCACGCCGGAAACGGAGGCCAAGTTCGAGAAGCGCGGCGTGTATCTCGTGACCGCCGAGCTCGGCAGACGTTTGTTCCGTGAGGAGATCGCTCGCGCCGGCGGCACGCCCGTCGAAGTGATCTGCGGTCGCGGCCCCTGGGAAAGCGAAGAAATGCGACGCGGCGTTTTGCGCTCCGTTGCCGCAGCCGCAGCGCCGATCGACGCCCCGGCAAGAGCTGGCGACGCAGACCCTGCTGGCGACAAGGAACGTGCCGGCGATGCGGAACTGGGAAATCTGCTGGGTCGAGCCGAGATCAGTACCGGTGCCACCGGAACGAAAACGCTCACGGCACGGCTCGATGTCAGCCGGCATCCATACCTGCGGGACGGCAGCGCGGATCGACATCAGGCACTACCGGCCACGGTGGCCCTGGAACTCATGGCGGAGGCCGCCCGCACGGTCTGGCCGCGTTGGTGTGTCGCCGAGGTGCGCGAACTGCGAATCATGGATCCAGTCGAGATCGTCGACAATTTCTGCGAACTTCACGTGCACATCAGCCCGCCGCCGTACGGCAGCAGCCAAGGTTTCGACGTCAGTGTGGCCATCAAGGGCAAGTCGGCTGCAGGTCGCCCGCTGGCTCATGCCGACTGCGTGATCGGCATGGCACTGTCCTTGCCGACCGCGGCCGCTACGACACGAGCCATTCACGATGAGCGCTTGCTCGCCGTCGGCACCGTCTATGGCGAATTCTTGGCCCGCGTCGCTCGATTGCAGGTGCTCGAGGGTGTTGTAGGGCTCTCGCCGGAGGGCGCGGCAGGCCTCGCGCGCAGCACCAGACCGGAGGAGTGGCTGAGGCTCGCGCCTGGCGACGATCGGCATTGGTTGTTCGATCCGGCGCTGCTCGACGCTGCCGCACAAGTGGCGGCACTTTGGTCGCGCGCCTACCGCGACTCAACCACCACGGAGACACGGTTCGGGCGCGTGGTTCGCCACCGACATCCGTTGCCTGCGCACGTGCAATTCGAATTCACGCGCACTGACTCCCCGGCGAGCGGCGTCGTGCGCGGAAGCATGGTCTTTTCGGACGCTTCGGGTCAGGCCGTATTGTCGATCGAAGACCTCGAGGCCGGCCCGGTCGATGCTTCCTTGCGCGCGGGCGGGGATACCGCCGCCGCGGAGATCTTTTCAGCATGATCGACATGCGACCCAAGCCCCCGAGTGATGCGCCGATCGCCGTGATCGGCATGGCCTGTATTTTCCCTGGGGCGCGCGACCTGCAGGCGTTCTGGAATAATATCTTGAACGGCGTCGACGCAATTGGTGAGCCTTTACCCGCGTGGGGGGCGCAGAGATACCTGGATTCCGGCCGCATCAAGACTCAATTCGGCGGCTTCTTGCGCGAACTGTATCGGTTCGACGCCGCCGAGTTCGGGATCATGCCTAATTCGATCGACGGCAGCGAACCGGACCAGTTCCTCGCGTTGCGTGTCGCGCGCGACGCCCTCGCCGATGCCGGCTACATGCGCGCAGGGACGGATCATCGCGAGACCGGAATCGTCCTCGGCCACAGCACCTATTTGCACCGCGGCCAGGGCACGCTGATCCAGCAAAACATCGTGCTGGATCAGACGCTGGACATACTCAAGGTGGCGATGCCTCATCTGGACGAGTCGGCCCTGGCGGACTTGCGGGCAATATTGCAGAAAAAGCTGCCGCCGACCAATGCGGATACGGTCCCTGGCCTCGTGCCCAACGTGATGACGGGGCGCATTGCCAATCGCCTGAATCTGCACGGTCCGAACTACCTGCTGGACGCGGCTTGTTCGTCTTCCTTGCTGGCTGTCGCTGCGGCCATCGATGAATTGCGGGCCGGCCGCAGCCGCATGATGCTCGCGGGCGGCGTGAATGCCACGCTGCCGGCAGAAGTGACGACCATTTTCACGCAACTCGGTGCACTCAGCACCCGCCGCAAGGTTCGACCCTTCGCGGTCGGCAGCGATGGCACTTTGCTCGGCGAAGGCTTGGGTGTGGTCGTGCTCAAGCGTCTGGCCGACGCCGTCGCGGACGGAGACCGCGTCTATGCGGTCGTTCGCGGTGTCGGGCAATCGAGCGACGGACGCGGCTCGGGTCTGCTCGCGCCGAGTCAAGAGGGCGAAACGCTCGCGATTCGCCGCACCTACGAAGCGAGCGGCACGGACCCCGGCAGCATCGGTCTGTTCGAGGCCCATGGCACAGGCATTCCGCTCGGCGATAAGACCGAGATCGCCTCTCTGCAGGCCGTCTTTGGCCCACGCACAACTCCGGGCGGGGTGATCGCCTTGGGTTCGGTGAAGTCGATGATCAGCCACTGCATCCCGGCCGCGGGCATTGCGAGCTTCATCAAGACGACGCTGGCGGTGCATCACAAGATCCTGCCGCCGACCTTGTGCGAAGAGGTCAATCCGGAACTCGGCGTCGACTCGACACCCTTCTACATCAACACGCGCTGTGCGCCGTGGATAGCGCGCCTCGACATACCGCGTCGCGGCGCCGTCAATGCCTTCGGCTTCGGCGGCACCAATGCGCATGCGATACTCGAGGAGGCGCCGCGGAGCGCGGCGGTCCCTCCGAAGCTCCAATCCTGGCCCGTCGAACTCTGTGTGCTCTCGGCCGACACGCCTGCTGAGTTGGCCGAGAAACTCGAAGCCCTGGCGGCAGGAATCGCAAGGAATCCGGCCTGGGGTCTATGCGAGGTTGCGGCCGCTCTCGCCGGTGCGGACACCGGTGCGCAACACCGGATCGCGATCGTCGCCAAGGACACCGCGGGACTTGCGAAGCTCCTCGCACAATCGGCGGCGCGGCTACACGATCCCGAAAGCAGCCGCTGGCCGACGCGCGGCGGCGTCGCTTATGCGAACCGCCGTGTCGACGGCAAACTCGCCTTCCTGTTTCCGGGCGAAGGATCGCAGTACCAGAGCATGTTCGCCGGCCTCGCGCTGCATTTTGACGAGATCCGGATCTGGCTGGATTTCTGGCATGGATTGCACGGTCTGCCCTTGGGTCATACGCGCACCGATATCGCCTTCCCGACCGCGGAGACGAGTCCCGAGCGCCGTGCTCAACTCGAGCAGCAGATGAACACGATGGATGTGGGCTCAGAGGCCGTCTATCTCGGCGGCCTCGCAATGCATGCGCTGCTGCTCTCGCTCGGCATCGAAGCTGATGTCATGCTCGGACACAGTTCGGGCGAATCCGCGGCCCTGAGCGCCGCGGGAGCGAACCCGGCGAGCACGCCGGCTGAGCAAGCCGCCTGTATCGATCTGCATCACGCGGTCTACAAGGAATTGTTGGATGCCGGGAAAATCCCCTCGGGCGCCCTGCTCGCGGTAGGCGCTCTGGATGCGGCCACGGTGGAGGCCCAGGTGGCCGCGGTCGAGGGTGTGGTGGTGGCGATGGACAACTGCACCAACCAGATCGTTTTGTACGGTCCGCCGGCCGGGATCGCGCAGGTACAGAGCCTGCTCACGAAACTCGGCGGCGTATGCTTGCCGCTGCCGTTCGACCGCGGCTACCACACGGCGGCCTTCAGCGAAGCAAGCACCGCTTTTCATGATTATTACGCGCAAATCAAGCTCGGGACCCCGAAGATTCCCCTGTATTCATGCGCCTCGATGGGCTTGTTTCCCGACACCGCCGACGACGTGCGGAAATTGGCCGCGGCACAGTGGTCGAAGAAGGTGCGCTTCCGCGAGACGATAGAAAAAATGTACGACGACGGAGTGCGGCTGTTCATCGAAGTCGGACCGTCGGCGAATCTCACGGCCTTCGTTCAGGACATTCTTGGCAAGCGTGAATTCCTTGCGCTCGCGACCAACGTGCGCCGGCGAAATGAAGTCGAGCAACTGCTTCAAGTCTTCGGGCAGCTTTATGTCGCCGGCCGCGGGCCCGACATGACAAAGCTGTTCGCAGGCAGGAGGGTGACCGCCATCGACCTGCAAGGCGCGCCGGCCGCGCTGCGCGGCCGCATCGTCGATAACACCATGCCCATGGTGCGGCTCTCGCCGACGGACTGCGACGCCATCCGCGAAATCACGGCTCGCGGCGCGCCGGCGCCGGCGCCGGCACAAGTGGAATCGCAAGCCACGGGCCCTGCGTTGCCAAGTCCCGGCGCGGAAGACACCGGCCGCACCGAGATCATGGGCGATTACCTCGCGGTAATGCGCGGCTTCCTCGAGCAACAGCAATCCGTGCTTGGGCAGTGGCTGGGCGAGGAGACGTTGACCCCGGAGCCGGAACCGGACCGGTTCTTGGGAGTATCGACCCACGCCACCGACAGCCCGACGCCCTTGCTCGACATCGTGCTCGAGCACGATGCATCGCACGTGCTCGCACGTTCCACGATTTCCCTGTTCAACGACAATTTTGCGCGTCACCACATCATGACCGGCCCGGTATCGGAGTCCGATCCGCATCTGTTTGGACTCTCCTGTGTCCCCTTGTCGGTGAGCATGGAGCTCATGGCCGAAGCTTGCGCGCTGCTCGCCGGTCGCAGCGACGTCGCCGTCATCGAGAACGTCCGACCGTCCGACTGGATCGCGCTGGACGACGACGAAGTCACCGTCGACATCAAAGCTGAAGTGGTCGATCCCGATCGGGGACACTTCCGTGCGAGCGTGTCGACCTCTCGCGGCATTGCGCTCACGGCTGAGTTTCGCTTCGAAGCGGAATGGCAACTGCCGGCTTTGCCGGAACTGCAGGAGCGACGTGTCTCCTGCTGGAATTCGCCGGATCTCTACACGACCGGCATGTTCCATGGACCGATTTTCCGCAGCTTGCAATACATCGACGCCTGGGACGATTCAGGCATCGACGTGCAGCTCAGCGATGGCAGCCTCGATGATTTTTTCGCCGACGGGCATACGCCACGGCTGATCCTGAACCCCGTCGTTCTCGATGCGCTCGGGCAGGTCGTCGCCTGCTGGCTCGTGCAGTTTTTCGGGACCGAATTCAACAACTTTCCTTCGACGATCGGCCGCATCGAACTGTACGAAAGTTGCCCCACCGATCGGCACGGACTCGTGATGAAGACGCGTCAGCGACCAATCGACGGCGTTTCAACCGACCCTGGCGCAGCGCGCGCCTGGCAATTCGAGTGCGTCGACGGCGAAGGCCGGGTGTTGATGCGGGCCCATGAGCTGATCAATGTCTTCTGGCAAATGCCGTCTGCCTACCATGCCGTACGCTGGCGGCCCTTGCTGGGCTGGCTTGGCGCTCCCGCAGCGCCGGCGACCGGTGAGGACGCCGCTTGGGAGGTCCAGGTTCTGCCGGCAGAGTTTCTGTCGCAGTCCGGCGCGATTTGTCTGCGCACCTTGGCGCACACCCTGTTGAGCGTCCCGGAACGCGAGGAGTGGCGGGCGTTGCCGGTGAACAATCGACAGCGCATCGATTGGCTGTTCGGCCGAGCCGCCATCAAAGAAGCCGTTCGCCATTGGCTGCATGCGCGCACCGGGCATTTGCTCTATCCCACCGACATCATCGTCAGCCGCGACGGGCGAGGCGCCACGATCGTCGCTGGCCGGTGGCGAGACAGCATGAGCGCCGCGCCACAGGTGTCGCTATCGGTCAATGGCGGTGTTTACCGGGTCATCGTCCTGCCCCCTCCCGCAGGCGAACCGGACGTTGCGGCCGCCGCGGCGCATGCCCCCGTTTTTTTCAGTCGAGCGATTGTACCCAAGGAGCTTGTTCAGCAATGAGTATCGCAATTGGCGAGACGACGCTGGCGACCGTGATCGCGATCGTCAATGATCTGACCCAGGATTGGGGGCTGGAGACCGGTTCTCCACCGAACGCTTCCACCCGGCTGTCGGCCGATCTTGCATTCGCCTCAGTGGATATCATCCAGCTATGCGTCGCGCTGGAGGAATGCTACGAACGGCGCTTTGGATTTCAGGACCTGTTGATGCGCGACGGCAGTTACGTCGGCGACCTGACGCTCGGCCAACTGGCCGACTTCGTGAACATACAACTCAACAAGCACGAGCGAACCTCATGACAGTACAAACACTTTTCATCGGCTTGGACGGCGCCACTTTCACGGTGCTCAACGATCTCACCAAACAATCAGACGGACCGCCGGTCATGCCGTTCTTGGCGAAGATCTTCGCCGGCGGCGTCCGTGCCAAGCTGCGTTCGACGCCCAACCCCTTGACACCGCCAGCCTGGGTCTCACTCATGACCGGCCGCGGGCCCGGACACCACGGCGTATTCGACTTCATCCGGGCCGAGGAACGCGGCGACGACGTATTTTTTACCTTGTTCGATTCTCGCGATTGCCGCGTCGAGACGATCTGGTCGATTGCCAGTCGTCAGGGCAAGAAGATCGCGGCCCTGAACTTTCCCTTCACCGCACCGCCGCCGAAAGAATTGAACGGCTTCATGGTGCCGGGATTCGTGCCCTGGCGCCATCTGCGCCGCAACACGCACCCGTCCACGATCTACGATCGGCTGAAAGCCATTCCCAATTTCAACGCACAGGAACTGGCCTGGGATTTCGAGCAGGAAAAGCAGTCCGGCGATCAACTAAGCGATCACGACCGCGAAGCCTGGGTGAGCTACCATCTGCCGCGCGAGAAGCAATGGTTTCAGGTCGCCGAATATCTGATGCGCGAGGAAGCGCCGGATTTGATGGCCGTACTGTTCGATGGCGTCGACAAGCTGCAACATCAGGCCTGGCAATTCGTCGACCCCGCCTACCAACAAGGTGAACTCAGCGACTATCACAAACGCATGCGTGAGTTGTCGTTGTCCTACTTCCGCCAGCTGGACGGTTTCATCGAGCAACTCGTGACCGCCGCCGGTCCCGGTGTCCAGGTGTTCTTCGCGTCCGACCACGGCTTTACGGCATCGACCGAAATCGTCCGCATCAACGCATACCTCGCCGAAAAAGGTTATGTGCATTGGAAGGACCTGCCCGAGGGCGACGCGGGCAAGCGGCGCGACAACAGCTACTTTGCATTTCTCGACTGGACCAAGACGACCGCATACTGCCGGACGCCATCATGCAACGGCGTCACGATTCGAGTGGCACGCAAGCCCGGCGAAACCGGCATTGCACCGGACCAGTACGCCGCGTTTCGGACCAAGTTGATCCGCGATTTGGAGGACTTCAAGGACCCGAAGACCGGTGAACGCATCATCGCCGAGATTCACAAGCGTGAGGACGTGTTCCCCGGTGCCGCCATGACGGACGCGCCCGACTTGCAACTCGTGCTGCGCGACTTCGGTTTCGTGTCGGTGAAGAACCGGTTGCCCGCAGTCGAAGCACGCGAGTATCCGGTCGGCACCCACCACCCCGACGGCGTTTTCATGGCCTATGGGCCCGGCATCGAGTCCGGTAAGATGCTGGGTCGACGCCACATCACCGACGTGTCGTCTACGCTGCTGTACAGTCTGGGACTGGCCGTGCCCGCGGATTTCGAAGGCGTCGTGCCCCCGGCGATGTTCACGGCGGCTCACAAGGCGGCCTACCCGGTCATCATCGGTGCGTCCACCCAAAGCGGTTCGCAAGAGGTGCAAGCCGACTCGATGAGCGATGCCGAGAAGGGTAAGATCATGGAACAACTGCAAATGCTCGGTTACATGGAGTAGGGATTGCCTACTGCAGTCGTCAATGGCAGCCGTGTCAACTTCGTGCAATTGTGCGACGGCGAATCTCGCGACCGCGAACATCTGGTCATGGTGCACGGTCTCGCCGCGAACATGGCCTTTTGGTATTTCAAGTACGCCTGCGAGTTTGCCAAGCAATACCGGGTAACGGTCTTCGACATGCGCGGTCATGGGCGCTCGGAAATGACTGCGTCCGGTTACTCGCCCGCGAATTTGGCGAGCGACCTTGCGGGCCTTCTCGATAAATTGAGCATCGAGAAGGCGCATTTCGTTGCACACAGCTTCGGCGGCTTGACCACCATGAACTTTGCGCTGAGACAGCGCGAGCGGGTGCTCAGTCTGGTTCTTGCAGATACGCACATTGCCGCCGCCAGGCACGTCAAGGGCCTCGGCGAGTGGGTCCACGGGCGGCGGATTCAGGGCATTCTCGACGAACACGGGTTCGGGCTCGACACGGGTGACCCCTACTTCGGCTACAAGTTGTTGACGCGCGTCGCGCAACTGCAGCTGGAGGGCAGAAACGTACCGCCCGAGCTGTCCGAAATGGTCTATCCGCTGACCAGCGCGAGCGGCGGCCGGACGGCGGCGCAGTGGCTGCGTCTCATGCAATCCACGTCGGCGGAAAGGGAAATGATGGGCGACGACGGGTTGTCGCTGGAGGCGCTCCGCTGTTTCGATTTCCCCATCATCGCCATGTACGGGGATCTTTCGCCCGCGCGCCTCACCGGCACCGAACTGCTCGATGTTTGGCCACATGCGGAATTCCGGACTGTTCGCAATGCGGGCCATTTCTTTCCGGCCTCGCGTCCGGACGAAGTGATCTCGGCCTGCCGGCGCTTTTGGCAGGGCGACCTCGCCCGGACCCGGCGCCGCCATCGCGCGGGGGAGGAACAACGCGGCTATTTTCGCAGCGACCGGATCTTCAAGGACACGCTGGGCTGGTACTTTACGACCCGCGAGTTGCCGCGCGTCGGTCCGTTCGCTGAATTCGACGAGGCACAGCAAATTCTGACCCACGCGGTGCTGAACAATATCGCAGCGTCAACATGAGCCGGCGTGCGGTCAATCGGCTCGGCGTCAGGCCCGGGCTGAGCAAGTCCGATTTCAAATTGGTCGCTTTCGGCGGATTCGGGGACGGCTGTAACTCCTACACGCATTCCATGGCCTGGTTCAACAACCGCCTGTTCGTGACCACGATGCGCAACAATTTTGCGCTGATGCGATCGAAACTGTCCCTGGGCCTGCATACCTGGCCCGTCGAGACGCCGACAGATCCGTTCGAGCTGGATATGCGGGCAGAAATCTGGTCCTACGATCCGCTCACGGATATCTGGAAACGCGTGCTCAAGGCGCCGATGATCATGGGCAGCCACGGCAAACCGATTGCGCGCGACATCAGCTATCGCAGCATCGCAATTTTTCAGGATCCGGGCTCGAGCCAACCCGCACTCTATGTGGGCACGTGGTCGCCGGCGCGCGGGCCGGGGCCTTTGATCTTGCGGACATTGGATGGAGAACATTTCGAACCCACTTGCGAGCCGGGTCTCGTCGGCCTGCCCGTGACGACGATCCGGGCGTTGGTGCCGTTCAAGGGGCGCATGTTCACGACACCGGCGGGCTCGCGCGGCGGCAACACCAATGTCTCCGGACATGCGGTGATCTACGAAAGTGCCGATCCCGCCAACGGCGGCTGGGAACCGGTCAGCGATTTCGGCTTTGGCGATCTCGGCAACAAATCCTTGCACGAGATCTGTGCATTCGGCGACCATCTCTATGTCGGAACGCTGAACCATAGCGGCTTTCAGATTTGGCGCAGCACCTGCGAAGGTGTGCGCCCCTACGTGTGGGAGCGGGTGATCGAGCGCGGCGCCTGGCGCGGCCCATTGAACCAGATCGCGCTCAGTATGTTGCCGTTCCAGGGCGCACTCTACATCGGGTCCGGCATCCAGGGCGGTGGCGTAGACCGGCCGAATCGGATCGGACCTGGGGCCTCCGAGATGATCCGCGTCCACGCCGACAAGTCCTGGGATTTGATCGTCGGCACGCCACGCGATACGCCGGACGGCCGCAAGGAACCCTTGTCGGGTCGCGGCCCCGGATTCGACAAACTCTTCAATGGCTACTTCTGGCGCATGTGCATCCACGACGGCTGGCTCTACATGGGAACCTTTGAATGGAGTTCGGTGCTCGCCTACGTCAAGCGGAGCAACTACACCGGTGTCTTCGGTCGCGTACTCGGTCACGTCGGACCGGACAACGTACTCAAATATCAATCGGGTTTCGAGCTCTATCGCAGCAACGACGGCGAGAATTGGGTTCCCGTGACCAACAACGGCATGGGCAATCCGTATAACATGGGCTTGCGCACGTTGGAATCCACACCGTATGGCATGTTCATCGGGACCGCCAATCCCTGGGGACCCAAAATCATGCCCTTGGGCGGTGAGGAATTCGTGTTCAATCCGCGCGGCGGCTGCGAAGTGTTTTTCGCGCCTTCGCAAAGCGCTTTGCCGGCCGCACGCCGATGACGAGGATCTCCCATGCAAAGAACGATTCTGCGGTCGGTGGCCGGGCTCCTACTGGCGTCCACCTTGGCTAACTTTTTTCCCGGCGGTATCGCGATGGGCGCGGGCTTCGACGACGAGTCCGTTGGGGAACTGGACGGCGCTGCGCAGTCCGGCCCGTTCTCCTTGCCGCCGGGCGCCAGTCTCGAGAAGGACCGTGCCTACGGCGCCGATCCGCTGCAACGTCTGGACGTATATCACCCCGCGCACGCCGTAAACGCACCGGTGATCGTCATGGTGCATGGCGGCGGTTGGACTCGAGGCAATAAGGGACTCTGGCGCGTGGTCAAGAACAAGGTCGGCCACTGGGTCGCCAAGGGCTACATCTTGGTCTCGACCAACTATCGAATGGTCCCGTCCGCGGACCCGGTGACCCAGGCCGATGATGTCGCCAAGGCCTTGGCCTTCGTGCAAGCTCACCTCAAGTCGTGGGGCGGCGATCCCGCGCGCATCGTGATGATGGGCCATTCCTCCGGCGCGCATCTCGTCGCCTTGCTCACGGCGGACCCGGCGATCGCTGCGCGCGCGGGCGCTTCCCCTTGGCTCGCAACGGTCTCGCTGGATAGCGCCGCCATGAACATCGAGCAAATCATGCGACGCCGTCACCTCGCACTCTATGACCAGGTTTTCAAGAACGACCCGGGTTATTGGCGGGAGGCATCACCGACCCTGCGATTGACCGGAAAACCGCTGCCCCTGCTCGCCGTGTGCTCCTCGCAGCGTTTGGATTCCTGCCCGCAGGCGCAGGCTTTCGCAGCCCGGTCCAAGCAGCTGGGCGGACGCGCCGAAGTACTGCCCGTGGACCTCAGCCACCCACAGATCAACGCCTATCTCGGTACGCCCGGCGCTTACACGAGCGCCGTCGACGCGTTTCTCAACTCCGTGGGGTTGCCGTAGCAGAACGTCCGACCTCAGCGCAGGGCACACTGGACCGTGGCGGGGCGCCTCATCGGCGCAGTATCAATGGTCGCAGAGGCGGATGATCGTCGATTTGAGCGAATCGATCGTAATCGCGATCGGACACACGGCGTCCGGCTCGGTGGCGGGCGCGAAATTCCAGGCTGCGCTATAGCCCGTGTTGACGCTGGCAATCTGGGTGGACCAGACCAATGCAGAGGGGGAAGCGACCGGCTGGAACGCCATCGCGTATTGCACGCCGTCGCTCTTCGAAGTCGGGAAAGTTCCAATCAAGAGCAGCGTGAATACGGTACCCGTCTGGCTCGCAGCTATATGCCCCGTCAAATGAAACGAACGGTTGAATCCACCGATGGTCTCTAGGTCGAACGTCTGGATCGGAGCGCCGGAAACCAGCTCCGACTGATAAAGGTAAGGTCCGTTTTCGTAGAACAGCGAGCCCGAGTTCTGATCGACCGTCGGCGAGACGGTCAAGGGGGCATTCAGCGGAATTGCCCAGATCTCTTCGAGGCCGCTCGTCGCGGCATCGGCGAGGCCCAACAAGTGATTTTGCGGATTTGCCTCGCCGATCAGACCGGGCGCGTGCAGCAGCACCAGATCGTTCGGCAAGCCGGACTGGCTGGGTGCGACCACGACGGGCGCGGCGCCGCTTTGCCCCGTGAAGTTGAATGTGGAGCGCACCGCCATAGTTCCTGAGGACTCGTCGACCGCGATCGAAAACAGCGTTCCGTCGCCGTTTGCAGCGTCATAGCCGATCGCATAGAGCACATCGGACCCTGCGGACGATGGTCCGATCAAATTCATGCGCAACTGGGTGCGCGGATCGACCAGCGTAAGCGTGCCGGCATTTTTCCAAGTTGACAGATTGATCAGTGTCAGCGTCCCATCGCTTTGCGAGACGATCCCGTAGGTGGCAGACACCGGTGTCAGACCGAGGTCAATGCCCGTACCGCCGACTGGAACCTTGGCGAGCGCCACGCCATTCGGATCATAATGGACCAGGACCTGCGCATCACCCGCGGCGAGCGAGCCGTCGGCGAAATTCACGGGCACTTGCCCGGCAGCCGCCGTGTGAGGATCCAAATCATAGGACTTCTTGGCCGAAGCGCTGCCCCAGATCGGCTGTAGCGTCGTCGCATCGAGCAGTTTCAGTGTGCCCTTGAACCCGGCACGGGCGCTGTCGTGAACGAACAAGCAGCTCAACTGCGTGCCATTGCCCGAGCAGCCTTCGGCGTCCATGGAACCCAGGGCACTATTGCTGTTGGTGGCAATCACGGCGGGAATCAGCGGCTGCGTGATCAGGCCGGTGGCCTCGGGCGTGCAATGGGACAGGGGACAACCGGCGGTCGCAAGCGCTTTAGGCGCTGCGTCGGCGAGCGGCGCAAGCAAGCAGGCGGTGAGAGTAAGAACCATGACGCCGGAAACCCGCGCCGCCGCTATTACCAAAATCGGTTTGTCAGTGCTCACATCGGGAATCTACGAGTAATCTCTGCCTTGTTCCAGCAGAATTGCAAACAAGTGCAAAAGTCGCCGTATTATGGAAAATCCAGGGCACCCCGTCGGGGTCGCAGCATAGATTGCGATGTGGGAGCAGGCATCAACTTTGGAAAACTCGGGGATCATGCATTCATGCGACTCTCTTTGAACAACAAGGCCGGCATCGCGTCGGTGTTCCTGTCCGCGGCGCTCACGCACGCGGCTCTCGGCCAGACGCAGTTCACCGAAGTACAAGCGACGCCGACCGCGTTGGGGGACGTGGAGTTCGACTTCGGGCGAGATGGCGTACCGTGCCCCAGCTGTAATTTTGGCGACGGCAATGATCGCGCGAACTGGACCGACCGCGACGGCAACATTTGGATCGCGCATCTCGACCCGAACACGGGGCTGTTCGTCTCGCCGGAGGCCAAAGACGAACTCGCGGATACGACGGCGTTTTTCTGGAACGTTTACGGGAATGGGCCGGAGTGGGCTTTCTCGACTCAAAACGGTCAGGTCGTCTCGCAACTCGTCTATTCCCGTTGGAAGCCGGGCGAGCCCCACACGATCGGTTACACGGGAGCCGCGTTGACGACCCAGACGGCATACAACGCCAACGGCCAGGACAATTGGCAGGCCGCTTTCTTCCCGGACGCCATCGGCAAGGGAGTCGGGAGCCAGGGCACCAACAACTCGAATTTACCGGAGGCGAGTCAGTGCAATACGGACCCCGTCGCGACCGCCATGTGGAAGAATTTCGCGGATCCGACCCAAGTATTCATCGAAGCGGTGAGCACCGCAGGGGGCACCACGCCGACCCAACTGGTTCTGCCGACCGGCGTCACGTCGAACGGGATCGGTGAGCGCTTCGTGCCTTGCACGCACCAAGTGCTGTTTCAGGGTACGGTGGAATACAAGAACAGCGGCGTCGACGTACAGCAGGTGTTCTGGTACGACTTCGATACCAAGGTGGTCGAACAGCTGACGAGCGATCCCACGGCGAAGAACGCCGGATTCATGTTCCAGGCGCCGGATTTCAACAACGACTATATTTTCTTCACGATCGCCAGCCGTACGACCGTGCAAGTCTATGAGCAGACCGGCACCAACCCCAACGGCTCGCCGAGTTTCACACAGGTCAACACGATCACGTCGCCCGATCCCGATGAACCCTATATCAATTCGGTCGAACCGTTCATCAACTGTACGCCGCAGTGCACGACCTATATTTTCGCGACGCTGTCGAAGACGTCGAAATCGCAGAAAGGCGTCTCGGTGCCGAACGGTTTGGCCGTGATCGCGCTGAGCCCGAATACGCCGCTGTTCAAGATTCTCGTGACGGCCGCTTCCCTGCCGGCCCGGCAGCGACTCGATCCCGAATATTTCATCACGCCGCAAGGCCCGTATCTCTATTACAACCGCATCGTGCCCGAGACCGGCTCGACGAAGTACCACAACGAGGGCGAGTGGTACATCGACATGCAACTCGGCGCACCTTCCGGTCCCTGTGTCGGTTCATCGGCCGAGGACGGCTTGAACGCGACCGCGCTCAGCGGGGGTCAGGCGGCGTGTACGGCGGGTTCAGCAGTGCATGCAAAGCTGGAGAAATAGCTAAGGATTCGGAATCGTGCCCATCTGCTCCGTGCCGGTGTCCCAGGCATGGCGGATCAGAGCGCCGCATTGCGCCGACGCTACTCCGTTCTGGATCCCTTGCCCGGTGGCGTAGAACCGGGAAATGACTCCGTAGTAGGTCTTGTTGGCCTCGATCCAGGGATAGAATCCGAAAGCACCCGGGCTGCTGAAGGCGCCGTCGTTGTTTTGGGTGGGGTCGTCCTCGACCCAGTGCGTGATCGAGTAATGCCATTTTTCGGTGAGGACCGGACTGGACGCCGCGTTACAGCCGCTGCCCACGCTCCAGGCGCACACCGCATTGGTACCGAGCGCATCGTGCATCAACAGCTGACCGCTCAAGATGCCGCGGAGCATCGGCGTGTAATCATTGGCGCTCGCGAAGATGCCTCCGGCCAACAGCGGTTGGGTGTAGAGCAGGTTCACGGAGTACGGTAGTCCGAGGCCGCTGGCGATCGCGGGTCCGAGCTCCGAATTTGCATCGAGCGCATTGATCTCGGGCTGGAACTTGCCGGCGTGATTTTCCTCGTGCCCCGCGTCGTAGTCGAAGACCCCGACGGTTGACTGGTTGATGCCGTTGAACGGGGCGCCGCTCGCCGAGGAAAGCGTCAGGCAATAGTTGATGCTATCCGCGCCGCTGGGGGGCGCCGTGCAGGTGGCGCCTTGGGTATCGCTGCCCATGTTGGTGTAGCCGCTGGTGAAGTTCAGGAAGGGGATGTCCTGGGTCGTCAGGTTTGCGACGCCGCCACGCTTCTGTACCACGTAGGTGCCGTAGACCCATTTCGAGGCGGAGGCAATCGAAACCCTCGTGGATGCCAGCACGGCCGGAGTCCCGACACTCCCGCTGGCCAGGGCTGCGGAGGCGTTGCCGATCTCCCAGTAGAACGGCGAGACCGCCGCGATCGTCGTGCAAACCGAATTGTCGTTCGCGGTCGCCGTGGCGGCGGCGATGCTCGTGGCGGTCGGTGGTCCGACGCTGGACGCGGCCACGGTGACGACCGTCGAATTGCTCGCGGACGTGACCAGATGGGACGTGTTATCCGTCGCGGTAATGGTTGCGGTGCTGCCGACAGCGGCGCCGGTGGCGACCGTAACGACACCCGCGGCACTCACGGTAGCGACCGCCGAACTCGACGAGGTGAACGTCTCGGCCGATGCAGACAGCGCCTGGGTGGAACCATCGCTATAAGTGCCGGTGACCGTCAATTGCTGGGTAGCACCGGGCGCCAAGGAGACGGTCAGCGGCGAGAGCGCGATCGAGACCAGTGTCGGCGACCCCGCCACGGTGACGACCGTGGAATCCGCGGTGGCGGAAACCACATGGGACGCGTTATCGGTCGCGGTAACGGTCGCGGTACTCCCGGCAGCGGCACCAGTGACGACGGTAACGACACCCGCGGCACTCACCGTAGCGACCGCCGAACTCGAGGATGAGAAAGTCTCGCCGGATGACGCCAGCACCTGGGTAGAACCGTCGCTGTAAGTCCCCGTGACCGTCAATTGCTGAGTGGCACCGGGCGCCAAGGAGACGGTCAGCGGCGAGAGCGCGATCGAGACCAGTGTCGGGGGCGGTTTCGTGTCGCTACTGCCGCCGCCTCCGCCGCAGGATGCGACGGCGATTCCTGCAAGCAAGCCGATGACGCTTTTTCCGAACCGCCCTTGCAACATCCCCATGCATCCATCCTCCGGTCCACGCTACTTGGCGGCAAAGCTCATGGTTTAGCTTTGCCCACGACATAATACCGTATCAACGGTCCGGCGACCGGGGCGTTGACATGGGGCGACATGGTATTTTGCTCTGCCAAACTCACCGACAACCTGGGCTTGAGAAGCAATGCACGAGTTCTTCGGACTGAACTGCGAACCATTCTCGATCGCGGCCGACCCCCGCTTCATGTACATGAGCCCGGCACACCGCCAAGCCTTGGCGCATCTCCAATACGGCTTCCGGCGCGGCGCCGGTTTCATCTTGCTGACCGGCGAAATCGGCGCAGGGAAGACGACGGTCTGCCGCTTGTTTCTGCGCGGCTTGCCCGCCAACGTGGATGTCGCGAACGTCGTCAACCCGCGACTGAGCGCGACCGCGCTGCTGACGCGCGTCTCGGAAGATCTGCGCATCGAACTACCGGCGAATACCGTCGATCTCATCGATGCCATCCACGGCCACTTGCTGCTTGCCGATGCGCAAGGGCGCCGCAGCTTGATCGTCGTGGACGAAGCACAAGCACTCGCCCCGGACGTGTTGGAACAGCTGCGCCTGCTGAGCAACCTGGACTCGAGCGGCGGCAAGCTCCAGGTGTTTCTGATCGGTCAACCGGAGTTGCGCAACGCATTGCAGACGACTCTGCTCGAACCCTTGGCACAACGCGTGGTTGCGCGATTTCATCTGCCGGCCATGCCGGAGCGGGAAACGGCCCATTATATTGCGCATCGCTTGAGCGTCGCCGGCCTCGTCGGGCCTGACCCGTTCGAGCCCGAGGCCATCCTCGCCATTCACCGCCTCTGCCAGGGAGTGCCGAGACGCATCAATGTGTTGTGCGATCGTGCCATGCATCTGGCGGAATCCTCGGGATCGCGCACGATAAGGCCCGATGTGGTGGAGCGGGCCGCCGCGGAATCATTCGGTACGCCGCCGTCGGCGACACCCAGGCTCGTACCGACCTCGGCAGCGCCCACGGCGCCGGTTTCTGCGGCAGTCACGCAGCGACGCGGGCCAGCTGTTGCCGCGATCGCGGTCGGCGCACTGCTCCTCGGGGGGGTCATCGGCGCGCAGTATGATCGCGCGCCCGCTGCTGCGCGACCCGTAGCGGAAGCCACGCAGGTTCCGCCGACGACGAGCCCGACCGCATCCGCCAGCGCAGGCGCACCAGCAGCCGCTGCGGTGGCGGATGTCGTGGCGGCGAACGCACCCGGGCGTGTCGTGGATTCCTCTTCCAGCTTCTCCGAGGCCGCGCGCTCCGAGCCCGCGCGCGCGCCGCAGACGATTCTCGCGAATACCGACGAAGCCGAGGCTTGGCGTGCATTGGCAAAATCTTGGGACGCTGCCCTCCCCGCGGTGCGCCCCTGTGCTGCTGCCATCCGGCTCGGTCTGCGTTGCTATCACGGCGTCGTTGGACTGGATCTTCTGCGCCAACTCAACCGACCGGGATTCCTGCGCTTGGTCAACGCGGACGGGTCGAGCGCGTTTGCTCAAGTAACGGCTCTCGCCGGTGACGAAATTACGTTCCGAATGGGAGACGTGCGGCAGACCGTGCCGCTCGAGCGCCTGGGTCTGCAGTGGCACGGCGAATTCTCCACCTTGTGGCGCACGCCGCCGGGTTACCGTGCGGATGGTTCCGGCGACGACCGAGAGGCACTGACACGCTGGCTCGCGGGGCGGCTCGACGGCCTCGGAGTCGCGGGGACATCGACGCCTGCCGCGAGCGTCGCGGCGGACACCGACTTCGCCGCACGACTATCGGCCTTTCAGCTGGCGCACGGACTGCAGCCGGATGGCCGCTTGGGTCCGCTGACCGTGATGCAAATCAATCACGCCGGCGGAAACGAAGAGCCGCGCTTGGATGCTGAGCGCTGAAGGGGAGCTGTCGGAATGCAAGGGTCAAGTGAAAACGGTGAGCGGTGAAATCCTTTGCCGCTCCGTCATGCAAGAGGAGTTCTCGTGAAAAGCATCCAGAAGACGTTGATTCGTACGCTCGGCACCTTGGGGCTCACCGGCCTCGTGGCGGTCGCCGCTTGGGCGGATACGCCCCCACCCCCTCCGCCGCCCCCACCGCCTCCGGGTGTCGCAGCTGCCTGCAAGCAAGACCTCGAGGCGCTCTGCCCCGGCGTGACGCCGGGCGGTGGGCGCATCGCCGCTTGCCTCAAAGCCAACCGCCGGCAACTGTCCCCGGGATGCAAGGAAGCAATACGCGAGCGTCGTCGCGAACGCGCGGAGACGCCCGGCACGCCGCCGCCAAGTCCGCCACCACCGCCTCCGTCTTCTCAGCCTCCGAGCACGTGATCTGACACTCGGCAAGAGCTCCGATCCCGGGGGCTCTTGCCGACCGTCGCAGGACCCTTAGGGCAACCAGCCCCAGGCGTCGACCAGGAAGAAGCGTTCGATCGACAAGGTGAACGCCTGCCACACCGGCAAGGTGACGGGTCCGATTTTCGCCTCCCCGGTCGCGCCGGTATGCAAACGCCCGTCCTTGTTGTCGAACAGTACGATGACGTTGACCCATGTACCGGACTTGTTGTCGGTGATATTACGGTCGATTTGCGTCACGCGGCCCACGAATTCATCGAAGAAATAGGACGCGGGATGGGCGCGCGCGGGCATGCCGATCTTGACGAATTGCAGATCGGATTCCTGAATCTGAACCTGTGCATTGACGAAACCGGTGTTTTCGACCGACGCGAACGCTTTGCCGGCATCCAGATAGCCGTTGATCCGGTCCTTGAGATGCAAGGTGAGAATGTTGCCGTCGAAGGGCATCCGAATGAAGGTGCGGTCCAATTTCGCTTGCACCCCATCGCGGTCCGCCTCGAGCGCGACCAGCTTCGATTCCGCCGCGGCGATCTCTTCCGCGGTCGGGCCGGTCTTGACGAGCGCGAGGTTCGCCTCCTTCTCGATGACCTGCTGCACGTCCACCGCATGTTCCTTGACGTTCGACTCGTACTCTTCGAGTGTGACCGCGCCGATCTTGGAGAGCGGTTCCAGGCGCTCCATCTTGGCGCGGCTGTACGGCTCGTGTTCGCGTGCCACCTTGAGTTCGGCCTCGGCGAGTTGTATCGCTTCGGGCTTCGGCAAGGTCTTCAAGTTCGCGATGACGTGTTTCTGTTCCTCGATCTGGCCCGTCAAGGTGTTGTACGCAGCCTGATAGTTGTCGTGCGCGAGTCGCGCCAGTACTGTGCCCTTCTTCACGTACTCGCCGCCGTCGAAATACACCTCATCGATCACGCCGGGCGTATCCGTGGTCAGATCCTCCTTGAGCACCGGAAATATCAGAAATTGCCCGTCGGGCTCATAGTTGTAAGGGAGGAAAAGCATCAACAGCAGGCAGACCACCACCGCCATGCGCCAATACTTCACGCGCGTGGCGGGGACCTCGCCGGCTTCGGCATCCTTGCTCGGCAGTGCCCTCGAGCGCCAGCGATCGAACTGCAGCTTGCGATCGAAATCCTCGCCGAACTTCTTGAGCCCCGTGTACGTGAGCCACGTCATCCACGACACGAAGATCAGGACGATGATCACTGCGGACCCGTTGAGGTGCAGATCGCCCCAGAGGTATTTCGCCAGCATGTGCGCGATCACGAGCGTGACGATCGCGATCCAGGTCAACGTGCACAGGCCATAGATCGCCAACACTCTGCGATCGTAGGCTTGATAAACATTGCCCCTGAACCTGTTCAACAGGGCCAGGAACGCCTTGCCGCGCAGATGCGGCTCGTTCAAATAGGCGCAAAGGATGTAATACGCATGCGCCTTGAGCAGCGGGTTGCCGGCCTCGAGTGTCAAGCCGACGATGCACGTGAACATGACCAGCAAGCCGACTTGCGAGATGTCGACGTGCGTATTGCGCGTATTGAACCACAGCAGTATGCCAAGGCTCAGCAGGACGACTCGCATGAACAGCGGCGCGGAGTGCGTCCACATCATTTGCTTGCGCGTCAGCAAATTGGCGCCGGTCATTTTCAGGCACCAGCGCGGCATGAAGCCGAAGGTCGGATAAAAACCGACCTTCTCCACCGAAACTTTGTAATTGGCGGCGACGACGGCCGCCGACATGGAGCCGAGAAAATGCACGGTCAACCAGGCGAAAATCAAATGGTCGACCACGCTGAAATTCAGCTGGAGCGCGCCGAAATCGTGATAGATCGCGTCGAAGTATTTGTACAGACCGATGTAGGCCGCCATGAAGAGCAAGAATGGCGTCAAATAGATCACACGCCAAAGGGGCTTGAGCGCCGGGGCGAGCCATTTCAGCACGGGGCGCGGATCGAACAGAAATAACTTGATCTTCGGATCAGGCCAATCGAGACCGAGAGGTGGCTCGCTGCCGGCGGGCGCATCCGGCTTCTTCGCGCTCGCCGATTCGGCTGCGGACGGCTCGGTTGCGGCCGGGCTGGCCGGCGTCGCTGGATTGGTCGTGAAGGCGGGCGCTTCGGGATCGCCATGCGGCTTTGGAACGGGCTTGCCGTCTTCCACCGTAAAGGTCGCCTTCATGTACTTGGCGAGCAGCGGGTGCTCGGCGGCCGCTTGATCCAACAGTTTGCCGTCGGCGAGCGAGCCGAAAAACTTGTCGATTTCCTTGCGAGTCAGGTCGGCATTGAACCGCTCCTTGAACACCGCCTGCAGCTTCTCGATCGTTTCGCAGCCCGGCAGCACTTCGAGGATGAAGAACTGCCAGGCGTCGAAATCATAGGTCGTGCCGTGCAGCTTGTCGCGAATCACATAGCTCTGTTCATCGTTCTTGACGATACGAAACGCCTCGAGTCGCCGTATCAAGAATGGCGGCAGGACTATTTTCTTGGAGTTCGAACCGTCGATCATTTTGCCGTTCCATCCGCTGTTGTAGACGAGACTTGAGCCTGTACCGCAGGGGCCTTGCCGCCCGCTCGGGTTTTTGCGGCCAGGCGTTTGTCCTCCGCGACCATCCAACCTCCGCCCACGGCCTTGTAGACGGACACCAGGGCGAGATATTCATCGAGCACGCCGTGAATCGACTCGTTTTGCGCCGCGAGCACTTTGCGATCTGCGTCATACACGTCCAGGTCAGTGTAGGAACCGCCCGCGAAACGCAGCTTCGCGAGTCGATCCGCCTCGGCGAGAGCAGCCTCATGGCGGTCCAGGGCCGCCTTCCGGACGCGCGCCTTTTGATCGTAGACGAGTGCATCGTCGACCTCTTTCAGCGCATTCTGGATGGTCTGAATGAAGCGCTCCCGTTCCGCCTTGGTTTGCGCCTTGGCCCGCTTCACATCACCTTCGATTCGTCCAAAGGTGAGCACCGGTCCGATGAAATCGACGTCGAGGACCCCGGTGCGTGCCGTTTTAGCCAGCAGCCACGGCGTCTGATCGCTCGCCTGGCCGAAGAACGACATCACGGAAAAAGTCGGGAAGTACTCGGTCTTTGCGATACCGATACTCGCGTTCGCGGCGACGAGATTCTGCTCGGCCGACAGTACGTCCGGGCGTCGCGCCAAAATATCGGCCGGGATGCTTCCCGGCACGGGGGTCAACACCAGGTGCTCGAGCCGGCCACGCGGAATCGGACCGGGATCGTGGCCAATCAGCGTCGACAGGCTGTCCTCAAGCCACGCGACTTTACGTTCGAGATCCGGGATCACCGCCGCCTGGTCCTCGACTTCGGCCCGGGCTCGCGCGACGTCGATATCGGTACTCGAGCCGCCATGATACTTCTGGTCGGTCAGGTTCAAAGTGCTCTGCAGGCTGTCCAGCGTCTGCTTTGCAATTTCGAGTTCCCGGTCGGCGGCCAGCAGTTGCACATAGTCCGCCGCAATCGTGGTCACGACGGTCAGCATGACCGTATGGCGCGCTTCCTGGGTCGACAGCAGTTGGGCTCTGGCCGCCTCATACGATCGGCGGACCCGGCCCCACAAGTCGAACTCGTAACTGATCGTGGCGTTGTATTTCCATTGATTGAACGTGATCGGTTGGCCGATGCGCAGCAATTCCGGCACTTCCTGGCTGCGTTGATCCCGCTCCAAGCCGACGTCATAGCCGATTTGCGGAAAATACTGCGAGTTGCTGGTCTCGAGCTTGCCATTGAACTCCTCGACTCGCGCCGCGGCGATCAGCAAGTCCGAATTCGCCACCAAGGCCTGATCGATCAGCGCTGTCAGGTTCTCGTCGCCGAACATCTTCCACCACTCGGTATTGGTGATCTCTCCGGCTTCGGCGGGATCGACGCGCCACGCCGACGGCAGCGGGACGTCGGGACGCTTGTAGTTCGGCCCCATCGGCGGAAACAAACATCCGGTGAGCAGCGAGACGCTCACAAGGATCCATGCGCCTCGGTGCATCGTCCGGAAGGAGGGAGCGGGCATCATGACTCTTCGTCCACCGATTTCGAGAGCATTTCGAAGGCATAGTCCTCGACCTCTTTGACGCGAACCAGGCGATTGCGCAGTTCGGCCAGGATGCCCTCGAACCACTTGACGTGATATTCGAGGCGGCGACGCTCCTCGACGATGTCCTCCAGCGGGACGTTCTCGGGCGGCTGGCCCTTGTCGTCGAACAAGATCTTGATGCCTTCGGCGAGATTCCGGTTCGGGCTGATATGTTGAACTTGGCGCTCGAGCGACCGGCGCGCTTTCTGCGCCGTGAACACGTTGAGCATCGCCTGGCGCAAGGCCTCCTGGTGCGGCGCCAACTTGGTGGGATCGGCTCGATCCGTATCCGGATTGATCGGCACGGGCGAAAGACGCTTCGTGCCCAAGAACGGCGGCTTCTTCTTGTCGTCGGACACTGGTTTCGCGTCGCTCACCGGCACAAGGTCAGGCGCGGACTTGTCGTCAGTCATAGCCGAACCACCGGGCCATTTCGACGACCTCCGGATAGAGACCGCCGCCGTCGTCACGCCAGGGAGCCGGGTCCGAGAGGCGCGGAATCTTCGGTTTATGCGGCTCGAATACCGGGCCCGCTAAAAAGTTCGGGTCGTTGCCGAACAAGGCGTTGATTGGCCCGAAACACGCGAATGGCGATCGTTCGGGATGCATCATCTCCTCGATGGCTTCGGCATCGGTGCGCAGCCCGGCCCATTCGGCAATCTGCGCGAGGTGCCGCTCCGGGCTGCCCATGATGTCTTCGCCGCGCATGCGAATTTGCTGCGAATCGGGCACGGTGTCGAGAAACTCGAGGATGTTCAGATTGAGATCGTACCAGGCGATCTGCGGCTCGAGGACACAGTGATCCTCCCGAAATTCGATCGCTTCGACCTTGATGGCGAATGCCCCTTCGTTGATCGCCATCAGCGACTTGCACTGCCCGATCGGATGTCGGATCAAGTGTACGAATCGCGCATCCGGAAACGCTTCGTACATCCATTGCATGCGGATCTTGGACATCGTGTACGACGGACTCTTTTCCACGGCGACCAAGGGATCGATCTTGGCAACGATTTCCTGAAACACCCGGCCGCTGGTCCAATCCTCGCGCGCTCCCGCCCATGCACGGGCCATGTTGATCGTGGCAGTCGTCTGCTCGCCACCATAGATTTCTGCGAGCGCGCGCATCAGACCATGGCGGGCCACGGCGCCATTCTCCGAGATCGGCCCCTCGGAGCCGCGCCACAAATCGACGAGCTTCTCGACGTTGAAGAGGCACAGCTCCGGCAAGCCGAAGGCCTGGGGGTGCTGACCCAACATGGCATTGACCAAGGACGTGTACGACCTCGGCGGCGCGAGCAGGAAAATCGGTGCGGCCATGAATCTGCTCGCCATCCCCTAGCTGAGACGCCCTTCGAGGAACGGCACTTCGAAGCACTTTTCATGCATGACCGGACCGTGGCCGAAATACCCATCTTCGCCGAACAGTTCGCCGTGATCGGCCGTGACGATGAAATGCGTATTTGGCGGTGTCATGTCCATCAGCTTGCCCATGAGACCGTCGACGTATTCGATGCACTTGACTTGTTGATTCTGCAGCATCTGCATTTGACCTTCGCTGAAGCCCTGGTCCGCGACCTCTCCGGGCGCCTTGTCCATTGATTTGAGCGCTCCGTGCAGTCCCGAGATGTGCGGCAAGCCCTCACCGGAGAGCATATAAGGATAATGCGTCTCGCCGAGATTCAGGAAGTAGTAGTGCGGCTCGTCGGGGAATTCCATCTCGGCGACCATCCCGGCGAAATCGTTGTGATGCGGCATGAGTTTGTATTCGTCGAAGTCGCGACTGATCAGGGTGTTCTTGTTGAGCACCGGCATCGAGACCTTGGCCACGGTGCGATAGCCGATATTTCGAAGCACCTTCGGCAGGGACAGGTCGGGCAGAAAATTCTGGAACGCAATGTCCTCGTAGCCGGTGCGATTGCGCCAGAGCGCAAACTCTTCCTTGTAGACCTCGGAGGCAAAGACATTGCGCGGACTGCTGTGGGGCAGCATACCCATCGCGAAGGCATGATGCGACGGCGCCGTCCACGACGCATAAGAATAGCGCCGTTCCGCGACACCCAACCGGTCAAAATTGGGGGTCTTCGCAGCGACGTAGCCGTCGTAGCGGCAACTGTCCATGACGATGAATACGATATGGTTACAAGTCATCCGAGCTCCTAAGCGCCGGCAGTGAACGGGACTGATCGGGAAATAAATTCATGGCACGGTGATCTGTAGCAGGCCGCTGGCGGCGCCACCTGCGCCGCCGAAGGCAATGGCGAGCGGCGAAGATTGCATGACGTAGATTTGCGCGCTGTCGGACGCACGCTTACCGACGAGCAAAGAGAAGGGTCCGCTATTGGGCGCGATACGGGACAGCAATGCCGTCGTCGACCCGAGGGTGCCGGATGTCATATAGCTGTCGTCGGTCAAATTCAGGGTGACCCAGTCGGCCGACGCGCTGAGGTCTCCGGTGGTGCTGGGACCCTGGCTGGTCCCGCCCGCCAGAGCCGACGAGTCCGGCAGACCGATGATCAGTTGCGCAGAGCCGTCACTGGCAACCCCATTGGCGCTGACGAGGGCCACCGTCGCCCCGCTGATCGCCTCCTGGAAAGAGAACTGCGTCGTCGTCGTGATCGTATTTGTGCCGGTGTAAACGTTGCCGTCGATGCTCAAGATATAGCTCTGCAACGAAGCCGAGGGACAGGCTTGCGTCAGCGATACGGCGGTGGCCTGTTGACAAATATCCAGGGTATTGCCGGACACGCGCGCCGTCCCAGCCGCCGTCGTGACCGCTCCTCCGCCTGCCGGAATCGTCAGCGTGACGAGGTCATATTGGCCGCCCGAGGTGCTGTTCAGCTGCTGCAGGGTGGAACCGAACACCCGCGCCGCCAGGTAGGGGATCACGCCGTTGCCGAAGTCTTGGCCGCCCACGATGAGATCCGTGGCGACGCGAAACTGCTCGGCGCCACTGACCACGTAGTTGCCGTTGTTCACAGGCAGGAAGGTCTCCGAGATCGGCGCCGACAAAGTCGAACCGGTGATCGTGTAGGTGAGCGCGTCGATGTTGACGGTCATCGAATATTGGTTACCGTCGGCGGCGAAGACCTGGTAAGTGCCATTCGCAGAGTTGACCGGAAGAATGGCCCAGGGCACGACGTCCGGGTTCGTATCGCTGTTGCCTACAGCGGCAACCGTGACCGTGTTGATGATCGGCCCCTTGCCCACCTCGCTCGAGGTCACGGGTACCGTGAAGGTGAAGGTTTCGCTGCGACCGACGCTGAGTGTCGGGATGACCATGCTCGGGCCTAACGTCGCCGGGCAGGCGTCGGCGGCATTGGGTGTGCAGGCCACGGTGGCGACCGTCCCCGCAGGTCCCGTGAGCGCATAGCTCACCGACACATTGCTCGCGGCGGAGGGTCCCGCGTTGCTCACCACGGCCGTGAACACGGCGTTCGTGGAGCCGCTGCTTCCGACACTGACTTGGTTGGGGGTACCGGCGGGGACCGAGACGGTTACTGACGAACTGCCCGAGCCCACGCCGACGGTCGTGGCCTGGTTTCCCCGGGGATCGGTCGTCGAAGACACCGTCAGTGTGTCGGTAACCGCTCCCGACGTGCCAGGATTGACCGTGAACGGAAACGTGAACGTGAGTACGCCGGCATTTGGCATGGACGCCACCGTCATCGTCTGGCCGAGCGTCGTCGGACAGGTCGCGCCGCCCGTGGCGACGCAGGTGACCGTACCCGAGGCGGTGATGCCGGCACTCAGGGCATTGGAGATCGCGATGTTTTCGGCCGTGCCGGGTCCATTGTTCGTGACGACCATCGTGAATGCCGCGGAGCTGCCGCCCGGCAAGCTACCGGTGGGTGCCGTGCCGCTGACGGCGAGGGCCGCCGTGACGACGGTCGCCGTCGCATAAAACGTGTCCGAGGTCGGCGTCGGATTGGTTTTGACGTCCGCCACGAGTTCGTTGCTGACCGTGCCATTGACGTTCTGACCGATGGTCGTATCGACCGTGAATGTGAGAATCCCGCCGGATGGCAGGGTCGGAATCGCCGTCAGAACACCGACGGTCGCGGGACAGGCGGCGCCGCCCGATGCCGTGCAGGTAATCCCGTTGAGAGCGAGACCATTGCCGACGTTGTCGTAGACATTGAAGGCCTCGGTCGCATCGGGACCGTTGTTCGTGACGGTCATCACGAACACCGCCGGCGCTCCCCCGACCAGCGTGCCGGCGGGGCCGGTGCCGGAAACGATGACGTTGGTGATGATGCTGAAGGCTGTGCCGGTCGCCGACGCTGAATCTTGGGTTGGGTCGATTTCCTCGGCGAAACTCGCCGTCATCGTGTTCTGAATCGTGCCGGTCGCGCCGGCATCGAGTTGCGTGGTCACGGTGAACAGCAGCGAGCCCCCGTCAGGCAGCGACAAACCGGTCATTTCAACCGAGGGTGCACTCGGGCACGTCGCGCCGCCGGAAGCGGCGCAGGTGATCGAAATGAGTTTCAACTGATTACCGACGTTGTCGATCACCTTGATGTCGGCAGCATCGTAGGGTCCGGTATTCTTGAGGGTCATCAAGAACACGGCATTGTTGCCGCTTTGCACCGGGTCCGCGGGGCCTGTGCCGGTGACCACGATTTCGGTGCCTTGTCGCCCGCTGCCCGCGGCGCAGGCCGCAAGCGTCAGTACGACGCCCAATTGCAATAGGTATCCCCAAGTTCTCAAGTTCATCCATCCCCAGCATGTTTTGTGGCGGGCCGAGCAGGCGACGGGTAGTAAAAACCGAACGTCGCAACGCCGCGGAATCGATAGTAACGAAAAAGTTATAAGCAAATGCCTAAAGTTACTTATTCGTCGAGATCGCAGAATAAGTCAAAGACACGACATCGAATGCAGCTGTGACCGGACATAATGCATGAACGCGGATTCACGCCCCGACTTCGCGCGTGGTAGCCTCCCGCAAACGATGATTTTAGGGATACGGGAAGGAAAATCTGCTATGTCGACACGCTATTGTCTGTTCGCTGCCCTTCTGTTTGCGACGCTCTGTCATGCCGGCCCACCGACCAAGACGAGCGCCGCGGCGGCGATTGCGACCGCGAACGACAACTCCCTCTGCACCGGTATCTACCCGTTTTACTGGGAGATCGGTGACGCTACGGGCACGCTCCTGAGCGCCAGCCAAGGCGTTGATTCGCAAGGCAATCCAATCACGGCGCAAACGAGCATGGACGTCGCGTCGGCGGCGAAATGGCTGTACGGAATTTACCTGGTCCAAGTGCGCGGCGCCGCTGCCAATCTGACGGCGACCGACGTGAACTTCCTGCACATGACCAGCGGCTACACGAACATGGGGGGCGATGATCATCCGGCGGGAACCTGTCCCTCGTCGGACAGCCCGGACACCGTCAATCAATGTTTGACTCTGATCAATCCGGTGGACCAACTGCCCTACGATTATCAGGATCCGTCGACCATTGGATTTTTCGACTACGACGGCGGCCACATTCAAAATCACGGCGGGCTGTACAGCCCCATCGGCAACACGCCCAATACTTCGTTGGGCGCGAAGATCTCCGCACAACTGGGAAAAGGTGTAAACATCATCTACTCGCAGCCTTTGCTGCCAGGCGGCGTCTACACGACGCCCAGCCAATTCGCCCTGGTATTGACCCACATCGTCGATGGCTCGCTGCACATGCACGATGCGCTCGGCACGTTCCCCGTATGCACGGTGGCGTCCGATACCTGTCAGGCCTTGAACAGCCCGATACCGGAAGCCTGGCATTATTCGATCGCGCACTGGGTCGAGGATGACCCTGAATATAACGGCGACGGCGCCTTCAGTGCACCTGGCGGCCAGGGGTTCTATCCCTGGGTCGAAGCGGCAAAAAATTATTACGGTCTCCTGGCGAGGGCTACGACCGGACCGGACAAACAGGGATTTCAATCGGTACAGTGCGGGCGCCTGATACGGCACGCTTGGGACACCGGCGTAAAGCAGAACGGCAAAATTCCCACGAAGAGCAAATGAGTTGGCTGCAATGCGCCGTATTCCTGCGCGACTGAACGCTGTCGGGGTTCTATGTGTGGTTACGTTGCTCTATGGCTGCGCGTCGGACTCGGGCGTCATCAGCACGGGGAACGACACCTACAAGGTCGCACGACGCTCAGCCAAGGGCTACACACACCCGGGAATGTTGGTCGCCGCCGCGCAAAGCGAGGCAGGTGATTATTGCCGCAAGCGCGATGGCGTCGCCGTGATCACCGCGGTCCAGGAATCTCCGCCACCGTTTTTATTCGGCAACTATCCGACCGCCCAGGTCCGGTTCTTTTGCCGCAGAGTGACCGCGACCAGCGCAGCCTCGGAGCAGCCCCAGGGCACTTAGCTAAGCGTTGATCAGCCGCGCCGGATGATGGCCGTCGTAAAGCAACTCTACGCGCTCAACGCCGCGCTCGCGCCGCGCCCGCGAGCGGATTTCCCGGATCAGCTCGAGCAGTACCGGCGTGTCGACATCCAGGCTGGAGCGCAAGCGTGGACCGACGACCAGATGCAACACAACCAAGCGTCGCTGCGGAACATGCACGAAGACGGCGACGCCCAAGGGCGTACCGTGTCGGGATACCGCAAAGATATTCTGTACGTCCTGCCGGTCGCCGACGCGAATTCGCAGAGTGCCATTCGACTCCACGATCTCGGGCAAGCCGAAGCTCGCGATCGATTCGCGAATTCCGGGCAGCACGCGATGCTGATTCGCGTTGAAAAAAAACAGTTGCTCCAGCGCCGACCGCTGCTCGACTGCCACGGTCGGCGCCAGAGTAAAGGAGATCGAGTCCTTCAACATTCCCCGCTGGAGCTGAGCCGCTCATGATCAGTTGGCATTAACATCCTCTCTGCCGGTCAGAGCGATGTATAGCCTCCCTCGACCTCGGGCGCAAGTCCGTCGCGGTTGACGCCAACTCAGACCAGTACGCTGACAGCACCCCCGCTTTGCGCGGATGCGACAACCGCATTCTGTGAATTTCCCGCCGCATAGATGCCTTGATTCTTGGCATCCTCAGACAATTTGGCGAAGGCCGACTGCGCATCACTCAGGTTCCCGGACTGCAGCGCCTGTGACAGCTGTTTCACGTCGGTCACCAAGGGTCCGCTCGGCGCGCCGCTGGCGCCGGTCGAATGATTCTGGTCGTAATTCTGCTTCAGCGTCGCAAAGGCGGATTGCGCGTCCGCCAAGTTGCCTGAATTCAGCGACTGTCCGAGCTGCGACCAAAGTGAAGCTGGGGTCTTTTGAGCGGTGTTCGGCGTGCTCGTGACGTAGGGATTTTGCGTGTTCGATAGACCATTGATATTCATCGTCATACCTCCCGAATAATAGTTTGTGCCGGGCGACGGATTGCCGCCTCCTTGCGAATAGCACGTTCCGTGCCAGTCACCCTCTTGACGTATTTCGGCGATTCCGGCGCCTTACTTTAGGGCGGCCGCGCACTTGTTCCCGGCAAGACCCAGGAAACTCCTGGCCGGGCGGCCGAAATTTGCCGCTTTCGTTCGCCGTATTCGGTTTCCCGGGCCGTGCCGGCCGCCGCCTGCGGGGAAAATTGGAAAAAAATATCCAGGTTATGGAAAATCGCGACAACGTCCCCGACGGCAGCGTCTATGGTCTTGCGATCGCGATTCTGCGCCTCTAGTCTTTGCAGAGTCCGTGTTTCCAGCCTTGGCGGTTCGCCGCACAGAAAAATGATTGAAGGGATCGCCAGAGTATGAAAATTTCGATCGCCGCCGGAGCCGGCCTCGCGCTCGGTGTGGCCTTTGCCGTACCTGCGCTCGCCCAGGTCCTTCCTCTCCCAGACAGCGGAACTGCGGACGCGGGCGTTGCCTCCAAGGCCATCGCCAGCGTCGTGGCCAACGACACGGTGGGCGGCGCTCCGGCGACACTTGGCACAGGCGGTAACGCCACGATCGCGCGCTCCGGAACTTGGCCGACGGGTCTCGCCTTGAACGTGACGAACGGGGCACTGACGACGACGGCTACGCTCGCCGCCGGCGGCTACGAAGTCGCCTACAAGCTCTGCGATCTGAATTCGAATTGTGCGACCACCACCGATACAGTGACGGTCATCACCGCCGTGATTTCCCCGGTACCCGACAGCGGCACGGCGGACTTCGGCATCGGTTCGCAACCGATCGCGAATGTCGCCGCCAACGACACGGTGAACGGCGCGGCGGCGACGCTCGGTGCGTCGGGAAACGCCAAAGTGTCCCAAAGCACGACCTCCCCGTGGCCGACGGGCATCGTGCTGAATACGAGTACCGGTACCGTCGCGACTTCGGCCACACTCCCGGTCGGCGTCTACAATATTGTGTATAACCTCTGCGACTTGAACGTGCCGGCGACCTGTAACTCGGCGACCGATACGGTCACGGTCGCCAACTCCAGCGTCGTTGCGGTTCCCGAGAACGGTACCGCCGATGCCGGCACGGGCTCGCTCGCGATCGCCAACGTCACGTCGAACGACACGGTCAACGGCGCACCGCCGGTGCTCGGGGCGACCGGCAACGCGGTCGTGAAGCAGAGCACGAGCCCCGCGTGGCCGACCGGGATCGTGCTCAACACGGGCACGGGCGCCGTCACGACCTCGGCGTCCTTGGCGGCGGGCGTCTATGCCATCCCCTATCAGCTCTGCGACAGAAACGTTCCGGCGAAATGCAGCACGGCGAATGACAGCGTCACGGTCATCACACCCGCGATCATTGCGAATCCGGACAGCGGCACAGCCGTCGGCGGCATCGCGTCCAAGCCCGTGCCGAACGTGACCGCGAACGACTCGGTCGATGGCGCTGCGGTGACACTCGGCGCTACTAGCAACGCGACGATCGCTCAATCCGGAGTTTGGCCGTCGGGCATCAGCTTGACGACGTCGACCGGGGCGATTTGGACCACGGCCGCACAACTGCCCGGCGTGTTTACCCTGAATTACTCGCTGTGCGACCGGAATTCGCCGCCGGTCTGTGCGATCGGTACTGCGACGATCACGATCAACGCCGCGGTCGTTGCGCTCCCGATCGCCGGCAGCGCGATCGCCGGCACGTCCGGCACTCCGATCGGATATGTGCCGATGCAGGACCTCGTCAACACCGCACCCGTAGTGCTCGGCAGCAGTGCGCCGAACGCGACGCTGAGCGTCGCCCCGGGCAGCAATTGGCCCAGCGGCTTTTCGCTCGATCCGGTGGCAGGAGCGATCAACTCCTCGCCGTCGGTACCGATCGGCACCTATAGTCTTCCCTACCAACTCTGTGATTTGAACTCGCCGCCGGACTGCGCAACCGCCGTCGCCACCGTGGCAATCACGGCGCCGTATTCCGAGGTGAGCGCGACGACCACGGCCATGGGCGACGTCGAGTTCGACTGGGGCCGTGACGGCGTGCATTGCCCGAGTTGCAACTTCGGCGACGGCAACGATCGCGCCAACTGGACCGACCGTAGCGGCAATATCTGGATCGCACATCTCGATCCAAATTCCGGTTTGTTCGTCTCGCCCGGCGCCAACGACGAGTTGGCCGATACGACCGCGTATTTCTGGAATACCTGGGGCAACGGCCCCGAGTGGGCGTTCTCGACGCATAACGGCCAGGTGGTTTCACAACTCGTCTATTCGCGCTGGCAGCCCGGACAGCCCGCGCAACCCCAGCCGGGACCCGGCTACGCGGGCGCCGCATACACGACCCAGACCGCCTACAACGCCTTTGGGCAGGCCAACTGGACGCCGAGATTCCTGCCCGGCGCGATCGGCGACGGTAATGGCAACCCGGGTACGCAGAATTCCAACCTGCCGGAAGCCAGTCAGTGCAATAGCGACGCGCTCGCCTTGGTCATGTACAAGAACTTCGCGTCGCCGCTGCAGCTGTTCACGGAGGATGTGACCTCGGCCGCCGGTACGACGCCGCAGCTCGTGCCCATCCCTCCCAACGTCGTATCGAACGGCATCGGTGAGCGTTTCGTGCCCTGCACGCAGCAAGTGACGTTCCAGGCCCAAGCGCCTTACGGCACCGGCGGGCAAACCGTGCAGCAAGTCTTCTGGTACGACATCGCTACCGGCGCCGTCGACCAGATCACGACGGATCCCACGTCGAAATACTCGGCCTTCATGTTCAAGGCGCCCGATTTCGGCGACAACTACATTCTGTTCACGCTCGCGAATCACACGACGATCCAGGTCTTCGAGCAAACCGGAACGAATGGCGACGGCTCGCCTCAGTTCACCCAGGTCAACTCGATCGTCTCCCCCGACCCGAACGAGATTTACCTGAACACGATGGAGCCGTTCATCAGCTGTACGCCGACGTGTACGACCTACGTGTTCACGACGCTGTGCAAGACCTCGACCTGTCAAAACGGGATCACCGAACCGAACGGCTTCGCGGTCGTCGCCTTGAGTCCGGCAACGCCGCTGTTCAATATTCTCGTGCAGGCCGCATCATTCCCTGCCCGCCAGCGGCTCGATCCCGAGTACTACATCACCCCGAACGGACCCTTGTTGTATTACAACCGGATCGTGCCGGAATCGGGTTCGACGCACTATAACAACGAAGGCGAGTATTTCATCAATATGCAGCTCGGCATCCCATCCGGTGTCTGCGTCGGCTCGTCCGCGGAAGGCGGCTTGGCGCCAAATTGCTAGTGGGCGCCCCGCTGCAGCGCAGTTGCGGGTCGCCGGCCCGGCGCTTGCGCTAGCGCGCGGCCTGCCATTGCACCGAAAACGTCGTGCCGTCGGGGGATAGCGGGCTCGGCACGGCCATCGTGATTCCTTGTGAATCGACCATGGTGATGGCATGCACGAGAGCGTTTGGGAACGCACCGATGGGTCCCGTGACCGCGCTCGACGCCGCTGCACAGGTTCCGGCAAGCCCGGTCTCGTCCTGGCCGAAGAACACATTGCCGAAATCGGTGAACTTGATGGCGTTGTCTTCCGCAATCCATTCCGCGGAATTACGCTTTGCGGCGGGTACCGCTTTGGTGATGGAAAACGACTGCTGTGAGCGCTCGTCGCGGATCGTCGCGGTGAATACACCCTCGGAGTACGTCACCGACGCAAGCATGACGTCTCCGGCCTCGACTGACATTGACGCTATCGTGATCCCCGGATCCGGATAGAATTCGTACCAGGCGTAATATTTCGGTACTCCTTTCGAGCAGTCGGAGTCCGTCCCCGTTTGTTCGACGGTGCGCGTCGTGTACCCGTCGATACCTACCCAGTGCGACGCCCCGGAATTCTTCGGGTCGGAGCCCGTGCAATTCGCCTCCGGTACGAGCCAGGAACCCGTGACCGATGAGATGCTCCCCTCGGCGCCGGTGACCGCATAACCGCTCCAATTCGGACTCACGACGGCGCCGTCCGGGCCCACCCCGAGGCTGCGCATCGGTCCGTGGGCGATGCCCTCGGCCGGGAACTGAGTGGCGAAGCTTATGGACAAACTCGTCATCAGGCAGATCGTCACGGCGTTGCGGCCATGGCGAGAAATAGGCTTCTTCACGGGGTTCCCCGAGTGGCGCAAGGCGCGCGGACACCTAACGGTAACAGATTCAGTTCTATGCCCTGAAGCCGCGTTCGTAGGCTCCGTGCGTCGCTCCCGCCACGGTCACATCATCGACAGTGACGGGAGCGCATGACGATCACGCGTTTCAGTTCGCTTCGGTGAACTGAATCGAAGGTGACGATCCGCCCGTCGCGCTGCACCTTCCCAAAGTCAAGTTATTGCTCTCTCCGGTCGTGCCCGCATCGGCGACACAAGTCGGCGCGGCGGTCGAGCCATCGGTCAACGTCAGCTTCACGGTCACGGATGAGCCCTTGTTGAAGTCTGCGCGCGAACCACCGGCATTGCCGACAATGTTGAATTCCGACTCCTGCCAAACGGAAGAAATATCGACCACGCTGTCGGGGCCAGTGACGGAGTATGCGTTCGTGTCGTTGCTGAATGTCACCGTATCATTCCCACCCGCAACAGCGGCGCCGGTGATCAACAGGTCCGCGAGAGCGGTGATCGGCATATCGGGCGCGGCGATGTAAGCGCTGTTCCTGTAGCAATCGCCGCCGCCGGCGCTCTGCCAAGACTTCGGGCATTTCGTTGAACCCCAGCCGATCAACCAATACTGCATGAATACCGAGGCCTCACCCTTGGTGCTGTAGTCGGGCGAATAAATGAATTGTTGCCAAACGGTGCAGCCGCTATGTCCCGCGCAGGCAGAGGTCGTACCCGTGAAATTCGTATTGATCTGCAAGGTGTATTCGTTCGGCCCAAGGATGCCGCCGTCGCCAAAAGACGGGACACCGACACTTTTCTCCGACGTCACGCCGGTGACTTTCGGGAAGGTTCCGAGGGTCTCGCTGATCAGCCCCGCCGCTTTGGCCACGTAGTCCTTACCGTCGCCCGTCACGTTGCCTCCGCCACCAGCGGTATTGGCATGTACCGGATGAACGAGTGGTTGGACTGTCTTGCAAGCGGCCTTCTGCCAGACGATGTCGGGATAGGTGGCTTGGAAGCATCCGACCTCGGACGGGTAGTCGTGCGCCATGACCCCGCGCCAACTCGCGCGAGCGGCTGCCTCTGCGTCGCCGGCGGCATCCTCTGCGGCAAGAGCGGGATGCAGCGAACACGCGCCGATCAGGCCGGCGGCCGCGATCCGTACGACATAATGCACATTCAATACCTTGCATCGATTCATGATTTTCCCCATTTTTCTAAAGCGTATTGTTTCAGGGCGGCGGTCGATGCCGCACCATGCGCAGATCCTCACACCTGCGTGAGCGGCGGTCAATACTCAAGCCGCCGCCTCGCGTTGAGCGCGTGCTCACTTCATGGCTGCGACGGATGACGAAGCGCACAAAGCGGCCGATCGAGCAAGGATGCCAATGCGGCGCAGGCATCCACCGACTCGTCGCCGACCAGTCGGTCGCCTTCGCGCGCCGAGCTCGCACGCAACAGACGCTCCGCTGCTGCGGACTTCATGCTCGGCTCTTTCGCCAACAACAAGGCCACCAGCCCGGTGACCTGTGCAGTGGCGATGGAGTCGCCCGAAGCAAAGTCGTAGTGCCCTCCGGGCAGCAGCGTCAGGATCTCGCTTCCCGGCGCACGGATGCTCTCTGCGGGCGCGGCCTCATTACCCACACTGGCTACCTCGATGACGCCCGGCTCATGCATCAGACCGGGCGGTTTCCGGCCCTGCTCGGCGGCGGCGCCGACGATCAGCACGCCACGGCGCAGTCCCTCCTGAATCAGCTCATGAAGCAAAGGATCGGCAGGTCCCGCGAGACTCAAGTTGATGATCTGGGCATGCGCATCCAAGGAAGCCACGAGCGCCCGAGCCAGCGTGAAGGAATTACAACTGGCCGAATCGGCGTTCTCGTGCGCCTGCCAACAGGCTTTGTAGAGCAGCAACCGTGCTCGCGGCGCCACGCCGACGATGCCCTCATGATTGTTCGCGACCGCGGCGATTACGCCCGCGATTTCAGTGCCGTGGCGGTCGCTGCGAAAGCGCTCGAGATCGTCATCGACGAAATCTCCCGATTCAGCGACGCGCCCGCGCAGATCGGGATGCGCGGTATCGACGCCGGTATCGATAATGGCAACGCGCACACCATCCCCCTGCGAGACGGCGTGCGCGTCGGCGACGTCCATTTGCGCGAAACCCCGCTGCAGCCCGACGTACGGATCGTTGTAGCCCGAGGTCTCGGTCTTGAATGTTTGTAAGGGCTGAGCGAGCTTGACCCGACGATCGCGGGACAAAACGGCGAGCAAAGCGGCGCGATCAGCGCCCTCGGCAATCCGGAACACGGCACAGTGGAGCCGCAGTGGACTGATCGGCCAGGCGTTGGCCACGCGCAGTCCGTAGGCCGCTTCGAGCTGACGCAGCGTGGCACGCGCGTGCCAGCCCGGACCATACCCTCGGACCCCGTCGTAACCGCGCGGAGTACCACCGGCCGGTGGCGGCGCCGGCACCGCCGTATCGTCCACGGCCACTACGATGTAGCGCTCCGGCGTGGTCATCTCCTCCCGATCGAGTGTGCTGGAGACACCGGCTCTGTCGAGCGAGGCAGCGTCACTTGCCGAGACGGTCAGGAGCGCCCCGACCATCCAGGCGCCCCGCAGCATCGCGAGATGCCTCACTGCGTACCGGCCGGACCGAGATCCGGCCGCGTACTCTCCGCGAACCGCACCTCCGCATGTTGACGCAGCATCTGCAGGGAAACCGCGGGGGGTCGGGACGTGGCCGATGCCAGTGAGTACACGCCCGCCTCGGTGGGGCCGGCCACGATCCGCAACTGCGACTCGTCGAGCAAGGCCTGCAACCGGGCCAAGGTGATGCTCGGCGCGAATACGGCGCGAATGACTTCACCGCTCACGGTCGGACGGGGGCTGGTCACCGTGTGATAGGGAGCCGACGCGGTCGGGTGGTCCAGGCCGCGGCGCTCCACGACCACGGAAGCCAGCACAACCGCAAACAGAATCACCGAGGCCGCGGTCGCGGCCAACCGGCGCGGCAACCAGATGCCACGGTAGCTGGTCGGCGAGTCTAGTGGTCCGGGCTGACCGTCAATCCGCGCGCGCAGCCGTTGCAACGAGGCCCGCGGAACGTATTCGATCGGTGATTCGACGCGCATTGCGGCGAATAATTCACGCTCCAGAGCGAGGTCCGCGCGGCAAGCCGCGCACTCGGCAAGATGCCTGTCGAGCTCGGCACGCTCAGCGTCACGCAAGCTTGAATTGACATAAGCCGGCAGGAGCTGGGTCTGCCTTGCATGGTCGCGTGTGCGCTGATTGCTGCGGTCAAATGTCATGGCGCCCTCACCCGATTTTAGCCATCCCGCCCAGAACGGGCAGGTATCGTTTCAGTGTCTGTCGCGCGTGGAACATGCGCGCCTTGATCGTGCCCACGGGCGCTCCGGTGATCGCGGCGATTTCCTCGAGCGAGTAGCCTAGATGATAGGCAAGCTCCAAGGCCATGCGTTGATCCAAGGGCAACTGGTCCAGTGCGCGAGCGATCCAATCGCGCGTTTCTGCGGCATCGCTGGGGTCTCTGGATAACTCCGTATGTGTATCCGGAGCGACGGCCCCGTGGTGGCGTTTTTGACGGCGGACCGATTTCAATACGGTGCGATAGGCGATGCCGAAGATCCAGGTGGAAACTTGCGAAGCATGGCGAAACCCGGCGGCGCTCTGCCAGACGATCAGGAAGGTATCATTGATGACTTCCTCGACATTTTCATACCGCGGGGTGAAGCGCCCCAGAAATCGCGCCAGCCGGCGGTGATAGCGCAAGTACAGAGCCTCCAGCGCGCGCCGGTCACCGGCCGCGATTCGCAGCATGAGGGCATGGTCGGATTCTTTGGCCGAATTGATGGCGAACTCGCTCACTACAGATGAGTACCAGTGGCTCTCGGAAAGGTTGCATTAGCGCGGCTCAAAACCGCCAAATCAGCGTGCCCACCCAGCGCCCGCCTCCCGAGCCGTTGTCGTATAGGGTCTTGGCTGCCGCTGAACTACCGACGTAGTAGACCGACAAGGACAGCGGCGCGCGCTCGTAATCGACCCCCGCACTGAAATAACCGTAATCCAGGGAACTGACGCCGCCATAATGGGCGTAGCCCAAGCCCGCGCTCGCGAACAGCCCGCGCCCCAGGGGCTGCTGAACCGACACCTGGGCCGAGGCCGCTGTTACGCTCACCAATCCCGCCGGAAGTACGACGCGTGGCGAGTCCGGCGAGTACGTCACCTGTGCAGACAGCCAGTCCCGATAGGCGAGATCGCACGAGACTTCCCCGTAGTCATACCCCGATCCATTGGCGTTCCAAGGATACCAGTAACCGCCGAGCAGTACCCGCGCGCGCCAGTCATCCGCGATGGTCCGACCATAGCCCACATAGAGATCGAGTTCGGCGTCGCGCGCTTGAGTGCTCTGATATTGCGTATTGGATGCAAACAGGCCGGCGATCCATCCGGCGGCGTTGGCGGCATGAACGTCCAGCTGCAGGGCCGGCTGATCGGCGCTCTTCGATACGCCGCGCTCCAGATAATCGCTGGTCAGGATCAGGGATCCCTGCGTAGTCTGGGCCTCGGCGCAGCCTGCCGCGAAACACGCGACAAGCAAGAACCAACGCGACGCGCGCCGGCGCAGTGGCACGAGTCGATCGATCAGCCCGTCTAAAGAGGCGCTCATCATGCGTGCGGCAGAATCCGGCAAACCGGCTTCCACGGCAAGCCTCAAGTTCGCATCTGAGGCAACTCTTTGGGCGCCGACCGGTACTTACGGGGCATGGTGACAATCAGTTCGCCAAATTTGTTTCAGCTCATCATCACATGAGGATTCCATGCAAACACCCAGTCGATCCAAGGTGCTCAGCCCAGCTTTCATTCTGCTCACGGCCGTGGGAGCCGCCGCTCATGCCGAAGCGGTGACAACGCCGATCGGGGCCGACTCCGGGGCCACGCTCGCCTACGCGAGTGCCGGTACCTCGTCCACAATCGGCTGGGACCCCACCCAGACCGTGACCGCCGACTTCAACGGCGATGGCAAACCGGACGTCGCGGTCGTCGATTTCGGATTCAACGCCGGCCCGGGTACGCCAACCGCGAACAGCAATTCGATCGCCTTCTTCATCAATGCCACGCCCAAGGGCGGCGCCACCATGACGAGCGTGTCCCAGGTGCTGCTCCTGGAGCAGCAGGCACCGTCCAACGTCGCGGTCGCTGATATCAACGGCGACGGTAAGCCGGATCTCGTGGTGAGCTATTCACCCGATGCCATAAGCTGTCTCGGCCATTCATGCGCTGCGGTGATCAGCGTGCTCCTCAATGACACCCCGGCAGGCGCCAGCACCTTGTCCTTCGTGGAAACCGACATTGCCCCGCAGCCCTCGGGAGCGAATTCCATAGTGTCCGGCGGTGTCGCCGTCGGCGATTTCAATGGCGATGGGATTCCGGACATCGCGTTCATCAATAACATCTTGACGCCTTACGATGGCAATCGTACCAGCAGGTTTCTGACCAACCAGGTCACGATCCTACCCAACACGACGGCGACCGGCGCGATGACGGCCACGTTCGATGCACCACAACAAGTCAAGGTCAGCCCAGTCGCCAACAGCTATCAGCTGGACGAAAAGACCGGCAGCGCCTACACGCTCGCCGCCGCGGATATCAATGGTGACGGTAAGCTCGATCTCGTCGTGGGCAATATCGTCAGCGCCACCGTCTCCGTCATGCTCAACACGGGCACATCCGCGAAAATCAGCTTCGCCGCGCCGGTGCTCTTCACGGCCGGCAACGGATCGGCCAACGGGCCGCGCAGCATCACGATCGGCGACTTCAACGGCGACGGTAAACCGGATATCGCGACCGCCAACGATGGATTCGGCGATGTGGGCAATACGGTTACCGTATTCCTCAACACGACGACGAAAGGTGCGAGAAAGCCGACCCTCGCTGCCCCGCTCACGCTCACCGACGGCTTTCCCACCTCAATCCTTGCTGCGGACGTCAATGGGGACGGCGTGCCTGATCTGATCGTCTCGAATGACGCGCCTGGCTACCCCAGCGTCAACGGCAGCATCGACGTGTACCTCGACACGACGGCGAAAAATGCAAAGACAGCCAGCTTCGTGAAGGCCGTCAGTGAAGTCGTCTCGGTGCCCGAGGGGGTCGCGGTTGCCGACTTGAATGGCGACGGCGTGCCGGACATCGTCTCGATGTCGATGGCGGAGGGGACCCTGCAATTCTTGTTCGGCGCTCCGAGCAACGCGACGAAGTAGCCGCCCCTCTGGCGCGGATCGGTTCGCAGACAGACCGGCGTACGACTGCGTACGTCCGGTCCCTGCGCAGATCACTTATTTGCCAAAGCGATAGTTCAACTCCAGCCCCCAGTAGCGATTTGCATCGCGCGGAATGAAGTACTGGATCGAACCGCCGGGTCCCCCAACCTGGCTGAACGAGGCGTAGCTCTTGTCCAGGATGTTCTTGACGATCGCCGTGACCGTCAGGCGTTGATCCCGGTCGCTCGCGGCAAGACTCGCGTTCCACAGCCCATAGCCGTGCAAATTGAGGTAGGGATTGTCGCCGCCTTTCGGACAATAGACGGTCGTGCACGTGGCAAAGTCGGTGTACTGGTTGCCGGTGTAGCTATAGTTCGTTTGCCCGACGAGATCGAACGGCAGCAAGCCGGTCAGGCGGTAATCGGTGCCGACATTGAGCTTGGACTTCGGCGAAAATGGCAAGGGGCTGCCCGCGGGTGCGATCGCCAGCGGATTCGCGCCGGTCGCGGCCGTAAAATCCGTGACGTGCGCGTTCGCATAGGTGAAACCGCCATTGACCCGCCACGCCGGCATCAGCCGAGCCGCGCCGGAGAGTTCGAAGCCCTGAGTCGCGACCGAACCTGCATCGGCGAGCGTGGTGATCACGACGCCATTGAGGCTGGCCGGGTTATTCGCCTGGAAGTTGTCGAAAGTCTCATAAAAGACCGCCGCGTTGACATAGGCATCGCCGCCCAAGAAAGTCGACTTGAGCCCAAGTTCATAAGCGACCGAGGTCTCCGGGGGCAGCGGCGCGTTCTCGAGCACATTTTGATTGAAGAACACGTTGTATGCGGGCCCCTTGTAGCCCCGCGAATAGGTCGCGTAGGCCATCTCGGTGCTGAGGATGTCCCACTGCAAGCCGACCTTGCCCGATGTGTTCGTATGGGTCGTGCTGCCCGTTCCCTCGAACGGGCAGGCCGTCGCCGGGTTGCAGTTGCTCGCGATGACACCGCCGCCCGCCGTCGGCGAAGTTTCGTACTCATGGTAAAAGCTCACGTCATCGTGCGTAACACGCAGTCCCGCGATCACGCGCAACGGATCGATGATTCGTATGGTGCCCTGACCGAATGCGGCGACGTTGTCAACGGCGGCGCCGTAGTAGGAACTGGCCGATGGCGTCGTAAAGGTCGACGCTCCCGGCAAACAAGGAACCAGCCCGGGCGAAACCGCTGCAAGTGTCGAGGCCGTGCAAACGACGTCATCGCGCTCGAAATAAGCGTCTTGAACGTTGTGATAGTAAAAAAGGCCGGCAACGTACTCCAAGAAACCACCGGTCGGTGACGCCAGCCGCAATTCGTTGGTCAAGGTCGAGACCGACTGTGGGCCGAGATCATGCTCTTGCTCGAAACTCGAGCCGACATACGCCGCCGTCTCGGGCAGAAAATCCCCGTCACGGATTTGAACGATCGAATCATAGCGATAGGCCAGTATGTCCGTGAGCGTGAACCGGTTGAAATTCCAGTCGACTTGCAGCGAAGTGCCCTCCTGGCGCTCGATGCTCCGGGTCGTGAGATTCTGCGCGACATTCCGGGTTTCGTCGCCCGCGTATCCGGTTCCGGTCAACAGATTGGTCGTGCCCGCGACGATTGCCGCGGAACTGCCCGGCGGGGTTCCGGGCGCCGTACCATTGACGAAGGTGCAGCAATTGTCGTTCGACTCATGCCAGTCACCGATGAAGGTAAACGTGAGAGCGTCGTTCGGGAGGTACTTCCAGATCGTGCGCGCGCCCTGGTGATCGTAGCCGTTGGTCGGCGTCGTGCCGGCGTCCTGCGAACTCTCGTGGATGTTCGTGAGATTACCGGCATACTTCCCGGTGAACAGGGTCGTGCGGGTCAGAAACTGGTCCGTGACGGGCAAGTCGACCGTGGCCTTTGCTCGTGTTTCGTTGCCCTCGAAGTACGAGAGATCGAAATCCGCCGCATAAGTGCTTCCGGGCATGCGCGACACGACGTTGACCACGCCCGCCGAGCTGTTCTTACCGAACAGTGTCCCTTGCGGTCCGGGAATCACCTCCATGCGCTCGATGTCGAGCAGGTCACCAAACGCCTGGCCCGAGGTCCCCATGACGACGCCGTCGACGACGTAGCCGACACTGGGTTCAGCGCCGAGCGCGAAACTATTGGTGCCGATGCCGCGCAGGAAGAGCGCGCTGTTGTAGGGAATATCGCCCTTGTGCAAGGAAAGATCGGGGATTTGATTGATCAGCTGTTCCGCCGTCAGCGCGTTGCTCCGCGCTATTTCCTCGCCACCCACTACGGTCACGGCGGCCGGCACTTCTTGCAGCTTTTCGGCTCGCTTTTCGGCGGTTACGGTAATTTCACTCAATGTCTCCGCGGCGGCGCCGATACTCGTTGCGCCGGCGCTCGTTTCCGCCACCGCTGCGCCGCATGAACCGATCGCCAGAGCCATCAGCATCAGATGGATCAAGCCCCGGCGTCCCGCGTGCGGCTGCGATGTGACATCAACCTCGTTCATCATCATTTCCCCTGCCGTCGAATTATCAATGGAAAACAGGCTGGCTCCCGTGGCCTCAAGCGAAGCCACGGGTTGGCAAGCCCCTTGAGGCTCAGAATTTCCAGGCGGTGTAGACACCGATTTCGCTGAATTGACCGCTCGTCGTGAGGCTCGTGCCGCCGATCGTCAGCGAGCTGTTCGCATCTGCGCCGCTCACCGTCGTGGAACCGTCGGTGACCTTTTCGTTCTTGTAGACGATGCCGAGGTCGAGACTGGGAATCGGCTTGTAGGCAACGCCGACGTTCCAATAGGTATCCTTCAAGTTCGGCGCAACGTCCTTGCTCAACTTCGCACTGTCATAGCGGGTGAAGACCGAGTACTGCGGCGTGAACGCGTAGGACGCCCAGATCGACTCGCCGTCCGCCTCGTCGCTCGCCAACTTGCCGGTAGCCGTTGCCGCAACGACGGCCGAGGTTCCGAACAAGCCCGACGTGGTGCTGACCGTCTTGTAATTCTTGGCAGTGAAGTATTCACCGCCAATATTGAAGCCGGCGATCGTGTAGCCGATCGCGACGTCGAAGCGTGTTGCGGTGTTGGTTGGATAATTCTCATTGGCGGTGGTGACTTGGCCGAGGTGACCGCTGTAGCCGCCGAGCGCGATCGTGAGACCGGTGAACGGTAGGACGGCGAACCGTCCCTCGACGTCGACGTATTTGGTGCGCGACGGATTCTTATAGCCTGCACCATCGACGGCCGACACGGAATAATTGAATCCCGGGCCGCCGCCGCTCTGTACGGTCGTAGCGCCGCCCGCATTGACGCCCCAATCTGCCGTATTGGCGAAACCTAGTCGGTCGGTCTGAGTCTTTTCGACCCAGCGGTATTGATACAACGTCTCGACGAACGGTGCCCAAGGCGACTTGTAGTCACCAACCCGCACGTTGAATAAGTCGCTGAATTTGCCCTGTAAGTAGAGGTTCTTGATGAAAACCTCGGTTACGCCGCCACTGCCCGCCGTGGTGCTGCTGCTGTATTGAAGATCGGTCGTCAGATCCGCCGACCACACATCATTGAATCCGTGGTCGACGATCAGATAACCGCGCTTGATGTCGAAACCGGTACCGGTCGGCGCCACGTCGACGTCATTGCTCTTGTTGCTGATGTTGCTCAGGTCGAAGAACACCTGCGCGCCAACCGTGGTGTTGGGGGCCACTTCGGCATCCGCGTGAGCGACCACAGGACCCACGGTCGCCGCAAACGCGAGCGACACGAAAACTCTTTTTTTCACCAAGTTAACTCCTATCGATCGACTAAAAGAACCTAAGACTGCACGTGTGTCGAACTCGGCAGAGTCGTTCGCACGCGGCGCTTTGACATTGCTCATCTGCATCCCTCTTCCCTTGTTTCCGGATTGTTCGTATGCGTAGACTTATAAAGTCTACTAACTCGATAGGAATATTGTAAATAATGCCGCAGCTGTCAAGTGCGGGGTGACATAATTTGAGCCGAAGAATAGGATTACCGCTGGTGTTATCCCAGAAAACTCGTTATGCCCTGAAGGCCCTGCTGGAGTTGGCTCTGGCCGCGCCAGACGTCACTCTGTCGGCGGCGGCGATCTCCGGCCGGCGGAATATTCCCGTCAAATTTCTCGAGGCCATATTGGCCGAGTTGAAGCGCGACGGCTTGGTACGCGTTCAGCGCGGACGCGGCGGCGGTTATCAACTCGCCAAGAGCCCGGACCACGTCTCTTTTGGCGAAGTCGTGCGCCTGATGGAAGGACCTCTGGCGCTCTTGCCTTGTGTCAGCGTGACTCAGTATCGCCGCTGCGCCGACTGTGCCGATGACCGGAACTGCGAACTGCGGAAGTTGTTCCGTGCGGTGCGTGATAGCACTGCAAACATTCTCGACGGGTGGACGCTCGCCAATGCTCTCGCGAAGTCGGACGAACGCAAGCCGAGCTCGATTGCAGCCCGAACTAGCGCGGCCACAAAAAAGAAGCTGCAACGCTCGCGGCCGACGGGCGCGCTCGCGAAGGCCGCGGCGAGGAAATAAGCTGCTCTGAGAATCTAGGGGGTTGTCGAAGGAAGACTTGCGAGATGTGCACCTCGCTCATTTAACTTAATATTTCGCGATCGAGTCCGGTCGAAAGTTACGCGTACACGAATAAAAATATTTCTTCCTAGCGGTACATCACAAGTAGTAATGTCGATAGATACGAATAGTCTAATTGGGATTTGAAATAAATCGCTTTTGTGGATTCGTGTCGTTCCGAAAGAACCGGTACGGCGCGCGCATGCGGCCGTTTCGGCGATACCAACCGTCTTGATTCGAGGAGCTTCTGGATGAAAGCAATCGAGAAATTATCTGGCGATTCCGCTGCCGCAAGCAGATCCCGCCCGCTGATGTTAGCCTTGGCGATGCTCGGACTGACCACGGCCTACCAGGCCGCGGCACTGCCCGTGTTGACCCATCATGTTCGCGACGTCGTGGCAACCGGCGCGACGCCGGCGGTCGGGACCCTGCCGGCGGAGCAGGTGCTGAAATTGGATCTCGTACTCCCGCTCAGCGACGAGGCAGGGTTACAAAGCTTCCTCAGCGAACTGTACGACCCGACGAGTCCCTCGTACCGTAATTTTCTCACCGTCAAGGAATTCACCGCCAAATTCGGCCCGAGCCAGGCCAGCTACGACGCGGTAGTGGCGTTTGCGAACGCGCACGGTCTGACGGTCACGGGCGGCAACCGTGACGCGATGGACGTTCAGGTCGCGGGCAAGGTGTCGGACATTCAAGAGACCTTTCATCTCACCTTGCGCACTTACCACGACCCGGTCGCGAACCGAACTTTCTATTCCGCGGACCGAGAACCCACGGCCGACCTGTCGGTCGCGCTATGGCATGTCTCGGGACTCGATAATTACTCCGTACCGCATCCCATGCTCGTCAGCAAGACGGACTACGCGGCTGCTCACGGTGTCGATCCGGACACCGTCGTCACCCACGCGACCACGGGTTCGGGTCCGTCCGCGTCCTTCCTCGGCAGCGACATGCGCGCTGCGTACTATGGCGGATCCGCATTGACGGGCGCCGGCCAAAACCTGGGATTGTGGGAGTACTTGGGCACCGACCTCGCCGACCTCAACACGTACTACACCAATGTCGGACAAACCAATACCGTGCCGATTACGGTCCTCTCCACGGACGGAACATCGACCAGTTGCGTGTACAAGGGAAGCCGTTGCGACGATACCGAACAGACGCTCGATATGACCCAGTCGCTCGGCATGGCGCCGGGATTGGCGAGCCTCGTGATGTACGTCGGCTCGATCGATACGGCCATCATTGGCGCGATGGTCTCCAACGATCCGCTGCCGACGACGATCGGCTGTTCTTGGGGCTGGACGCCCGCGGATCCCACCACGCTAGATCCTTATTGGGAGCGAATGGCGGCACAGGGTCAGAACTTCTTTTCGGCATCGGGAGATAGCTCCACCTGGTCCAAGTCGGTCGAGGCCTGGCCGGCAGATGATGCGCATGTGGTCGCAGTGGGTGGAACCGATCTGGTGACGGCGAGTGCCGCCGGTCCCTGGGCTTCCGAAACCGCGTGGCTCGACAGCGGCGGTGGTGTTTCCCCCGACAAGATCGCGATTCCGACTTGGCAGAGGCTGAAAGGCGTCGTGACCTCGACCAATGGTGCCTCGAAGGTTTACCGCAATGGTCCGGACGTCTCGGCCAACGCCAACTTCACGTTCTACACCTGCGCCGATCAGAAAGCCTGTCTCGCCAATGAATTCGGCGGTACGAGCTTCGCGGCGCCGATGTGGGCCGGCTTCATCGCGCTGTTGAATGAGCAATTGGCGAATTCGTCCAAGCCGACCATCGGCTTCCTCAATCCGTCGATTTACGAGAAGAACGTAACGTCGGCCTACGCCACGGGCTTCCACGACATCACGAGCGGTACATCCGGGAAGGAGTCCGCGGGTCCGGGATTCGATCTCGTCACTGGCTGGGGCAGTCCGAAAGAGGGGCTGATCACCGAGCTTTCCAGGAAATAGTATCGGGACTTAGTAGCAAGACGGCAGTCGTGTTCGGTCGGTCCGCTGAGGACCCCCGACACGGCTGCCGCTGCGCTCGCCACCGCCGTTTGGAAAGTGAATCAGCGCGGCAGCGGCGCGTGGTTCAAGCGCGGCAGCACGTGCCGGCTAAACAAATCGCACTCCGCGGCATGCGGGTAGCCGGACAGGATGAAAGCATCGATGCCGAGCGCCTGGTAGGCATGGAGCTTCGCCAGCACTTGATCGGGATCACCAACGATTGCCGCACCGCAGCCCGAGCGGGCCCGGCCAATTCCGGTCCACAGATGCTCCTCCGCGTAACCGTCGTCGTCCGCGGTCTCGCGCAATTCGAGTTGCCGCAAGACTCCTTGCGATTTGCTGTCGAGGGATTTGTTGCGAATCGCATCGCCCGTCGTCGCATCTAGCTTCGACATCAAGCGCCGCGCCGCGTCGCGCGCCGCGGCTTCGGTCTCGCGGACGATCACATGGACCCGGTAGCCGAAGCGTAGCGTCCGCCCATGGCGCGCGGCTCGCGCCCGCATATCGGCAATGATCTCGGTCACCGCGCTCATGCGATCCGGCCACATCAAATACACGTCGCAACCCTGCGCCGCCGCTTCGCGGGCAGCCGGCGACAGACCGCCGAAATAAAACAGCGGCGCTGCACGCGGCGTCGCGAGCAAACGCGGCGGATCGAGTTTGAGTTTATAGAACTCCCCGTCGAAATCGACGGAGCGCCCCGCGAGCAAATCGCGCAAGATCACCATGTATTCGAGAGTGCGCCGATAGCGCGGCTCGCTCGCGAGTGTTTCTCCCGGCATATCGCTGGAGATGATGTTGATGCTCAGACGCCCCGCCAGGATCTGGTCCAGCGTCGCCAGCTGCCGCGCTTGTTGTGGGGGCCACATCTCACCGCACCGGATCGCCACCAGGAGTTTGAGCCTCTGCAGAGACGGCGCGATCGCCGCGGCGAACGCGAGCGTATCGATACCCAACGAGTAACCGGAGGGTAGAAGGATATTGTCCATGCCGCCGTTTTCGGCCGCGAGCGTGATATCGCGGCAATGCGCAAAGCTCGATTGCAAGCCTGGATCCGGAACGCCGAGAAACTCGTAGTCATCGTCGCAGAGCGCCGAAAACCAAGCAATCTCGCAACTACTGGAAGATCCGGGCTTCATGGCAACCTCTGTTGCCGGGATGCGGTGAGTATCGCATACCAATCTTCGCGGCTCAGCCGGATCCGCAGCGCCTGCGTCGACTCGGCGATGCGGACTGGATTCTGTGTGCCGACGATGGCGATCGGACGGGCCGGATGGGCGAGCACCCAAGCAAGAGCCACCGCAGTGCGCGAGGCGCCCTCTCGCACTGCGACTTGATCGAGTGCCGCGAGCACCGCACGTGCTCGCTCGTCGGCGCCGGGACCGCCGAGGCGACCGCCGGCCAGCGGTGACCACGCCAAAACCGACATCCGCCGCTCGATCGCCTGATCGAGCGTGCCATCGGCAAGCGGATCGATGTGTAGCGCGGACAGCTCTACTTGATGGCTGACGAGAGGAAACGGCAGAAACGCCTGTAAGGCGCTGGTCTGTGCCGCCGTATAATTGGACACGCCTACGGCTCGGATCTTCCCCGATTCGCGCAGCTTCCACAATGCAACGGCGAGTTCCTCCGGATGCGTGAGGATGTCGGGACGATGGATCTGATAGAGATCGATCGTCTCCGAATTCAATCGCCGCAAAGAGGCCTCGCATGCCGAGGTAACATAATCCGCGCTGGAATCGTATGGGACGCCGGGAACGATGCCGCCTTTCGTGGCGAGAACGAAGCGCCGACGCAAACCGGGGTCGGCTGCGAGCACCCGCCCGAGCAAGGCTTCTGCGGCGCCAAAGGACTCGTTGTTGTCGGGCCCATAGATGTCGGCCGTATCGAGCAGACGATAGCCGCAGTCGAGCGCGGATCTCACCAATCGATCCGCGTGGGCGAGATCCGTCCCCATGAACCGCCACATCCCCCAAGCCAGCGGCGATACTTCGATCTCCGCTGAGCCGAGGGAGCGGCTCGCGGCCGGCAAGGATAGAAAGTTAGCCATCAAATTCGCTCCATTATCGCGTACGCTCCCGAAGCGCCGGTAAGCATGAGGAATGATAACTCTATTATGAAAATTGGTCTCATTGGCACGGGCTTGATGGCCCAGGAGCACATCCGCAATCTGCTCTTGATCCCGGAAGTGCAAATTGTAGCTCTCATGGATCCGGTCCCGGCGTCGCTCGCATGGGCCCGGGAAACTTTGGGTCGACATGCGGCCGGCGTCACAGGCTTCGGCGACATCGGGTCCATGCTCGCGCACAGCGTTCTCGATGCGGTCGTCGTTGCATCGCCCAATTTCACGCATGCGGAAGTGCTCGCGCCCTTGCTGAAGACGAATCTGCATATCCTTTGCGAAAAGCCCGTGGCGACGACGATCGCGGATGCGAAATGGATCGCCGAACAGACGGCAACGCGTCGAGGCATCTTTTGGGTTGGCATGGAATATCGGTTCATGCCGCCGGTCGCGCAATTCATCGCCGCGACAGCGGCAGGCAAGATCGGCCGACTCACTCGCATCTCGATGTACGAGCACCGTTTCCCGTTTCTGCGCAAGGTGGGCGACTGGAACCGCTTCAGTCGCAACACGGGCGGGACCATGGTGGAGAAGTGCTGCCACTTCTTCGATCTGATGCGATTGATCGCCACGAGCGAACCGGTGCGGGTGTATTGCACGGGCGGCATGGACGTCAACCATCGTGACGAACGCTACGACGGAGGTACACCGGACATCATCGACAACGCATACGCGGTCGTAGATTTTGCCAATGGAATCCGCGCTATGCTGGATCTATGCATGTTTGCCGAGGGCTCCGAGGAACAAGAGGAGATCACCACGATCGGCGACAGCGCCAAATTGACGGTGAAGATACCGAGTTCGATCATCGAATTCAGTCCGCGCGTGCCGGTCGGTTCCCCGAAACGCGTGGAGCGCACCCACGTGCCCGTCGATCAGACGGTTCTGGACGCCGGCCATCATCACGGTGCGACTTACCATCAATGGCGCGCCTTTCTTGCGGCTGCGGCCGGCAACGCACCGGTGCAGGTGACGGCGCGCGACGGTCTCGTCGCAGTTGCCATGGGCGTGGCGGCAGAAATCAGCGCCGCGGAGCGGCGCGTGGTCACGATCGCCGAGTTGCTGGACCTGGACTGAGCCTCTCGAAGCGTCCCTTGTCGATTTCAAGGCGCCATGTCTTGCTGGGTTTGTTGATCGCGGGCGCGGTCATCAATTATGCCGACCGCCAGATCATCGCCCTGCTCAAGCCGCTGATCGAATCGGATTTCCAATGGACGGACGCGGACTACGGACATCTCGCCTCCGCGTTTCAGTTTGCCGCCGCGATCGGCTTGCTGTTCGCGGGCTGGTTCGTCGATCGGATTGGCATCCGCTGGGCCAATCCGCTCGGCGTGGGCGCCTGGAGCTTGATTGCCATGGCTCAGGCGCTCGCGCGCAACTTCATGCAATTCGCCAGCTTGCGCGTCGCCTTGGGAGCGGCCGAGGCGTCTGGCACGCCGATCATGGTCAAATCGATCGCCGTGTTGTTTCCTCCGAACGAACGCTCGCTCGCGTTCAGCGGTATGAACGTTGCCAGCACCGTGGGCGCGATCGTAACCCCGTTGTTCGTACCGGCGCTCGCCACCGCGCTCGGCTGGCGCAGCGCCTTTCTGATCGTCGGCGGCGCCGGAATCGCCTGGGTCGCGGTCTGGCTGTTCAGCGTCCAGCGCAGCTCGCTTCTCGCCCCCGATACCTTGCCTGGGACAGCGCACGTATCATGGCGCACGCTATTGCAGGATCGGCGCACTTGGGCGATCGCCGGCGCCAAAGCACTGTCGGACCAAGTCTGGTGGCTCCTGCTCTTTTGGGCTCCGGATCTATTGCATCGCCTTTATCATCTTGACGTCGACGCGACTTCCCTGCCTCTTGCGCTCATGTACAGCTGCGCGGCCGCCGGCGCGATCCTGGGCGGCATCGGTTTCCGTGCGCTGATGCGCAGGGGCTGGACCATGAACCGGGCCCGCAAGACCGCCCTGCTCGTTTGCGCGTCGTCGGCATTACCCCTCGTGTTCGTACCGGTCATACGGCGCGAGTGGCTTACCGTGCTCGTCTTGGGTTTGACCCTGGCAGCCCATCAAGGATTTTCCGTTAACCTGTTTTCGTTGATCGCGGACATCGTGCCGGTGACGAGAGTCGCGACGGTGACCGGCATCGGTGCATTCGCCGGGAATCTTGGGGGCATGGGTATCCTCGCTTTCACCGGTTGGACCCTGACGGTCAGGGGA